>Ga0302324_100007923_pt1 | contig 22495 bp, 21 predicted proteins | sample Palsa_T0_1_FD_201949 | JGI IMG/M metagenome (GOLD analysis project Ga0302324, IMG submission 201949) | Peat permafrost microbial communities from Stordalen Mire near Abisko, Sweden - Palsa_T0_1 | ecosystem: Environmental > Terrestrial > Soil > Palsa > Peat permafrost | place: Sweden: Abisko...
GTCAGTGCCGCCGACGATCAGGAGCCGTCCGTCGTGGCTGAAGAGGATCGTGCCACCCTCATGTGGGTCGCGCTCGACTGTCCGCGGGCGACCGCTCGGGAGATCCCAGACCGTGACGCCGGAGGTGCTGTCGGCGGCGATCATGCGACCGTTCGGGCTGAACGCGAGCGAGTCCGTCATCGCCCCTCCTGCGAGTCGCGCGGCTACCGCTCCGGTCTGGGGATCGAGCAGCGTGACACCCGTGCTCGTGCCGAGCGCCAGCAGCGACCCGCCGGGGGAGTAGACGACGACCGAGATCTGCTTCGCCGGACTGCCGGTGTGTGGACGATCTGCCCGGTTGCGGCGTCGGCCGCTCATCTACCGCGCGGATCCTTAGCGGCCTCCAGATCGGTGTCCGCCCCCACCAGCCGGTTCAGGGACGGATCGAACTCGGCGTCCCCGACGAACGGGATCCAGTTGCGGTCCCGGATCTCCGGCGGCAGATCCGAATCGGCCACCGGATCGCGGAGCACCGGCACGATCCGCTTCTGCATCTCCCGCGCGTACTCGACCTCGTTCTCACAGTAGGACGACTTCACCGATGCCGGCGTGATCACGAACACGAACGCGTTGGCGCCCTCGATCGCGCGTTTGATCGCCTGCGGAAAGACTTCACCGTCCGCGATCCCGTCCGTATCCAGCCACACCTCCTTGCCGCGGTCCGACACGGATTGGGCAAGCCTGCGCACGAACTCCGAGTCCCGTCGCGAATAAGACACGAACACGTCAGCCATCAGCCGCGCTCCGTACCGGCCTCAGGCGCGCGACTGCCGATCGCCGGAGGGTCCGATTGGCGGCTGGCCACCCCGCGAACCCTGCCACACCGCCGCCCGTGAGAAAAGGGGCTACTCGCTCGACCTGCGCGCCAGGTGCGCCGCGCAGTAGGCGTCGCGCGGTGCGCTGTCGCGGGCAGGGTCGGCGTACGCGGTGGCGCGCCAGATCAGCAGCGAGCGCAGAGTGGCCGTCGTGTCGATTCGAGTCTCGACCTCCACACGGGCCGCGACGCTGTGGGCGTCCAGCAGGTCCCGGGCGTTGGCGATCGCCTCGAGGCGCCACTGGGCGATGATCTTCGGGACTTCGCTCGGATGCACCCAGTTCGGCAGGTCGCGCGGTGGACCGAGCGAGGGGTCGTAGGCGGCCCTGATCTGTGCGAGCATCGGCTGGGTGGCGCGCTCGATGTCCTTGTTGACGGCGACCACGTCCGCGGTCGCGCCCAGTCCATCCGGGTAGCGCAACCCGACCGTCGCCAGCGCATATGGGAGATCCCGGCTGATGTGGGCGTTCATCCCCAAGAGCATGTCTCCGAGTGTGCTCACCCGGCGGCCGCCGGCGGCCGAGAACGCGATCCGCCACACCTGCGGCACCTCGTCGCGGCGCCCGGCCCGCCATGAATCGAGTGCGTGGTAGTAGAACGTCGAGAAGACGGCATCCAGGTGGACGACGTAGGCGGGGTCGGCGTATCGCCGCGCTTCCGCGCTGGCCTTGATCTCCCTCGAGACCTGACGGTACATCGTCGCGAACGGCGCCAGGTGGCTGCAGCCGAGTGCCGCGATCCGCCGGCTCATCTCGGCCAGGATCGCGCTCATGCACGCCGTTTGTCCGCTGTCACAGATGTTGCTCGATGCCGGGTCGAGCTCGCCTCCGAGGGTCGGCCCGATCGATCGCCACTGGTTACCGGTCCAGTCGCCGATGACACGGAATGGCGCCAGCCGCGCCAGCGGGAGCGTGCCGTTGCACCCGGCAAGCGCAAGCGCCAGAGAGAGGATCAGGAGCGCTCTGCACGGTCGCAACGGCTCAGCCGGGCCGGTCCCGGCGCAGAACAAAACCGGCCCCGAGCAGTGCCAGCAGCGTGAGGCCTATCAGCGCGCCGGCATCGGTCAGCCAGGCTGAGCTCGAATGCTCCCACAGCGGGTCTCCGCGGTACCGCTCGCGGAAGGCCTGAAACAGCGCGCTCGGGTCATCGACGTTCACCGACGGCGTTCGCGTCAAAACCCCCGTAACAGCTTGGAGGTCGTTGAGGTCACTGGTCGAAGCCATCCCGGCGAACCCCCATCGCGTCGAGGCGACGTACCCCAGCTGCTTGAGGACGGGTTTGTCGCCGATCTGCGGGAACACTCCGCCCAGCGCCAGGACCAGCAGGAACACGAGCACGATCGGCAGGACCGTGGTCGCGCGATCGGTCGTCTTGGCCGCAGCCGAGATGGACAGCCCGATCGCCATCGCCGCGATCCCGGTGAGCGCCCCGATCACCATCAGCTCGCCGAGCGGCCATCCCAGCAGCACCGCGCGCGCCGGCCCGCGCTGAGCGCTCAGGGCCAGGGCCATCAGCACCACCGCCTGAAGGATCGTGATCAACCCGAGCACGAACGCCTTCGACGCGAGGTAGGCGACGATCGAGACCCCGGCTGCGCGCTCGCGCCGGAATGCCGGTAGCTCCTTGGCGATCTCCCTGACGGCGTTCGACATTCCGAGCCAGCTGACGCCGAGCACCACCACGAGCAGAACGAGGCTCGCCTGCGACACCAGCCGGAGCTGCGATGGCGGCGAGGACTCCAGCTGGCCACTCGGCAGCGCCACCAATAACAGCAATCCCAGCAGCGGTGCCTGACCGATCAGCAGCGCGAGGTTGCGACGATCGGCGACGATCACGGCCGCGTAGCGGCGACTGAGAGCCACGAACTGGTGCCAGCGACCTCGCCTGCTGCCGTGGGCCGTCGAGCGCTCCGGGTCATCGCCGCGGTAGATCGGCGCCGGTCGCTCGATGTAGGTGGCGTGATAAGGATGGTCACGGAAGCGGGCTCCCCAATCGATATCGTCGGAGCGCCCCAGCTCCCGGAACACGTCGGCGTAGTCCTCCTTGTCGAAATACGCGAGGATCAGCTGCGGGGGGCCGAAGTAGGCGACCCTGCCCCCTGGCGCGAGCACCAGCACCCGGTCGCACAGGCGCAGGCTCTGAACGGTGTGCGTCACGACGACGACCGTTCGCCCCCGATTCGCGAGCTCGCGGAACAGCGCCATCAGGCTCCGCTCGTAGTTGGGGTCGAGCCCGGAGGTCGGCTCGTCGAGGAAGAGCAGCGACGGGGATGTGAGCAGCTCGAGTCCGACGCTCACGCGCTTGCGCTCGCCACCGGACAACCGAGCCACCGCGGTGCCGCGACGATGTGTGAGAGCGAGCTCTGCCATCACCTCGTTTATCCGGCGACGGCGCTCAGACGGGTCGACGTCGCTGGGGAAGCGGATCTCCGCCGCGAACTCGAGCTCGCGCTCGACGGTCAGCTCGGGATGCACGATGTCGTCCTGGGGCACGTAGCCGATCCGCTGCCGGAGGGCCTCATAGCCGGCGTAGAGGCTCCGGTCTCCATACAGCACGTCGCCTTCGCTCGCCATCCGGAATCCTGTCAGCGCGCCCAGAAGCGTCGACTTGCCGCTACCTGAGGGCCCAATCACCCCGAGCATCGACCGCGACTGCAGCGAAAAACTGGCGCCGTCGAGCAGGACCGTTCCGTTCGCGAGCCGGACAGTCAGGTCGATTGCCGCATACGCGACCTCCCCCGTGTCTACGTACTCGTCGAGACGGCCGTCGAGGAGGCGGTAGGAGTTGCGGCCGACGCTGACGACGTCGAGCTCCTCGAGCACCGCACGATCGACCCGGCGACCGTTCACGAACGTGCCGTTGTGGCTCCCCAAGTCGATCGCCTGATAACGGCCGTCGCTAAGCCTGCGGACCTCAGCGTGTCGTCGGGAGACCATCAGATCGTCGACGACGACCTCACTCTCGGGATCTCTGCCGATCCGCAGTACGTCGGCTGAAAAGGTGAAGCTGGTCGGGGACGCTCGGGTTGCGTCCTGCTCTGCCGCAGGCAGCGACCCAAATTCGACCGTCGCGTCGCGGAGCTCGGAATCAGCCGGCGCGAGCTCGATCAGCGGACCCGATACGGGATCGCCGAGCCTGACCAGCACGGGACCGTCGATCGCAACCATCTCAATCGGCTCGCCGTCCCGAAACACCTGGCAGTCGCCGGCGATCGTCTCGAGCATCCAGCCCCCGTCGGCGAAGCGCAACAGCAGGTGCGTGCCAGCCACTGACTCCTCAGGGAGCCTGATGGCGCAGCCTCGAGCGCTGCCAACCGTCACCTCCCCGGCGCCGGGGCCGAACACCGCTTCGCGTCCGCTCACCCGCACTTGTAGGTGATTGGTCATCGTCATCGCCGACTATTCTCGCGGCCATGACGGTCGCGGCAACCACACGCCTTCCGCGCGGAGCCCGCCTCGGCCGTTATGAGATCGAAGACGAGCTCGGAACGGGCGCGATCGCGACGGTCTATCGAGCGCGGGACCTTGAGAACGACGTGCGCTTCGCCCTCAAGCGTGCGCTCGCCCCAGGTGACAGCACGCGCTGCGTGATCGAAGCGCGGCTCCTCGCCGAGCTCAGCCATCCGGGCTTGGCCACGCTCGTCGACCACTTCGAGGAGCCGGCCGGCACGTACAACATCGTCATGGGCCTGATCGAGGGAACGGACCTCGCGCGCCGACTCTGGGATCGGGGCACACCGGGTCTCCCTGTACCGGACGTCCTGCGCTGGATCGGTCAACTGTGCGAAGCGCTCGAGTACCTGCACGAGCAGCAGGTCGTGCACGGCGATGTCAAGCCGCGTAACCTGGTCCGCGGGCGCAAGCGGGTCGTCCTGGTCGACTTCGGGCTCGCCACCCGGCTCGGTGGTGATGGTGCCGTGGCGCAGGGTGGCACGCCGAGGTTCATGGCGCCCGAAGTGTTCGCGGGCGACGCGGCTTCTCCCCGCAGCGACGTGTTCGGCGTCGCGGCGAGCGCCTGGGCCCTGATCACCGGAGGCCCGCCCGCCTACGGAGAGGATCGAACGCTCGATGCGGTCCCGGGCACTACGCCCGAGCTCGAGCGCGTACTCCGCGCGGGACTCGCCTTCAGACCTGAAGACCGGATCGAGTCGGCGGCGGCGTTCGCCGACGCCTGCGGCGCGCGGATGGACGGGCCGCTCGGAGCGCCGCTCGCGGTCAGCGTCGAGCGCGCCGGGCTCGCGCGCCCGATGCTGGAAGCCGTTGTCCGGGCCGCTGCCGGCGTATTCGCGGCGGCGGCCGCCTCGATTGCTCTCGCCGACCCGGGCGCAGAACGGCTGACATACGTCGCGGCGTGGGGCGCGGGGGCAAGCGATGTGATCGGTGTCGAGTTGCCCCGAGGCGAGGGGATCGCGGGCGCGGCGGCCGAGTCGGGCAGAGCGCAAATTGTGCCGCGATGCCGCACTGATTCCCGTTTCGCGGCCCAGGTGGCGAGCAGCACCGGGTATGTGCCACACACGATGCTCGTACTTCCATTGCGTCGCGATGACGAGATCGTAGGAGTGCTGTCGCTGCTCGACCGCCGCGGTGGCGAGCCGTTCGGCCCTGGTGATGTGCCGCGCGCGCAGCTGTTCGCCGACGTTGCGACCGCGTCGCTGACCCAGGCCGGCTGGGTCGCCGGCACGGACGACTAGGGGGAGGCACTGCTGAAGACGGTCGCGGTTCCGTGCGCGACGACGAGGCGGCGGCGAGGCGGCGGCGACGACCAGATCTGAGCGGTTCCCTGGTCGCTTGCAGCGAGGGCTTGGGCCTGAGGTGCTGCGCCACCGCGCGTGCGTTGGACGGCGGGTTTCCTGGGGGTCGCGTGATGAGTTATCGACAACTATTGTCGTAGATTCATCACGCCAGAATCTGGTGCGAGCAGATTCGGGCTATCCGTCACACGGATGAGACATAACCGCGACGCGCGCGTGACAATCGCACGCCCGGCGACCACGCCAGGCACGCCCCGCGGCCAGGCACGCCCGGCACGCCCGGTGGCCCGGCAGGCGCGGCCCGGCGACCCGGCGCGCCCGGCAGGCGCGGCCCGGCGACCCGTGTCGAGCACCCGATCTCGGGATCCCGCCCCCCGCGGGGACGACCGATCCACTTGGCCGAAACTACCGCGCGGGGTCGCCGCGACAGGTGGCTACAGTGCCAACCGTGCCAGATCCTCCGCTCACAGGGCGCTGCAACTGCGGTGCGGTCACCTACGAGGTCGACGGGCCGCTGCTGTCTGCGGCGTACTGCCACTGCACACGCTGCCAGCGCCGCACCGGCACGGCCGCATCCGCGAGCGCGCGACCCGCGCGAGGCGCCTTCCGGGTCGTCTCCGGGACGGAACGGCTGCGGGCTTGGTCACCTGGGACTGGCTGGGAGAAGTGGTTCTGCGGCGACTGCGGCTCGGCGATGTTCAGCCGCGACCCGGATGACCCCGACGCGGTCGGCATCCGGATGGGCACGTTCGACCGCGACCCTGGGGTCCGCCCCGGCCACCATCAGTTCGTGGCCTACGCCGCGCCGTGGGAACCGATCCCGGACGACGGCCTGCCTACGTATCCGGAGCGCCCGAGCTGACGGGACGGCGAGCCTGCTCGAGAAACTCGCGCAGGTCGGCGTTGAAGCGCTCGGGGCGCTCGAGCATCGGCGCATGGCCGGTGTCCGGGTAGGTGATTTTTCGCGAGCCGGCGATCAGCCACTCGAACTCGGCGGCGTCCGACAGCGGGACGAGGCGATCCTCGTCGCCCCACACGATCAGCGTGGGACAGGCGATCTCACCAAGGCGATCACGGATCGGATACCGGGTGAGAGCTTCAAGCGCCGGATCGAAGCCAGGCTTGGCGATTCCGCGCACCTGCTCGGCGATCAGCGGCCCCGGGAGCTCCTCGGGGTGAGCGACCACGAGACCGAGCATCCACCGGCGCACGCGCGGGCGCAGGGCCAGGGCCGGGAATCTCGTCGCCAGCCAGGCGATGTAGAAGAACAGGAGGTTCTCGATCCTGTGGCGCACGCCGCGGCTGCGATCAGCACGCGCATGCTCGACGCTCAGGCCGGCCGCCGCGACAAGGCACAGTCCTTCGACACGCACCGGCGACCGGATCGTGAGCTCCGCCGCCACGAAGCCGCCCATCGAGTTGCCGACCACGCGGACGCTGTCGAGCTCGAGCGTGTCACACAACGCCTCGAGCGTGCGCGCGTACCCGGAGATCGTGATCGGGCGGGCCGGCATCTCCGACTCCCCGAACCCGGGCAGGTCGACGGCGATCACGCGGTACTCGTCGGCGAAGAACGCGATGTTCTCGAGCCAGTTCTGCCAACAGCCCGCAAGACCGTGCACGAACAGCAGCGCCGGGCCAGAGCCGATGTCGATCAGGTTCAGCCATCGTCCCTCGATCTTCTCGCGGCGCTGATGGGCGCGCCAGTCGATTTCGCGCCATGCGAGGCGCCGCGACACCGGCGTCACGACCGTCCCTTCGTGCCGACACCGTGACGTTCGCGACCTGACACCAGCACCGCGTGCAGCGTGTCGAGTTCGGCGGCCTCCGCGGCCTTTACGAGCATCGCGAACCCATCCTCGGTCGCGAGCGGGACGATCTGCTCGGCGAAGGGGCCCTGCTTGTCGGGCGCGAGGTTCGACATCACCGTCAGCGCTTCGCGCTCGAGCTCCGCCTCTTCCACCGCCGCCACCAGCCCGACCAGGACGGCGTCTTCGCTGCCGGCGATGAGCTCCGCGATCTTCTCCTGCGTGGCCTGATCGAGCTCGGCGGCGAAGGCGATCAGCGCCGGCCAGAGCTGCTCCTCATGGGCTGCCTCGATGATCGATCCGAACATCGGTCTCAGCCCCGTCGCGAGTGCGGCGACCCGGCGTCGCGCCGGCGCCGGCAGCAGCGGCAGGAACACGAGCAGGTCGGCCCAGAGCGACTCCTGGGCGGCGGCGTCGACGATCGCGGCGAGGACGGTGCGTGTCTGGATCGAGGGTATGCCGACGAATCGCTCGCGACTCTCCTTGCTCATCGCGCGCGTGACCGGCAGCAGCACTCCCCACAGGCCGTGGCGCTGCGCAGCGCGGACCAGTCCCTCGAGCACCTCGTCGTCCTGGCCGGCGGCGATGTCCGCAAGCTCGCCGCGTTGGCGCTCGCTGACATGGTCCATCACGTCAAGCGCCTCGGGCCACAGGTCCGCGTCAGAGGCGGTGCGGATGATCGTCTGCAGCCGCTTCTCGGGCAGCAGGGCAACGAGCGAGCCGAGGCTGCCCTTGGATTCGACGACGTAGGCGGTCCGCAACAGCGCCTCGTCGCCGACCACGCCCAACGCGGCCACGGTCGCGGCCTTGGAGAGGTGACCGACGACGCTGCCCATCGTGATGTACTGCTCGCGGCGCACGAGCTCCTTCGCGATCTCAGCGGTCTGGCTCGGGGGAAGCTCGGCAATCACGCGGCTGGCGCGGCGCGGGTCGAGATACGAGGCGACGTCGGCGAGGAAGCTCGATGGGAGCCGTCCGGCGATGTCGACCGCGCGGTGCGGATCGAGCACGCCGGTCAGACGAGCGCACAGCAGCGGTCCGAAAACCGATTCGCCGATCGTCGCGGTGAGCTTCGTGGGCAGCAGCTTCGAAGCGGCGGCGATGCGCTGGAGCAGATGCCGATCGCCGTCGAACAGGACGCCGGTCACCTGCTCACGCAGGTCGCGGATGACCTGGGGGTCGAGCTTTTCGAGGTAGTCGAGCTCCTCAGGATCGCACCCGATCAGCCGGGCAAGCTTGAGGATCTCGACACCGACAATCCGGCTGGCCGTCACTGGGCACCTAGCCGAACAGGATCTTCCTGATGGTTCCTCGAAGCATCCGGGGCACGACGCCGAGCGATTGCTCGATCGCGGCCTCAAGCTCGTGCGATTGGCTCGCCTTCGCGACGTGGAGGACGCCGGCGAGGGCAGCGCATTCCTCACCGCTAAGCGCCGCGAGCCCATCTGGAGCTCGTCCGCCGAGCTCGACCTCGAGTGTGCGGGCGACACTCAACTTGTCTCGGTCCGCGTGTGTCGATCGCACATACACCATGTACGGATCCATCAGCGGTATGGATCATTCGCCGAGCCCTGCGAGAATCGGCGAGCGATGCCGGACACCCCGACCGCACCCGATTCCGACGCCTCCGGCGCGAGCCCCGCCGGGAATGCAGACCCGGCGCCAGACGCACCCACCCGCGAGCTCGCCGTGAGCGACCTCACCGGCGAGCGCCGCCTCCCCGTCGCCAGCTCGGACCTGAGAGAGTTCCTCCCCGGTCTGGAACCCGAGCGCCACGTCACCGACTGGGGCCGTTCCGAGCTCGTCGAAGGACTGGTCGACCGCACGATCTATGACTTCCTCTACCACTACTGGTTCCGCGTGGAGGTCGAGGGGATCGAGAACGTACCTGCGCAGGGAGGTGCGCTACTCGTCTCCAACCACGCCGGCGCGCTGCCGCCGGACGGGATGATGATCGCCAAGGCGATACGAGAAGAGCACCAGCGCCCGCGCCCCCTGCACATCATCGTCGGGTCGGGGCTGAAGGGCCTCCCCGGCCTCAGCATGCTGATCACGAAGGTTGGGGGCGTGCCTGCGCACCCGGCGAACGTCCACCGCCTCCTGTTCGATGAGCACCAGCTCGTGCTGGTCTTCCCCGAGGGACGCAACGGAACCGAGAAGCCGCTCAAGGATCGATACCGGCTGCGGCGCTTCGACCAGTGGAACTTCGTCGAGGCGGCGATGCGCGCCCGCGTGCCAATCGTCCCGCTCGCCGTCCTTGGCACCGAAGAGGCACAGCCGATATTCGCGCACGTCAGCCTGCTCCGCCGGCTGACCGGGCTTCCACGCTTGCCGATCACGCCGGCGTTCTATCTGCCGGCGAAGCTCCGGGTTCGTTTTCTGGACCCGGTCAGTACGGAGGACTTCGGTGAGGAGCCGTGGAACGATCCGGCGCTGATGCAGACCCTCACGGCTGACATCCGGGCGCTGGTCCAGGAGAACCTGCTCGAGATGGTTGCTGAGCGCGGCAGCGTCTGGCTTGGCTAGTCGCGCGATGCATTCTCGCCGAATCCTGATCACCGGCTTGTCTTCGAACTGCGGAGGACGCCTCGCGCAGGCACTTGAGCGCGAGCCTGCCGTGGAGGCGATCATCGGCGTCGATTCGAGCGACCCCCGGCACGAGCTCGACCGCACGGAGTTCGTGCGTGTCGATAGCCAGCATGGGCTGATCCGCCGGATTGTCAACGCGGCGGCGATCGACACCGTGGTCGACACGCGTCTGGTGGTCGATCCGATGGCGGCACCGCTGGGGGAGGCACACCAGAGCAACGCGATCGGCACGGCGAACATCCTCGCCGCGTGCGCGGGGGGCGGATCGCCGGTGCGGAAGTTTGTGTTCAAGTCCTCCGCGGACTTCTACGGATGTGAGCCGGGAGACCCGGCGTTCTTCACCGAGGACATGGCTCGGCCCCACCCGCCGCGCACGGCGATGGAGCGAGACATCGTCAACGCCGAGGGCCTCGTCGCCGACTTCGCGGCACGCAACCGGGGTACGAGCGTGACCGTGCTCCGGGTCGCGAGCGGGATCGCGGTGGAGGAGCGCGCATCCCACCTCGCGCTGCTCGCCCTGCCGATCGTCCCGACGATCCTGGGCTTCGATCCTCGCTGCCAGTTCATCCACGAGGATGACATCGTCGGCGTGCTCGAGCATACGGTCCGCTACGACCTCCCTGGCGTGTTCAACGCGGCGGCAGATGGCGTGCTCGCGCTCTCGGAGGTCATCTCGCTGCTCGGCAAGCCGATGCTGCCGATCCTGCCGCCGTGGGGGACCTCATTCGCGGCCGCCCAGCTCCGGCGTGCCGGCCTGCGCGTGCCGGTCGAGATGCTGCGTCAGCTCCGCTTCGGGCGCGGGCTGGACAACCGCCGGCTGAAGGCCTCCGGTTACAGCTACCGCTACACGACCAGGGAGGCAGTGGTACGGCTGCGCGCGCAGCAGCGCCTGCGGCCGCTGTTGCGCAGCGGCACTCAGCCCTACCAGTACGACCGGGAGGTGGAGGACTTTCTGCGCTGGAGCCCGAGCGTGCAGGCGCTCCAGGCGGATCCTCCGCCCTCCCAGACGTTCGGCGACGCGAGCCGTGCCGCACCGCCGCTGGCCTCCTACGACGATCTCGGTGGCGAAGAGGTGATCGAGATCGTGGCCTCGCTCGAGGCCGATGCGCTCGAGGCGCTCGCGCACTACGAAGCGACGCACCTGGCCCGTCGGACCGTGCTCGCAGCGATCGAGCGTAGCCTCTCCCGGAAGCGTCCATCGGGCGCGGCATCGTGAAAGGTCGCTTGCACGAGAAGGCCAGGAGGGCGTATCTGTAGCATCCTATGAGCTGGTGGTGCGTTATGGCGACTGGCTTACTCGACAACCGGACGATGAACATGGGCCACTCATCTCGCTGGCTGATCCTGACCGCGCCGGTGGCGCTGCTGCTCGCGGTCGTGGCGGTGTTCATCGTGTTCGCGAGTTCGCACCCCAGCCTGTCGCCTGACGCGACGGCGCTCGCGAGAGTCGACATGGCGCTCGGGGGCGGGAAGATCCTGAGCGTGCGCGCGACCGGGCCGAACGGCCGCGCGATCCCCGTGACGGTCAGCGGCATGCGCATCATCCCGAAGGTCAAACTGCGGCCGAATGAGCACGTCTCGATCGTCGCCGTGGTGCAACGTCCCGGCTGGATCGGCTGGCTCTCGGGCAGTCGCGACAAGGAAACCCTGTCGCTCAGCACCCCCACGACATCGCTAGACGCTCAGTACCTGACGCTCGCCTCCGGTGCGCCGCTACGGCTGACGTTCAGCCATCCGGTCACCACGTTCGCCTACGGGCATGCCGGTTCGCTCCAGCATCACACGTTCGCGCGGCCGCAGAGCGAGGTCATGATCGCGCGTCCAGCGCTCGCCGGCACGCTCGCCGTCGCGGCGGCTCCGAGGGCGTGGGAGACGGCAAGCACGACCTTCGTGACCTGGTTTCCAGCCGGCGCGCCGTCGAGCGCGGTGACGAACCCGACTCCGGGAACGCACATCACGTCCTCGACGCCGATCACGCTGACGTTCTCGAAACCGTACTCGCAGATCTTGGGTGGGAAGCTGCCGAAGCTCTCGCCCGACCCGCCCGGGCGCTGGAGCACGCTGAACAGCCACACGATCATGTTCAAGCCCACCGGTTACGGATTCGGGCTCGATACGCAGGTCAGCGTCCAGCTACCGAGCGGGGTTCATGTCGTCGGCGAGAACGGCACGAGCACCGCCACGTGGACGGTGCCGTCGGCCTCGAGCCTGCGCCTGAATCAGATCCTCGCGCAGCTCGGTTACCTGCCGGTCCGGTGGCGACCCGCCGGACGACCAGTCGCGGGAACCCTGGCCGCGCAGCTGGCTGCCGCGATCAAGCCACCACCTGGCAGCTTCTCATTCAAATGGGCCGACACGCCAACCTCGCTGCAGGGGCAATGGAATCCGGACCAGCAGAGCGTCGTCTCGCAAGGAGCGCTGATGGCGTTCGAGGAAACGCAAGGCACGTACGGCACCGACCCGGGGCCGGCTCAGGTTTGGCAGGCGCTGATCAACGCCGAGATCAAGGACCAGCGCTCCAGCTTCGGCTACACCTACGTGATGGTGAGCGAGGACGTGCCTGAAAACCTCCACCTCTGGCATAACGGGCGCATCGTCTACACCACACCGGTCAACACTGGCATCTCAGTTGCCCCGACGGCGACGGGTACCTACCCGGTCTTCGAGCACGTGGCGGTCACGACCATGAGCGGACTCAACCCCGACGGAACCCCCTACTCCGACCCCGGGATCCCGTGGGTCAGCTACTTCAACGGCGGCGACGCGCTACACGGCTTCATCCGTGCCAGCTACGGCTTCCCGCAGAGCCTCGGATGCGTCGAGATGCCGTACTCCAATGCGGCTCAGGTCTACCCGTACACGCCGATCGGCACCCTGGTCAACGTCGAGTAGTGGACGCTGAGCTGGAGCCCGGCGCGGTCGAGCCGTTCGGCACCCCGATCTCCTCGATGCCGACTTCCTCCCAGCCGCCTCGCAGCAAAGAGGCATGGTGCGGCTGGTGGCGAATAGCCAAGGTGCCGATGAACACATCCCGAACGACCTTGCGCAGAACCGCGTACCACAGCGTCGACGCATCGTCGGGTCCCTGGATTCGATGCCACGGGCGCTCGGGGAGCCGATCACCCGCCGCGAGCCCCGCGTCGACCAGCTGGCGCAACGTCGCGACCTGACCCGTGGCCGTGTCGATGAAGAACCTGCTCACGCCCACGGAGGCTAGTCCCCGGTCCGCGACGCTGCAGTGGGATACCGCCCTCGGCATGTTCGAGCAGGACCTCGGCCGGCGCGGCGCGGCTGAGAAGACACGCCGTGCGTATCGCGTCGACCTCGCTCAGTTCGCGTACTGGGCCGCCGGACATCAGCTCGAGCCTGCGTCGATCGATCATCGCGCGCTGCGGCGGTACGCGGCAAGCCTGTCCGAGCGAGGACAGGCGCCCGCCACCGTCGCGCGTAAGCTTGCCGCGCTGCGCGGCTTCTTTCGAGCGCTTGTCGAGCTGGGGGAGCGTGGCGACAATCCCGCTGAGCTGCTCAGCTCACCGAAGCGGCCACAGCATCTGCCACGCGTTCTCAAGCCCACCGAGGTCGCGGCGCTGCTCGATCGCATTCCAGCGACCACACCGCTTGAGCTCCGTGACCGGGCGCTGTTCGAGCTGGCCTACGCCTCCGGGCTGCGGGCCGAGGAGCTGGTTTCGATCGACCTCGAGTCTGTCGACTTCGACTCAGAGCAGGTGCGCGTCGAGGGAAAAGGAGATAAGACGCGCTTCGTGCCCGCCGGCGAGCATGCCCTTCGCGCGATCGAGCGCTACCTCGCCCGTGCGAGACCGGCGCTCGCCACCAGCGAGGAGACCGCGCTGTTCCTCTCCAAAACCGGACGTCGCTTGAGCACTTCCGACGTCCGACGGCGTCTGAGAGTCTGGACGCGGTATGCGTCACATCAGGCTCCGGGGGCAGCAGAACTCCACCCGCACGCGCTCCGGCACTCGTTTGCGACCCACCTGCTCGACGGCGGAGCCGACCTCCGCGCGATCCAGGAACTGCTTGGCCACGCAAGCATCTCGACCACTCAGGTCTACACTCGGGTAGAGTCGTCGCGTCTGCGGTCCACCTACCTGCGAAGTCATCCGCGGGCCTAGGGCATCCCCAGGGGGGAAACGCTGGAAACCAACGTCAAAGCCATCGAGCTTCAGGACCTGTGGCGACGGTACAAGACGTCGGGTGACGAACGTGCCCGCGAACGCCTTGTCGTGGCGTATTCGCCCCTGGTCAAATACGTCGCGGGACGGATGAGCTCCGGCCTTCCGGCGCATGTCGACGAGGCGGACCTGATCTCCTATGGCCTCGGTGGGCTGATCTTCGCGATCGAGCGCTTCGACCTCACAAGAGAGATCAAGTTCGAGACGTACGCGATCACGCGGATCCGCGGGGCGATCATCGACGAGCTCCGCTCGCTCGACTGGGTGCCACGCTCGGTCCGCGCCCGCGCCCGCGAGATCGAACGCGTAAACATGAAACTCGAGGCGCGCCTGCGCCGGGCGCCCACCGACGAAGAGATGGCAGCTGAGCTGAAGCTCGATGTCGAGGGGTTCCACGAGGCGCTCCTGCAGATCTCGAACTCGACGATCGTCGCACTCGACGAGCTATGGAACGTGTCCGACTCGACCGGCGACCAGGTCTCGCTGCTCGACACGATCCCCGACCACGGTGCGCCGGATCCCGAGGCGATGGTCGATCAGAGCGAGCTGCGCGACCGGATCGCGGACGCGATCGCCGCCCTGCCCGAGCGTGAGAAGCTCGTGATCGCGCTGTACTACTACGAGAACCTGACCCTCCGCGAAATCGGCGAGGTGCTCGGGGTCACCGAATCTCGCGTGTCCCAGCTGCACACCAAGGCTGTGCTGCGGCTGCGCTCGAAGCTTGGGCCGGATGACCTTGACTAGTCGCCCGGAGGGCGACTAGTTTGAGAGTTCGGTCGTGGGCTCGCGCCGCTTGGTGATTTTTGGCGCCGAACTCCTGGGTGGTGGCGCTCCCCTTTCCGCCCGCCCCTAGCAGTTGGCCTCTCTTAGGCGGTATCGTCGGTTTTTGGTCCTGAGAGAGAGGAGATGGGCATGCACCAAGCCGCGGATCGGATTCGCAACGTGGCTCTCGTCGGCCACCGGGGTAGTGGGAAGACCTCGCTCCACGAGGCGCTGTTGTTCCAGGCGGGCGCCGTCAACAGGCTCGGATCTGTCATCGACGGGACCACCGTCTCTGACGCTGACGCCGACGAGAAGAGCCGTCAGATGTCGATCGCGGCGGCGCTCACCTCGTTTCAATGGAATGAACGCAAAGTCAACCTGATTGACACCCCCGGCGACTCGAGCTTCATCGCCGACGCACTCGGGGCGCTACGCGTGTGCGAATCGGCGATCTTCGTGGTCAACGGCGTGATGGGGGTCGAGGTACATACCTCGCGTCTGTGGCAGCGCGCCGCCGAGCTCGACCTCGCTCGCCTGATCTTCGTCAACATGCTCGATCGTGAGCGCGCCGACTTCTTTCGTGCGCTCGAGTCGCTGAAGGGATCGTTCGGTCCGCACGTCGTCGCCACCGAAATTCCGATCGGCGCCGAGCACGAGATATCGGGCGTGATCGATCTCGTCGACATGAAGGCCTATCGGTATGACGGCGCGGCGCGCGAGAACAGCACCGAGATCCCGATCCCCGACGAGCTCCGGCCGCAGGCGGAGGAGTACCGGGAGAAGCTGATGGACGAGGTCGCAGAGAACTCCGATTCACTGATGGAGCGCTACCTGGAGGGCGAGGAGATCTCCCACCAGGAGATCGTCGCCGCGCTCAAGGACGGCACCAACCACGGCGCCATCTTCCCGGTCACATGCGGGGTGGCCACGCGCAACCTTGCGACCAACCGGCTGCTCGACGCGATCGTGGAGGACCTCCCATCGCCGGTCAAGCACGGCGGCCTCGAGGTTGGCGAGCTGACGCTCGAGCCGGTCGAGGACAAAGAGCTGTTCGCCTACGTGTTCAAGACCCGGGCTGACCCGTTCGCGGGCCGGATCAACCTGTTCCGCGTCTATCAGGGCGTCCTCAAGCAGGATTCGCAGGTACTGAACACTCGCGCTCACGCGAAGGAGCGGATCGGGCAGCTGCTCACCTTCGAGGGTGGCCAGACAGGGCACGTCACCGAGTTCGGGCCGGGCGACATCGGCGCGGTCGCGAAACTGAAGGAGACTCGTGCCGGGGACTGGCTGGCGTCTCGCGACGAGCCGATCCAGATGCCCTCGATCAAGTTGCCGGCGCCGGTGATGGCATTCGCGGTGGCGCCCAAGAGCAAGGGAGACGAGGACAAGGTCTTCACCGCACTGCGGCGGCTGCAGGAGGAAGACCCGACGATCGACCTGCATCGCGACCAGCAGACGGGCGAGCAGATCGTCGCCGGGCTCTCACAGGTCCACGTCGAGGTGATCGTCGAGCGCCTGCACTCCCGCTTCGGCGCCGACGTCAGCCTCAAGCCGCCGCGCGTGCCCTATCAGGAGACGATCCGACGGCCGGCCAAGGCGCACGGCCGCCACAAGAAGCAGACAGGCGGTCGCGGCCAGTTCGGAGACTGCCACATCGAGATCGCGCCGCGTGAATCCGGCGAGGGCTTCGAGTTCGTCAACGCGATCAAGGGGGGCGTGATCCCGACCGGGTTCATCCCCGCCGTCGAAAAGGGTGTGATCGAGGCGATGAGCCATGGCGTCGTCGCGGGCTACCCGGTCAAAGACGTCAGCGTGCGACTGTACGACGGCTCGTACCACACCGTCGACTCCTCCGAGATGGCTTTCAAGATCGCCGGCTCGCTGGCGATGAGACAGGCGCTCGAGGATGCCGCGCCGGTTCTGCTCGAGCCGATCATGCTCGTGACCGTGAGCGCGCCGGACGATGTCGTCGGTGACGTGATCGGCGACCTCAACTCGCGGCGCGGCCGCCCGCTCGGCATGGACTCGGCGGCCGGGATGAGCGAGGTCAAAGCCGAGGTACCAATGGCCGAGATGCTGTCCTACGCTCCCGACCTGCGCTCGATCACCGGCGGCCGCGGGGAGTTCACGATGGAGTTCCTGCGGTACGAGGAGGTGCCCGGCCACCTCGCCGGAAAGGTCGTCGATGAGGCGCGCGCCGAGCGGGAAGCGGTGAAGGCCTGACAGCGCTCACAACCGCAACCATTCGTCCAGCCACGCAAGTACGCGAAGGTCGCTGGTACCCTCGACGTTAGGTGAGTACCCGCGACATCCGCACTTCAAACAGCCACGTCACCTGTGACGTGTGCGGGCGTACGCTTCTGCGGGGCGAGCGGGCGGACACCTACCTGGCTGGAGGCGCGCGCCGATCGGTGTGCGAGCTCTGCAACTCGCGCGCCCTCCACGAGGGATGGGTTCGGGAGGGCTCGGTGGCCTCCTTCGACCCGGGCGAATCCACCAGTGAGCGCCGCTCACTGCTCGGGCGCCTGCGCACCCGGCGCGACACAGACACGGCGGCGCCCGTGGCCGCAGAACCGGACAGCCGCTTCGGCTCCGGTCAGCCTTCCCGCGCACGCGAACCGCGTCATGTTCATGCCGTCCCGACCAGCGCACAACACAAGGTCTCCTCCGCCGTCGACGCGTTCAACTCGTCCGAGCATCCGCGGACGGTGGCCGGCGTCGCCCGTTCGCTCGGAGCGCCAGGCGTCTCGGTCAGGCCCTCGGAAGCTCGCCCCAGCGTCGTCAACGCGGTGGTGCTGTGGGAGCTGTGCTGGTACCGCTACGAGATCGATCTTGCCGACGAGCCGCCGAGTGTCCGGGTCGCCGGCCAGGGGTATGAGCTCGACGAATTACCGGCCGAGGAGCGCGAGGTCAACGCATCCGCAGACGATCGGGGTGCTCTTGCGCTCGACTAGACAACGGTTCGATCGCCGCGCACGGCGGTTGTGATCTAGCATCCACCGCCGTGATCTATTGCGTTGTCCCCGAGGCACTCGCCGATGAGCTGTTCGAGAAGCTGTCCGCGTACTATGCCGACGACCCGGATGTCACCGTGATCGTCGACCGGCGAAAGTCGGAGCGGCGTGAGCGCGGCGCGCCGCCAGGTGGGCTACGCCAGGTACGCGACCGCCGTCGTTCGCGCGTGCCGGGGGAGATTCCCGAGATCACGAGCGACTAGTGCACTAGTGCGGAGTTCCGAACGGTGCACCAGGTGAAGCTCGTCGTCAACGTCGACGGCGGCAGTCGCGGCAACCCCGGCCCAGCGGCGATCGGCGTCGTGGTTGCAGAACCGGGCGGAGCGGTGGTCGACGAGGTCGCAGAAGCGATCGGCGTCGCGACCAATAACGTCGCCGAGTACCGGGCCTTGCTGCGAGGTCTCGAACGGGCCAGATCGCTCGGCGCCAGCGAGGTGGAGATCGTCAACGATTCAGAGCTCGTCGCCCGTCAGCTCACGGGTCAGTACAAGGTCAAGCATCCGGCGATGAGGCCGTTGTACCTGGAGGCGATGGCCGCTTTGCGGGCGTTCGAGCGCTGGAAGATCCGCACGGTTCCACGCGCGCTCAACGCACAGGCCGACGCGTTGGTCAATGCCGCCCTGGACGGGCTCGCGCAAAGATCCTGACTCGCGTGCGGGCCGCGCTGGACGGGCTCGCGCAAAGATCCTGACTCGCGTGCGGGCCCACGGCAGCTTCGAATGGGCGCGACCGGTACCCTCTGTAGCCGTGACCGACGCTCTCAGCGAGCTGACGGAGTGCCTTGACGGGATCGTGCAGCGTCTGCGTGCGGACGAGCTCGAACCCGACGCCGTGCTGTCGCTCGTAGAGGAATGCGCGCGGCTGGCGACGGAGGCGAGCGCAGAACTCGGTCAGCGCACGCGCGCCGCCGTCGAGCCGCTGCCCGACCTTCCCGGCCAGCTCCCGCTGCCGGCCGGCTAGCCCGCATGCCGCTGGGGCGCAAGCCTGGACGCGGCCGATGCTGACGGACCCCGCCAGCAGTCCGCCCCGCACCAAAGACGCCTACCCCGAGCACCTCCGCGGCGAGATCGAACGCTACTTGACCGCGCTCCGGTTCTCGAGCGAGCCCGGTTCGGCCGGGCTGGACGAGGCGATGCGGTACTCCCTGCTCGCGGGAGGAAAGCGGATCCGGCCGGTGCTCGCGCTCGCGACGGCAAGAGCGATCGGACGCGAACCGTCCTCGGTGCTCCCGCTCGCCGGAGCGATCGAGCTGATCCACACCTACTCGCTGATCCACGACGACCTGCCCGCAATGGATGACGACGACATGCGCCGCGGTCGCCCGACGTGCCACCGCGCGTTCGGGGAGAACGTGGCGATTCTCGCCGGTGACGGGCTCTACGCCGAGGCGTTTCGGCTCGCGTTGACCGAGCAGGAGGGCGATCGCGGCCGGGTGCTCGACGCCATGCGCGAGCTCGCCGCGGCAACCGGCGTGGACGGAATGGTTGGCGGGCAGTATCTGGATGTGGCCGGGACGGCGCCCGCGGGCGCCCAGGGTCTGCGCAGGCTCCACGAGCTCAAGACAGGGCGATTGATCAGGGCGAGCATCGAGTGCGTACTGCTTCTGGATGGACAACTGCAACCTGACACAATCGTCTTCTTTCAGAACTTCGCCAGCGAGCTGGGCGTTCTGTTTCAGATCGTCGACGACATTCTCGATGTGGTCGGCTCCGATCAGGACCTTGGCAAGCCGCAGGGCTCCGACGAGCGGCTCGGAAAACGGACCTACGTGACCGAGTTCGGGCTCGAAGGAGCCCGCCGGCGGGCCGAAGAGAGCCACCGGAACGCTCGTAGCGTGCTCGCACGAGCGGTTCCGTCCGGCGCGACGGAACTCGAGCAGATCACCGACTTCATCGCCACCAGAACCCATTGATGACCAAGCTACTTCCAGGAATCCGTGTGCCCGGCGATCTCCACCGGTTCGGCGACGATCAGCTCCAGCAGATCGCACAGGAGGTGCGCGAGCACATCATCGACACGGTCGGAGAGATCGGCGGGCACTTCGGCGCCAACCTCGGCACCTGCGAGCTCGCCGTGGCGCTCCATTCGGTGCTCGATTCGCCGCACGACAAGATCCTCTGGGATGTCGGCCACCAGGCGTATCCGCACAAGATCCTGACCGGCCGCCGAGACGAGCTTCAGACGATCCGCAAGTACGGCGGGCTGGCGCCGTTCTGCGCGATCCACGAGTCAGAGCACGACATCATGGGCGCCGGCCACGCCTCGACCTCGATCGGATACGCCGTTGGGATCAAGGAGGCGATGCGCTCGGGCCACGGCGAGGACGCACGTGTCGTGGCTGTGATCGGGGACGGGGCGATGACCGGCGGGGTTGCGTTCGAAGCCGTTCACCAGGCAGGAGGGCAGGGCACTCCGATCGTGGTCGTCCTGAACGACAACGGGATGTCGATCGCCCCCAACGTCGGTGCGCTGTCTCGATATTTCAATCGCGTACGCCTGAGCCCGCGCCTGTGGCATGCCCGCGAGGGCGTCGAGGGCGGCCTGACGAAGCTTCCCGTCGGAATCGGTGCCGCGTTTGAGCGCCTCGGACCGCAGTTCAAGGAATCGATCAAGGCATTCTGGGCGCCAGGGCTGTGGTGGGAGGAGCTCGACTTCGCGTACATGGGCGTGATCGACGGCCACGACGTGCGGGCGCTTCGTGCGGCGCTGCGGGAGGCCGTCTCCGCCGAGCGCCCGGTCGTCGTCCATATAGCGACCGTGAAGGGGAAGGGGTTCGCGGCCGCCGAGGGTGGCCTCGAGGGGATGGAGGCTTGGCACGCGGCGAAGCCGAAGTCGATCACGAATGGTGCCCCGGCATCGGCCGTTGCCAAACCACCGGGAAGACTGCCACCGCCGCAATACACGCGGGTGTTCGGCGAGGCACTCGTCCGGGAGTGCCATCGGGACAGCCGCGTGATCGGGATCACCGCCGCGATGAACTCGGGAACCGGATTGAACATCCTCCAGCGTGAGCTGCCCGACCGCTATTTCGACGTCGGCATCGCGGAGCAGCAGGCGATCCTGTTCAGCGCCGGGCTCGCACTCCAGGGCTGCAAGCCGGTGGCGGCGATCTACTCGACCTTCCTGCAGCGCGCCTACGACCAGATCATCCACGACGTCTGCCTGCAGCGCCTCAACGTTGTGTTCGCGATGGACCGCGCCGGGCTCGTGGGCGACGATGGACCGACCCATCATGGAGCGTTCGACATCGCCTTCCTACGCTGTCTGCCGAACATCGTGCTGATGGCTCCCCGCGATGAGGCGATGCTCGCCGACATGCTGCACACCGCGCTCGTCTACGACGACGGTCCGGTAGCGCTGCGCTACCCGCGCGGCGAGGGGATCGGAGTCGAGATCCCGCTCCACCCCGAGCCGATCGAGATCGGCACCGGAGAGATCCTGCGCGAGGGCGACTCGGTGGCGATCCTCGGCTACGGCACCGGTGTCCAGAAGGCGCTGGAGGCGGCCGACATCCTCGCCGATCACGGGATCAGCGTTACCGTCGCCGACGCGCGGTTCGCGAAACCGATCGACGCCGGCCTTGCTGCCCAGCTCGCCGCCGAGCACGAGCTCCTGGTCACGGTCGAGGAGGGCGTCCTGCCCGGTGGGTTCGGCTCGGCCGTCTGGGAGACCCTGTCCGACGCCGGCGTCCCCGCCCCTCGGATCCTCCGGGTGGGGCTCCCCGACCGCTACGTCACGCACGGAGCGCCGGCGTTACTGCACAACGAGGTCGGATTCACCGGGGAGCGGATCGCCGAGCGAATCGAGGCCGCAGCGAGCCAGCGCAGCCGCACCGGCGCTTGAGCCTCAGGCTCTTACCGGATAGGGAACGACCCGCCGTGGTGGCGGGTCGTTCGCTGGATTCTGCAGGTGTAGGTGGAAGTCGGCCGGCGCCGCTTCCACGCGGGAGGGGAGATACGCGCGGTGCCGGCGTCGCCGGCAGGAAGCCTCAGCGAGCCACGGCGTAGCGGGTGGACACGTTGAGGCCCGACTGGACGATCGCCAGCGCGGCGAGGAACACCGCGGCCGATGCCTCGCCTGCCACCGCCAGGCAGAACGCGGCGATCGCGGTCGCGACCACGAACGTCACGTCGAACAGGTGATGCCATCCGAGTGATGAGCCGTTATCAGCACTGACGGTGACCGCCATGCCGATCAGCAGCGAGCCGAGCAGGATGGCGGCCACGACGCCGCCGTGGCCGAATGAGAACAGCGCTGGGGAGAACAACGTGATCATCCCCAGCACGACCTCGACCACGCCGTGGGCGGGTAACGTAAATCGTCTGTTGAGAGTCATAATTCGACATGGTGCCCTGTCAGATGAGCGGCGACTGTGAGGTCGGTCACAGGCGCTGAAGGGCTCGACGCGGCAGGCCGGTACCGTTGCACGCGGTGACCAAGGTTCGTCTCGACGCGCTGCTCTCGGAACGCGGCTTGTTCCCGTCGCGTACCCGTGCCGCGGCCTCCGTGCTCGCGGGCGAGGTCTGGCT
>Ga0302324_100007924_pt1 | contig 22494 bp, 17 predicted proteins | sample Palsa_T0_1_FD_201949 | JGI IMG/M metagenome (GOLD analysis project Ga0302324, IMG submission 201949) | Peat permafrost microbial communities from Stordalen Mire near Abisko, Sweden - Palsa_T0_1 | ecosystem: Environmental > Terrestrial > Soil > Palsa > Peat permafrost | place: Sweden: Abisko...
TGCGTCCCCACCTTTCGATGGGTTTGCGATTAAGGTGGCCATGATGACACCGCGCCGCCAACAGGTGAATCGTGGCTAGCCGCCATCGACTGCGTGAAGTACTCATGCTGCAGAGAGCACCTGCGCGTCAGCGACTGCTTAAGGCATTCATTCGAGGCTGCATACGTAGTTACCGCAAGGCCGATCGCCTACCCCGCCGCATGGGTTGGGATCCGCGACCTGCCCCGTATCGCGGCAGCGGAGTGACCATGTTGTTGCGAGGGCCGCGATCGGGGACAGCGAGGCCAGGATCTGTGCGTGCGGAAAGCATCGACCGTAGGTCGGTCAGCACCAGATGCGGCCCGATCTTAGGCTCCGGTCGCGCGCGAACTGCACCTCCTGTGGCGCAGTCGTCATGCCGACCATAAGACTCGATCATCGGCAGTGCCAATCAAGTGCCTGGTGTGCACGATGATTTGCGTCTCAGGGCGGGTGACATTGTGGCCTATGCAGACGGCGTCCCTCCTCCCACTGCCAGGAAATGAGAGCCGGAATCCCCCAGAGCAGCTCGCGCGCCCGCTTGACCAGCGAGACCGCCAGCGCCAGCTCGGCGCTGACGCCCAGCGCATTTCCGAGGACGATCAGGCTGAGTTCCTGGATTCCGAGCGCGCCTGGTATCAGAAATGCCACGTGACGTGCGACCTGCGTCAGACTTTCCATGATCGTGGCCACTCGCAAGTCCACCGGATGGCCAAAGAGCCGCAGAGAAAACCAGACTTCGAAGGAGCCCGAGAGCATGGCACCAAGTTGCAGTGCCCCGGACAGAATGGCGCGCGGGACGCGTCGCAGCGAGGCACGAACGTCCGCATCGAGTGAGGCTGCGCCCTTGGCAAGTGTACGCAGCCCCACCCAACGTCTGAGAGCGGCCTCAAGGCGGGCGAAAATCGTCCCGTACCGCAGGGCAAGTCCGAGGAAAGCCGGCAGCGCGAGACCACCCAAGGCAAGCGGTATGAAATCACCGACCGCCATTGCTGGAACTTTGGCAGCGGTGAGCAACGAGAAGCCGATGACCATAAATGCCCAGAGCGCGACCAGGGTGAGAAGCACCTCAACGATAACGCTCGCCGCCGCCGCGCTCGTGGCCACACCCCGCCAGCCAAGCAGCCGTACTCCCGCCAACCCGCCCCCTACGCTGGCAACCGGGAGCAGGCGGTCGATCGCCTCGCGCACGGTGGCAACCCAGGTCAGGTATACAAGGGTCAAACGCCGCTGCGGGTCATAGGGACGCAGCAGCAAGTCCCAGCCAATCGCATACAGCAGGAAAAACACCACCCGGTAGGGAAGCAGCCAGAACACCTGCCAGCCGGCCAGTGAGAAGGCCCGCAGTATTCCGGCAAAATCCGCGCGAACGACGAGTGCGACCAGCAGCGCCAGTCCCAGCAGGCCGCCGACGTAAATTGTGCTCTTCAGCCCGACTGACATCACAGGGAGCCGCGCATGACTCCCTGTTCGTCCACCTGAAATTTACCCCCTCGCCAGCTCACGCGGGAGGTCACCAGCGCGCAGAACCACGTCCAGCACAGAAGCAGATCGCGCACCGGCAGCAGCAGCAGGTCGTGCAGCGGAATACGGCGCTGGCTCAGGCGCGGCAGGCACGACACCGCGATCCGGCTGATCACGGTCGTGGACAGCAATGCCTCGAGGGGCCAGCCAGGTTGCGCCGTCCCAAGCGCATATCCAACGGCCAGCAGCGGCAGGGTGAAGGTCACGAAGAGAAAGCGGAAACCTCCCGGCGCCAACGCGCGAATGGTGCGCATCCATCGCAGCTCGTGGCCCATCAGCGCGCCTGCGGTCGGCTCACCTTGCACGGTTTCGGCGGCATAGCTCGACAGCACGATCCGAAGCCCGAGCTGACGGACCTGCTCACCGAGCTGATAATCATCGGCGAGATGGTTCACAAGGGAGCGTAAGCCGCCCGCGGCCGCGAGCGTGTCGCGACGCACCCCGATCGTTTGCCCGGAGATATAGCCGCGGTGCCCAAAGAGCCACGCAAGCATCACCGAGGGGATGTACCAGTCATTGATATACATGCACCCAAAGCGCGACCAGATTCCTCCAACAGGTATGCTGCGGTAGATGCAGGTTACCAATCCATTTTCTCGCTCGAGGAGCGGCACCGTGATGTGGGCGAGATAATCCGGTCGCACGCGTGTATCGCTGTCCACGATGATCAGGATGTCGTGGCGCGCATACGGCAGCATATTGATCAGGTTGCTCACCTTCCGGTTCGCGCCGTGCTGGGAGTCGTCGACGACAATGTCGATGGGTACCGAGGGGAACTCCTGCGCCAGCTGACGGACGATCGCCAACGCATGATCTGACGCATCGCAGACCCCGAACACGATCTGATAGCTCGGGTAGTCCTGCATGCAGAAGGAGCGGAGGTTCTCGTAGAGCTCTGGTTCTGCACCGCAGAGGGGCTTCAGCACCGTTACAGCCGGATGCAGCATCGTGGTGGGTCGTCTGACGCCTCTGAGGCGCCAGACGAGCGCCGCGACGAGAGTCAGCGTGGAATATCCCGCAGCGACACTGAGCAGGAGCACACCGGTCAGAGCCGCAACTGTAGATAGAGACATCAGGCTCTTGTTGCTCCCGGTGCCGCGACCTCCGCGTCCATGTGCACTTCAGGCCGCGCGTGCGCGCAGGAAATTGAAGAACTCGACGCCTTCGCGCAGCCGGCGGCCCATCATCTCGGGACTCGCCAGCATTTCTCGGACGATTTCCCAGATCTTTGCAGGTCGGAAGTAAAACTGCCGATAGAACAGCTCGACGCTGCGGAAAATGTCGTCACTGGACAGATGCGGATAACTCAGTGCCGCCAGTTGCACGCCCTGTTCGTTGACCAGGTTGAGATCGTCCTCGGGACGCAACCACCCCTTGGCCAGCGCCTGCTCATACAGGGTTGTTCCCGGATACGGCGCCGCGAGCGACACCTGAATCGTGTGCGGATTGATCTGCTTAGCGAACTCGATCGTCTTGCGGATCGTGTCCTGAGTCTCCCCCGGCAGTCCCAGAATAAACGTACCGTGCACCGTGACACCGAGTCGATGGCAATCGGAGGCGAAGCGGCGGGCGATATCGGTGCGCAGTCCCTTCTTGATGTTGTGCAGGATCTGATCATCACCGGACTCATACCCCACCAGCAGCAGCCGCAGACCGTTGTCCTTCATGGTCTTGAGAGTCGCGTACGGCACGTTTGCCTTTGCGTTGCAGCTCCAGGTCACCCCGAGCTCGCCCAATCCACGCGCGATCGCTTCGACCCGCGGGAGATTTGAGGTATCGGTAAAGGTGTCGTCGTCGAACATGACTTCGCGGACTTGCGGCATGTTCTGCTTGATCCAGGTCACTTCAGCCAAGACATTCTCAGCGGAGCGAACCCGGTAGCGATGGCCGCCAACGGTCTGGGGCCAAAGACAAAAGGTGCACTTAGAGCGGCATCCGCGCCCGGTATACAAACTGACGTACGGATGTTTCAGATAGCCGATGAAGTAATTATTGATCGTCAGGTCACGCTGATAGACGGGCGCAACGAACGGCAGGTCGTCCATGTTCTCGAGCGGCGGACGCGATGCGCTGTGCAGGACCTTACCGTCCGGACCCCGATACGACAGGCCCCGGACCTCGCTGAAGGGCCAACCTGAAGCGATCTCCTGGCAGGAGTAATCGAATTCCTCGCGGCACACAAAATCCACCGCCGGAGCGGCCTGTAAGGACGCCTCCGGCTGCACCATCACCCGCGCGCCGACCATACCAATCAGTGCATGCGGATTGTCGAGCCTGACCAGCGCTGCAAACTTGGCATCGGTCGGAAAGGACGGAGTGCTGGTGTGCATGATCACCAAGTCGTAATTCCGGGCGATTTGTCGGACCTCGGCGACGCTCAAGCCATCCGCGGGCGCATCCAGCAGTCGCGAGTTGGGAACCAAAGCCGCCGGCTGCGCCAGCCAGGTCGGATACCAGAAGGACTTGATCTCGCGCTTGGCCTGATATCTCGACCCTGCCCCGCCGTCGAAGCCTTCGAAGGACGGCGCCTGCAGGAACAGTGTCCTGAGCTGTGAGCCGGATGAGGAAAATAAAGCCACTAATCACCTTCGCCGCAGATCGACGCCCTGTCAATCCCATTATCATTATACTTTGTAGCTTAATGCTACCTTGGCCGCCCGACTGATCCGCTGCGTGATTGCCGCTATAGGCCGTAACGCTGGCACTCGCCAGAAACGCGGCCGACGGTTTTTGTGGTGAACGACGACGCGTGGTCTGGGACTGGAATCCGAAGAGCTGCCACGGCGAGCAAGCGCCCGCATCGACCGCTCCGTCAAAGCTCCAGCAGGCTCTTTAGCAGTGCCAAGAGTTCTTGCGCGTTGACCGGCTTGCTGGCAACTCTTAGATGAGGATCGTCGGGGATCTGCTTGATGGCGTTCGACGTGTCGCCGGTCATCAAGACTGCCTTGACGTCGGCGCCGGCGCCGGCGCGTACCGCGGCGATAACGTGCGTACCCAGCTCACCGTCCCGCAGATGGTAGTCGCTGATTAGTAGTTCCGGTGCTCCATGTTCACGCACGTCCTTCAGTGCCTCGGCGGCCGATGCGACCGCCACCACCCGGTAGCCCTCGACCTTAAGCAGCATGCACGTGGCGTCACGTACTGCCGGATCGTCCTCCACCAGCAGTACCCGAGGTTTTCGCTCCGAGTCGGCCACCGGGCGCTCGACAGTCGCCGGATGCATCGTCGTACGCTGGGCCCCACCTACCGGTAGAAACAGCGAAAAGACTGAGCCCTTACTAAGCCGCGAGCTCACTTCAAGCCGCAGATTCAGCAGTCGCACCACGCGCTGCACAATGCTCAGCCCGAGGCCGTAACCGTCCCGCGGGCTGTTTGCTGGCACCCCCACCTGATAGAACTCATCGTAGATATAGCGGAGTTGCGCGGGCGCAATGCCGATTCCCGTATCGACCACATCGATGCGAATTGACTCATCCTGCCGCTGCGCACGCAGCAGTAGGCCGCCTTCGCGCGTGTACTTGATCGCGTTCGCGACCAGGTTCTTCATGATCTGTTCGACCAGCGCCAAGTCGCTGTGCACCCAGGCATCGCTCGGGTCCAGCTGAAAATTGAGGCCCTTGCTGGTTGCGATGCCGGCAAATTCCCGGCGCAACCCTTCGAAAAGGTCGGCCACTGCAAAGTCGGCGGCCTGGGGCTTAACGGCCCCGGACTCAAGCTTGCTGATATCGAGTAACGCGTTCAGCAGCCGGGACACGGCATCGATCGCCTGCTGCTGTTGCACGAGCACCTCGGAGGCTTCCTCGCCGCTCACGAGGCGCCTCAGCGCACCGTTCAGCAACGCCAGCGTCTGCAGAGGCTGACGCAGGTCATGACTGGCGGTGGTCAGAAAACGGCTCTTCGCCTGATTGGCACGATCGGCACTGTCGCGCGCACGGTCGGCCAACTCTCTTGCATGATCGGCGACTTCCCGGGAGCGGTCGGCCGCTGCCCGTGCGCGTTCGGAGGTTTCACGCGCGACGCGCAAGTCTGCTTCTACGCGTTTGCGATCGGTGATGTCGCGGATGGCCGCCGCGACCAGCGTCCGATTCGCGTCCTGTATCGGACTTAGGCTGATTTCGACCGGAAACTCGCTCCCATCGTGCCGTTGACCGTAGAGAGTCAACCCAGGACCCATGGGACGCGCACGTGACGCCGCAAAATACTCGAGACGGTGTGAGACGTGCCGGGCCTGGAATCGCTGCGGCATGAGCTGTTCAACGCTCTGGCCTACAATCTGATCGTTCGTGAAACCGAAGAGCACCGAGACCTGCCGATTGGCGAATTGCACGATTCCCGCAGCGTCGATGATGATCATCGCGTCGGGCGCCGCATCGAGCGCGCTGCGGGCCAGATCTGCGGAAGCAATCTGCATGTAGCGACCGGTATTGTTGCCCAAGCGCCCGTTGGCGCCTCGCGGGGGCACGCTAGGGCTAGATCACTCGACAGTCAAGAGCCAAACGGCCCGTCGGCTCCCCGTGCATACGTCGAAGGCCGAGCTGCCGCGAGCGCGTCGTACGCACCGCAAAGGAAATGTCACGCCGGAATGGAGCGTCTCGTTTCAATGACACGTCATGTTTGGTAACTGACGCCGGTGCAGGACGCGCGGCACTGTAGCGCTGCGCGTAACGCAATCGCCCGAGCTCCTGCGGGCACGCTCTTGGCACCGAGCTCGCCCGATATGGCATCCTCGCCCGTCATGAAGCGACTGCTTACCCGACTGGCAAGCACGCTGGCGATCGCGCTCGCCCTGGAGGCGCCCGGCCACGGCGAGCCCGGTCATGCGTTCCCGCCCCTGACCGCAACCGAGCAGCAGGCGATACGGGCCGCAATGCCCTCGCGGCCCCGCGCTCGACCCGCGATGCCGCGACGCGTACTGATCTTCTATCGTACCGAGGGCTACGTACACAGCTCCATTCCGTACGCCAACCAGGCGCTAAAGGGGCTCGGGGAGATCACGGGAGCATACCGGGCCGATATCAGTGAAGACCTGGGCGTGTTTTCGCAAGCTGCTCTTGCGCCTTACGATGCCATCGTCTTCAACAACACGACGCATCTGTCCCTGTCCCCCAGTGAGCGCGCAGCGCTGCTCGCCTTTGTCAATGCAGGCAAGGGCGTAGTCGGCATCCACGCCGCCAGCGACAGCTTCTACACCTGGCCCGAGGGCCAGTCATTGCTCGGTGGGATCTTCAACAGCCACCCGTGGACCGCGGACGACACCGTCGCCGTCAAGCTCGACGATCGGGAGTCACCGCTGACTGAGGCGTTCGCCGGGCATGGATTCTGGGTGAAGGACGAGATCTATCAGATTGACGGTCCCTACAGCCGCGAGCGCGTGCATGTGCTGCTGAGTCTGGACATGTCGCGCCCGGAGAATTCCCGCAATCGCGAACAGCTCGTGCGCGACGACAACGACTTTCCCGTCGCCTGGATAAAGCACCAGGGCGCCGGCCGGGTGTTCTACAGCTCCCTCGGGCACAACCCGGAGATCTACCGCACTCCCCAGATCCTGCAGCACTACCTCGACGGAATTCAGTTCGCCATCGGAGACCTGCCCGCGAATGCCACACCGAGCGAGCAGCTCAAGGAGTCCCCGGCACTCGCGCCGCAGACTCCGAGTCTCGTCATCGATGAGATCTCTGCCGCACCTCAAACCTGACAGATGCGACACGCCTCCGCCAGTGCCCAGTACGGCTCCCCCGTCGCGCTGAACTCGTGCGCCACGTACCCAGTAAAGCCGGTGTCCGCGATCGCCGTTGCCACCGCATGGTAATTGAGCTCCTGCGAGTCATCGATCTCGTGCCGGCCCGGTACTCCGCCGGTATGAAAATGCCCGATCCATTGCCGATGGTCGCGAATCGTGCGGATGACGTCGCCCTCCATGATCTGCATGTGGTAGATGTCATACAGAAGCTTCACGCAGGGTGAGCCCACCTGCTCCATGACCGCCGCGCCGAAGGCGGTGTGATCGCCTTGATAGTCGATGTGATCGACCTTGCTGTTCAGCAGCTCCACGCACACGGTGACACCGTGTGCTTCGGCGACCGGCGCGATCTTCTTCAGGCCCACCACGCTGTTCGCAATCCCTTCCTTATCGCTGCGGCCGCGGCGGTTGCCGAACATCGCAATGAGATTGGGCACTCCCGCCTGTGCCGCCAGCGGAATCGCAGTTGTTAGCTTCTCGATCAGCAGCGGGTGATTGCGGGGATCGCTGAAGCCGTTCGTGATGAAATGCTCGGTGTGGCCAGGATACCCCATGGAGCAGGTGAGCCCGGCCTGGCGTGCCACGTCCCACTCATCCGGAGAAAGCAGATCGATCGCGTTCAGTCCGAGGCCCTTCACCAGCTGACACACCTCCGGCAAGGGGCCGGGCAACGTCCAGCGGCACACCGACTGCTTGAGCCGCCCGCCAGCCGGTGATGCCCCCGGTGCGCGCTCCTCAGCGCGACCGAATGCGGCGGCCGCGCCAAGTGCCGCCACTGAGCTTGCGGAGGTCCCAAGGAAGCGCCGCCGCGAGAGTTTGCCGGACACTAGAGATCCCCCCGCTTCAGCTGGCCTACTGCGTAGTCGCAGGCCCGGGCGGTGAGAGCCATGTAGGTGATCGAGGGATTCTGATTGCCCGAGGAAGCCATGCACGCGCCATCGGTCACGAAGAGATTGGGCACGTCGTGGGACTGATTCCAGCCGTTCAGTACGGAGCTCTTCGGATCCCGCCCCATGCGCGCTGTCCCCATCTCGTGAATGCACAAGCCCGGTGCCAGCTGTTCGTTATAGGTCTCGATATCCCTCGCTCCTGCCGCCTCCAGGATCTCCGCCGCCGTTACCTCCATGTCCTTGAGCAGCGCAAGCTCGTTCGGTCCCCAGCTGCACTGGATGTGCAGCGCCGGAATGCCCCATTTGTCCTTGAGTGTCGGGTGCAGCGCAACGTAGTTGTCGTGCCGGGGAAGACACTCCGCCCAGCCCCCAATCCCGAAGTGCCACGGCCCCAGGTCCTTCAGGAGCGCGTTCTTGAACGCAGCGCCAAAGCCGCTGCCGGTCGCACCCCGTCGCCAGTCCCGCCGCTCACCCCCGCCCTGGAAGCCATAGCCGCGCAGGAACCTCGGATCCCTGTCCCTGACGTTACGAAAGCGCGGCACGTAGATGCCATTCGGGCGGTTACCGAAGCTCTTGTGCTCTTCCATGCCCGCGAGCGTGCCGCGAGCCCCCGCGCCGAAAGGATGGTCCATGAGGTTGTGCCCCAGCTCCCCGCTCGAGTTCGCAAGTCCGGAGGAAAAGCGCGCGGTCTTCGAGTTGAGCAGGATGCGCGCGCTCTCCAGCGCCGAGGCGCACAGGAAGATCACCCGCGAGCGAAATTCGAGCGTCTGCAGGGTGTGCGCATCCACGGCCCGCACGCCGGTAGCCCGATCGGTGCGCTCGTCATACATCACCTGTGCAACCACGCTGTTCGGCCGCAGCGTGAGGCGCCCGGTCGCAGCGGCCGCCGGAAGCGTCGAGCCGTTGCTGCTGAAGTACGAGTGCGTAATGCAGCCGCGCCAGCAGGGACCGCAGTAATGACAGGCGGCGCGGCCTTGGTGCGCTCGGGTCAGGATCGCGCAGCGGCCGATGGTCAGGACCCGCTCGCGCCGCCAGCGTCGGGCCATCGCCCCCTGCACGTGTGTTTCCGCGCAGTTCAGCTGCATCGGCGGCAGGAACTCACCATCGGGCAGCTGCGCCAACCCTTCCACCTGTCCACTCACCCCGATGAATTTCTCGACGTAGGAGTACCAGGGCGCGATGTCCGCGTAGCGGATCGGCCAGTCCACGCCGATGCCTTCCCGCGCGTTGGCTTCAAAGTCCAGATCACTCCAGCGGTAGACCTGCCGACCCCATATGATCGAGCGCCCACCGACCTGGCGACCCCGGATCCAGAGAAAGGGCTTGTCCGGATCGTTGTGATAAGGATTATCGCGGTCGTTCACGAAGAACTTCGAAGCCCACTCATCGCAGGCGCCGGTCTGCGATTGAATTGGCTGCTGCGCCTCGAGCTTGCGCAGATTTCCGTAGCCGCGATACGGCAGCGAGTACGCCTGTACGTGCTCGACGTAGTCCCTGGCCGGGACAATCGGCGGTCCGGCCTCGAGCAACAGCGTCCGCAGACCCTTTTCGGTCAGTTCCTTGGCCGCCCAGCCGCCGGAGATCCCCGAGCCCACGACAATCGCGTCGAATTCGGCCGAACTGGAATCAGACCGGGACACAGCCGTCGTACCTTCCGGGAATGATCGGAGCGTTGATCAGCCCTTTCGCCACAGGCTCGGAGGTGAAGTAAGCGAACACGACCAGGCGCTTCAGCGATGCGAAACCGTCTTCCGCGCTCACGGATTCCCCGGCGCGCGCCGCGCTCTCGGCCGGCGCCGGATTCTGAGAGCGCGCGTGCACATCCAGTAACCGCAGGAGAGACTCCTGCTGCGGCCTGCGCGCGGTTGCGAACGGCGCGCCATAGAGCGCCTGACTGCGCGCATCGATCGCCGCCAAGCCCGCGAGGAAGCGCTCCCGCTGCGCCTGCGGCAGCGACTCGGTGAGGAGCAGATCAATGAACCGGTTGACCCCGACCGAGCTCGCCCCGACGCTGTCGGTCTCCGGCAGCAGCAGGTCCGCGATGCAGGTAACGGCGGCGTCCTGCACCGGGTTCAGCGTGCGCAGACTCACCGCGGCCTGCGCCCGGGCATGCAGTTCCTGGGCAAACACGAGCGTCGGCCCCAGGGCCGAGATGCCGGCGATTGCTTCGAGAAACTCGCGCCGATCCATGAGCTGGACTCCCCTTCGAATATTGAAACATAGATTTCCTTCGGGTGCTCCCGCATCCGCCGCGTGCGCCCGCCGAGGCCTGCATGAACCTCGGACTCTGGCGCGCAAAGTACTTTTCCCTTATATTCGCAGCACGCGCCCTCAGGGCGCACGCCGGTTTGGCAGGATCAACGACGAGACGCCCAACGTACTGCTCCAGCGTCCGTCTTAAGGAGTCCAACACGAGTGGCGTGGGGCCGGTTGTCGTCGCGCTTGTTTCTAAAAGTGCTGCTGACCGCGGCTTTGGTCGCGGTAATCGGGGATGCCAGGTGCCAGAGCGTTCCGAACAACGGCTCTGATGTCAGCAGCGTCGATGACTCCAGCACCCACCCGGATACACAAGATTCGGGGGCGTTATCGGACATCAGGGCGTACTTCAGCGCGCCGCTCCACTGGTCCGGAGGCGAATGGACTGCGTTCGCCGGTGTGTTGGCGGCGATTGGCGTGGCTCACGCCTTCGACGGAAAGTTGCGGGCGCATTTCGTCCACGGCCTGAGTCCCTCTCAGATCTCCGACACCAAGGATCTGCAGGATGCGCTCCCCACCGCGGCGGTCTTCCTCGGAACTCTGGCGTACGCGAACCTGGAAGACGACTCCGGCGGCCGGCGCGAAACCTGGACGATGTTCGAGGCGGCCGCCCTGAGCGGCGTCACCGCTTACGGGCTGAAGTACGTGATCGACCGGGAGGGTCCTTACGAGACCAGCGACGTGAATGCCTGGCGCAAGGGCGGCGGCAGCTTTCCTTCAGTGCATGCGAGCGCAGCGTTTGCTGTCGGCACGGTGCTCGCGGAATCGGGCGACGATGAGCATCGCTGGCTACGACGCTTTCTCGGCTATGGACTTGGACTTGCGACCGACTATTTGCGGCTGAAGCACAACGCGCACTGGCTCTCGGACGACGTCGCCGGCTCGGCGCTCGGCGTGGCGAGTGCGAGCTTCAGCATGAATCGCAACAACCGTGTCGACGATCACCTCGGGTTCACGGTGGTGCCGGTTCCAGGAGGCGCCATGCTCACGTGCAAGGCGATGCTACCGTGAGCCTCCCGCGGGTGCCCGCCCTACGCGCCCGATGTTCGCAGGGTCACGATCCCATGCAGGATATGCAACTCGCCAAAGCCGACCCCGAGAATTGCCAGCTGTTGAGGCTCGGATAGTCCGAAGGCCACGAGAGCCAGCGCGGCAAACAGCCCCCCAAGGATCGCAAGCCCTCGCGAGGCGATCGTGCTGGCGTGAATCAGGGCGCAGCCGTAGAGCAAAAGCCACAGCCCCGGTATCGCGTGCACGATTCCCGCTCGCCAGAGGACCACCGTCAGCACGGCCCCGGCAAAAAGGCTTGGGAGCAGACGCGCGAAGAACTTCAGCACCGCGACCCCCAGCGGCCAGATGCGTTTACCCGGGTTCTGCTCGGCTAGCACCAAGGCCCCTGCCCCGGCCCCGGCCATCGCCGCGACCAGCCATACCTCGAGCCAGTACGGGCGGAACGCCTCGGTGGAGGCGAGCGCTGCGGCGCCTAAACCGATCGCCCCGACGGTGATGCCCGCTGAGCCGGGAACGGCGACTGTCGCCGGGGAGCGCAGGGCCGCGCGCAGAGCACGCAGCACTGCGGGTGTATGCGCCTCGATGAAGAAGCCTCGGGGCGTGCGCATGAGTGGAGTGTGCGACCTTCCCTGTGTGCCGGCAAGTACTCTGCATTCTAAAGGCAGAGGCATGACGGTGTCGTGACGAATTGCATCAGATTGGATCGAGGCGCCCGCCCGCGGCGCCGTGGGGAGCTACGGCAGCGGTGTCAACCGCAGCGTGACCGCAAGAGTACCTCGCGCAGCCGCTGCAGCTCCTGCACGGTGTTGTAGTGCACCAGCGAGACGCGCACTGCACCACTCTCCAGGCTCAATCCCAGCCGCTGCATGAGACGCGGCGAGTACATGTGACCGTCGCGAATCCCGATACCGGCATGCGCCGCCGCCTCCGTGACGGCCCGCGGCGCGACTCCGGGCAGGTTGAAGCACACCGTCGGGACGCGCTCGGCGACGCGTCCCTCGTCCCCGAGACCGTAGATGATCGCGCCGCAGTCGCGCAGCACATGCAGCAGCTCGACTGACAGCAGCTGCTCGTAGGACTGAATGGCGAGCATCGCCGTGCGCGTGTCCTCACGCAGCGTGCGCGCCTCCCCCGCAGCGCTCTTGCCGCAGAGCATGCGGCCGAGCTGCGCCAGATAATCGATGGCGGCGGCCATTCCCGCCACGTTTTCGTAGATGAAAGTGCCCGCCTCGATCTTTCCCGGCGGCTCATCGGGTATGAAGTCCTCGCGGAACGTCGGCAGCCCGGCGAGCAGCTCGTACCGTCCCCAGAGAAACCCCATGTGGGGCGCGAAGATCTTGTATCCCGAGCACACCAGGTAGTCGCAATCGAAGGCCTGCACGTCGGTCGGCGCGTGCGGTCCGTAATGCACGGCGTCGAGGAAAATCTCCCCTCCGGCGCCGTGCACCAGATCCGCCGCGCTGCGCACGTCGAGCACGCCCCCCAAGGCGTTAGATGCCGGTGCACAGGCGAGCAGTCGGGTCCGCGAGCTGAGCAGCGGCTTTAGGTCATCGAGGTGCAGGCAGGCGTCCTCACGGGCGTGCCACCAGCGGAACTTCGCGCCCATGCGCTCGAGCGCCAGCCAGGTCGCAATGTTGGCTTCGTGATCCAGATCGGTGACGATGATCTCGTTGCGGGCAGCGAGCGTCTGGCCGATTGCCAGACTGATCAGCCGCACGAACGAGGTCGCGTTCATGCCGAAGGCAATCTCCTCCGGACGCCGCGCATTCACGAAGCTTGCCACGCTGCTGCGCGCGCGCTGGATGGTGCGATCCACCGCGATGCTCTGCGGATAACGGCCGCCGCGCTGCACGTTATGTTCCAACAGGTGCCGGTTCACTGCATCGAACACGAGCTGTGGAATCTGCGCGCCGGCAGCGTTATCGAAGAAGATAAACGCGCCGGCGTGCTGCAGCGCCGGGAACTGGGCGCGCAGTGACTGCGCCGGAAATGGCGCTTCGCGGACGCCTTGCGTGGCTCGGTTCATCTGTCCTCGAAATGATACGGGAGGCGTGCGCGTGGCCGCTGAAAATTTAGGCCGCGGGCACTATTCACACGGGGACAGACATGCAGGCGTATCGTCATGGGCCGGGGTGATAGCGCGCCCGGTGGCCCTGCATCGCGGCGACGAAGGTGTCGATATCGGCCTCGGAGTTGTAGAAGTGGATCGTGGCGCGGATGTTGGCATCGCGGAACGAGGTCACGATGTCCTGCTCCATCAGCCGCGCGAACAACTGTGCCGTGTCGCGCGCGGGCACCGCCACCATCGCTCCGCGGCGCGCGTCCTCGGGCGGTGTGACCGCCGGCCAGCCGATGGCGGCGAGCCCGTCAAGACAACGCCGGGTCAGCTGCCGCACACGAGTCTCGATGGCGTCCATGCCCGCATCGAGAATGATCTTGAGGCCCGCCTCGGCCGCATAGCAATTGACCACCGCCGGTGTACCGGCCTCGAATCGACGCGCGGTCGGCGAAGGACGGTTGGCGGTGATATCCATCGCCGTGATCTGCTCCTGGGCAAACCAGCCGGAGTTGGTGGGCGTCAGCGTCGGGATCAGCTCGCCGCGCACATACAGAAAGCCGATGCCGGCGGTACCGAGTAGGTACTTAAGCATGCCGCCAACCGCAAAGTCGACATCCAGCTTCTTCACATCGATAGCCACGCTGCCGACCGCCTGATAGCAATCGAGCAGCACCCGCGCGCCCTTGGCGCGCGCCAGGCGCACGATCCCCGGAATGTCGAGCTTCGCGCCGTTGCGGAAGCACACGTGCGTGACGGCAACCAGCAGGGTTTCATCATCGATGAGCGGTGCGAAATTCTCCGCCGGTATATATCTATCGCTCGCCCGCGGCACGTGCACCACACGCGCGCCGCGCCGCTCCTGGGCGTGCCAGATTTGCGCATTCGTCGGGAACTCGAAATCGCTCACCACGACCTTGCGGCGCGCGCCCGTGAAGTCGAGGGCGCTCGCGAGCGCGTTGAGCCCCGCCGAGGCCGAAGCGGTGACCGCGATCTCATCGGGCGCGGCATGCAACAGCTGCGCCATGCGCTCGCGCACCGCCTCGTTCTTCATCACCCACACGTCCCAGTTCGCCCCGACCAGCAGCCGGTCGTCCATGTAGGCGTTGATGGCATCGCGCACGCTGTCGGCCAGTGCGCAGTAAGAGCCGCTGTTAAGATAGGTCTTGCGCTCAAGGAGCGGAAAATGCCCCCTGAGCGCCTGAAGATTCTTGGCCATAGCTGTCTTCGCTCCGTGCCCAAATCCCTAGCCCCCGTCTCACTCGCCGAGATCCAGGCCGCGCAGAGGCGCCTGGCGGGCCTCGCGCTGCGCACTCCCGTCGTACCCTGTGAGAGCGGCAACCCCGGGGGCGAGGTCTTTCTCAAGCTCGAGAACCTGCAGTCCATCGGCTCTTTCAAGGTGCGCCCGGTGGCGAATGCGGTGCTTGCAAAACCTGCTGCATCACTCGCCAAGGGGCTGTACACCTTAAGCTCCGGCAACAGTGCGCTCGCCCTCGCCTGGATGGCGCGCCGGCTGGGCGTCGCAGCCGCCGCCGTGGTGGCCGAGGGCGCACCGGAGGCGAAGCTCGCACGCCTGCGGGCCCTCGGCGCGCGCATCGTACAGGTCCCGTTCGCGCAGTGGTGGCGCTCGGTCGAATCCTGCGGACACGCCGGTGAGAGCGGCGTGTACGTCGATGCGGTGCGCGACCCTTTCGCGCTCGCCGGCGATGCCACCGTCGGGATCGAGATCATCGAGCAACTGCCGCAGCTGGATGCGATCTTTGTGAGCGTCGGTGGCGGTGCGCTTGCCTGTGGCATCGCCTGCGCGGTGCGTGCCCTCGGGCTTGGCGTACCGGTGATCGCGTGCGAGCTCGAGGGCGCGCAGCCTTTGAGTGCGGCGCTGCGCGCCGGGCGCGTGGTCGAGACGAGAAGTAACCCAGGCTTCGTAAGCGGGGTCGGTTTCCACGCGCTCTTGTCAGAGATGTGGCCGCTGTGCCGGGAGCTGCTCTCGGTCAGCTTGCAGGTCTCACTCGCGGAAGTCGCCGCCGCCATCAAGCTGCTGGCCGAGCAGAACAAGGTAATCGCCGAGGGTGCCGGGGCCATCCCGGTAGCCGCCGCGCTTTGGGGGCGGCACCCGTTCAAGCGGGTGTGCGCTGTCGTCTCGGGCGGCAATCTGGGCAACGGCATGCTGAGCACTATCCTCGCCGGCGGCGTGCCGCCCTAGGGCAAGGCCTCCCCGGGCGCGCCGAGGCGACGGTGCCGTGCTCTCCAGACAAAGTAGGCCGCGGAAATCAGAATGAGCCAGGGCACGCCCAGGAGCCACGAGACATAGAAGAACTCCGTATCGAGTCCCATGGTGATCAGAATCGCCGCGAGCATCACAAGACCGGCAATCTGCATCCACGGGAATAGCGGCATACGCACCGGCAAGGTGGCCGGCGGGTGCTGGCGGCGAAAGCTCAGGTGGCTGAGGAGGATGAATATCCACACCAGCATGGCTGCGAACAGCGCCACGCCGAGCAGATAGTTGTATGCATAGGGGGTGAGCTTAGAGATGCCCGCGGCGATCAGGATGCAGGCGCCGGAGGTAAGGATCGCTGCGGTGGGCGCACCGGATTTGCTCAGCGTGCCCAGGAATCGCGGCGCGTAGCTGCCGCGTGACAGGGAGAACAGCATGCGCGAGCACAAGTACACGTTGGTGTTCATACTGGAGAGCGCCGCACTGATCACCACGAAATTCATGATACCTGCTGCATCACGTACGCCCGCAATCGAGAACACCTTGACGAAGGGGCTCTGCGCGACCACCTTGACCCCGGTCGCGGTCCAGGGAGTGGTGGTGACGATGACGAGCAGCGCCAGGATGTAGAAGAGGAACAGCCGATACACCATGGTGCGCAGCGCGGCCGGAATCGCACGCCGCGGGTCCTCGGCTTCACCCGAAGTCACGGCAATCACCTCGATGCCGTTGAACGAGAACACCCCGACGATCACCGCCATCCACACGCCCGGAAATCCGTGCGGCATGAAGCCGCCCGGCAGCTGGGTGAGATTGTGGAAGCCCGTGGCAGGGCGGCCGATGCCGAATATGACGGCACCTCCCAATACGATGAAGAGCACGATCGCGATCACCTTGATGAGCGCGAAGTAGAACTCGATCGTGCCGAAATAGTTGACCGAGCGTGAATTGAAGTAAAGCAGCACCACGCAGAAGCTGATCGACCAGATCCACACCGGAACTTCCGGAAACCAGAAGGTCATGTACAGCCCGGCCGCCACCGCCTCCCCGCCGATGGCAATCACCTGCGCGATCCAGTAGGTGTAGCGGACCACGAACCCCGCCCACGGATTCAAATAGGTCTCGGCGTAGGTGCCGAACGATCCGGCCGTGGGATGCACCACGGCCATCTCGGAGAGGCTGAACACCATGACGAGGGCCACGAAGCCTGCGAGCGCGTAGCTCAAAATCACCGCCGGCCCCGCGTAGCCGATGGCGATCCCACTGCCCATGAACAGGCCCGTGCCGATCGCGCCCCCCAGCCCGATCATGACGATCTGACGTTTGCTCAGGCCGCGGTGCAGGCCGCTCTCACGCTCGCTGATCGTATCGAGATTCATGCGCGCGAGGATGATAGCCGCAGCCGGCCGGCGAGCGGCCACGATCTTGAAGATCGTGGCCGCCGGCGTTGCGGGCTCCGCTTGAGAGTGGAGTTCAGAACTTGCGCGTGACGGTCAGCCCGATGGTGCGCGGCTGCACGGTGAGCAGCGCATGCGGGTCCTGGGACGAGTTGATGGCCGACACCTGCGCGCGCTCGTTGCCCAGATTGCGCCCAAACACCGTCACGGTCCAGGGACCGTTAATGACCCCGGCGCGCAGGCCCCACAGGGCGTAGGAGGACAAGGGCACGTTGAAAGTGTTCGAGGCGAAGTAGGAATCCACCGAGCCGCGATAGCTCACATCCGCGCCGAGGCTCATCTGCCAGGCATCCACCAGCGGGCGCGTGTAGTCGAAAATCAGGCTTCCCTGGAAGTCCGGCACGTTCGGGATCTTGTCACCGGTCAGGCCAAGGGTTGGATTGAGCGCGTACTGAGCCGCCGATGCACCCTGGGTGAGGTAGGCGTCCTGCCAGGAGCCCGTCAGTGTCGCGGTGAAATATTGGAACGGCCGCGCGTTGAACTCGAATTCCACACCCTTGACGCGCGCGGTGCCGGCGTTGCCCTGGTAGACGAATGCGCCGTCCGCGGTGGTCAGCTGCACCTGGATGTTGTTCCAATGGATGAGATAGACGTCGACCTGGTAGTCGAACAGTCCGTTCGCGAGGCGTCCCTTGATGCCGAGCTCGTAGTTAGTGAGCGTGTCGGGTGCGTAGGCTGCCGGAATCGGCTCGAAGGGCTCGCTCACCGCGTTCAGGCCACCACCGCGAAAGCCGGTCGACACCGTGCCGTAGGCGAGCAGCTCCTCGCTGAACCTGTAGCTCAGGTTGCCCTTCCAGGTGGCCTTGTCGAAGCTCTCGTGCGGATCGTAGACCGGCACCAGATTGGTGTCCGGCGGAAATCCGCCGAACGGATGGGTCTGGACCTGCACGCCGTTCAGACTCTGGGTGAAGTAGCGCACACCGGCGACTGCCGTCCAGGCATCCGTGATCTTCCAGGTTGCCTCCCCGAAGCCCGCCCACTGCGTGTCGGTGCGGTGATCGGTGCGGCCGAAGAAGGTGTCCCCGACCCCCGGGTAGGTGAGTGCATCTTGGCTGTTAGAGGTGCTGAAGGGGCCGGTGGGCAGTCCCAGGGCGTTGGTGGTGATCACCTGCACCGCCAGATCCTGGGTGGAGCTCTCGCGATAGGCGCCCGCCACAAAGTTCACCGGGAAATCGAGCGTGCTCGCGAAGCGTACCTCGCTCGAGTTCGACCTGCGGTCGCGCGGCTCAAAGGTCTCGGCCGGCACCGGCACATCGAAGGACACCAGTATGGGTGTCGAGTCGAAGCTGAAATCCGTCTTGCGGTCGAACTCGTGGTCGGTCGCCGTCAGAACGCCGAGGCTCGTCTTCCACACCGCGGTGAACCCGTACACCTTGAGGTTGTCGCTCCACGGACTTTGCGTCACATCGGTGTTGCACAGATCGCAGCCGAACGCCGGCGGTATCGGGCCGCCGTTGAAGGCCTCCACTCCCGGTGGCGTCCAGCGCGAGGAGCCGTTCGAGGTTTCGGTCTGCGCCGTGTAATCGAAGTCAACGCTCAGGTTATCGAGCGGCAGCCAGCGCAGGATCGCCCGTGCGCCGCCCACGTCGTCATCGTTCACACCGCGCAGAAAGCCAAGCGGCGCATTCGTCATGACCGGTCCGGTCGGCTGCACCGCGGAAGACACCCCGACTCCGACGCGAATCTGATTGACGTAGCCGGCGTCATAGATCTTCCAGCCCACCACGCGCAGCGACAGCACATCGTTGACGATCGGCAGATTCACCATGCCGTTCACGTTGTAATTGTCGCCATCGGCATGCTGGGTATCGGAGTATTCGCCGCTCACGTACCCCTCCACCTGATCCATCACCGGCTCCTTGGGAATGAACCGCAGCGTGCCGCTCATGGAGCTCGCGCCGTAGAGGGTGCCCTGCGGCCCGCGCAGCACTTCCACGCGATCCATGTCGTACAGGCGGATGTCGGGCTCAAAGCCGCCGCCGTCGTCGCTGTTGCCCTGGGTGATCACGGCCTCGCCGTAATAGACACCGGTGGTCGAGTCGCCAGTTGAGTTGATGCCGCGAATGACGTATTTCTTGTCGCCCGGACCTAAGTCCTGAATGGACAGCCCGGGCACATCTGCGGCAATGCTCATGATCCCTGAGGCAAGCTGGCGCTGCAGGAAGTCCGCCGAGAGGGCCTGGACGGATACCGGCACGTCCAGGACGCTCTGGGCGTTCAGTTTCGTGGCGGTGACCACGACCTCCTGCAGGGTATCGCTGTCGTTGGTATCGGCCGCCGCCGGATCCGGCGTCAAGCCGGCCGTGACCGCGAGCAAGCCCGCGACGTAGAACCCGATGATGCGTGATCCGTTGGTTGCTGGTGTTAGCACGGTGTGAACCCCTGACCTTGTTTTGGAAAGTCCCCTGCGCGAGGCGATCCGCCCGCGCGCAGCCGCCCTCAGTCGTAATAGTTGATGCTTGGATTGTCCCCGGGACAAATCACGCCGACGACATCGAGGCCCTCAGCGGAGGTCGCCTCGAGTGAATGAATCTGCTTGGCGGGCAGGAAAATCACATCTCCCGGCTGCACGCGCACCTTGCGGTCCTCGGTCCACATGCAGCCCTCGCCCGAGAGCACGATGATCGCCTCCTCGTAGAGGTGGCGGTGAGGGGCAGCCTTTGAGGGCGGAATGTGTCCGATGAACTGCGTGATGAGCTTCGAGCCGACCCGCTTGTCGACCAGCAGCTGGTAGTAGCGCGGACCCATTTCGGTGCGCTGCTTGGCATCGACCGACACCACGCGTTCCGGATGCTGCGTGTCGAAATTCTCCGGCATGACCTGCGGCCAGCTGAGATCGGTGAGCGGAGAGGCGAGCGCGAACACCTCGAACGCCTTGGAGGACGCGGGGCTCAGCTGCAGAGCTTCCCCGGGACGGATGTAGACCCCGTCGGTCGGCCTGACCGCGAAGCGCTTGCCGGAGATCTGCACGGTCCCTGAGCCGGCGATGACGAAGATGATCACCTCGCTTTGCCCGAAGCACATGATCGGCGAAGCGCCGGCTTGAACGCTGAGCAGCACCTGCGTTTGGTAGAGCGCGCCGAGCTTTTCGGTGACCAGGTAGCTGTAGCGCAGATTGCCGCGCGTCGTCCTCTCGGCAAGGGATGGGGAGATGACGTAGCAGATGCCGTTCAGCTGCGCGCGCGCTCCGATTCGCTCGGTTACGAGCGGCACCGCGCGGTTCTCGGGGCTTAAGGGGTCATCGAGCGGCGAGCCACCCGGAAGATTGCTATGGGTACCGTCGCAGAACGGGGCGCCGGCTGTATGTTTACAACCACAGAGGAGGACTTCCTCGTCCGTCTCCGCAACGAACTTAACTGGCTCTAAGCCGGTGCCCTTGTGTGAACCGTCGCAATACGGCTGCTTCGCGGAGCGCCCGCATCTGCACCAGAAGTAGGTGCGGCCGCCTTTGAGCGTGACGAGACAGGGTTTCGGCCGCGCAACAACCGGGTCTGCCATAGCGCCGATACTCTCATCGAAGCACGGCCCGCTTGTACAGCTGCGCTTTAGGCTGGCCGGCCTAATGTGCCCCGCGCTGCGCCCCAACTTGGGGCATCAGATGGCAAGCCGCTCCGGTGGTAGCGCCGGCCGCGACGCCAGCAGCTCGATGGTGTGATAGGACTGCAGCGTGATCTGGCGCGGGTCCGCACACAGATATGGCCGCAGCACTTCGAGGATCTCGTAGTACCCATCGAGGATGGTCTGCGTCGTGACCTCGCGGTCGTGGTACTCGGTGTAGTTGATCCAGTGCTCTGAGACGATCCAGGTGACATCCACGATCGAGCGCAGGCGGCGCTCATCCGCCGGCAGGCGCATCAATCCGCGGTTCGCCAGCGCGTGCATGAACTTCTCCAGATCGCGCAGGCGTCGCTCGCGGTTCTGCGCGAAACGCCTGCGCAGCTGCGGATCGACACGCAGGAGGTCGCCGAGCTCGCGGTAGAAGAAGCGGTACGTGAGGATCAGCTGCAGCTGGCGCACGAACATGGCCGCCATGTGCTCAAGCGTCGGGGCGAGATGGTCACGGTACCAGCCGCCGTCCATCTCATCGACCGCCTGCTGGAAGAGCGCGAAAATGATCTCGCGCTTGTTGCGGAAATGATATTGCAAATTGCCCTTGCTGATGCCGCAGCGCTCGGCGATGCGGTTGGCAGAGACCGCGGCGGTCCCGTGCTCGTTGAAGAGCTCGAGCGCCGCCTGCAGGATGCGCAGCTGCGTGGTTCGCGTACTCATACCGTCTCTCTATACGATGCCGTGCGAAGATGGCCTCAGGCACGCACCGCTTGCGCTGCCGTGTGCGGCCCGAGCTCAAGCGCGCTGAGCGCGCGTGCCAGCGCCGCGCCCTCCTCATCCGCCAGTGCCGCCTCCTGTAAATGCGCCAGCTGCGCTGCCCCGTCGGGTCGCGCTGCGAGCAGCTCCAGCTGGGAAAGGAGCGCGCAGTAGTTGCGCCAACCGCGCTCATGGGTCTCCCCATAGCCCTTGATCAGCCGCTGCGCCCGTGCCAGCTCCACCGCGAGGGCGTAATGGGCAGGCGCGAGCCGTTCGATATCGGCGAGCCAGGCTTCGATGCGCACGTTCTCCTCGCAAAAGCGCAGCGTGCCGCGGCGCCAGCGCTTCAGGCCCGCAAGGGTGTAAAGGAGCAGGAAGCCGCTGACGGTGCTGGTGCGGATCTGCTTGCCGCCGGTGAGGTGCCCGAGCCAGCGGCATACGTTAGGGGAGCGCAGCACCCACGAGCCCAGTCGCGCAGGCAGTGTGCCGGCGATCTCGGCCACGCGCGGGCGCATGAACTCGGTGATGCCGATCAGCTGTCCGGGCGCTGCGCGCACTTCCGCGCGCACGCGCTCGAAGCGCGTGCTTCGGGTCTTCAGGTCCGCGACCCTTATCGTGTCCTCGAACGTCATCCACAGCGCAAGGCCGCGCGCGGTCGCATCCGTCAGCGCGCCAGCGGCTGCCTTCCCGACACGCGCATCGAGCGCTGCGATGCGCCCCACACGCCTCAGGTAGGAGGCGGCGTAGGCGGCGTCCTGGTAATCGAGCGCGCGACGCGCGCCTTCCAGAGCCACGGGCTGCACGGCCTCCGGCAGTGCGCGCACCTCATCCAGCAGTGCCTGCAGGGCCGGTGTGCGCGAGAGCTTCGGCACCTCGCTCGAGAGCGTGGCGGGTTCGGGCGGTGCCGCCTTCGTGCCGCCCGCCGCAGCCTCCCGGTGGGCATCGCCGAAGGCCGCCAGATTGCTCCGCACCGCCAGCCCGCTCTTGGTGATCGCCTCCTCGAAACTCGCTCTGGCAAA
>Ga0302324_100007925_pt1 | contig 22489 bp, 19 predicted proteins | sample Palsa_T0_1_FD_201949 | JGI IMG/M metagenome (GOLD analysis project Ga0302324, IMG submission 201949) | Peat permafrost microbial communities from Stordalen Mire near Abisko, Sweden - Palsa_T0_1 | ecosystem: Environmental > Terrestrial > Soil > Palsa > Peat permafrost | place: Sweden: Abisko...
CTCCGAGGCTGATGCCGATGATGCGAGCCTCGTGTGGGAGCGAGAGATCGCGCAACGCGTCGAGTGAAACTTCGGCGGGGACCATCGGCTCTGAGTGAGGCAGCAGCGGGCGACGGAAATGCGCGTCGGGCAGCGCGGGGCGCAGGAGTTCCTCGAGGTGGAGAGAGCTGCCGTCGGGCGAGCCGGCCTTGCCGTGAATGAGGTAGACGTCCATCAATGTTTCTAGAGTTTCTAGAGTACAGGGGAGCGAGAAGTAGGAGGCGCGCACAACCCGCGGAGTTGCCCCGGACTCTAAGGGGATGCGAATGAGCAATCCAGCGAGCGGGCGCGGGCGGCGGTCGGAAATGCGGATGGGGCTGTTTCGTTGGGCCGCGCTTGTGCTGGTGATTCTGCTGGCGGCGCCGCAGGGCCGCGGATATTCCGTGCTGACACATGAGCAGGTGGTCGATCTCGTCTGGAAAGATCAGCTGGTGCCGATGATCTTAGCGCGGTTTCCTGCGACTACGCCCGACGGACTGAAGCAGGCGCACGCGTTTGCCTATGGTGGATGTGTGCTGCAGGACATGGGCTACTATCCGCATGGCAGTCACTATTTCAGCGACCTGCTGCACTATGTCCGGACCGGGGATTTTGTCGTTAACCTGCTGAAGGACGCGACGGATGCGAATGAGTATGCGTTTGCGCTGGGTGCGCTGGCGCATTACGCGGGCGATACCGTCGGGCATCCGACGGTGAACCAGGTGACGGCCATGCAGTATCCGAAGCTGGCGGCTAAATATGGTCCGACGGTTACATATGACGAGGATCCGACGGCGCATGTGCGCGTGGAGTTCGGCTTCGATGTCACTGAAGTAGCTAAGGGAAATTTTCAGGAGGACGATTACCGGCAGTTCATCGGGTTTAACGTGAGTCACCAATTGTTGCAGCGCGCGTTTCAGGATACCTACGGCATGCCCGTGAAAAACGTATTGCCCAATGAGGAAGCGAACATCAACAGCTATCGGCATGATGTGTCGACCTTAATTCCAGAGATGACTCGGGTGGCGTGGGCCAGCTACGGCAAGGAAATTCAGAAGACGCAGCCGGACGCGACGGAGCGGAAGTTCCGCTATCGGATGTCGAAGGTGGAGTACGAGAAGAGTTTCGGCAAGGGTTATCAAAAGCCGAGTTTCGGGGCGCGGTTTCTGGCGGCAATTGTGCGGATTCTGCCCAAGGTGGGACCGCTGAAATCGCTGGCGGTGAAGATGCCGAACGCCCAGGAGCAGGACATGTATTTGAAGAGCGTGAATGCGACGGTCGACAGATACAAGCAGCTGTTGCAGCAGGTGGCTGCGGCTGCGCCGACGTTCAACAGCTTCACGCTTCCGGCGATGGATTTTGATACGGGGAAGCCAACGGAGCGCGGCGAGTATCAGCTGAGTGATCAGACGTATGGGAATTTGCTGGTGCAGGTGACGAAGCCGGGGTTCGCGATTCCTCAAGATTTGCGAGCAAATCTGCTGGCGTATTACTCGCGGCCGGCGGCGCATGATTATGTGGCGCTGAAGCAGCAAAAGCAATATGCGCAGGTGGAGGCGAGCCTGGTGCTTCTGCGGCAGGCGCAACCGGGAGTTGCGGCTCCTGCCGCGCCCGCAAATGCGGCGGGGAACGCTCCGGGGAACTAGTAGATGCCGGGGATGAGGCGTTTTGTCTTCGCGGAGTAATCGGCGTATTGCTGACCGAAGGCGCCGCGCAGGACTGTTTCTTCAACGTGAATGCGGTAAATGAGCGCGGCGGTCGTGGGGACCAGCATGATGGCGAGGGCGAGCCAGTTTCCCGCGTAGAGGCCGATGGCGAGGAAGATGATCTCCATGCCGAGGTAGGACGGATGGCGGACGACGGCATAGAGGCCGGTAGTCCGCAGCTGTTGGGCATCGCGAATGGCGACATTGGCGCTGAAGGCGTGGCCCAGGGTGAGGATGGCAGTCCAACGAACAGCAAGGCCGAGGATGAGAATCAAAAGCGCGGCTGTGCGGACGTAAAAGATTGCCTCGAGAGAGCCGCCAAAAAATTCCGGAGCACGATTGCCGGTGAGGACGAAGCAGAGGGTCGAGGCGGCGCAGATGACGATCCACAAGATGAGTTGCGAGCCGCGATCGTGCGTGGTGCCGCCTCTTTTTCCGGTGCGGGTGCCGAGCGCGATGACAATTTCTGACACAATCCAACCGGAATAAATCCACCAGAAGATGTGCGACAGCAACGGGGACCAGTGCATGGCGACCTCTGCCGGATGATAACCGGACGCGTGGCGGAGTGAATTGCGGGGAAATCGCGCGAAGACTGGTAAAATGAAACCAGCAGGGTTTTCCCGCGCGGACGCGCTCCTATCCCCTCGCACAATTTCTGCAATTTACCTTAAAGGAATGCCCACACCGTGAGCACGCTATCTTCTATACGAAATATCGCAATCATCGCCCACGTCGACCACGGCAAGACAACGCTGGTCGATCAACTGCTGCGCCAGGGGCATGTATTTCGCGACAACGAGCAGGTGGCCGAGCGGGTGATGGACTCCAATGAGCTGGAAAAAGAGCGTGGCATCACGATTCTGGCCAAGAACACCGCGGTTTTTTATAACGAATCGAAGATCAACATTGTGGACACGCCGGGCCACGCCGATTTTGGCGGTGAAGTCGAGCGAGCGCTGAAGATGGTGGACGGCGTCATGCTGCTGGTGGATGCCAGCGAAGGCCCGCTGCCGCAGACGCGTTACGTGCTGAGCAAGGCGCTGGAAGCGAAGCTGCAGCCGATTCTTGTCATCAACAAAATTGATCGTCCGGATGCGCGCGCGCAGGAAGTGCTGAATGAAGTCTATGACTTGTTCATCGACCTGGACGCGCAGGAAGATCAGCTGGATTTTCCGGTTCTCTACACGAATGCGAAGAACGGGACGGCGAGTTTTGATCCGAAGGTGCCGGGCACGGACCTGACGCCGCTGTTTGAGACCATCATGAACACGATTCCTGTGGCCGGTGGCGACAGCGAAGCGCCGCTGCAGATCCTGGTGACGAATCTGGATTATTCGGACTACCTGGGACGGCTGGCGATTGCGCGCGTGTTTAACGGGACGCTGAAGCTCGGCGAGGAAGTTGCGATTTCCAAGCGCGATGGATCGCTGATGAAGACGAAAATCACGAAGCTGTTCTCGTTCAACGGACTGAAACGAGTCGACACGCTGGAGACGGCGTTGGGCGACATCGTTGCGATCGCTGGCGTGGAGGGCATCACGATCGGTGAGACGATCACGAGCCTGACGGAGCCGGCACCGCTGCCGCTAATCACGATTGATGAGCCGACGATTGCCATGCAGTTCATGGTCAACAACTCACCATTCGCAGGACGCGAAGGGCAGTATGTGACGTCGCGGAACATTCGCGAGCGGCTGGATCGTGAATTGCTGACTAACGTCGCGCTGCGCGTCGAGGACACGGGATCCCCAGATTCGTTTAAGGTGCTGGGACGCGGCGAGCTGCAGCTTTCGATTTTGATCGAGATGATGCGGCGCGAAGGATTCGAGCTTCAAGTCGGGCGCCCGGAGATTGTGACGAAGCTGGTTGATGGAAAGTTGAGCGAGCCAGTGGAGCGGCTGACGATCGATATTCCGGACAACTATGTCGGCGTCGTGATTGAGAAGCTGGGACCACGCAAGGGCGAGATGTTGAAGATGCACAATCACGGCTATGGTCGCGTGCGTCTTGAGTTTCGCGTGCCAAGCCGCGGGCTGATTGGGCTGCGCAGCGAGATGCTGACGGAGACTCGTGGCACCATCGTGATGAATACGCTCTTCGACGGTTACATGTTGCATCAGGGAGAAATTCCCCAGCGACCGACCGGTGCGCTGGTTTCGGATCGGACGGGCGTGACGACAGCGTACGCGCTGGATGGCATGCAGGAGCGTGGCAGCTTGTTTGTGCCGCCGGGCGTGGATGTTTACGAAGGCATGATCATCGGTGAGAATGCGCGTGACAGCGATCTGGACGTCAACGCGGTTCGCGAAAAGAAGCTGACAAACATGCGCGCTTCTTCTGCTGATGAAGCAATCCGGCTGGCGCCGCCGAGACTGCTGAATCTTGAAATGGCGATTGAGTTTATTGCCGAAGACGAGATGGTGGAAGTGACGCCGAAAAGCCTGCGGCTGCGGAAGAAAGTGCTGAAGGCCAATCAGCGTCCGAAGCGGAGTAATTACGGCGCGACCAAGGCTGAAGCGGCGATGAAGTAGCAAGCCGCGAACCTGCCGGGCGAGAGCTTGTGCAGCGCTTGTTGTGATGTACTAGAAAGCGATGTTGCCGGAAGCGCCTTACCAGGAATCACCGCGCAAACAACCGACTCGCCAGGACAAGACTGCGCGTCAACCGGGGGAAGCGCCGTTATGGTTGCAGCGATCGTCGCTGGTGCTGCTGGTGGTGACGTGCATCTACATCGGGTTGCTGCTGGTGGTGCTGCCTTGGTCGCATTACTGGCAGGACAACCACTTTTTTTCGATGCTGCCGGATCACTGGGTGGAGTGGCTGCAGCAGGGCGGAGTGCGCGGTGTTGTCAGCGGGCTCGGACTGCTGGACATATGGATCGGCCTGTCGGAGGCAGTACACTGGCGGTCGCGCCGCTGACTGCGGAGTGGAATCCCTAAAAAATTATGGATGAGGCGAAACAGAAGCCGAACGATGTGGGCAGCAAGCCGTCAGAGAATGACGCGCTGATTGAGAAGCTGCGGGACGAATGTCATGACAAGGCTGATGCGACCGACGCGGTAGCTGGGCGCATTGCGCCTCCGCCGCTCGAATCTGCCGGACTGGCGTATGAGAACGATGATTTTCTGAGCGGGCCGGATGGACGCATCGTGCGAATCGTGTCCGAGTACTCCGAGCCGCTGGCGCGATTTCGACGGGAGCTGATCCAGGATACGGTTGTTTTCTTTGGGTCGGCGAGATTTCGCGCAATGGATGAAGTCTGCGAGCAGGTAGAGTTGTTGGCGAATACCGGCTCCGTCGCGGTGGCGCCCGAAGACGAGCAGCCGGCGAGCGAAGAAGAGTTGCAGCAGAAAAGCGTGAGCGAGTTGAAGCGCAAGCGCGCGGCGGCTGCGGTCGAAATGGCGCATTATTACGAAGACGCGCGGCGGCTGGCGTTTCTGCTGACGCAGTGGACGATGCAGATTCGATCGCGACGGCACAGGTTCGTGGTGACGTCGGGCGGCGGCCCGGGAATTATGGAAGCCGCGAATCGCGGCGCGTATGAAGCCGGCGGGAAGACAATCGGGCTGAATATCAAGCTGCCGTTCGAGCAGCAGCCGAATCGCTACATCACTCCGGACCTGAATTTCGAATTTCATTATTTCTTCATGCGCAAATACTGGTTCGCCTATTTGTCGAAGGCACTGGTGGTGTTTCCGGGCGGCTGGGGAACAATGGACGAGATGTTTGAGCTGCTGACGCTGGCGCAGACGCAGAAGCTGGGCAAGCCGACGGTGATCGTTGTCTATGGGCGGAAGTATTGGGACAGCGTGCTGAACATGCAGATGTTTGTCGACAAGGGTGCGATTTCACCGGACGATCTCGACTTGTTTCAGTGGGCGGACACGCCGGAGGAAGCGATGACGATTCTGAAGGCTGGGCTGGTGCAGCATCTGCAAGGCTGGCAGTTGGAGTTTGATGAACACAGCGGCGAGGCGCAGCGTGGCGAAGACGACGAGTTGCCGTCAGCGGAGCGGCCGGAAGATTATTTCGGGCCGGAGATCAAGCAGACGCAGCGCTAATTCACATTTATCACAAATTTGTAACAAATAGGGACTTGTTTGGTTCCGGCGCAAATTGAACCACTCTTGTTGCAGATGTAACGCGGCTGCAACTGCAAATTCGCAGAATTGTTGCATGCGAGACCTGCGAACACGAATCGGCTATCTGTGGCGCGAGCCTGAGGCTGCGGCGGAATATGCGACGGGTGTGTCGCTGCACAGCCATACCAATCAGAGCAAGGAGACGCTGGATTTTCTGGCGAAGCTGGGGTCGAACTATCGCTGGCTAACGCCGATTTTGCGCGGGCGTGAGCGGTTGGCGCGGGAGCGGCATGGCGTGGAAGTCGACTACGCGAAGGGATATTGGACGCCGCCGCTGACGCCGCGAATGGCGTTTGATCTCGAGCGCAGCCAGATTGAGAAGCTGAGGCTGCAGGCGCTGGTTTCAATCACCGATCACGACAACATTCAGGCGCCGACTCTGTTGCGAGCCGTGCCATCGGCGCGACACATTCCGATGAGTGTCGAGTGGTCTGCTCCGGTTGGAGATGTGGCAGTGCATCTGGGCATTCACAACCTGCCAAGCGCACATGCGGCAGAGTTGATGGCGGAGATGGAGTGGATCACGACGCTGGCCGCACACCGCAGCGAACCTGGAGCGAATGATCGCGCGGTTACAGCCATGTTGGAGCGGCTGAATAACTTTCCCAGCGTGCTGGTAATTTTTAATCATCCCCTGTGGGACCTTTATCAGATAGGCCAGAAGGCAGCCGACGAGATGACGCATCGCTTCATTCAGCGGAATGAGAAATTTCTGCATGCGTTTGAGCTGAATGGGTTGCGAAGCTGGGAAGAGAATCGGAAAGTTGGCGCACTGGCCGCGGAGTGGGGACAGCTATTGATCTCCGGCGGTGACCGGCATGGGCTGGAGCCGAATGCGAATATAAACCTCACTCGCGCGGTTACATTTAACGAATTTGTGAATGAAGTCCGGTACCTGCGTGACAGCCATGTCCTGTTTATGCCGCAGTATGCGGAGCCGTGGAAGCATCGGCTGCTGTGTTCCACGGTCGATGCAGTTCGGAACTATCCGGACGCGCCGCAGGGAATGCAGCGCTGGGATGAGCGCGTGTTTCATCCGGACAAGCATGGCGAGATGCGGCCGGTGAGCGAGCTGTGGGCCAAAGGACGACCGCCGCGCATTGCGATCGCGCCGCTACTGTTAGTGCGGATGCTGGGAACCTGGCCGGTGAGCGGCAGCCTGCGGATGGCGTGGGGCGAGAAGCACGAATTGAAGACGCTGCTGGGCGAGATGGCGTAGTCCGCGGATTGTTCTGCTTAGGAAGAGCAGCATTTAGACTCGCGGCATGGTGCGCGTCGCATACTTTCCGGACTCCTTCCATGAAGTAAATGGCGTGGCGCATACCAGCCGCCATTTTGAGCAGTATGCGCGGCGGCACGGGCTGCCGTTTTTGTGCGTGAGGGCGGAACTGCGCCGGGAAGCTGGCGAGGAGCGGATACAAAATCCTGATCGAATGCGGCGCGAGGGCGAACTGTGGTCGCTGGAGTTGGGGCGCGGCTGGCCGACTTCGTTTCGTCTCGACAAGGATTTGAATTTCGACGCATTCTTCATGCGGCACATGCGGGCGGCGTCACGCGCGGTGCGGGCCTTTCGGCCGGATGTAATTCACATTACCGGACCGAGCGATGTCGGGATCCTCGGAGCATGGCTGGCGTGGCGCCACAAGATTCCGCTGGCCGCGGGGTGGCACACAAATCTGCATGAATATGCGGGGCGACGGGTGGATTGGCTGCTGCGGATGCTGCATGAGGCCAAGCGGCCGATAGCGCGGAGCGCAGTGGAAGATGCAACCCTGACCGCGACGCAGCGATTTTATCGGATGGCGCGGGTGACGTTTGCTCCGAACCAAGAGCTGGTGAAGATGCTGGAGGAAGCCACGGGCAAGCCGTGCCACTTGATGCAGCGGGGGATGGATACGGAGCTGTTCTCGCCGTTACGGCGGACGCGGGCGGCGGCTGATCGGGAGTTTGTGCTGGGGTATGTCGGACGTCTGTCGGTAGAGAAGAATATTTTGTATCTACAGCAGTTACAAAATGAGTTAGCAATGCGAGGTCTGCGGCCGCGATTTCTGATCGTTGGGCAGGGAATGGAAGAGGGTTGGTTGCGGGAGAATCTTCGCGATACCGAATTTGCTGGCGTGTTGCGGGGAGAGCAGCTGGCCAAGGCTTACGCGAATATGGACCTCTTCGTCTTTCCGTCGCACACGGACACGTTCGGCAACGTGGTGCTGGAGGCGTTGGCCAGCGGGGTACCGGCATTAGTGACGGCTGATGGCGGTCCAAAATTTCTGGTGGAGGATGGAGTGACGGGATTCGTGCGGAACGATGCCGGGTTTGCGGGCGCGGTGGAGGAGTTGATGCGCTCGCCTGCGCGGCATGCAGAAATGCGGGCTGCGGCGCGCGAATCTTCACTCAGCCGGAGTTGGGATGGCGTGTTCGCTGGTGTGTATGCCGGATACGAAGACGCGTTTAAAGTTTCGCCTTCTTGATGGCCTCGAGAGCTCCCTCTATTTGCTCAATTGTGGTTGCGTATCCGAAGCGGAGGTGGCCCTCGCCTTGCGCGCCGAAGACTACGCCCGGAATGGCTGCGGTGTGGGCGCGGTCGAGCAGGATTTCGGCGGCTTTGCGGCTGTCCTTGCTGATGTGGGTGCAGCTGGGGAAGGCGTAGAAGGCGCCGGCTGGCGGCTCACATTCGAATCCGAGGCTGAGCAGCCCCGTGACGAGCAGGTCGCGGCGTTTGCGGTAGTCAGCAAGGCGATCGGCTTCAAACTTTTTCGGCATTGACAGCGCAGCGATGGCTGCATACTGCGTTGGCGTGGAGACGCCGTTGACGGAGTAGAGAACCAGCTTGCGGAGGCCGGTGAGATATGGCTCGGGCGCGACGAGGTAGCCGATGCGCCAGCCGGTCATGCCGTAGCTTTTCGAGAAAGTGTAGGTGGTGATGGTGCGCTCGAACATTCCGGGAAGGCTGGCGATGGAAAAATGTTCGGCGTCCCCCGGTCCGTCGACATAGACCAGGTCTTCGTAAGCTTCGTCGGCGATGACGATGAGATCGCGCTCGCGGGCGAAGGCGGCAACTTCCTCAGCTTCGGCGCGGGAGAAAACGACGCCGGAGGGATTCTGCGGCGTGTTGTAGTAGATGGCGCGGGTATTCTCCGTGGCGTAATTTTCGAGAGCCTTGCGCAGGCCGGTTTTCCGCGCGGATGTGGTGGGAACGAGCAACGGGCGTGCCTGGGCGCCGGTGATGAGGTCGCGGATCGGCGTCCAGTAAGGGGAGAAGACGAGGACGTCGTCGCCAGCATCGAGGACGCATTGGAAGGCGGAGTAGAGGGCGTGAGCGCCGCCGGCGGTGATGAGGACGTTTTCTTCCTGGCAGCCGATTTTGTTGCGCTGCTGGAGTTTGGCGGTGAGAGCGGCACGCAGCGGCTCGACTCCGGAGCTGGGCGCGTAGCGGGTGTGATTCGCGGCGAGCGCGTCGGTCATGGCCTGCTTGATGGGCTCGGGCGTGTCAAAAAACGGCTCGCCACCGTGCAAGCCCCAGACGGAGTGTCCGGCTTTGCGGAGGGCGAGGACTTTGTTGCGGATCTGAACAATGTCAGAGAAGCCGACTTCATCGAGCCGGTGAGCGAGTTGCGTAGACGAGCGATTTGCCATGTGGGAACTCCAAACTCTCCAGCTTATCGGAGTGCGAGGAGTGCGGCAAAGTTGGCGGGAAGTTTGGGCGGGATGAATGCGGGTGTGTGGCGGCGAATCGCGAATTCCGGCTACATTATTTAGATGGACAGGAAGAACATGCTCGTCGTGCTGGCAGGGTTCCTGCTGCTGATGGGCCTTTACGAGGCCTACAAGCAGAGCTTCCAGACGATGTGGATATTTTTTGTCGCGATGGCCTTCAGCTTTGCGCTGGGGATGCGCGGCCGGAACACCTGGATCCAATGAGCGGGGGCACGGTGAGCTGGCGGCGGAGATCCATACTTTTTCTGCTGGCATCGCTGGCGTTTTTTTTGCTCACGATATTCGTGTCGGACCGGGAGTATTCGTTTGCTGATCCGGGTTGGTCGCACGGGCTGCGGTGGGATGCTGCGCTCTGGCTGCTGCTGGGAATTTTGTTCCTGGTGCTGGGCGCGTGGAAGCCGAAAGAGCAGTAAGGGCTGGAGCGGATTTCAGAGCGCGCTCGCCAGAATCTCTTCCGCTCGGGTGAAAAATTGCTGCAGTGAAAACGGCTTGCTGAGAAAGCCGGCGTTGAGCGCCGTCATGGCGGGATGCAGTTGCGCATCGACGCCGGGGTAGCCGGAAATGAAGAGAATTTTCATCGCGGGATACGCCGTGAGCAATTGCGCAGCCATGGCTGGACCGGAGAGTTCGCCGAGATCGACATCGCTGATGAGGAGGTCTGGCGGCTTGAGGAGCTGGCGCGCGCAGGCAAGGGCCTGGCGACTGTTGGCGCAGGCGTGAACTTCGTAGCCGCGATCCTGCAGGGCGAGCGACATGAGTTCGCGGACGGATTCTTCATCATCTACCAGAAGAACGACGGGGCGTTGAGTTGGGGGCGCGATAGTGAGACGACTCTACTCTTGCTGACAAAAGCTGGCCGAACCGCGTCGATTGCTCTGGTAGGATTCGGCTAAGGCGATGTCGAGAAAACTCCCCCCATGGCTGCTGGGCTGCCTCGTTGTGACGCTGGCGGCGGCATGGTTGTTCGGGATTGTGAGCACGGCAGGGCGGATCGACATGTTCCGCAATGGAAAGCGGGAGGCAGCGGTTCCTTTCCGCCAGGATTACAGTGACCGTGTCACATCGGTTACGTCTCCGCTACAAAAGGCAGGAGTGGCCGTTGGGGATCGCGTCCTGGCGACGAATGGCACACCATTCGTCGGCTTTGCGCAGGTCCTCGACCAGGTGCGCGCCTCGCATGCGGGCGCCCCTTACACAATGCGGGTTGAAAAGCCGGGCGGGCGCGTGGTGGATGTGACGGCGCCGCTGCCGTCTCTCGTCACGAGCAGTCTGACACGCTCGATGGTGTCCCTGGGCGTTCTGCTGGAGGTTGTGTTTCCGCTGATCTGCCTGGCGCTGGGTACGTGGGTGGTGCTGGCACGGCCCGAGGACGGGCCAGCGTGGATGGTGTTTTTCATTCTGCAATTCATCCAGTCTCTGATGGGAATGCCGGAATATTTCGGCGGACCGATTCAACAATTCATGTCGATCTGGGCCACGATCTCGTTCACGGCATTTATGTCGTCGGCGGTGTTGTTCGGCATTTACTTCCCCGAAAGAATGGAATTCGACCGCAAACATCCGTGGGTGAAGTGGCTGGTGGTCGGACCGCTGCTGGCGATGCTACCGATGGACTGGTTTGAGACGCTGGCCCGGGCTAACCGGATATCGGCACTCCAGGTATTCCCCGAGTGGGTCTACCACGGTGGCGACAAGCTGGAGAATGCACTCGGGCTGTTGTCGATATCAATCATGTGTGCTGGAATTTTCCATCAAACATTCAACACCAAGTCGTTGGATGCACGGCGGCGGATGCGGGTGCTCCTGGTGGGATCCCAGCTCGGGCTGACGCCGCTTCTGATCATCCTGATCATTGCCGCCATTCGGAAGGTCGATACGGAACAAGCCGTACCGTTCGCATTTTTTATTACCGCGCTACTGCTGTTCATGCTGTTTCCTCTGTCCCTGGCTTACGTGGTGATTGTGCAGCGGGCGATGGATGTGCGGATCCTGCTGCGGCAGGGAACGCAATACGCGCTGGCGAGGGGGACGATTCGCGGCATCCGGCTGGTGCTGGCGCTGACGCTGGCGTATCTCATGTTCCGCACCGTGGGAAAGCACGATGTGCCGCCGTGGGTTGTGTTTATTCCGCTGGCCTTGTTCCTGCTGCTGCGCTTTGGAGTGGAGAAGAGGGCACAGCTGTGGATTGACCGCAGATTTTTCCGCGAGAGTTATTCGGCGGAGCAGCTGCTGAGCGAGCTGAGTGCGCAGGCGGGTCAATTCACCGAGACGCGTCCGCTGCTGGAGACGGTGACGCAGCGCATTTCAGACACGCTACATGTCGACCGGCTGGTGGTGCTATTGCGGACGCCGACTGGCTTTCGTCTGCAGACAGCGATGGGCGTGGACCTGCCGCACGGTTTTCTGCTGTCGCAAAGTTCGAATGCAATCGGAGCGATTGAACGGCGGAATAAGCCGGCGACGGTGTATTTTGATCGTCCGGATGACTGGCTGCTGGATGCAACCGAAGACGAGCAGAACGCGTTGCGTGAACTGGACGCGGAGGTGCTGCTGCCGCTGCCGGGTCGGTCGCAGTTGATGGGCGTGATGGCTCTCGGGCCGAAGCGGAGTGAGCAGCCGTATTCTCCGTCGGACCTGCAGGTGTTGTCACTGGTTGGAACGCAGACCGGCATGGCGATTGAGAACAGCGAGCTGGTACGGACGCTGACCAAGGAAATGGCGCAGCGGGAGCGGATGAATCGCGAACTGGAGATTGCGCGCGAGGTGCAGGAGCGCTTGTTTCCGCAGAATTTTCCGCAAGTGGCGGGCGTCGAGCTGGCGGCGGCTTGTCGTGCGGCGCAGGGCGTGGGCGGGGACTATTACGATTACATGCTGATGGGCGATGGCCGGCTGGCTCTCGCGGTGGGCGACGTGAGCGGCAAGGGAATTTCCGCAGCGCTGCTGATGGCGAGCCTGCGCGCCAGCCTGCGAGGGCAGACGATGCAGGGGGCAACCAACCTGGCGCTGGTAGTAGAAAACGTAAATGCGCTGCTGTATGACTCGTCGGCTTCGAATCGCTACGCGACTTTCTTTTTTGGCAGTTACGATCCGGTGACGCGCCTGATCCGCTACGTAAATGCCGGGCACAATGCGCCGGTGGTGCTGCGGCCGATTGCCGGGGCCGATGGTCCGGTGACGGCCCGGTTCGAAGTCCACAAGCTGGAGGGCGGTGGCCCGGTAGTTGGGATGCTGCCGATCGCGCATTATGAACAATGCGAGTTACAAATGCAGCCACGCGACCTTCTTCTGGCATATACCGATGGGATCAGTGAGGCGATGAATCCGCTGGAAGAGGAGTGGAGCGAGGACAGCATGGCGGAAGAGGCGATGCTGCACGCGACGGAGCCGGCGCAGGCGATTCTCGACGCGCTGGTGAAGGCAGCGGATCGCTTTGCTGCGGGCGCGCCACAGCATGATGACATGACGCTGTTGCTGATGAAGGTGGAGTAGGCGCGGTCAGCGGAGAAGGGCTGCTTATTTATTTGCCCACTCGAGGTGGACTCCGGCGCCAGCACCGTAGCTTGTTCCCCAATTCAAATTATTGACGTTGTCGTGGAAGACCATGGTGGTTTGCGTAACCAGGCCGCCATAGACACGTGCATTCGGCGGGCCGAAGCCGGCGGTCATCCAGACGCTGTAGACGGGCTGGTAGGTTGAGCCATTGCCGGCGAGGAGCAGTCCCTGGCTGGGAGAAACGGCGTAGTCGCCGCCGAGGTTCGCCGCGTGGACGGTGCTGGTCATCCAATTCGGCATGTGGGGAAACAGCGATGCTTCGCCGTCGCCATCGCGGTGATCGCGCGAATTGAGATCGAAGCTGATGCGAGTAGTGAGACCATTTGCGGCGGCATCGGTATATCCGCTGGCGGTGAAATGGCGATTCGTGGCGAGCAGACTAGGATTCGGGGAATCGGCCAGGGGACCGGAGCGTTGCAGGAGAAAGCTTACGCGGGCGGCGTTGGGAGCGACGGTGAAGGTGTGGGCGTCCCAGACGAGATTGGACGAGGCGGGATCCGTGGGCGTGGTATCGGCAACTTCATGAGTGGCGGAGGCGCCGGAGTTTTCTTCGCGCAGGGTATAGACGATGGGCGCGTGCGGCGGATGTCGATACGCAATGTAGAGCAGCGAGATGCGACGCAGTGAGCGGAGCGTGCTCATGGGCAGGGCGCGCAGATGGGCGTCGAGCAGCTGCCAGTGCTGCTTCACAGGCTCAGGGCTGGCGCTGTTCCAGGTCATGACGTGGACGAGGACGGCGTCGGAGTCCGCGGGAAAGCCGCCGACGGTGGCTTGCAAAACGTCGGCGACGTGGCCCGGCGCAATCTCGGCATTCTCAAGATTGAACCAAAGCTGGGTGCGGGGCAATTTGCCCGGCTTGTCTGCGTGCAGGGGGCGTGGAGTGCTCTTCCAGACGGTCGATACTTCTGCCGCCTCAGCCGCCTGCTTGGTGAGCAGCAACAGGATGGCTCCCAGGCCAGCGACAGCGGCGCCTCGGAGAAGAAGCCGGAATTTTGGAGAGACAGACTGCATGGAGTTACCTGCCTTGCAGCGATTGCCGGGGGGACGCTGAAGCCGAAATGCGGCAACACGACGCAGATAGAAAAATAGCTTCCTGGAAGGACCGTGTAACTCACACTTATGTGGTACCGGAGGGAGAACAAGATGCGAAAGTTGCGCGGGCAGTTACGTATTGTGTTTCGTGGAAAACAGAGGCGTTCCTGTGGAACGGGGGTGCGACAACTTACGGGGAGGTGCATACTTACTACATTCATCTTGTGCTTTGGAAGAATGGGAGTTGACCTGGATGCGTCGGGGCGCACTGGCACTTATCGCACTGGCTTTATTGTGGCCTCTGGAAATGCGGCCCGCCGAGGTGCGTCCGTTTGCGGCGGTAGGTGGAAACGGTGGAATTGCGCCGGTGACTGCCGAGCAAACATTGTTTATTGGTGACAGCATTACGGCGGCCTGGAGCGATGAGCCGGTCCGGGCGGGCTACGCAGGATTTCAGGCGTGCGTCATCCGGCTGCATCTTGGGGCGGTGCTGGCGGCGAACCCCCAGGTCAAGCGGGTGGTGATTGAGGCGGGGACGAACGACATTCTGCAAGGCCCCGGCGGCGGCTACCGATGCGTTTTGCCGGGACTGGATCCAGTGGATTCGGTGCTGAACATGATCCGGACGGCGCAGGCCGCCGGGCTGGAAGTGTTCGTCATGTCGGTGCTGCCGATCGCATGGAACGATCGCGCAGGGCATCCGTGTAATCCGCTGGTGCCGCCCTTCAACCAGACGCTGCAGGCTGCGATTACGGCGCAGGGCGCTTACTGGGTGGATGACTATTCGCTGTTCGTCGGCAACCCGGGCCTGCAGCCCGACGGGGTGCATCCGGACGAAGCGGGCTATCAATTGATGGAGCAGGCGTATGCGGCGGCCGCGGCTGCGGCGGAGGGTCAGTAACGTGTTGCGCCGATCCATTCTGCTGCCGGGCATCATTGCGCTGTGGTCAATGTCGGCGCAAATTTCCCAGGCGCAGTCGAATTCCTTCACGATGACGACCCTGGTAAATTTCTCCGGAGCGAATGGTGCGATGCCGGTATCGAATCTGATCGAAGCGAGCGATGGCAATCTCTATGGCACGACTTTGCGGGGCGGGACGTTAGGGAATGGCAGCGTCTTTCAGTTGACGCCGGCGGGGGTGCTGACGACGATCCACAATTTTGCCGGAGCCGACGGGCGGTATCCCTATGGCAGCCTGGTGGAGGGCGCGGACGGCTATCTTTACGGCACCACAACCGAGGGCGGCGCGCTGGAGCAGGGCACAGTATTTCGCATTGCGCCGGATGGAGTGCTGACGACTCTGCACAGCTTCACCGGCCTTGATGGAAACATGCCGTACGCGAATTTGGTCCCGGCGACCGACGGAAATTTTTATGGGACGACAGCGGGCGGCGGTTCGAACGGAACTGGCTATGGCAGCTTGTTCCGTATGACTCCGACGGGAGTGGTGACGACGCAGTACAGCTTCACCGGCGGCAATGACGGACGATTTCCATATAACAGTCTGTTGCAGGCCAGCGATGGGAATCTTTATGGAGTAACTTCGAACGGCGGCCCGGACAATTGCGGCTCAATTTTCCAAGCTGGCTTGGGCGGTGAGTTTGTTGCGGTGGACTTCACGGGCGGCAGCGCAAGCATCTCCGCGTACACGTCGCTGGATGAAGATGGGACGCAACATCTTTATGGAACGTTGAGCAGCGGCGGTACAACTGGCCATGGAGAGCTTTTCAGTTTTGGCGCGGGCGGCGTAATCACCACCGTGTACGACTTTCCCGCAGGCGGCGACGGTGGCATTCCATACGCGGGGATGATGCTGGGAACGGATGGCAATCAATATGGCAGCGCGTATGGCTACTTCACCGATGGCGGGCTATTTTCTTTCAGTTCGAATGGAGAGTTACAGACGCTGGTAAATTTGGGCGCGAATACCGGACAGCTTCCGGTGTCGTCATTGATGCAGGCATCGGATGGAAATTTTTACGGAACCGCGAGTGCGGGTGGAAGCGCGGGCGACGGCACGGTATTTCGGCTGGCGCCCAGCAATGCCCTGCCCGCGCCGCTGCAGCTGGAATTCGAACCTAAGACTGTCGCCGCTGGTGCGACGGCGCAGCTTTCCTGGCAGGTGATCAACGCGTATTCCGACACGTTGCAGCGGTGTGTTGCGACGGTGGCTGGAAATCCCGCTGGCGCGGGAAACTGGTCAGGACTGCAGCATGGTGAGTTGAGCGGGGAGTATTACTCGGGCAGCGCAAGCATTGTTCCGACAGAGCCTGGGCAATATACCTATGCGCTGACCTGCGGCGGAGTTGAGTCCGGCAGAGCAACCCTGGTGGTGACGGGCGTGGCGAGGAAACAGACCTCGACTGCGGTGCAGACGTCGGCCGCGACCCTGATACAGGGTGAGAGCGCAACACTGACGGCGACACTGACTTATGCGCTGGACAAGAATCACGACCTACCGACGGGGACAGCGACATTTCACAACGGTACGGAGACGATTGGGCAGGCGCAGATCAGTGCGGCGGGGACTGCGGCGATGACTGCAAGCACTGCCGGTATTCCGGCGGGCAACTATATTGTGTCGGCCAGTTACTCGGGCGATGCCAACTACGCTCCGTCGAACTCTCCCGGTGCGGCGGTGAATCTGCAGGCACAGACGGCGATTGAGCTCAGTGTCACACCGACAACGATTTCGTCGGGCATGGTGGCAACACTGCTGGCAGCGGTCAGCGAAAAATATGGCAAGCAGTTGCCAACAGGTGTGGTCACTTTCTATTACAAGAGCCGGGTGCTGGGACAGTCGAACCTGCTGAATGGACAGACTACCTGGGTGCAGTCGACGCAAGGGCTGGCGCCAGGCAGTTATACGGTGACGGCCGTCTATGCGGGCGATGCAGGAAACGCGGCGTCATCCGCGACGCCGCTCGTGGTCACAGTTACGCAGTAACGCTACGCAGGCAATCAATGGATGGAGACGAGGGCGTAGACGCCTGCCGGGGGGGTCCATGAATTTGTTGCAGCATTGTTACAAAAGCGCAGGGTGACTTGTCCCGCTGCCGGTCTGTAAGGTGAGCTGACCGCGACCGGGCCGTTGCCGAGAGGACCGGGAGCGATGACGTTGAACGGTAGATCGCTCTGCGTTGTGGCTGCTCCATTGGCGCTGGAAACTTTTTCGCTGACGTCGGCGCAGCTGGCGGGAGGGATGGCGCGGGGAGCGAGATTTCCGGTGACGAAGGTGGCGAGCTGCGTGTAGACGGTGGCCTGAGCGGTGGCTGGTGCAGCGCCGACGCGCAGTGATGTGGTGTCGACTGCGGCGGATGGGTATTGCACGAGGTAAATGACGCCGCCGGTGCGGGCGACGCAGTTTCCACCTTTGACCGTGGCGGAGCGGGAGCCTGCTGCACCGGAGAGGAACGACAAAGTAATTCCATTGAGGGGAATGCCGGGCTGTTTCGCGGTGGTGCCGCCGGAAAGCAGGGCGACCGTATCTTTATAGTCGGCGGCGAGCGCTCCGCTGGCGAGAGTCACAGTGCCGACATTGCCGGCACAGGTCAAGTTGGAGATGTTGTAGCCGGTGCCCGTCGTGTCAGACCAGCCGGGGCCAAAGCCGCATGCGCCGCCGGAAGCGGCTTCGCAATCGATGACATTCTTTATCGGTGCGTCTGAAGTGGCGGTGACGGTGTCGGCCTCCTGATTACCGCGGCCGGGTGTGGCGCGCGAGGTCAGCTGCAGTCCGCCGTCATGTTCCGAGCCTGGAGCTGCGCCGAAAATCTGCATGTAGCCCTGGTTGTTGCTGGTGTGGTTGGCCCACTTTGTCGCACGAAATTGCGCGAGGTAAGCTTCGGGCTGCCACGTGAGATCGGGTTGCATGTTCAGGTTGTGCGACTGCGAGTTAGTGCCCTGGAAGCCGCAGTTTTCGATGATGCCGGCTTGCAGAATGATGGCCTGCGTGTTGTAACCGCTGGCGGCGTCGGACTGGCGAAAGACGCAGTTCTGCAGCGCGGGATCGCCGCCGGTGCGCTCGCCGCGGATGGTGATGAAGTCTCGCGAGACTGAGCCGCCTTCAGCAACTCGAATGACGGTGGCGGGATTTTTTGCAGCCGAGGTGATGTTGAACTTGAGGTCAAAATTGCCGCCCCACAGTTGCGCGGATTTGCCGTTGACGAGGATGCCGTCCTGGCCGTCGGTCATGTCAAACAGAGTGGAGCGGATGGTGTTGTAGAGAAACGAGCCGGTGCCGGGGTTGGTCGCGCTGTTGGTGTAGCAGATTTGATGGGCGTTGCCGCCGTAGGTCGCGTTCTCGATGATCGTGCTTTCTGTCCAGCCCCGGTTCAGGTCTTCAAACAATGTGCCGCAGCCCTTGCTGAATCCCCAGACAGCGACGCTGGAAAAAGTTGCGCCAATGCCGTTCTGCAGGTGGAAGCCGCTGGCGCCGGCGGGGCTGCCGATGACCTGTCCATTTTCAACTTTGAGCGGCATCCAGAGACCGCGGGAGGCCGAGCCTTGTGCGAGGAGGAAGGCGTCGCCGGAGCCGTTGTATTGCAGGACCGCGCCATTCATGTTCAGAATGCGCAGCGGGTTGCGCTGGCCGGAGCCGTCGCAAGGCTGCGGTGCGATGGTGTGGGTAGAAACGAGCTGTGCGTTGGCCGGGAAGACGACTTCGACCGACTGCGGGCCGTTGGATGGGCACGGGATGGAGTTGAAGGCGTTGGTGGCCTGGACGCCAATATCTTCGCCGGGGAATTGTGCGGCGTGGAGAACGAAGTCAACGGACTGCGGCGCGAGATTGCCCTGGATGACGAGGCTGGAGCCGGCCGGCTGGGTGATCGTCTGATTGCCCGGAGGATTGGTGAGGGCGGATTGTGCGGCGGCGCTCGCCGGAGCAGTGGCGCCCAGTGCGGCGGCAATTGCGACGCTGACGAAAAATTTGTTGGGTAACATGGCGGCCCTCTTTGTACTCCCGGAGTTGCATCTGACGGACGGCGGGGAAGATTCTGCGATCATATTCTGTAAGAAGTGAACCGAGGCGGGAGCCGCTGATGGAAATTCTGAACATCGTGATGCAGCACGGGTACCTGCTGGTGGCAGTTGCGATGTTTGCGTACTGCATGGCGATTCCGCTGCCGGCAAGCCTGGTTCTGTTGGCGGCAGGGACGGTGGCCGCGGGCCATTCGATGAATCCCGGGCTGGTGTTGGCGGCGGCGGTGGGCGGGGCGCTGGCTGGCGACCTGTTGATGTACCTGGGCGGACGGACGACGGGGTGGTGGCTGATGTCGGTGCTGTGCCGGCTGTCGTTTTATCCGGACAAATGCATTTTTCGCTCAGCAAATTTTTTCTATAAACGCGGCGCGCGGACTCTGCTGATCGCGAAATTTGTGCCGGGTGTGGCGATGATGGCCGCGCCGGTGGCGGGCAGTTTAAATATGCGGCCGCGGCGGTTCGTTCTCTATGACACAGGCGGGCTCGTGTTGTACTGCGGGGTTTATATCGCCGTTGGTTACATATTCCATCGCGTCTTCGCAAAAATTGCCGACGCGTTGCATACCTTCGGACAAGTGGTGCTGGCGGTGGTCGCAGTCGCGGTGATTACATATGCGGTGACCTTCCTGGTGATGTCGCTGCGCGACCGGCGCTATCTGCGGATGGAGCGAATTCTCCCGGCGGAATTGGCCGGGTTGCTGCAGACGCCGGATCCGGAGCGCGTGGTCATCATCGCGGATGTGCGCAGCCACGGATACTACGAGCCGAAGATGGAGCGAATCCAGAATTCGATTCGCATTGAGCCGAATCGGCTGGCGGAGGAGTTAGCCGTGATGCAAGAGTTGCTGGAGCCGGAGTGCGAGGTATTTGTCTACTGCACGTGCGCGCGGGAGGCGACCAGCGCGCGGGTGGCGCACATGCTGCGCAAGCGCGGCTACACGGCACGAGTGATTGAGGGCGGCTTGCGGGCCTGGAAGAAAGCGGGCTATCCCGTGGAGCCGGTCCCGGCGGTGGATATTGAGCATCTGCCGGAATTTAGATAAGAACAAAAATTGTTACAAATCTGACAGATCACGGCCGAACTGCCCAGGCGAGTCCATCGGGCTCGCCGCCTGCCTGGACCTTTCCAGCGACGGTGAATGTGGCGAGGTCGATGACGGCGACGTAATCGTCGGGCGAGCATGCGACGTAGGCGCGGGATCCGTCGGGCTGGATAAGGATACCGGCGGCGCCTTGGCCGATGGGGACGCGCTTCGTGACTTTGCGCGTTGCTGCGTCAAGGATGACGAGATCAGGACCGCCGAGGGTGGAGACGAGGACGTGCTTTCCGTCCGGCGTGAACTTGAGACGGTAGGCGCCACGGACATTTGCGTCGAGCGTGGCGACAACTTTTTTGTCGGCAAGATTGATGACGGAGATGGTGCCGTCCTGCGCGTTGGCGACCCAGACTTCCTTGTGGTCGGGCGAGATGTCGAAGCCCTCGGAGCCGTTGCCGACGCGGACTACAGTTTCATCCCAGTCGGTGCGCTTCGGTGGCATCGGGCTACTCCCGGGCGGTGGGCCATGCGGCTGCAGAGGATTCGGCGGCTTCGCGCCCGGCGGCGGCCCAGATGGCATTTTGACGGTGGCCTGTTCGATGATACTGACCGTGCCAGAACTGACATTCGTGGTCAGGATGTGCTGCTGGTCGGGCGAAACGTAAATCATGTGGGTGCGATTTTGCCCAGTGCCGAGGATCCAATCCACTTTTTGCGTGCCGGGATCGTAGCGACCGATGGCCTTGGCTGCTTCCGCGGTGAACCAGACTTTGCCGCCGACAAAAATGAGTCCATGTGGGCCGCGGAGTGGGCCGAGCTCGACGGAGGGGAGACGCTTCTGGTTGACGAGGTCGAGGACGGCGAGAGTGTTGTAGGCGCCGAAACCATAGTTCGAGACATAAGCAGTCGTGCCGTCGGTGGAGGCGATGACCTCATGCGGGTCATTGCCGACGGGGAGTTTGGCAATGACTTGTAAGGTGGCGGGGTCGACGATGGCGAGGGTGTGTTCCTGTTTGGAGAGCACGAGCAGCGAGCTGGCGGGAGTCGCGATTTGCGCGGCGAGTGGAAGGCAGAGGGTGAGGAGTAGGCTGGCGTAGTGCAGGCGTGACATGAGTGTCAGATTACTCCGAATTTGTGACACGAAGATTTCAGCGAGCGCTACTTTTTGCTGACGATGATGTCGAGGGAGACGCCACCTATATATTTGTCCGCCGCGCCGTAGTAGCCGAGCATGTGGAAGGTGGTCTGCTTCGGATCGTAAGGCGGCATCGAGGGCGCAGTGATCGGGGCCTTGACCATGCCTTCAAGGAAAACGACGTTCGGTACCTGGCCAATTTTTTCCCAGGGCAACTCAGGCTCGAAGAACGGGTGGTCGCTCCGGGCGAGCAGCTTCGACGGATCATGCGAGTCGAAGAGCGCCCAGCCGGTGCGATAGATAAGGTGGGCGTCGGCGCCGTTGTAGAGCAGGAGAATTCCGGCGGGCGTGGGGATGGGCGGCGGACCGGGCTCCATGACGCGCGAGTCGAACGCGTCACGGCGGCGATCGAGAATCGGTTCCGGCGTCGCGTCTTTCCAATGTAGGAGGTCTGTCGAGACGGCGAGGCCCATGTAGTCGACCGTGTGGCCGTTGCGGTCGTCGGCTGGGTCAGGGCCGGGAAGGTCGCGTGTGCCCAGGTAATACATCCACCACTTGCCGTTAATTTTTTGCGGAACGATAGCGCCGGATTTCGTCCACTGCTTGTTCCACGTGCCCTTGTAGGCGGGAAGGATGACGCCGCGGCGCGTCCAGTGACGAGCATCGCGCGAGGTGGCGAGGCAGAGCTGCGCGTCCTTGCCGTTGTATCCGGTGTAGGTGAGGTAGAAGGTGCCGTTGATCTTTACGAGGCGGGGGTCTTCGACTCCGCCGCCGACTTCGTATGGTTGCTCAGGCGCAAGAGTTGGAGTTGGTGCTGCAGTGAAGTGGGTGCCGGTGATGTCGGAGGAAATCGCGCTGCCGATTTGCGAGACGCCTTTTTCATTCTGGCCGCGGGTGAGGAGGAGGATGTAGCCGTCTGGCAGATCGATCGCGGCTGGATTAAAAATCCCCGCGTTGTAAAAGGTGTCCGCTGCGGGAGAGAGAAGCGGCTGGTCAGACAGGCGCGTTGCCGTCACGGAAATCTGCCCGGATGCGATACCGGGGAGTACGAGAACAGCTACGAAGATCCACCGAAACGCCATGACATGAGTTGTACAAGAACTGGGTGTCGTCTGCCGGCCGCTGAAACCAAAGGAATTTGGCCGTCCCATTGGCTGCTGACTGGCACC
>Ga0302324_100007927_pt1 | contig 22488 bp, 14 predicted proteins | sample Palsa_T0_1_FD_201949 | JGI IMG/M metagenome (GOLD analysis project Ga0302324, IMG submission 201949) | Peat permafrost microbial communities from Stordalen Mire near Abisko, Sweden - Palsa_T0_1 | ecosystem: Environmental > Terrestrial > Soil > Palsa > Peat permafrost | place: Sweden: Abisko...
GTCGCTCGTCTTGCTAATCGGGCTGGTGGGCGGCCTCTCCATGGGCGCCCTCGCCGCAGCCCGGCGCACCGAGTCCTCCTTCCCCACCTTCCTGGCCAGCACCAACCCTTCCAACCTGAGCCTCGCCACGGCACTGTGGAATCCGGCGCTCGGGTACACCACCGGCTACAACGGCCCCCTCGTGGCCACTATCGCCCGCTTACCCCATGTCCGGCGGGCCGAGAGCTACTCGGCCATCTACAGCGAGCCGATCGGAGCGAACGGGCAACCGACGTCAGCGGCCCAGAAGGCCAACTTCGACGTCAACGGAAGCGTCGACGGGCTCTACTTCAACCAGGACCGGGTCACGGTCCTGCAGGGACGGATGGCCGACCCCAAGCGGGCCAACGAGATCATGATGACCGTGGGTGCCGCCGACTCCCTGGGCCTCCACGTCGGGCAGACCGTCACCTGGGGCATCTACACCAGCTCCCAGTTCGAGTCGGCGAACGCACCTCCCGCGCTGCACGAGAGACTCACCCTCGTCGGGACCGTCGTCGTCAACAACGCCGTCGTGCAGGACGAGATCGATGCCAACGGCCCCACGACCGTCATCTTCACGCCGGCCCTCACGCGGCAGTTGGACAGCTGCTGTTCGAACTACACGTTCACCTACCTGCAGCTCGACCAGGGGCACCGCGACGTGCCGGCGGTCGAAGCGGAGCTCGAGCGCGTCATCCCCTCCAAACTCCCCCACGACTTCGACGACACCTCCATCGACGTCACCAAGGCCCAGAACGCCATCAAGCCGGAGGCCATCGCCCTCGCCGTGTTCGGCCTCATCGCCGGGCTCGCTGCGATCCTCATCGCGGGTCAGGTGATCGGCCGGCAGTTGGGTTTCTGGGCTCCGGAGGAGCGCACCCTGCGCGCCCTCGGTGCCAACCCGTTCATGACCGCGGGCGACGCGTTGCTCGGGATCATGGGCGGCGTCGTGGTGGGCGCGCTGGTGGCAGTCGCCGTCGCCGTCGCGCTCTCCCCACTGGCACCACTGGGCCCGGTGCGTCCCTACGATCCCGACCCCGGCGTCGCCCTCGACTGGACGGTGCTCGGCCTCGGGGTGGCGGTGCTCGTCGTGGTCCTCGGGTCCGTGGCGATCGTGCTGGCCGTGCAGCGGGCGCCGCAGCGCACCGGGACGCGCCGCCGACCCCGCACACCTTCGCGCATTGAAGGTGCCGCGTCCGCGGGTGGCCTGCCCGTCTCGGCGGTCACCGGCATCCGCTTCGCGCTCGAGCCGGGGGCGGAGAGCGAGGCCGTGCCGGTGCGCTCCGCCATCCTCGGTGCGACCCTGGCCGTGGTGGTCATCATCGCCACCGTGGTCTTCGGTACCAGCCTCACCTCCCTCGTGTCGCACCCTCGCCTCTAAGGATGGAACTGGAACTACGCCCTGATCGCCGGAGGCGGGGTCGGCGACATCCCCGCCGCGCCGTCGGCGACGCTGCTCGACCACGATCCGAGCGTGGCGGCCTGGTCCGGGTACTGGTTCGGCAACTTGCAGATCGACGGCCTCACGGTGCCCGTCCTCGGTGGGTCACCCGGTGCAACTGTGGCGCCACCGATCCTGACCGGCCACGGCTTCGACGGGCCGGGTCAGATCGTGCTCGGTCCAGGCACGCTGGCCCAGATCCACAAGTCGGTCGGGGACTCCGTCACGGTGCGCTACGGGACGACCACACCGCACCTCTTCCGCATCGTCGGTACGGCCACTATGCCCGCAGTGGGCGTCGGCGGCGTCACGGGGCATGCGTCCATGGGGACGGGAGCGGTCGTGCCCTACCAGCTCCTCCCCGTATCGGTACGCAACCAGTTCAGCGTGTCCCCGGCCGGCCCTAACGCCGAATTCGTGCGCCTCAAGCCCGGGGCAAACGCCAAGACCGCACTGCGGTCGCTGAACCACATCGCGGCGGGGGTGACGACCCCGGGGAACAACGGCAGCTACGTACTGGGGGTCGAGAGGCCGGCCGAGATCGTCAACTACCACTCGATGGGTGCCACCCCGCTGATCCTCGGCCTCGGATTGACGGCGGGCGCGGTTACCGCCCTCGGCCTGACCCTCGTCGCCTCGGTCCGCCGCCGCCGCCGCTCCATGGCCATGCTGCGGACGCTCGGCTTCACGGGCCGCCAGCTCGGGGCGAGCGTGGCCTGGCAATCCAGTGTCGCCGTGGTGATCGGGCTCGTGGTCGGCGTGCCGCTCGGGATCGTTGCCGGGAGGTTCTTATGGGATCTCTTCGCCACCAACATCTACGTCGTGCCCAGCCCGACCGTACCTGCCCTGGCGATCGTGGCCATCGCGTTCGGTGCACTGGTGCTCGGCAACCTGGTCGCCGCCATTCCGGGGCGTATCGCGGCCCGGACGCCGGCGGCTCTGCTGCTGCGGACCGAGTGAAGAACGATCAGCCGATCTCATCCGGCGCCAGGCGCCATGATCCTGTCCGCCGATCCCCGGTCAACGAAAGACACCTCTGGCAGACTGGTGGTCCATGGTTCTTCTGACTGTTGACTGGGTGGTTATTTCTTCATTGGCCACAGCAGTTGGCACGCTCGTGCTCGCCGTAGCCACGTTCTCCGCTGTGCGGTCGTCTAATCGATCGGCGCGTATCGCCGAGGTGGCATTGCAGGAACAACGTCGCCCGCTCCTTGCGCCGTCCCGGCTAGAGGACCCCAAACAGAAGATCATGTTCATGGAAGGGAATTGGATCTCTGCTTCAGGCGGGCATGCCGCCGTCGAACACGTCGACGACATCGTGTATCTGGCGATCAGCCTGAGGAACGTTGGTAGTGGAATGGCAGTCTGTCAGGGTTGGGTGGTTAGGACAGGATTACCGCTGGGCAACCCAACCCACCTCCCACTAGAGGAATTCCGCCTTCAGTCGCGGGATCTGTACGTGCCAGCCGGTGACATCGGCATGTGGCAAGGAGCTCTGCGTCACCCAGACGATCGGGTTCGCGCCGAGGTCGTTAACGCGATCACCACTGGAGAACTGATATCGATTCAGCTCATGTATTCTGATCAGGTTGGCCTCCAGCGGACGATCTCCCAGTTCAGCTTGACGCCGGCGAATGACTCATGGCTGGTCGGCCTGAATCGGCACTGGTATTTGGACTGGAACGGCCCCCGCCCAGAGAACCTCATGCTTGCTGCGACCGAAGTCATACGTCGCGACCAAGAGGCAGCCTCCGAGCGAAGAGCACACGTGTCAGATGGTGAGGCCGCGTCGGATGCCAGCGAATCAACCCGTGGAGCGCACGATCGCTCCTAAATCCTGAGATTTCATCCAACAGTGCACCCTGCCCCAATCCATTGGCCTCGGGTCGCGATATTCGTTGCGAGAATTGTTGCCTGCTAACTGAGGCAAGCGACTGTCAGCGAGAACCAAAGTCGGCGAGGAGCATCATCATGACGAGCGGATCCAACGGCGATTCAACGAATCCGTAGTGCTGGTAGAAGTTCTTGGCATTGTCATCCTTGGCGTGAATCAGCAACACTCTGACGCCAACGGACTGGGCGACTTCGATGGCCTTGAGCATGAAGTGTTTCAGGAGGGCCGCACCAAGACCTCGGCCTTGGTGTCCCGAATCCACGCCCATCCGAGCCATGAGTATCGCAGGCATTTCCTCGGGTTGATTACGCCCGATCTTTTTCGGCGCAGAGGATCGAAGGATTGACGCTGTCGAGGAGGCATAGAAGGCAACGACCTGCCCGGTTTCGACCTCGACGACGACCCAGGTGCGGCTCGTACCGGAAGACTGATTTCTGAGTGCCCTCTGGACGAGCCAGTCGTTGAGAGCGCCCGATCCGCAGTCGAATCCCTCAAGACGATGTTCGCCGGCGAGAAGTTCCGGGCCGGCGTAGTCCACTACGCAGGTCGCTCGAGCACCGACTGGTTGGTGAGCAGCGTGATCATTGCTGGAGGAAGCGCCGGCGGCTCCGAAAGGAGCTTCTGCAACTCGGTCCAGGCATCATCATCGACTACGAACACTCGCCGATCGGCTAGTTCCATCTCGGCGGCTTCAACGGCGTGTCGGAGGACGTAGTCGTTCGCCGACACGCCGCGAGCTTCCGCTGCCCTTCGAAGGACTGCGTCCTGTTCAGGGGTCAGGCGCAAGCTAAGCCGAGCCGTCTTGGAAGCCATCCAGACATTGTACACCAAATGACGTACAGAGCGAGCTCGGCCGGTCGCTACTCGGCAAGCCGATCCAGCGCCGCCCGGTTCGCTCTTGCGGCGAACTTCAGGAGCTCCCGCACATCCTGGGTCGTGTCCCGTCCCTGACGCCGATCCCTCGCCAGCCGCGTGATGAGGTCGTTTTCGGTTGCGGGGTCGCCAGATCCATCGGTCATGGTGCCATTGTTACAGCGACCTATCCGGGGGAGAGAACGCTACCCCTAAGGATTCCGCCGTCTCGGCGCAAGCTCCTAGAAACGACCTGACCTGAATATCCCGATTGGTCATGAGGGCCTGGTTGAGGCAGCCGACGACAGGGCCGGAACAGAGGGCAATCGGCCACGGAGTGGCCGTGCGGCAGCGCTTCTCGGGCTCTGACAGTTGCGCCAACTTCGAGAGGGCGAAGCACGATCACCATTGACGGCGGCCGGAGCCGGCGTAGGCCCAAGCCGAAGCCGGCACAGGCCGCCGTCCCCTTGGATCATCGAGGATTCGACGGTGTCGCCAGACGAGCGCATGGTGACGAAGGTCGCTCACGCTGATGCCGAACAGCAAGCTCTTCCACATCGCGATTGGTCGACGCCACAAAGGCACGCCCATTCGGCTTTACGTGGCCGACCTCGATGTTCGCATAGTGACCCTGGATGGCACGCTTCTGCGCCACCATTTTGGACAGGCCTATCAGCCCAGCGGGCTGCCTCGCAGATAGCATTGTGAGGGTTCGCCTGTCCCACGATGACCCGCGACATCACAAACGTGTCGGAGGGGGGAGTGACCCCCTGAGTACACCGGCTCTCCTGCGAGGCCAGGTGACCCTCAGAGCCGCCTAAGTAGACTAAAAGTGCTGGTCTGAGCTCTCCCGGACTTCCCGGCACACTCGGACTCGCTAAGCGGTCAGGGTGCTGGCACGAACATCGTCCGGATGCTGGCCCCCTTGGCCACCGACCGACCGTGCACGACACTTTGGAGGTGATGGCACAGGTGGGGACGTCGAGGAAGATCTGATGTCGTGAGAACGGCGTGCTGACTGTCGCCTGGTACAGGTTCCGAGCTACCTTCGGGCGCCGTTGGAGCGGCCTTTTGGCCGTTGTCCTCCTCACCGGTCTGCTGGGTGGTCTCTCCATGGGCGCTATCGCTGCCGCTCGGACCACCGAGTCCTCGCCGGCTGACTTCGCCGCCAGCACCGATACCCCGGATCTCTTCATTCTCGACGGTTTCTACAATCCTGCCCTCGGCTTGGACGGCTACAACCCTTCCCTCCTCCACAAGATCGCCCACCTGCCGCACGTGGAGAGGGTCGAGTCGCAGGTGGGAATCAACGTGGGGCCGCTGACGAAGAACGACGAGCCGCTCGCGGCGTCAAACGGGGTGGGGAGCAACGGTAGCGTCGACGGCCTCGGCTTCAACGAGGACCGCGTCATCGTCACCCAGGGGCGTCCCGCCAACCCCCGCAAAGCGAACGAGTTCGAGATGGACTCAGCCACGGCACGCCTCTTCGGGCTGCGCCTCGGTGAGTCGGTGGATATCGGTTGGGTCTCCAACTCCCAGGGCATCTCGCAGGGCAACGCCTCAGGGTCGTTCAAGGTGCCAAAGAACCAGCAGATGCGGGTCACTCTCGTCGGCGTTGGGGCGGTGGACGTGGAGACCCTGTTCCAGGACCAGGACAACGGCGGCAGCGGCATCGTCCTGTTCACGCCGGCCTTCACCCACAAGCTCCTGCGCTGCTGCTCCAACGCCATGGAGAGCGCGCTCACCCTCGACGGCGGCATCGACAGCCCCTACTACTCCGCGGTCGAGTCTGAGCTGCGCGCCATACTCCCCAAGGGTGTGCCCTTCACCTACATCCAGGCCAGCGACGTGGAGGCGAGGGCGGAGCGGACGCTCAAGCCCGAGGCGATCGCGCTGGGCGTCTTCGGGGGCATCGCAGGGCTGGCGGCGCTGCTTATAGCAGGTCAGGTCATCGGCCGGCGGATAAGGCTTGCCGCCGGCGAGCTGGAAGTGTTGCGCGCGCTCGGTGCCGGTCCAGCCATGACCGTCGCCGACGGGCTCGTCGGCACACTGGTGGCCGTACTCGCAGGATCGCTGCTGGCCGGGGCGGTCGCCGTCGCCCTCTCCCCCGTGGGCCCCCTGGGCCCGATCGGCCCGCTCCTCCCGTTCGCCTTCCGCGTCGACTGGACCGTGATCGGCGCAGGCGTCGGGGTGCTGCTGGTCGGGCTGGGGACGGTGGCCCTGGTGCTGGCCTACCGGGGGGCACCCCACCGGGTGGCGGCCCGCCTGCCGCGTGAAGGGGGATCGGGGGTGACGCGCGTCGCCACGGCGTCAGGGCTGCCCCCGGCCGCCGTCACCGGGATCGGCTTCGCCCTCGATCCCGGTGTGGGGCGCAACAGCGTGCCGGTGCGGTCGGCCATCCTGGGAGCGGTCCTGGCTGTGGTGGTCGTGGTCAGCACGATCACCTTCGGGTCCAGCATGGGCACGCTGGTGTCGCACCCTGCCCTCTACGGCTGGAACTGGACCTATGACATCGACGGCGGGGGCGGGCTCGGCGACGTCCCCGGACCGCCCGTCGAGCACGAGCTCGCGGCGGACCCCTACGTGGCGGGCTGGGCAGGGATGTACTTCTCGACGCTGCTGATCGACGGGGTGAACGTGCCGGTCATGGGGGGCAGCCCCGGGGCCACGGTCGGACCCGCGCTGCTCTCGGGGCACGGGTTCGCCCGGACCAACCAGGTCGTCATGGGGTCGGCCACCCTGGCCCAGCTCCACAAGCACCTCGGCGACACCGTGGAGGTGGGCAGCCGGGGCTCGGCCCTCACCACGCTGACCATCGTGGGGACGGCCACAATGCCCTCCATCGGGGTGGCCGGCTCGTCCCATCTCGAGATGGGGACCGGCGCGCTCCTCTCCTACAAGCTCATCGCACCGGGGGCGCGCAACGACTTCGATGAGACGCAGCCGGGTCCGAACGCCATCCTCGTCCGCCTCAAGCCGGATGCCAACCCCGCGGCGGCGCGTGCATCGCTCGAGGCCATCGTGCGCAAGAATCCCCAGATCGCCAACGGGGGCGGCTCGCTGCTGGGCGTGGAACGGCCGGCCGAGATCCTCAACTACCGCACGCTCGGCAAGACTCCCGCGCTGCTCGGAGCCGCCCTCGCCGTAGGGGCGGTGGTGGCCCTGGGCCTGACGCTGGTCACCTCGGTGCGCCGGAGGCGCACGGATCTCGCCCTTCTCAAGACGCTTGGCTTCACTCAACGCCAGCTGGCGGTGGCGGTCGCCTGGCAGTCCAGCGTCGCCGCAGTCATTGGGGTCATCTTGGGCGTCCCGCTTGGAATTGCCCTCGGTCGATTCCTGTGGGATCTGTTCGCCCACGAGATCAATGCCGTCCCCGCGCCGAGCGTCCCCGCCTTGTCGGTCGTGCTCATCGTCGTAGGGGCGCTCATCCTCGCCAACGTCGTCGCGGCAATCCCCGGTCGGATCGCGGCACGAACCCCGACCGCCATGGTGCTTAGGGCCGAGTAAGGCCGACCCGGTAAGTTACAAACCCCCTGTTCAACCCCTGTGTCGGAGGGGGGACTTGAACCCCCACGCCCTTGCGGGCACCAGCCCCTCAAGCTGGCGCGTCTGCCTATTCCGCCACTCCGACTGGCCTGCGTCTCCTAGGAGCGCGCAGAGATCGTAGCCCGCTCAGGGATTCGGGAGTGTCGGGGTCGTGTTGCTCGTCGATTCGGGGACCCGGACCGCCCAGTACTGCGCGTACCACAGGAGGCTGTTGCTCGATACAGGTTGTGACACCCCGCCCACCTTGCGGCTCCAGATGAGGACGCTCGGCTCGGTGAACAGTGGGAGCGCGACCACGTCGCTCCAGAGTTGGGTGTCCGCCACCACGTAGCCTTTTGCCGCGGTGACGGGGTTGAGCTGCTGCGATGCCGCGACCACCGTGCTGTTGAAGGTGCTGTTGTCGTAGTTGGTCCAGTTCTCCGAGCCGTTCTGACCGGGAGGTCCCAGCAGGTCGGTGTACCAGGCCACGGTCTGGCTCAGGAAGGGCGAGGTGGTCTGCGGTATGAGGGCCGCGTCGGCCGATCCGTCCGCCAGGGCCTGGCCGGCCGCAGCGGCAGTGGGGGCGAGCGAGAGGGTGACGGCGAACCCGGCGTCCTCCAACTGTTCCTGGAGCTGGGGCGCCGTGGCGGCCGCCCAGGAATCTCCTTCGTCCGCCACCAGGCGGATCGTCAGCGGTTGACCCAGCACGTTGAGCCAGTCACCGGGAGCGGTGCGCGCGAAGCCGGACACGCCCATGAGGTCGGCGACCTCCGTGGGGTCGGGCGTAATGGGGAAGTTGACGCTCCCGCCCTGGACGATGGCCGTGGTCGACGTCGAGGTCGGCGTGGCCGGGGCCGCGCCGGGCGTGGTGGTGGTGGTCGTCAAGGGGGCGGCGTGGTACCCGGACTCCCCCTGCGCGTAGATGTTGCTGGACGCCACCTCCACGCTGGAGAGAGCCCAGGCGGCCTGCTGGTTCACCAGGGCCTGCCGGTCGACGGACAGGGCGATGGCGAAGCGGACGTTGGCGGAGAGCGTGCTCGTCGCGCCGCTCGCCATCTGGAGCTGCAAGAAGGTGGGCGACAGCTGGACGTTGCTCTCCACGCTGGGCAGCGATGTCATCTGGTCCAGGAAGGTCGGGGTGATGGCGGTGGGCAGGGCGACCTGCACGAAATTGGACGCCACCCACTGGGCCAGCTGTTGGGTGCCGGAGGCGATGTGCACCGTGATGGTCCGGACGTCCGGCTTGGTCCCCCACCAACGCGGATTCGTTCCGAGCACGATGGCCGTCGGCGTGACCCTGGTTATCCGGAAGGGGCCCCCGGAGAGGTCGATGGAGGGATCGACCGTGCTGCAGGCGGGGTCCCAGCCCGCCTTCTCCATGATGTGGGCCGGCAGCAGGTTGGCGAAGAGCATCTGCCAGTCGGCGAACGGGGTCCGGAAGACGACGGTCACCGTCCGGCCCTTGTCGCTCCCGGTGATGGAGCCGATGTCGCGGTACCCGGCGATGCTGGCCGCGGTGTTCGGTTGCGACAACAAGCCGCCGCGCTGCTGCTGCCACGCGTAAATGAAGTCCTTGGCCGTGATGGGCACGCCGTCCGACCACACGGCGTCGGGGTTCAGGGTGTACACGATCTTCTCGGGAGCCGGCGCGGCGCTGACCAGCTCGGCCTGCACGATCAGGTTGGGGTTCGGCGAGACGCCGCCGTTCATGTTCACCACGTACGGGCTGGGGAGTACCGCGCCCAACACCTGCAGGGTGGCCGGCGTGTCACCCCCCGGCGTATTCGGGTTGCACCCGGTCGGCCGCTGGGTCATCCCGTAGGAGATGGAGCCACCGGTGACGCCGACGTAGGTGACCGTCGTCTGAGAACTCGATGCAGCCCCGCCGCAGCCGGCGGCGAGGAACGCCAGCGCCAGAACGCACCCGGGCCAACGGCCCCGGTGCGTCACTGCAGGCGTAGGCCGAGTGTGAGGGTCGCGAAGGTGAAGATGATGGCCACGGTGACCGTGATGCGGTCCAGGTTGCGCTCAACCACCGTGGAGCCCTGTGCCGCGGCGCCCACGCTGCCACCGAACATGTCCGACAGGCCGCCGCCCTTGCCGCTGTGCATCAGGATGAGGAAGATCAGACCGAGGGCCGAGAGCACCTCAACGACGATGTAGATCCAGGTGACGAAGGACACTCAGGAACGGTAGCAGGCGCCGCCGGCCCGAATAACGTCAAGGAAGGTGCCCGCCTGCAGGCTCGCCCCACCCACCAGGAGGCCGTCGACGTCCGGCTCCGACATGAAGTCTGCGGCGTTCTCCGCCTGGACCGAGCCCCCGTACTGGATGCGCACCGCGTCCGCGGCCGGCTGGCCCGCCACCTTGCCCACCAGGGCCCGGATGAAGACGCTGGCGTCTTCGGCGTCCATGGCCGACGCCGCCTGCCCGGTGCCGATGGCCCACAACGGCTCGTAGGCCAGGACCAGGCCGCCGACCAGCTCGGGCGACAGGCCGTCGAGGGCGGAGAGCACCTGCTCCTCCAGCTTCGCCTCCGTGCGTCCTGCGGCCCGTTCCTCTTCGGTCTCCCCCACGCAGACGATGGGGACCATGGCGTGGCGCAGCACCGCCTTGAGCGTCGCCGCCACCGTGGCGTCCGACATGCCGAACAGGGTGCGCCGTTCCGAGTGCCCCACAATCACGTACCGGGTCCCCAGCCGCGCCAACATTTGCGGGCTGACCTCCCCGGTGCGGGCGCCGGCGTCCTCGTCGGAGCAGTGCTGGGCGCCCAGCTGCACGGGGATGGCCTCCTTCTCGACCAACGTCTGGACGGTGCGCAGGTCGGTGAACGGAGGGTGGACCGAGACATCCACCGCCGCGACGTCCTCGGGCTTGAGCCGCAGTCCGAGATCGCGCAGCATGTGCAGCGCCTCTATGTGATCGTGGTGCATCTTCCAGTTCCCGCTGATCAGCGGGCGCCGACCGGCCACTACCGTGGGGCGTTGGGCGCGTGGCGCAACGCATCGAGGGCGGGCAGCTCTCCGCCGCGCTCGATGAAAGCTAGCGATGCTCCGCCGCCGGTGGACAGGAAGCTCACCTGGTCGCACAGCCGGAGCTCTTCGAGGGCACTGGCGCTGTCCCCGCCGCCCACGACGGAGAAGCCCTTGGACTCGGCGACCGCCTGGGCCACCACCCGCGTGCCGCCGGCGAAGCGAGCGTCCTCGAAGGCGCCCAACGGGCCGTTCCACAGGACGGTCCCCGCCTGTCGCACGACGTCGGCGAAGGCGGCGGCCGAGTCGGGCCCGATGTCGAGCCCGGTCCATCCGTCGGGAAGATCGCCCTCTATAAGCTTGACCCCCCCGCGGGACCCGATCCCCCCGGCGCCGAAGGTCCCACCCGGCTCGAGCGCGCGGATGTCGGTCGGCAGGAGGATCTCGAGCCCCGAGTCGAGCAGTGCCCGGCAGTCCTCGAGGTGACCGGCGTCGAACAGTGAGCTCCCCACGCGGCGCCCCTGCGCGGCCAGGAAGGTGAAGGCCATGCCGCCACCGACCACCAGCGTGTCCACCTTGGTGGCCAGCGCGTTGAGGACCTCGATCTTGTCCGCCACCTTGGCTCCGCCGACCACGGCCACGAAGGGTCGGGCCGGGCGTTCGAGGATGCGCCCCAGGACCTCGACCTCGCGGGCCAGGCGCAAGCCGGCGGCGCTGGGCAGGAACCGCGGCGGCCCGACGATAGAGGCGTGGGCGCGATGCGCCACACCGAAGGCCTCGTTCACGTAGACGTCGAAGCCCTCTATCAGTGAGGCCACGAAGGCCGGATCGTTGCGCTTCTCGCCCGGCTCGAAACGCAGGTTCTCGCCCAATTCGACCCCGGGGCAGAGCGCGTCGAGCCGCTCGCGCACCGGGTCCATCTCCCAGCGCGGGTCCCGTGTGTCGGCCGGTCGCCCTAGATGCGAGATGGCCACCACCTCGGCGCCCTGGTCCAGCAGCCAGCGCAGCGTCGGCAGCGCCGCCGTGATCCGGAAGTCGTCGGCCACGGTGGCCCGCCCGTCGATCCCGATGTGGAGGGGAACGTTGAAGTCGACCCGGACCAGGACCCGCTTTCCTTCGAGATCAGGAAGATCACCGAGGAGCGGGAGCCGGGCCGGGGTGGTCACCGGCTCAGGCCCCTACCAACAGGGTCAGGTCGACAAGCCGGTTCGAGTACCCCCACTCGTTGTCGTACCAGCCCTCCACCTTCACCAGTGAGAGCGCGTCGTCGATCGGCTGCACGATGGTGAGGCCGGCGTCGAAGGTGCACGACGCGGCGGTGCCCACGATGTCGCTGGAGACCAGGGGGTCTTCGGTGTAGTCGAGGACGCGGTCCAGTGGGGGCTTGGCCGCGGCCTCGGCGAAGGCGGCGTTGACCTCGGCCACCGTCGGGTTGCCCCGCACCACGGCGGTGAAGTCGGTGATGGAGCCGGCCGGCACCGGCACCCGCAGGGACATGCCGTCGAGCCGGCCCTTCATGGCCGACAGCACGCGGCTGGTGGCCCGGGCGGCCCCGGTCGAGCTGGGGACGATGTTGACGGCACCCGCCCGCGCCCGGCGCAGGTCGGTGTGGGTCAGGTCGAGAAGGTTCTGGTCGTTGGTGTACGCGTGCACCGTCGTCATCAGGCCGCTGACGATCTCGAACCGGTCGTCGAGGACCTTGACCATCGGCACGAAGCAGTTGGTGGTGCACGACGCGTTGGAGACCACGATGTGCTTCTCGGGGTCGAACTCGTCGTCGTTGACTCCGATGACGAAGGTGGCATCGGCGTCCTTGGAGGGCGCCGAAATGATGACCCGGCGCACCGTGCCGTGCAGGTGGCCCGCCGCATCGGCCCGCGTCGTGAACTTGCCCGTCGACTCGATGACGACATCGGCGCCCAGCGCTCCCCAGGGCAGCTGCTCGGGCTCGCGCTCGGCCAGCACCCGGATGTGGTGCTCCCCGACCAACAGGTCGCCGCCCTCGACGTCCACCGGGACCGGCATGCGCCCCTGGGTCGAGTCGTAGCGCAGCAGGTGGGCCAGGGTCTCGGGTGAGGTCAGGTCGTTGACCCCGACCACCTCGAGATCGGCTCCAGTCGCCAGGGCGGCGCGGAGGAAGTTCCGCCCGATGCGCCCGAAACCGTTGATGCCGACCCTCACTGTCATCCGGACCTTCTTCCTCTTCGACGACTATGCCAGCAGACTTTCGAGGGCTTGCGCCAGTTTGACGGGACTGTGTACAAGAGCATTCCCATCTGTGAGGGGGATATCCAGGGCCGAAATACCCAATTGGCCGAGTGGCATTCCACAACTCGTATCGCATACGACGACGTCCACAGATACATTATGCCTGCTCAGAGCTTCTACGTGTGCGGCAACGTCGAGCCCGGCCGTTTCGGGGAGCTGCGGGCGGAGGTTGCAGACATAGACGCGTTGCGCCCGTGAGCGGGCCACGGCCTCCGCGATCCCCCCCACGGCGGCGGCCGCCAGCACGCTGGTGAAGAGCGACCCGGGCCCGATGACGATCTGGTCGGCCCCCAGGATCCTCTCGACGGCCAGGGCCGGCGGCTGGGCGTCTCGGGGGACCAGCGACACCGTGCGGATGTTGCCGGCACGGGAGACGGCCACCTGCCCGGCCACCTGACCGCTGTCCGACTCCGCCTTGAGCACGACCAGCTCGGTGGTGGCCGGGAGGACGTCGCCGGCGGCCCCCAGCAGGTCGGCGGCGGCCCGCACGCCGGACACCAGGTCGCCCGTGGCCTCGATCAGCCCGGCCAGGATCAGGTTGCCGAGGGCGTGGCCCGCCAGCTCCCCCTCGTCGAAGCGATGCTCAAACGCCGACGCCAGGGGGGAGCCCGGAGCGGCCAGGGCGATGAGGCATTTGCGGAGATCGCCCAGGGCCACCACGTTGAGGATCTCCCGCAGCCGCCCGCTCGATCCCCCGTCGTCGGCCACCGAGACCACCGCGGTGAGCAGGCCGGCGTAGCGGCGGGCGGCGTGCAGCGTCACCGCCGTGCCGTGGCCCCCTCCCAGTGCCACCACCGCCGGTCGCGTCACCGGTCCACGTCACGATGGAAGACGGACACCGGGTGGCCGCGCTCGCTGAACCGCTCGCCCAGCGCCTCGGCCAGCGTCACCGAGCGGTGCCGGCCTCCGGTGCAGCCCAGCGCGATCGTCAGGTAGGACTTGCCCTCCCGCACGAACGAGGGGAGGATCCCGGCCAGCAGCCCGTCGACCTTCTCCAGGAAGTCCGTGGCCTCGGGGTGGGAGAGCACGTAGTCGCGCACCGGGGCATCGAGCCCGCTGAACGGCCGCAACTCCTCAATCCAGAACGGATTGGGGAGGAAACGGCAGTCGAAGACCAGGTCGACATCGAGGGGGAGGCCGAACTTGTAGCCGAAGGACACCACCGTCGTCTGCATGGCCGAGGCGCCGCCCTCGTCGCCGAACGCCTCTATCACCCTCGTGCGCAACTGGTTCGTGTTCAGCTCCCCGGTGTCGATGAGCAGATCGGCCTGGTCGCGCACGGGCGCCAGCAGCCGCCGCTCGTCGGCGATCGATTCCTCCACCCCACGGGCGGCCAGTGGATGGCGGCGGCGGGTGCCCTCGTAGCGCCTGATGAGGACGTCGTCGCTGGCATCGAGGAAGAGGACCCGTACCCGGTTCCCGTTGGACCGCAGCGCGGCCAGGACCTCGGGCAGCTCGTCGAAGTACTCCGACCCGCCCCGGCCGATGACCAGCGCCACCCGGTCCATCTCGGCACCCGGGAGGTTGATCATCTCGGCCATGTTGGTGATCAGGGCGGCCGGCAGGTTGTCGATGACGAACCACCCCAGGTCTTCGAGGGACGCCGCCGCGGTCGAACGACCCGCGCCCGACATCCCCGTCACTACGAGGAACTCGCTCACTGGGCCCTAGTCTGACCCACGGCGCGCACGCCGTCGTGGACGGCCACGGCCACCCGGTCGGGCAGCCACGGCAGCGCCAGGAGCTCCTCCAGCGAGGCGGAGCGGACAGCGTTGACCCCCCCGAGCTCCTTGACCAGCCGCGCCTTGCGGGCCGGTCCCAGCCCCGGTATCCCGTCCAGGACGCTCCTGGTCATGCGCTGCCCCCGTTTCTCGCGGTGAAAGGTGATGGCGAACCGGTGGGCCTCGTCACGGACGCGCTGGAGGAGGTAGAGGGCGTCGGACCCTCGCCGCAGGCGGACGGGTTCGGGCGAGCCGGGGCGGTACACCTCCTCGAACTGCTTGGCCAGCGACGCCAGCTCCAGCTCGTCGGTGAGCCCGAGCTCGCGCACCACCCGCTCGGCCACACCGAGCTGGCCCTTGCCCCCGTCGACCAGCAGGAGGTTGGGCCGGTAGGCGAAGCGGCGGGAGCGCTCGGCCGGTTCCTTGAGCGCGGTGAGCCGCCTGGTGAGGACCTCCTCCATGGCGGCGTAGTCGTCGTTCCCCTTCACCGTCTTGACCTTGAAGCGGCGGTAGTCGGACCGCTTGGCCAGCCCGTCCTCGAGCACCACCATGGAGCCCACGTAGTCGGTCCCCTGCAGATGGCTCATGTCGAAGCACTCGATACGCAGTGGGGCCTCGCGCAGCCCGAGCGCCAGCTGGAGCTCGGTCAGGGCCTTGGAGCGGGCGTTGTGATCCGCCGCCCGGCGCAGGCGGTGACGGGCCAGGTCCTCGGCGGCCGACCGGGCCACGGTCTCCTGCAGGGCGCGCTTGGGCCCCCGCTTCGGCACGACCACGTCGACCGGGCCGTCGCGCACGGTGCGCAGCCAGCTCAGGAGGAGGTCGAGGTCGGCGGGCAGCTCCGGGACGAGGATCCGGCGGGGCACGTCGGCCGCCACCGCACCGTAGATCTGGGCCACGACCAGGCGCACGAACTCGGGCGGGCTGAGATCCTCCACCTTCTCGGCCACGAAGCCGCGGTGGCCGACCACCCGACCCCGGCGGACATGGAAGATCTGCACCGAGGCCTCGAGCGGGTCGTCGGCGATGCCGATGACGTCGAAGTCCTCGCTCCGCTCGGAGACCATCTGCTGGGACTCGGCCGCCTTCTGCGCCACCGCGATGCGGTCGCGCAGGCGGGCCGCCCGCTCGAACTCCAGGTCCTCGGCCGCCGCCAGCATCTCGGCCTCCAGCCGGGCCAGCACGGGCTCGGTGTCACCGGAGAGGAACCCGATCAGGTCCTCGACGTAGCCGTCGTAGGTGGGGTGGTCGACGGCGTCGATGCACGGCCCCGAACAGCGCTCGATGTCGAAGAGCAGGCAGGGCCGGCCCAGCCGCTGGTGCCGGGTGAACTTGGTGTCGCTGCACGTGCGGACGGGGAAGCTGCGCACCAGCAGGTCGAGGGTCGACCGTATGGCCGCGGCGTGGCCGTAGGGACCGAAGTAGCGGACGCCCTTGCGCTTGCGGCCGCGCACCACGGCCGGCCGGGGCCACTCGTCGTCCAGGGTCACGGCCAGCCACGGATAGCTCTTGTCGTCCTTCAACCTGACGTTGTACCGGGGCATGTGGGCCTGAATGAGCGAGTGCTCGAGGATCAGGGCGTCGACCTCGCTGTCCACCACCACCCACTCCACGTGGTCGGCCTGGGCCACCATCTGGGCCGTGCGGGGTGGCAACTTGGCGGGGTCCGCCCAGTAGTTGGGCAGCCGGTGGCGCAAGGACTTGGCCTTCCCCACGTAGAGGACACGGCCCTCGGCGTCGTAGAACTGGTACGAGCCCGGGGCGTCGGGGATGGACCCTGTGGGGGGGCGATACTGCATTGGATCCACTTTCGCGCACCCGGCAGGTACACTGAGCGGGCCGGCCTGGTTTCCGGCACACAACCTCGCACCGAGGCCGACACACCCGCGGATGGGCGACCAGGCTGTCCCCGCCGGCCAATCGGTGCTCTCCCTCAAAGGGGGCATACAGATGCTCAGGCTCCAATCCCCGCTCCCCGAGCGCTATACCGGCGCGTCGGGCGAAGAGCTGGCGCAGATGATCGGCTCGGCCAAGGCGGAGCTGGGTCCCCGTCTCTTCGTCCTGGGCCACCACTACCAGCGCGACGACGTCATGCGCTGGGCCGATGCCCGTGGCGACTCCTTCGGGCTCTCCCGGACGGCGGCCGCGGTCACCGAGGCCGAGTTCATCGTCTTCTGCGGCGTCCACTTCATGGCCGAGTCGGCCGACGTCCTGACGGGGGACCACCAGCGGGTGCTCCTGCCCGATCTCAACGCCGGCTGCTCCATGGCCGACATGGCCGACATCGACCAGGTGGAGGAGGCCTGGGAGGAGCTGGCCCGGGTCACCGACGTCAACCGCATCGTGCCCATCACGTACATGAACTCGTCGGCCGCCCTGAAGGCGTTCGTCGGGCGCCATGAGGGGGCAGTGTGCACCTCATCGAACGCCCGGGCCGTCCTGACCTGGGCGCTGGAGGCCGGGCGGGGCGAGAAGGTCCTCTTCTTCCCCGACCAGCACCTGGGCCGCAACACCGGCTACCAGCTGGGCTACGGGGCGGACGACATGCGGGTGTGGAACCCGCGCCTGGCCCTGGGCGGGCTGAGCGACGTCGAGGTGAAGGAGTCGACGCTGCTCTTGTGGAAGGGCCACTGCTCGGTGCATCAACGGTTCCGCCCCGAGCACGTGACGGCCTTCCGGGCCGAGCACCCCGACGGGATCGTCATGGTCCACCCCGAGTGTTCCCACGACGTCGTCGAAGTGGCGGACCTCGTCGGGTCGACGGACCACCTCATTCAGGGCGTCGCCGCCGCCCCGAGCGGGTCGGTGATCGGCGTGGCCACCGAGATCCACCTCGTCAAGCGGCTCGACGACGAGACACCGGACAAGACGATCGTCTGCCTCGATCCGCTCGTCTGCCCGTGCTCGACCATGTCCCGCATCGACCCGCCGCATCTGGCCTGGATCCTCGAAGGGTTGGTCGCCGGCGAGGTGCGGAACCAGATTCAGGTGGACGCCGACGTCGCCCAGTGGGCCCGCGTGGCCCTCGAGCGGATGCTGGCCATCACTTGACCGATCTGGCCAGGACGGGCTTGAGCACCTCGCCCGTGTAGCTCCCGGCCGTCTTGGCCACCTGCTCGGGCGTGCCCTCGGCCACCACCGTGCCGCCCCGGTTCCCGCCCTCGGGGCCCAGGTCGATGATCCAGTCGGCGGTCTTGATCACGTCGAGGTTGTGCTCGATCACCACCACCGAGTTGCCCTGGTCGACCAGCCGGCCCAGCACCTCGAGCAGGCGCCGGGTGTCCTCGAAGTGCAGCCCGGTCGTGGGCTCGTCCAGCACGTAGAAGGTGTGGCCGGTGGGCCGCCGGCTCAGCTCGCTGGCCAGCTTGACCCGCTGTGCCTCCCCACCCGAGAGCGTCGGTGCCGGCTGGCCGAGCCGGACGTAGCCCAGGCCGACGTCGACCAGCGTCTGCATGTGGCGGGCGATCGGGGGCTGCTTGGCGAAGAACCCCAGCGCCTCCTCGCAGGACATGTCGAGCACGTCGGCGATGGTCTTGCCCCGGAAGGTGACCTCCAGCGTGTCGCGGTTGTAGCGGGCCCCGTGGCAGATCTCGCACGGGACGTAGACATCGGGCAGGAAGTGCATCTCTATCTTGATGGTGCCGTCGCCCGCACAGGCCTCGCAGCGGCCGCCGCGCACGTTGAAGGAGAACCGCCCGGGCAGGTAGCCCCGCACCTTCGCCTCGTTCGTCTGGGCGAAGAGCTTGCGGATGTGGTCGAACACCCCGGTATAGGTGGCCGGGTTCGAACGGGGCGTGCGCCCGATGGGCGCCTGGTCGACGTCGACCACCTTGTCCAGGTACCCGACGCCCTCGACCGTGCGGTGGCGCCCGGGCAGCGTCTTGGCCCGGTGCAGCTTCTGCGCCAGGACGCGGAGCAGGATGTCGTTGACCAGGGTGGACTTGCCCGATCCCGAGACCCCGGTGACCGCCACCAGGCAGCCCAGCGGGAACGACACGTCGATCCCCTGCAGGTTGTGCTCGCGTGCGCCGCGGACCGTGACCACCTCACCGGTGCCCGGTCGGCGCCGCGCCGGAACCGGGATGGAGCGCTTGCCCGAGAGGTACTGGCCGGTGATGGAGCTCTTGTTGGCGAGCAGGCCCCCCCGGCCGGTGACCGGTCCGGCGTGGACCACCGTGCCGCCGTGCTCCCCCGCGCCCGGCCCGATGTCCACCACGTAGTCGGCCGCCCGGATCGTCTCCTCGTCGTGCTCCACCACGATGACCGTGTTGCCCAGGTTGCGCAGCCGCTCCAGCGTCCCGATCAGACGCTGGTTGTCCCGCTGGTGCAGGCCGATGGAGGGCTCGTCGAGCACGTAGAGCACGCCCACCAGCCCGCTGCCGATCTGGGAGGCCAGCCGGATGCGCTGCGCCTCGCCGCCCGACAGGGTCCCGGCCGACCGGGCCAGGGAGAGGTAGTCGAGGCCGACATCGAGCAGGAACTGCATCCGCTCGCGCACCTCCTTGAGGACGCGGTCGGCGATCATGTGCTCCCGGTCGCTGAGCTCCAACGTCCCCATGGCCTCCACGGCGTTGACGATCGACAGGTTGGCCAGCTCGTAGATGTTGCGGCCACCCACGGTGACCGCCAGCGACTCGGGCTTGAGCCTCGCCCCGTGACAGTCGGGGCAGTCCACCTCGCGCATGTACTGCTCGATCTGCTCGCGAGACCAGTCCGACTCGGACTCGCCGTGGCGGCGCTGCAGCCACGGGACGATCCCCTCGAAGATCGCCTCGTACGAGCGCTTGCGACCGAAGCGGTTCTTGTAGCTCACCCGGACCGGCTTGGTGGCCGAGCCGTAGAGCACGAGCTTCTTGTCCTTGGCCTTGAGCGACTTCCACGGGGCGTCGAAGGAGAACCCGCCCAGCTCGGCCACCCCGGCCGCCAGTCCGGTGAAGTACTCGCTGCGCGCACCGGCCCACGGGGCCAACGCCCCCTCGGCCAGCGACAGGGTCTCGTCGGGCACCACGAGCTCGGGGTCGACCTCGAACCGGGTGCCCAGCCCGACACAGGACGGGCAGGCCCCATAGGGCGAGTTGAACGAGAAGCTGCGCGGCGCCGGCTCGTCGAAGCTGATGCCGCAGTGGGTGCAGGCCAGGTGCTGGGAGAAGGTGATCCCCTCTTCGCTGTCCATGACCAGGACCTCGGCCGTGCCCCCGGTCAGCTCCAGCGCCGTCTCGATCGACTCGGTCAGCCGTTGGCGGATGCCGTTCCGCCGCACCAACCGATCGACCACCACCTCGATCGTGTGCACCTCGTAGCGGGCCAGCGCCACCTCCGACCGTTCGGCGAGCTCGACGGGGACCCCGTCGACCCGGACGCGGGCGAAGCCCTGCTTGGCCAGGTCGTCGAGGAGCGTGCTGTACTCCCCCTTGCGGCCCCGCACGACCGGCGCCAGCACCTGGAACTTGGTGCCCTCGGGGAGTTCGAGCACGCGGTCGACGATCTGCTGGGGCGTCTGGCGGGCCACGGGCCGGCCGCAGATCGGGCAGTGGGGGTGCCCGATGCGGGCGTAGAGCAGGCGCAGGTAGTCGTAGACCTCGGTGATGGTGCCCACGGTCGAACGCGGGTTGCGCGAGGCGGACTTCTGGTCGATGGAGATGGCCGGGGAAAGACCCTCGATGAAGTCGACGTCGGGCTTGTCCATCTGTCCCAGGAACTGGCGGGCGTAGGCGGAAAGGGACTCGACGTAGCGGCGCTGGCCCTCGGCGTAGATCGTGTCGAAGGCCAGCGACGACTTCCCCGAGCCCGAGAGGCCGGTGAAGACGATCAGCCGGTCCCGGGGCAGGTCAAGGGAGACGTCGCGCAGGTTGTGCTCTCGGGCACCGCGAACGACGAGATGATCGGCCATTCTGCGACCCTAACCGGGGACCGAGGCGCGCAGCTCGGAGATCTCGTCGCGCAGGAGGGCGGCCTCCTCGAAGCGCAGCTCGGCCGCGGCCGCCTTCATCTCCACCTCGAGTTGCGTCATCAGTTCCACCGCCACGGCGGGTGTGGAGGCGTCGCCCTCGACCAGCATGGAGCGCCGTGCCCCCCGTACGGCAGCGTTCCGCCGCACCTCGGCCCGGCTGCGGCCGGCGCTGGTCGATCGGCCGGCGGTCCCGCCCGCGCCGCCGCTCCCGCCGCGCAGCCGTTCGAGGATGTCGGTCACCGTCTTGCGGATGGTCTGCGGGTCGATGCCGTGCTCGAGGTTGTACGCCTTTTGGATCTCGCGGCGCCGCTGGGTCACCGCCACCGCCTCGCGCATGGCGTCGGTGATGGTGTCGGCGTAGAGCACCACCGTCCCGTCGACGTTGCGGGCGGCGCGGCCCATCGTCTGGATGAGCGAGGAGGCGGAGCGCAAGAACCCCTCCTTGTCCGCATCGAGGATGGCCACCAGGGATACCTCGGGCAGGTCGAGCCCCTCACGGAGCAGGTTGATGCCGACCAGCACGTCGATGGAGCCGAGGCGCAGCTCTCGCAGGATCTCAATCCGGGTGATGGTGTCGATGTCGGAGTGCAGGTACTGCACCCTCACCCCCGCGTCGGCCAGGTAGTCGGTCAGGTCCTCCGCCATCTTCTTGGTCAAGGTGGTGACCAGCACCCGCCCGCCGGCCCCGACGGTGGCCTCAATGCGGGACAGGAGGTCGTCCACCTGCCCCTTGGTCGGCCGGATGGTGACCTCGGGATCGACCAGGCCGGTGGGCCGGATCACCTGCTCGACCATCTGGGTCGAGTGCTCCTTCTCGAACTCCCCGGGGGTGGCAGAGACGAACACGGCCTGGGGCACCCGCTCGATGAACTCGTCGAAGCGCAGAGGGCGGTTGTCCCTCGCAGAGGGCAGGCGGAAGCCGTGCTCGATCAGCATGTCCTTGCGCGACCGGTCACCGGCGTGCTGGCCGTGCAGCTGGGGCACGGCGACGTGGCTCTCGTCGATCACGACCAGGTAGTCCTTGGGAAAGAAGTCGAGCAGGGTGTACGGCGTCTCCCCCGGCGCGCGGCCGTCGAGGTGCCGGCTGTAGTTCTCCACGCCCGAGCAGACGCCGGTCTCGGCCAGCATCTCGAGGTCGTGCTCCGTGCGGACCCTGAGGCGTTGCGCCTCGAGCAGCTTGCCCTCCTTCTCGAACTCCTGCAGGCGTTCCCGGAGCTCCACCTCGATCGTGCCCACCGCTCGTTGGATGATCTCGTCCCCGGTGACGTAGTGGGTGGCGGCGTAGACGGCGATGTCCTCCAGCTCGTCCCCCATCTCGCCCGTCAGCACGTCGAAGGGCACGATGCGCTCGATGGTGTCGCCGAACATCTCCACCCGCAGCGCCTGTTCCTCGTAGGCCGGGTGGACCTCGACGGTGTCCCCCCGGGCCCGGAACGTCCCCCGGACCAGGTTGACGTCGTTGCGGGCGTACTGCAGGTCGACCAGCCGGCGCAGGATGTCCCGCTGGTCGTGCTGGGCGCCCACCGTCAGGGCGAGGATGCGGTCCCGGTACTCGGCGGGGGAACCGAGGCCGTAGATGCACGACACCGAGGCGACGACGATGACGTCCCGCCGCATGAGGAGCGACGACGTGGTGGCGTGCCGGAGGCGGTCGATCTCGTCGTTGATGGACGAGTCCTTCTCTATATAGGTGTCGGTGGTCGGCAGGTAGGCCTCGGGTTGGTAGTAGTCGTAGTAGGAGACGAAGAACTCGACCCGGTTCTTGGGGAACAGGTCCCGCAGCTCGGAGGAGAGCTGGGCGGCCAGCGACTTGTTCGGTTCGATGATGAGGGTGGGTCGCTGGACCT
>Ga0302324_100007928_pt1 | contig 22488 bp, 14 predicted proteins | sample Palsa_T0_1_FD_201949 | JGI IMG/M metagenome (GOLD analysis project Ga0302324, IMG submission 201949) | Peat permafrost microbial communities from Stordalen Mire near Abisko, Sweden - Palsa_T0_1 | ecosystem: Environmental > Terrestrial > Soil > Palsa > Peat permafrost | place: Sweden: Abisko...
GACATAACCGCTGGAAATATGGGATGGAAGATTTGCCGGATTATGCTCATGGCGCGCGGGCCGAGGACATGGAGCAGCGGTATGTGCGGCGTGATGTCATCTACCTGCTGGGGACGGCGGACGATGATCCGGCGCATCCGGAGCTGGACATAAGCTGCGCGGGAGAAGCCGAGGGGCCGTACCGGCTATTTCGCGGGGAGGCCTACTTTGCGTATCTCGCGGGAAAGCACCCGGAGTTGCGGGAGAGCGGCGCGAGGCAGCAGCTTTGGCTGGTTCCCGGCATTGGCCATGATGCGAAGGAGATGTTTCATTCCGCCTGTGGGGAGGCGGCATTGTTCGATGCAGGAAGTTGCGGGACTCGAGTTTTATCGCCGCAACCCTGAGGGGCGCGACGACGAACGTCTTTTCCGCGTTGCGGACACGTTATTAAAAATATCCACGGCGAATTGAGGGCAAAGAGGGCTCGGCAGCGGGTGGGTCCGGCGCTATGCTTTGAGTAGACACGATGGCTACGTTTGCTGATCTCTCACTGGACCATGGACTGCCTGCGGCGGTCGATGCGGAGCGCACGATTCTGGGCGCGATCCTTCTCGACAATGCCACTTTTTATGACGCCAGCGACAAATTACGCCCCGAGGATTTTTCGCTCGACAGCCATCGACGGATTTACGCCGCGCTGTGCGAACAGATTGAGTCGACGCAATCCACCGATGTCGTGCGGCTGGGGCTGCATCTAGAAAACCGCAAGGAGATCGATGCGGTTGGCGGCAAGGGTTATTTGTGGTCGCTGACGGAGGGCATGCCGCGGCGCATCACGATTGAGCAGTATGTAAAAATTGTGCGTGACAAGAGCCTGCTGCGACAGCTGATGCTGGCGGCGAGCGAGGCGATGACGCGAGCGGCCGACCAGTCCGAAGACGCGCTGGATGTGCTGAACGCGGTCGAGCAGCGGTTGATGGAGCTCAGCGAGCGGGGAACGGCGCAGGGATTTTTCGACATCCCTTCGATTGTTGGCGGCTCCTTCAGGTCGATTGATGAGCTCGTGAAGCAGGGCCGCGAGGTGACCGGGCTGGCGACGCATTATGGCGATCTCGATCACATGACGCGTGGACTGCAGGCCAGCGAACTGGTGATCCTGGCGGCAAGGCCGTCGATGGGCAAGACCGCGTTAGCCATCAACATCGCGGAGAACGTGGCCATCGAGGGCGGCAAGACGGTGGCGGTCTTTTCGCTGGAAATGAGCAAGGAGTCGCTGCTGCGACGCATGCTGTCGGCGCAGAGTGAAGTGAGCCTGCGCGAGCTGACGGGATTCGATCCGGGCGTGGAGAAATTCAACAAGCTGGTGCAGGGGCTGGAGCGGCTCACCAACGCGCGCATATATATAGATGACACGCCGGCGATTTCCATCACCGAGATGCGCGCGAAGGCGCGGCGGTTGAAGCAACAGGCGGGCGGTCTCGATCTCATCGTGGTGGACTATCTGCAGCTGATGTCGGCTGCTCCTGCGGGTGGGCGCCGCAGTTATGAGAATCGGACGCAGGAAGTTTCGGCAATTTCGCGCGGTCTGAAAATTCTGGCGAAGGAGCTGCGGGTTCCGGTGCTGGCGCTGAGCCAGCTGAGCCGTGCCAGCGAGGCGCGGGGCGGCGACAAGAAACCAATGCTGAGTGATTTGCGCGAGTCGGGATCGATCGAGCAGGACGCCGACGTGGTCATGTTTATTCACCGCGAGGAATATTATGACCGCGACAATCCGGAGCTGAAGGGGCAGGCGGAAGTGATTATCGCCAAGCAGCGCAACGGGCCCACTGGCAGCGTCAAGCTGGCATATCGCGATAAGTACACGCGATTTGATACCGCGGCCAATGAATCCTATGGGGATTATGCGCCGCAATAGCTGCGCCTTTGGCAGGACTGCAAGCGGCGTTGGTGGGGTGCATCGGGCGGCCCAGCAAATTTGCAGGCGGTAAGGTATTATTTCTGCGCCTTCCGGACGCTGAGATTTGTGAGCTGTGTTGTTACCTGTTGCGGCTGGAAGACCCTTGGCCGGGAGTCGCGGATGGAATCTGCGTCCCGCAGCTTCTTGAGTGTGCCGGGGAGACAGCGTGGGGGCGTTCAGTAACGCGCTCCCGGGATTAGCGATAGACAACAGCGCAGGTTGGACGACCCGACTTGCCGGAAAAGGAAACAACAAATGAACAAATCAGTGAAGACACTCGTAATCGCGGCGGCAGTATCCGGCTTGTTGGGCGGGACGGCGGTTCGCGCGCATGCAGCAGTGGCAGGCAACAGCGGCAACGGCGTCAAGGCATCGGCGACCAGCGTCGCGAATGCAGGCGTGATGCGTGGCGGACAGGACGCGCCGGCCAAGCATTCCTGTAAGGGCAAGAATGATTGCAAGGGACAGGGTGGATGCAAGTCCAGCGACAACGGCTGCAAGGCCAAGAACAGCTGCAAGGGCAAGGGCGGCTGCGCGACGGACGGCTCCAAGATGCCAAAGAGCTAGTCAACGAAGTGAAAGAGGGCCCCTCGGACCGAGGGGCTCTCTTGTTTTCTGCGCGGGCGTTCGACCGACGACGAAGCAAATCAGTGAGAGCATGGAAGGCAGGAGATGTTCATGCCGGGCAATCGCTTCAACGCGTTTCAGGACCACGGCATCGGCATCGGGCTGCGGATTCCGCACTACGAGCATATTTTTTCCCGGCGGCCGGTGGTGGACTGGTTCGAGATCATCTCGGAAAACTTCATGGTCGACGGTGGCCGGCAGCTCAAGATGCTGGACCAGATCCTGGACCAGTACCGCGTGGTGCAGCATGGCGTTTCGATGTATTTCGGCTCGGCGCAGCCGGCGGACCGCGAGCACATGCGGCGGTTGAAGACGCTGGTCAAGCGAACAAAAACTCCCTGGCTGACCGACCATCTGTGCTGGGGCAGCGTGGATGGAACCTATACGCATGACCTGCTACCGTTGCCTTACACGTGGGAAGCGGTAGAGAAGACGGCGGCGCGAATTCGCGAGGTCCAGGACTTCCTGGAAATTCCAGTGGCGGTCGAAAACGTCAGCAGTTATGCGGAGTTTCACGATTCCGAGATGACGGAATGGGAGTTCCTGACGGAAGTTGTGGAGCGTGCCGACTGCGGCATGCTGCTGGACGTGAACAATATTTATGTGTCGTCGATGAACCACGAGTTTGATCCGATGGAGTATGTGAACTTTGTGCCGGCGGAGCGCGTGGCGCAGATTCATATTGCGGGGCACACGAAGTTTGAAAAGTACATTCTGGATACACATGATCATCCCGTGATCGATCCGGTGTGGAAGCTGTATGCGCGCGCGATCGAGCGCACCGGGCCGGTGCCAACGCTGCTGGAGTGGGACGACCACATTCCGAGCTTCGACGAAGTGCATAATGAGGCGCTCAAGGCGGAGAGATTTTTGCGTCAGCCTGTTCAAGGTGTGAATGAGGCGACGGCGGAAATTGCGGAAGCGGGGGCGAGGCGATGACAGCGACCTCTCTCGTGGATTTTCAGCGGCGGATGTCGGAGGATGTGAGGCGTCCGCTAACGGCGGATGAAGAGATGCAGACGACGCTGGCCGACGGACGCACGATGTCGGCCGAGGCAGAGAGGTACGTCAAGGCGAACAGTCGCCTGAGCGCGCTGGAGCGGCTCGAGCTTTACAACCGGCAATACTGGTTTCGCATTATCGGCGCGTTTCAAGAGGACTTCCCCGCGCTGCAGGCCGTGGTTGGCAGGAAGAAATTTGAGGCACTGACGATCGCTTATCTCGACGCGCATCCGTCGCGAAGTTTTACGCTGCGCAATCTCGGATCGCAACTGGAGACGTGGCTGGGGGCGAATCCCGCGATGGCAGGAAGGCGGCCGGCACTGGCGATTGATACCGCGCGAGTGGAGTGGGCGTATGTCGAAGCATTCGATGGCGAGGATCAAGCTGTCTTGACCGCAGAAGACATAGCCGGCCTGAACGAGTCATCGCGACTGGCGCTGCAACCGCATGTCCAGCTGCTCGAGCTGGAGTATCCCGTCGACGATCTTGTCATCGCGGTGCACAAAGGGCGAGTGCGGGCGGAGGCAGCGAGTCAGGCTATGCAAGGTGTAGCGCGTGAGCCGCGGCATGCGATTCCGCAGGTGCCGAAGCGGACGACCTACCTCGCCCTGCATCGATTTGAATTGTCGGTGTATTACAAGCGGCTGAGCGCGGCGGAGTATGCCGTGTTGCAGGCATTGCGCGAGGGCGAGACGTTGGGAGCCGCACTGGCGCTGGCGTTTACTGCGGGCGCCGTGGAAGAGAGCGAGCAGGCCGGCCTGGTCGGAGAGTGGTTTCACAACTGGGCGGAGCTGGGGTGGCTTTGCCTGCCGCAGAATTCTGCATCCGGAAAGATGGACGAAAAGGTGAAGAGATGAGCGATTTTCTATCCAATGTAGAGCGGCCGTATGCGCGGGTTCGCGCGGGATTGAATTGGTTGCAGCCGTGGTTTCTGCTGGCAGTGCGCCTTTACTGGGGCTGGCAGTTTGTGCAGACCGGCTGGGGCAAGTTGCATAACCTGGATCACGTCACACAGTTTTTTATCAGCCTGAATATTCCTGCGCCGCATGCTTCGGCCATCCTATGCGGGAGCGCGGAATTTTTTGGCGGAATTTTCCTGATCCTCGGGCTGCTTTCGCGGCTGACCGCATTCGTTCTATTTATCAACATGACGGTTGCGTATTGGACCGGGGACCGTGTGGCACTGGGCTCCATTTTTTCAGACCCCGGAAAGTTTTATGCGGCCGATCCCTATACGTTCTGGTTTGCTGCGCTGCTGATTTTGATTTTTGGGCCCGGGGCGCTGGCGCTGGATTTATTGTTACGGCGGCGTTGGGGCATGCGCTCGGCATAAAGGTGAGCGCTGAAAGTGAAAGGGCGAGGCTTTTGGCCTCGCCCTTTTTTATGACTTGCGTGATTGCGGCTTACTGCAGCATCTTCGGATTGACCTTCTGGATGCGGGCCCGCGCGCTGGCTGACAGGCTCTTGTGGACCGCGTCGGAGATGATTTTGGCCTCGCCATACGTGGGCAGCTTGCCAACCGGGCGACCGTTGAGGCGCCGCGCTGGCTGCTGCGCTCCGGAGCTGGCCGGGAAGTTCGGCGGCCACAGCGGATCGGTTGCAGCGATGCTGGTCAGGCTGACCGGAGCGATGTTCGCGCCTTCGGCAGAATTGATTTCGCTGATAAAGGCGTTGGCGAGTACACCGTATCCAGTGTTGGTGGGATGGATGCCGTCGAGGCCGAACAGGCCGCCGAGAAAGGCATACGTGCCGGTATATCCGTTGACCGTGACGCCGTTGGCATAGCCGTTGGCGAAGACGGTGTTGATGTCGACGACGTGCGCTCCAACTGCGGCCGCGACGCCCTCGATGATCTGGTTATAGGCGTCCACCGTCTGCTGGATGGTGATGATATCCGCAGCGTGCAGAACGCCACTGGTGAGCGGGCAGGGCGCGCCAGCTTCCGCGCACGCGACGATCGACGGGATGGTGGCGTAGGTGGTCAGGTTGATGTAGTCGGTCGGCAGCAGGCCGAGAATCGCTTCCACTTCCGGCTCAGGCAGACCGCTTTCTGCGACGACCTGTTCAATCACTTCCAGACCGGAGACGAGGTAGGGGACCGCAGTGACGTCGGGAACGTTGGCGACATAGAGCGTCGTCTTGGTTTGCGCGAGAGCGCCGATGGTCTGGGTGTACTCACACTGGAAGTTCAGCGGAGAGGTGGCGCAGGTCTGGCCGGCGGGCGGCGCGACCGGCGTCATCGCGTCGGGTGAGCCGGCTTCGTCGGCGACGAGCGCGTCATTGTTGCCGATCCACGCGAAGATCGTCGTCGGATTTTCTGAAAGTGCCAGGCTGTACTGCGAGTTGGGCACGCCGGTCAGCAAGCCGGGATAGCCCAGGACCAGGGCGGTGATTTCTTCCTCGCCAGTGGTGGGATCGGGCAGCGAGTAGGTGTTCAGGACGTCGTAGACGAAAGCGCCGGGGACGGCGACATCACTCGGCGTGATGGTGATGTCATCGCGGCCGCTGGTGGTGCCTGGAGCGGAGACGATGACGAGCGGGTTGATGCTTTGCAGCTCGAGAACGGAAGGCGCTCCGGGAGGCGCGATGAGCGGCAGCGTCATTTTAAAGTTGGCGGCGGTGGCGACGAGATTGGCATAGCCATGCGGCTGCTGGGTGTCGAGCAGGCTGCCGTTTTGATAGCCCGCGGTCAGCGAATCGCCAACGAATACAGTCCGAGTGAAGTCGGTGGTGCCGCCGGCGGTGTTCGAATAACTATGGCCGCCGCCGCAAGCCGAGAGTGCGAGGACGATGGACAGAGAAGCGGCCGCGACCAGCGGAAGGCGGCGGGAGAGTGAACATTCATTCATTTTCATTTGAAGCGACTCCATGGGTTCCGCGGTTTACGCGGTTTGCCGGGCGCAGTTTTGCGGGCGTGAGTTTTCTATCACATGGGAGCAACGGTTGGGAATGGTTTTTCTCGGGACTGCAGCCGGAGGAACGAAGCGGAGGCAGGTAAGGATCGGCGTAGCCAGCGAGACGGCGGCGCGGGGAAGTTCTACTATGTTGGGACAATGCGGCCGACGTGGGTGGAGATCTCGCAAAGCGCACTGCGCCATAACTTTGGCGTTCTGCGGCGGCGCGCCCAGGCCGCGGGTGCCGAGCTGATCGGCGTCATCAAAGCCGATGCCTATGGCCACGGCCTCACCATCTGCGGAGGGCTGCTGGCTGCGACGGGAGCACCGTGGCTGGGCGTGACCAGCGTGGAAGAGGGCGTCCACCTGCGGCAGCTGCTGGCTGAGGAGAGTGGGCTTACGGATTACGCCGAGCAGCCGCGGATCCTGGTCATGGGCGGCGCCTGGAAGGGCGAGGCCGAGGCGGTCATCGAATATTGTCTGACGCCGGTGGTTTGGGAGAGCTATCAGCTCGAGATGCTGGAGCAGGGTGCGCGGCGCGCGGGTCTGGAACATGGCAAGCTCGCGGTGCACCTCGAGGTGGACACCGGGATGTCGCGGCAGGGCGTGGCGCTGGACGGACTCGGCGCGGTGCTGCAGCGCTTTCAACCATCGAGCGGGACGACGCTGAAGTTTGAAGGGCTGCACACTCACTATGCGGCGGCGGAAGACCAAGTCGGCGGCATGAATGAGCAGCAGACGTCCCGCTTCTGCAAAGCTGCGCTGGCAGCGCGCCACGCGGATCTATGGCCGCGCTATCTTCATGGCGGAAATTCATCGACGCTGGTTGCAGAAGACGGCACGCTGAAACGGCTCCACGAACTGGCGCGCGGCTTGGGAGCACATCTCATGGTTCGGCCGGGCGTGGCGCTTTACGGCTATCTCCTGCCGGAGATGTCCCACGCTGGGGAGCGCGCGGCCGCACTGGCGGCGGAGTTGCGCCCCGTGCTGGAGTGGAAGACGCGCGTCATCGGCCTGCGAGACGGCCATGCTGGAGACAGAGTGGGCTACGGCGGCAGCTGGCGCTTGGAATCGCAGCGGAGGATTGCGCTGCTGCCAGTGGGTTACGCGGACGGCTATTCCCGGCGCCTGTCGAGCGCTAACGTAACCGATTCAGTTACAGAAGGCGGCGACGTGCTGATCCGCGCGCAAAGGGCGCCGGTGATTGGCCTCGTCAGCATGGACCTGACCATGGTGGACGTCACAGATATTCCAGACGTCGAGATCGGCGATGAGGTCGTGTTGATCGGGGTCCAGGGCGAAAGTCGGATCTCCGCCGAGGAGATGGCGCGGGTGCGTGGCACTATTTCCTACGAAGTGCTTTGTGGAGTCGGCGCGCGGGTGCGGCGGGTCGCAGTCGACTAGCTAGACCTGAGCGAGTTCCTTGCGCTGGCGGGACTGGATTTCTATGTAGATGTGGAGCAGCGAAAGCGCAGCCGGAGTAACCCCCGGAATGCGGCTGGCCTGGCCCAGCGTCTGCGGCCGGACCTTGCTGAGCTTCTCGTGCATCTCCCGCGACAGCCCGCTGACCGCGCCGTAGTCGAACCAGTCGGGGATCGACTTCTGTTCGGAGTTGCGGAGCTTGTCCATGGTCTTGCGCTGCTGATCGAGGTAGCCGGCGTATTTAATTTCTGTCTCGACCGTTTTCATCTCATTGCGGACGAAGCTGCTGCCAGCAGCATCAAGCCACGGCGCGAACGTTGTTGCATCTTGTCTGCGTATTTCCTCCGCGAGAAGAGGGGCGAGCGCTTCGATGGTAATTTCGGGTCGCTTGAGCAGCTGCGCGTACGTCTGGCCGGCAGTGCTCGGCAGATTGGGGAGCACGCTCTCGAGTTTGTCCTGCGACAGCTTTGTCGTCGCGAGAAGTTTTTCCAGGGCGACGAGGCGCTGCTGTTTGGCCTCGTAATTTTCCCAATCCTGGTTACGAATAAGGCCCAGGCGGCGACCATGCGGAGTGAGCCGACGATCAGCGTTGTCGATGCGAAGATGAAGTCGAAATTCCGCGCGCGACGTAAACATGCGATAGGGCTCGTTCGTGCCTTTAGAAATGAGGTCGTCGATCAGGATGCCGGTGTAAGCCTCGGTGCGGTCGAGAGTGAAAGGCGCTTCGCCCTTGACAGACAGGGCAGCGTTGATGCCAGCCATCAACCCCTGGCAAGCTGCTTCTTCATAACCGCTGGTGCCGTTGATCTGCCCGGCGAGAAAAAGGCCGGCGATGGATTTGACTTCGAGCGAGCGTGAAAGCTCGGTCGGATCGATGGCATCGTACTCAATGGCATAGCCGGGCCGCAGCATCTCGGCATTCTCAAGCCCTGGAATGGAGCGGACGATCGCATATTGCACATCCATCGGCAGCGAAGTGGACATGCCGTTGATATAGACCTCGTGGGTGTTGATACCTTCGGGCTCGAGAAAGAACTGGTGCTGTGTTTTGTCGGGGAAGCGAACAACTTTGTCCTCGATGGACGGGCAATAACGCGGACCAATCGCCTCGATCTGCCCGGAATACATCGGCGAGCGATGAACGTTGTCGCGGATAATTTGTAACGTCTCCGGTGACGTATAGGCAATATGGCAGCTGATCTGCGGCTGCGTGATCTTTGTCGTCCGGAAGCTGAAGGGCGTCGGGTCGGCGTCGCCCGGCTGTTCTTCCAGGCCCGAGTAATTGATCGTTCGGCCATCGAGGCGCGGCGGCGTTCCCGTCTTCAAACGGCAGGCGCGCAGGCCGAGTCGTTTCAGCGCTTCCCCGAGCAGTACGGAGGGCGGTTCGCCGGAGCGGCCGGCAGAGTATTGCTCCTCCCCGCAATGGATGAGGCCGTTCAGAAATGTTCCGGTCGTGACGATGATGGCCGGCGCGGCAAAGATGCGGCCATCGCGCAGCTTCACTCCGGTGACACGTCGGCGATCGGAGTCCGCACCTTGGTCGGCAAAGACCAGGTCAACAACTTCGGCTTGCTTGAGAATGACGCCGGGCTGTGATTCGAGGACCTCGCGCATCTTGATGCGGTATTGCTGTTTGTCGCATTGCGCGCGAGGACTCCAGACTGCAGGCCCGCGCGAAGTATTCAGTAGGCGAAATTGAATGCCGACGGCGTCGGCGACTTCACCCATGATGCCGCCAAGCGCGTCGATCTCGCGGACGAGATGACCTTTGGCGATGCCGCCAACCGCGGGGTTGCACGACATTTGCGCGATGAGGTCGAGGTTGAGCGTGCAGAGCGCAGTGCGCAGCCCCATGCGTGCCGCGGCCATGGCGGCCTCGCAGCCGGCATGTCCAGCGCCAACGATGACGACGTCGAAATTTTCCGTGAGAGGCATGTCGCGTCCTCTCTATTTTAGCGGGTGCACAGTGGGAAGCGCAGGCTTCTAGAATTCAAGCTTCACGCTGAACTGCAGCTGCCGTGTGCTGAAAAGGTTTGTAGCGTTGGCGGAGATGATCTGACCGAAAGTTGGCTGCCAGGTGGCGAGCGCTGGCGTGGCAGGAGAGCCGAGGCCGGATTGGCCGCTGCCGACACGGTACGCAACAGTATTTATAGCTGCGTCGGCGGAAGCGCTGGAGACGTTGCGGTGGTTGAGCAGGTTGAAGGCCTCAGCCGCGGCCAGCAGGTGAAAGCGCTCGGAAAAAGCGAAGCGCCGGGCCACGCGCAGGTCGGTGAGTTGCGTCGCGGGCTGGCGAAAGTGGTTGCGGCCGAAGAGCGACAGATAATCCGTGCCACCGGCTCCGAGGTATCCGGTCGAAGTGGCGTGGATGGTTTGTGAGCCGATGGAGTTTTCCTGTGCCGGCGCGGTGCCGAGCATAATGGCTGAATAAGGCGCGCCGCTGGCCATCTGAAAAATGGGCGAGATCTCCCAGTCGCGCGTGGCAATTTGTAACCACCCGTGATCTGAATGGACGATTGGATGCCACACAGCTGCAATGACCAGACGCTGAGGGCGGTCGAAAGTCGAGTTGCTGCGTTCGAGTGAGAGGTTGTTGGGGTCGAGAACCTCGCTGCGCGTCGCGCTGGCGGAAGTCTGCTCGCCGTCGTCGATGGCATGCGACCAGGTGTAGTGTGCGCGCAGGTCGAGTTGAGCTGTAGCGCGCTGGCGAATGCTGAAGATGAAAGCGGAATAGGTAGCGTTGACGCGACTCTCAAGGGTATGGACGGGGCCGAAGTTGAGATTAGGCCGCGGTCCTGCGTAAAAAGGAAAGGTCGCGGACTTCGAATCGAACGGCCCCCCGGAGAACATATAGGTGACCGACGATGGTAGATTGTTCGCGCCCGGAGCGTAGAGGTTGGTGTCGATGACGACGGGCAGATCGCGCGCGAGAGATAGCAGCCCCGTAGCTTCGATCGTTGTGCTCGCGCGAAGTTCATGTTCGACTGTGAGACTGGCCTGCTGGACGGACGGCTGCTGAAAATGCGGTGCGAAGACGGTAACAGTTGGCGCGACAATTTTAGTGTCGGGCGGCGCGGTCAGCGTCTCGGGGTAGCGCGGCGAGTCGGCGCCGGTGGTGAAGAGATATCTCGACTGGCCGAGCGACTGCGTAGTGACGAGTCCAGTGTTGAGCAGCGCGTTGAAGACCGAGGTCCCCGGGGTCACGCCGTAGAAAATGCCGTAGCCGCCGCGGACGATGCTGCGGCCACTGCCAAAAACGTCCCACGCAAAACCGAGACGCGGGGCGACGTTATTCTTGTCCGCCGGAAAACTGGAGGAGCCGGCCAGCAACGGGTTGGCGTATTGCGATGCCGGCAACTGCTGATAGTCGTAGCGCAGGCCGAGATTGAGGGTAAGCCGGCGAAGCAGCTTCCAATCATCTTGCGCGTAAAGCGCGTAGTGGTTGATATGGAAGCTGACCCCGAGCGCACCGAGCCCTTGTTCGTAACTGGAATAGCACAAATACTGTGACGAATTATTGATGCCGCAGTGCTCGGAGGGAATGGCTTGCTGGGTGGCCTGATCGATCAGGAAATCCTGCATGTTGTCGTAGTGAAAGTCGCCAGCCGCGGCGTAGAGGGCATCGATGCTGTCTGTAGTGTGGAGAAAATCCGCGCCGACGCGAAAGGTGTGATTGGCGTGGACCCAGGCGAGGGAGTCGGCGAACTGCAGGCGCGATTCACGCGGATATTGTGCTCGGCTGAGGTTGGGCGGCGTGCCAAGGGTGAGAGTCTCGCTAATGCGGACGCCGGGAGTCTGCGTGCCGTCGAGTGCGGTGTGTGGCTGCTGCGCGAGAGGAGATTGCGCATACTCCGACTCCGAGTCGAGCGCATAGCCGAGGCGGAGTTCGTTGTCGAGCAGCGGAGAAAGCAGGTTGTTGAGGCGAGCGGACGTGTCGTCCATCGCCAGGCGATCATTGCCGAGACTGTTAATGCCGTCCGCAACGAACGGTTGCGTCTGGCCGCCGCCGGGCGAGGTGAAGCGAATGCGATTCCATGCGAGAGTAAGGTTGGTGCTCGGATTGACGTTCCAGTCGAGGCGCGGAAGATTGCTGATGGTGGTGGACTGGCGCGGCGCGGAGCCCAGAAGCGAGTAAACATAGGCAAGAGCGTTGTCATACGCTGCCGCGGCAAAAGCATACGTGCGATAAAGAGTCGAGTCGTAGAGATTCAGAAAGCAGGCGCCCTGCGCTCCGTAGACAGCCGATGCGGTTTCCGACCCCGTGGACTTGAGCGGCCCGGTGGTGAGCTGGGAGCAACTCGCTCCGGCGGGATTGTTGCCGGTATTGTCGGCTGGTGTTGCCTGCGAGAGCGCGAGACCGGGCGAGTTGGTGATAGTCGAGAGCGCGGGAAAATTGCGCTGCTGCTGGTCATACGTGTAATGCCAGAAAAGTCTCCGGCGCAGATATGGAATGGGGCCACCGACCGCAAAGCCCCATTGCTGGCGGGTATCGCCGGGCAGCGATTGAGCAACCAGCGTCCCGTCTGGTTGCGGCAGGACCAGGGGAACGCCGGGATTGTTGGAAAGCCACGTGGCATTGCGGTCATAAAAAAACGCGTTGCCGTGAAAGTGGGGAGAGCCGCGGTTGGTAACTGTATCTATGATGGCACCGGCAGCGCGACCGTATTGCGCAGAGTAATCGGCAACGTTGACTTGAAATTCCCGGACGGCGGATTGCGAAACCGTGAAGGGGACGCGGGTGCGCGTGTTGTCCTGCGAGTTGAACTGCGGCGAGCTTGTGGCCCCGTCCAAAGTGGTCTGGTTGAAGAGTGCACTGATGGCGCGAAAGCTAATGTCTCCGGATGGGCCGTCCGGCGTTGCGGTCGGCGCGAGCAAGGCAAAGTTGTTCCACCGTCGCGCGTTGACGGGGAGCGCATTCGCTTCGAGCGGAGTAATGCTGACGGCGATGGCGGGGACATCTTCGTCGAGATCCCCGGACGCGGCGCCATCCTGAGATTGCGCATTTACTGTTACAGATTCGTGGAGATGTGCCGCTAGAACGATGGACCGGGTCGTAACGCGGCCAACTTCGATGTCGACCAGGACGCCCGGGTTCATGAGGATGAGCACGCCGTGGGCATCGGCGGGAGTCTGACCGGAAGCAGCTGGCGGTGAGGATTGGCTCGCGCTGCCGGTCACTTCCGCGTAGACGCGCCACTGGCCCGGATCGAGAGCAGGCGCGAGAAAGCGGCCGGCCGCGTCGGAGGTGAGCATGAGAGTGACGCGCGAGTCCACGGATTCCAGCCGAAGCGTGGCGTTCGGAATCGCAGCGCCATCGGCATCGACCGCTGTCCCGGCAAGCGCGCCCTGGGTTGCAGATTGACCAGCAGCAGCGGCGGAAAAGAGAGCAACGCAGAGAGCAGACGCGGCGGCTCGAGGGAGGCGGAAGCGGAAGCACACCATGGGGGATGGCCGACCATAGCGCGGAAAGCGGCTCTTGAAAAGGCGGTTGCGAGTCCAGCAATAACGGCCCAGTCATCGATAAGGGACGAGACGAGGTGTTGAAGCCGCGCGTCACGGAGCGGCGGGTGGCGACTTGGTGATAAATGATTTGATAGTGAGCAACACGGACTTGCGCCTGTTTAACCTTCGCAGTACTATTCTCCCGATATTCGATAAGAGTTCAGCCGCATTGCGTAAACGCTTACTTCCGAGGGAGAAGTAGCGGCGAGCAGGCTGGCAAGCAACGTGGCAGCGGTAGCGACATTATGGAGGAGCGGAAATGTTGATTCGGAGAGCGATCGTGTCGGGGGTGCAGACTGTGCGGAAGTCCGCAAAGAGTCTGCTGTTCGCAACAATATTCATGGTGGCAATGGCGTGCATGACGTCGAGCGCATTCGCGCAATTCAATGCAAGCTTGTCCGGTACTGTCCAGGATTCGGGCGGTGCGGTTGTGCCTGGCGCGACCGTCTCTCTGACAAACTCGGCGACCCAGGAGCAGAGGTCGACGACCACTGGGGCTAGTGGCTTTTATCGCTTCAGTGAATTAGCGCCAGGAAAATATAGCGTCGTGGTATCCGCGTCCGGCTTTGAAGGCCAGACATATCCGACTGTAGAAGTATCGGCAGAAGTTCCACGCGGTCTCGACGTGAAGCTGACCATCGGCAAGGCAACGCAGACGGTCAATGTCAGCGCTGACCAGGTGCCAACTTTACAGACGAATGACGCCTCCATCTCAAGCACGCTGGATGCGGAAGATATCACGAAGCTGCCGATTTTCGGTCGCGATCCCTATGAGCTGTTAAGGACTGGTGTTGGTATCGTCGGTGATGGAGCCCGCAGCGGCAGCGGCGGTGCCGTTTCATTGCCGAACCAAAACGGTGTGAACCAGTCGAATTACGGCATTTTCCAGACGGAAAACCAGATCCAAATTTCTGCCTCAGGTCAGCGCGTTCAATCAAACACTTACACGATTGATGGCGTCACCACGGACAGTTTGTTGCACGGCGGCGCCACGGTCATCACGCCAAACCCGGAGTCGGTTTCGCAGATTACGATTCTGGCGGCCAACTACGACGCTTCGCTCGGTCGCAACGTCGGCGCACACATCGAGACCGTGTCGCACGGCGGCGCCAACAATTATCACGGTAGCCTGTTTTTCCAATATGATGAGCCGGGATTGAATGCTTATCAATCCTACGGTGGCCCGAATGGCGCGTTGCCGACCCGCAACGACAATCAGCAGCGGGAGTGGGCGGCCAGCATCGGCGGCCCCATCATCAAAGATAAGTTGTTCTGGTTCGCCAGCTATGAAGCGGGTAAGAGCACGCAGCTGTCGTTCGGCAATATCTACGTGCCGACACCTCAGTTTTATAGCGGTCTTGCCGCTGCGTATCCGAATGGTCAGATCGCCCAAACGCTGTCACAGAAGAGCGCGCAACCGTTGGTAAGGGCCGTGCTGCAGGGGAATTGTTCGCAAATCCAGGGCAATTACCCAACTGGGGCCACGAGTGGTCCGACCTATCTCACTTCTTCATCCACAGCGAATCCGCCCAACACTCCGTACGAAGTTTGCAATCCGGTGGGCAATGGTTTTGACATTGGTTCATTTGCTGGAGCTGTCGGGCAGTTTCTCTCACCTAATGTCGGACCGCCGCCCAATGTTTTCGTAGGTGGCGGATTGGACGGGGTTCCGGATCTGGAGTATGCGCAGATCGGAACGCCGAGCAATTATCGCGGCACTCAGTTCAACGGCCGGGTGGACTATTTCGTGACCCCGAAGGACCAGGTTACGGGAAGCTTCTACACGCAGAAGCTTGACCAGACCTCGAACGATCCAGGCGCCGGTGCCGCGCCCGATACGGCGGTACCTTTCCGTCCGTTCAATTCCACGGCGACTGGGGTTTACATTCACACCTTCAACCCAACCTTGCTAAACGAGTTCCGGGCAAACTATACCCGCTTCGCGGATAACCAGGTCAGCGATTCTGCGGGCCAGGTGAACTGGGGCGTTCCGGGGCTGCAGGCACAGGGCATCAATTTAAACCGCATTGACTTCAGCGTTCAATCCGGGCCTGACACGCCAGGCATCTTCGCGGAAAACACCTATGAGTTGCGCGACCAGGTGACCAAGATTTTCGGAGGGCACGCCTTCCGCATGGGTTTCGTGGGACGGGATGAACAAGACAACGACAATGTCTCCGGAAATGCGCGGCCGCAATACGTGTTTCAGGGTTTATGGAATTTGGCCAACCAGGTGCCAATCTACGAGGGCATCACGGTCAACCCGAACACCGGGACCGCGGGCGACGGCCAGACTTACATTCGTCGTAAATATTTTGCTGGCTTCGCGCAAGACGATTGGAAGGCGAAGCCTAACCTGACCATCAACGTAGGACTGAGGTATGAGTATTTCGGCGACCTGACCAACAAGACGCAAGTTAGCAACATCGTGTTGGGGACGACACCGGGCACGCAGCTGATCAACGCTACACTGCAGAAGGCTTCGAGCTTCTATCCATCGACTCCGGACGCGTTCGCGCCGAAGGTTGGCTTCGCCTGGCAGCCAAAGCGCGATATGAGCAAGCTGGTCATTCACGGCGGCTTTGGCGTTTCCTTCGATAACCTGGACGTCCTACCAATCTCTAACGTTATTCAGAACGGGCCGAATTTCTTTAACTACACCCTATGCTGCGCCGTTGATACTCCCAGTGAGATCAATAACGGCATCGTCTTCCAATACGGGACTAGCGCTTCGCCGTTTAGCTATCCTGCGAACCCCTACCTGAAGACGGGCATAAACCCAGTGACGGGCACGCCAAATGCATTCAGCGGTGGCGCTGTGGGTACGCCGCAGATTCAGGTGTATGGCACACTGCCGGGTATGAAGCAGCCGACGCTGTATAACTACTCGCTCGATGCTCAATACGAATTGCCCTATCAAATGGCGGTGACGGTTGGATATCAGGGCGCATCCGGCTTCCACTTCCTGAGGCTGGTCAACCAAAACTTTCTGTATAACCAATCGAATGGCACCTGCGCGACCGGCGGAACTTGCACACCCAGCGTGAACCAGTCGCCATTCAATGGCTCGTTTGTCCCGACGACCGATGTTCACACCGACTACAACGCGCTGAATGTTCACCTGGAGAAGCGGTTGCAGCATGGCTTCAACCTTAGCGCCGTGTACACGTGGTCCAAGAGTCTGGACAACTCGTCGCAGGAAGGTCCCGGATTTACGTCCAACCAGACAAACCCGGCATTTCCGCAGACCGAATATGGTCCATCCGATTTTGATGTTCGAAATCGTGTAACGCTGCTCGGGGTATGGTCAATTCCGGGGCCTGCAGGCAATGGCTGGCAGCACCAGGTACTGGGCAACTGGCAGGCCAACGCGATCTACACCTGGCACACCGGCTTTCCATGGACGCCGGTGGTTGGTATACCGACAGTTGCACTGACGAACGGTGCTTCGGTCAATTCTCCAACGCGGCCGACCTATTACAACGGCTTGGCAAGCAATGATTGCTCGAACAGTGCGTACATCCACGGCAGTAACTTTCCACTCGGCGGCACTGGCTATTTTGGCTATGGAACGCCGGGGCAGCCCGGAATCGGCCGCAATTCATTCAACGGCCCGTGCTATAGGGACACCGACGTAAGCCTTGCCAAGCAGATCACGGTCAATCCATTCGGCCATGCCTCGCTCATCAGGTTCCAGGCAAACTTCTTCAACATCTTTAACAATACCAATCTGACACCTTTGACCTTCGGAACGTCGAACACGCAGATTTCCTATGGAAATGCGGTCACCACTCCTTCAAATCCGAACCCGGCTGACACGATTAACTCGCAGTTCGGTACTTCTCCGGGCTCAGATAGTGGACGCGTCATCGAGTTCCTCGCGCGTATCCAGTTCTGACGCGGCGATGACTTTCAACAACTCATCAAGGCCAGGAGCAATCCTGGCCTTGGCTTTTTGCGCAAATATATGTGAGAGGTTGCGGTTCACGTCTGCCGCCGCAGAAGTTACTTCGCAGGCGGGACGTAGTCGGCTGGAAGCGCGGAGCCGGAGCCGAAGAAGAACTCCTGCATCTGCTCGACCAGGAACTCCTGCGCCTGTGGCTGCCAGGGTTGCAGCCGGTATTCGTTGAGCAGCATTTTCTGGCGCTCGATCCACTCCTGCCAGCTTTGCTGGGAGACGTTGTGGAAGATCTTGTGGCCGAAGTCTGAGTCGAACGGGGGCTCTTCGAGGCCTTCCATTTCGCGCTTGTAGCGGCTGTCTGTGACGATGTGGGGCATGGAGATATTTTACGACGAGACGCATTGTCGCGCCCAGGCGAAGGGGGCTGGCCTGGGCGCGAGACAATCGGCGAGAGCCGGAGTTACTGGGCCTTCATAAACTGGCTGACATTCGATTTGTCGACCAGGGTCGTGCCGGTGTCGATAAAGACCGGGTAGGGGGACTGGGGATCATTGGCATAGTTGCCGCCAATCTGCTTAGTCTTCGCGGCCTGGATGTCGGCCAGGCGGTTGAGGCCAAGATAGGCCATGGTCCATGGCTTTTGCGCGATGCTGGCGGCGATGGTGCCGTCCTGGATGAGCTTCAGGGTGGCGTCATCTGTGTCCATGGCGAGGATGGTGCGGCCGGTGGCGTTGGCGCGCTTGATCGCTTCCGCCACATCTTTACCGGAGGAGGCTTCCAGACAGACGAAGGCGTCCACTTTGTCCCCGCCGGTCTTGGTGACATAGGTGGCAGTCTTGTCGAAGGCCACGCGGGAGTCGCCGCGAATGTCGACCGTGTCGACAACGCGGATGCCCGTGTGTTCGCCGAGTACGTCCATGTAGCCCTTGAGGCGCTCATCGAGATTGGACTGGCCGGGCATGGTGAAGAAGACGACGCTGCCGTGACCGTTGAGCGCTTTGACCAGGGTCTGACCGCCGAGGCGGCCGGCCTGCAGATTGTTGGTGCCGATGAAAAAGAGGCGCTTGGAGTCGGGCGCGTCGGAATCCATGGTGATGACGGGGATGCCGGCGGCGACGGCGGAGTCAATCTCCGGCGTCATGAGCTTGGGGTCGGCGACGGAGACCAGGATGCCGGCGGGTTTGCCAGCGACGGCGGAGCGAAACTCCTTGACCTGCGCGGTCGGATCATAAGTATCCGGGCCCATGAGCTGGCCGGTGACGCCTTGCTCACTGGCGCCCTTGCCGAATCCCGCATAAGCATTTTGCCAATAGGGAAGACGGACGTTGGCGGAGACAAGGTAGTAATGTTCCGATGCGCTGTGGCGTTCACAGCTGGTGAGAATAGGAAGCGAAGCGGAGATGAGAGTGAGGGCAAGAAGCTTCTGAGCAAATTTCATCGGGGTTCTCCTTCAACGCAGTGGCGCCGCGAGTAGCGACGCAAGTGTAGCGCGAAGGATTGTAGCGCGATTTGCAGAAAGAGAAAAGCGGAGAGCTAAAGAAGCTCTCCGCTCGCCGGAGAAGGAGGGAAGGATCCGGCAAATTCGTAAAGTCGAGAAGCTAAGGCGCTGCGACAGTGACGGTGGTGGGCAGCGAAGCTGAGCTGTTGTTGTTGTGGTCGCCCATGTAGGTCGCGGTGATGGAGTACGGGCCGTACGCGGTGTTGCCGGGGGCAGCGCCGCTGCAGGTGGCCGATCCATTGCTGAGTGAGGCGGCGCAGAGGAAGTAGTTGTTCCAGAGAAAGTGGACGCTGCCGGTTGGGGCATCGCCGTTGCTGGTGACTGTTGCGGTGAGCTGGTCGGGCTGCTCTCGCGCGATGGTGGAGTTAGCCGCAGAGACGGTGGTGGTCGTCGGCGCTTTCGAGACGGTCACGATAACTCCGTCTGAAGTTGCCGGGCCGTGGGTGCGATTGCCGGAGTAGGACGCCGTGACCGTGTAAGAGCCGGCAGCGACGCCTGTCGAGGAGAGGTTGAGGGCGGCTACGCCGGAGTTGTTGAGCGTGGCATAACCGAGGATGTCGGAGCCGGACTGGAAGGTTACGGTCCCGGAGGGAGTTGCGCCGCTGGAAGCAGTGACGTGAGCCGACAGCGTGGCATTGTTGCCGGCGGTGATGGTGCTGGCATTGTTCGGCGTCCGGCCAGCATCGCTGACGGTCAGAGTAGTGGTGGTGGGGATGGCGGTGATTGCGCCCGTCTGGATATTCATTGACGAAGCGAAGCGAGAGTTGCCGGAGTATGTAGCGGTGATGTTGTACGTCTGCGCAGCCAGATTGCTAGTGTCGACCTGCAGAGCCGCGACGCCATCGCTCAAGGTGACTGGTTGGCCGATTTGTTGGCCGTTCCAGGAGAAGGTGACAGTGCCGGTGAGGTAATCCGGCGACGCCGGAATCCCGTGGCCGTGGTTGATGATGCATTCGGTGGATTTGGAGACGCCGCCGCATTGATTTGTCCGCGAGACGTTCGCAGTCAGAGTCGCCATGGTTCCCGAGACCATCGAGCTGGAGGGGCCGATGGCGAGGATGGTCTTCGACGGATAACTGGGTTCGGTGAAGGCGGAGACCGAGGCAGCGCCCTGGCTGGGACAGACGATCTGATAGTTCTCCGTTGTGCCGCTGCCTTGATCGACGGTGGCCGAGCCGCCGTAGACGCCGCCAGTGAAGGCGCCGTAGATCATGCCGGACCATCCGCTGACGCCAGTGGAATTGTTGACGAGACCGACGCAGTTCGGCGGAGACAGGGGGCTGGCATTGTTGACAGCCCAGGTGAGGGTGACCGTGGTACCGCTGCTGGACGCCGTGAGTGTGACGGGCGCAGCGAGCGCGGGCGATCCGGTCAGGGAGTAGATGACTGAGCTGCCGCTGTCGGGGCTGTTGCCGCCCATGCTGCCGGTTGTACCGAAGAAGGTGCCGGCGCTGTTCTGGACGGGAGCTGTGTAGGGATTCTGGCCGGAGCCGGCGACGAAGCCGTAGGGATAGGTGATGGAGCCGGTGCTATCCATGCGGAAGATGGAACCGGCGCCGCTGCCGGAGTTGGTGTCGGCGGCGGAGTAAAACGCGCCATCGCTGGCGAGATAGAGCTGCCATGCATACGGAGTGCTCGCGTCGGTGCAATCGAGGTCAGCGAAATCGGATTCGGCGTAGGAGTTGGTGGGATCGAATTGCAGGATGGAACCACAGGAGGAAGTGTTGACCTCGACATAGAACTTGCCGTCCGGGCCGCCCGCGAGAGCGCCGAATGGAGCAACTCCAGATGGCAACTCTTGACCGAGAACGGCGAAGCTTCCGGCGCTGAGCTGGAAGAGGACGCTGCCGAAGGAGTTGGTCGAGAGGCCGTAGAAGTTGCCATCACTGCCCTGGACCAGGGGCGTCTGGGTGCTGGGTATGTTGCTGGTGGCGCAGTAAAGAAATGTAATGACGCCAGCCGGGGTGAGCTGGAAGAAGACGGCATCGGGGGAGGAGCCACAGGAGAGCGAGCTGTTGCCGCGTTGACCGGCGGAGTGCAGGCTCGCACGGTGAGAGGGGGAAGTATTTGATGTGGAAGCGCGCGGATTAGAAGAGCTGCCGTCCAGCGGATGGTGAGTTCTCCGCACAGCCGCGGATTCCCAGTTGACGTTGCTGATGCCATAGAAATTGCCGTCGCTGCCGAGGGTGATGCCGCCGGTGGGGCCACCTCCGTCGGTGGCGGGGTCGAAGTCATACAGATCGACAAAGCCGGTGCCGTCGAGGGCAACTTTGAAAAAGCTGCCGTAAGAGTTGGCGCCGCCTGCAGTGGTGATGCCGTAGAGAAATCCGTCGGCGCCCTGCAGCACAGGTCCCCACGGCTGGCAGGGAGAGGTGCCGGTGCAGGTGAAGGAATAGATGACCATGGCGCCGCCGGAGGGAGCGATCTGGTAGATGGCGCCGCCGTTGCTGTCCTGTTCCGGCCAATAGATGTTGCCGTCGCTGGCAGCGGTGAGCGGATTTGAGCTGTAGTAGACGTTCGGCGCAGTGCTGGCGCCGTTGTAGGACCAACTGGTCTGCGCGTGGGTGGGGAGAACAAAGACAAAGAGCGAGAGAAGCAGGGTGAAAATAGAATTGCGCAGCGCGTTGGCGGGCGCGGGAGACTGGGATGGCTTGGACTGTTTCAACATGGAATCGACAGCCTTTCTGGCCGGAATGACCCTGTCCCGACTCCTGCTGGGGACTGACGGTCATAAATCGGCGGACTCAGGCTTCATCGGACGGAAAAGGAAAAGAGGCGAGGGGAAGCCGAGGAATTTTGGCCATGCCAATACGAAATTGGGACGCAGGCGCGGGAGACCCCAAATGGGAAATCCAGACACGGCGTTGCAACGTCAGCATTTGTGCCAAAGTGAGTGGAAATTCACTGACAGAATGATTTCGCTGGGCCGGGGGGCGCGGCTATAATTCTGTCACCTTACCTGTACTTATAAGTACTGAGCAGTCGCACGTTGACGTGGGGACTTCGGCAGGAAATTGGGGCTATGGGGGCCATGGGCGGGGGCGCCACGGGCCAGCAGCGACTGGATTCGTGGAAAGAAATCGGGGCATTTTTCGGGCGAGACGAACGCACGGTCAAGCGCTGGGAACGTGAGCGGGGATTACCCGTGCATCGCGTCCCCGGGAGCGGCCGCGGCCGTGTCTACGCCTATCCGCATGAGCTGACGGAGTGGCTGCAGAGCGCCGGCGTGGTGGCGGAGATCGACAACGCGGACGCGGGCGCTGACGCCGCGACGAGTACAGACTCGCCCTCCGGCGAAGTTGAGATTGCGTCCGCCATCGGCCTGCCGGAGCTGCCGGGCCTGGCTCAGCACGTGGCGGCCGAGATGGCCGAGCGCGCCAAACCGGTTCTTTCTGACTACGAGCAGAGTGGCTATCCGCGCAGCGGCGAGTCCCCGGCGCGGATCCCGGAGCCGGTGCCGCGACTGTCGCTGGTCCAGCCGAAGATGCGCGTCGAAGCAGAGCCGGCCCGCGATGTATATCGCGAGGCTGTGCCGCAGCGCGACATCAGTGGAGAGCATGAGCTCACCTTGGGGAGAGTTTCTTCCACGCCCCGCGACTCGGCGGCGGCAGAGAAATCGTCCACCGAGCCTGCGAATGAAACCTCCACACGCGCAGGATGGATCTGGGCGCTCGCAGTGTGCGTGCTGTTGCTGGGGGCGGCCGCAGCG
>Ga0302324_100007929_pt1 | contig 22486 bp, 17 predicted proteins | sample Palsa_T0_1_FD_201949 | JGI IMG/M metagenome (GOLD analysis project Ga0302324, IMG submission 201949) | Peat permafrost microbial communities from Stordalen Mire near Abisko, Sweden - Palsa_T0_1 | ecosystem: Environmental > Terrestrial > Soil > Palsa > Peat permafrost | place: Sweden: Abisko...
ATGGAATCTCGACCCGACGATAATGCGCTCGCCGAGCCCCGCGGCCGCGTGGTATTGGGCGGCAGCTGCACCATCCATGAGGCGGCGGCCATCAAGGCCCACATGCTCGAGCAGCTGGCGCGGCCGGGTCCTTACCAGATTGACGGCAGCGCCGTTGAGCGCATCGATGCCGCCGGCGTGCAGCTCATAGTCGCCTTTGCGCTCGATTGCCTGGAAGGCAGCCGGGCGTACGGCTGGACAGGCCGGTCTGAGGCGCTCGAGCAGGCTATCGAGATATTGAGCGTCGGCGCGCTGCTGGAAAGTCCGGGTTCGGCATGACTTTGGACCTGGCGCAATTTCACGACACTTTCTTCGAGGAGAGCTTCGAGGCGCTCGGCTCGATGGAGGCCGCGCTGCTCAAACTCAGCGCCGGCGAGGCCGATGCCGAGCTCATCAACACCATATTCCGAGTGGCCCACTCCATCAAAGGCGGTAGCGCCACCTTCGGCTTCGCGAATGTGGCCGCCTTTACCCACACGCTCGAGACGCTGCTCGACCAATTGCGCAGCGGTCAGCGCCAGGTTCAGTCGAACATCGTCGATCTGTTGCTGCGTTCGGTCGACGTGCTGCGCGAGATGCTGACGGCAACCCAGCGCAAGCAGCCCTCCGATCCCGCTCTGACCGCCGGTCTGCACGCCGAGCTGCAGGCGGTCATGAATGTTCCGGGCGTCGCGACCGCAGCGGCGCCGGCAATGGTCAGCGCGCCCGCAGTTAGCCATGCCAGCCCGGGCGCGGCAGTGGCCGGCTGGCGCATCAGGCTGGTGCCCGGCGCGCTGATGATGGAGCACGGCAACGATCCGCTGCGCATGATGCGCGAGCTGGCGACGCTGGGCACATTGGTCACCCGCGCGGACGCCGGCAAGGTGCCGACGCTCGCCGAGCTGGACCCGGAGGTGTGTCTGCTCTCCTGGCAGATGGAGTTGCATACCGAGGCCGACCGTTCGGCGGTTGAGCAGATTTTCGAATGGGCGGAGGGCGAGTGCACCCTGTCCATCGAGCCGCTGTCCCCCGGAGCAGCCATGCCGCAGGCTCGCGATATCGCGCCGTCCTTGCCCGCGACGCCGGCGCCCCCTGTCGCCACCAGTGCGCCCGCGGTTGCGGCCGGCGGCGCGGCGCCTGCCGCGCCCGCCAAGTCACAGCCTGCGCCCGAAGTCGTGCGCTCCGGTTCGGGTGAAGGCGGTTCAATTCGCGTCAGCATTGAAAAGATCGACGAGCTGCTCAACTCCGTGGGCGAGCTGGTCATTACGCAATCGGTGTGCAACCAATTGGCCGCGGAACTCGAGGGTCCTCGAGCCGTTGAGCTGCGCAACGCGCTGGTGCAGTTCGAGCGCCACATGCGCTCGCTGCAGGAAAACGTCATGCGGGTACGCATGTTGCCGATCTCGTCGATATTCAATCGCTTCCCACGCATGATCCGCGACCTCGGTCAGCGGCTCGGCAAGAAAATGGAACTCAAGATGAGCGGCGATCAGACCGAGCTCGACAAGACCGTGCTCGAGAAGATCGGCGATCCTCTGGTGCACCTGGTTCGCAATGCCGTGGATCACGGCATCGAGATGCCCGATAAGCGCCGGGCGGCCGGCAAGAGCGAGCAGGGCACGATCTCGCTGCATGCCTACCACAAGGGCGGCAACGTGATCGTCGAGGTGTCGGACGATGGCGCCGGCCTGCAGCGCGACCGGATTCTGGCCAAGGCACGTGAGCGCGGATTGGTCGGTGCGGACGAGGAGTTGTCGGACGAAAAGATCCTGAATCTGATCTTCGCTCCGGGCTTCTCTACCGCCGACGTGGTCAGCGATGTCTCGGGACGCGGCGTCGGCATGGATGTGGTCCGGCGCAACATCAATGAGATCGGCGGTCACGTGCAACTGTATTCGACGCCGGGCCAGGGCAGCACTGTGCGCATACGGCTGCCGTTGACACTGGCGATACTCGACGGTCAGCTGGCCCGCGTCGGCAAGGAAATCTACGTGGTGCCGATCGTGTCGATCGTCGAAACCATTCAGATCAAGCGCGATCAGATCAGTTCCCTGGCACAGAAAGCCGAGCTGTTCCGGCTGCGCGATGAATACATACCGATCGTGCGCCTGTACGAACTGTTCGGAGTTCAGGCCGACAACACCGATCTGCTCAATGGCCTGCTCATGATCGTCGAGGCTGACGGCAAACGAGTCGGCTTGTTTGTCGATGAGCTGATGTCGCAGCAGCAGGTCGTGATCAAGAGTCTGGAGACAAACTTCAGACAGGTGACGGCTTTGGCCGGCGCGACCATGCTCGGCGACGGCCGGGTAGCGCTGATTCTCGACATACCTGGAGTGATCGTCCGCTACATGGATCAGCCGCGCCGCGCTGACCCTGCCAGGGAGGCGGCTTGAACCACAATGCCCAAAGCGCGCACCAGGTCCTCACCTTCAAGCTCGCCGGCGAGGAGTATGGCGTCGGCATACTGATGGTGCAGGAGATTCGTGGCTGGTCCGCGGTTACGGCCGTTCCGCATGCTCCCAAGTGGGTACTCGGCGTCATCGACCTGCGCGGTGTGGTGGTTCCGGTCATCGACTTGCGGCAGCGATTCGAGCTTGAGCCGGCGCAATTCGGACCTTCAACGGTCGTAATCGTCATTCGCGTACCCAACGGTGCCGAGGAGCGCACGATCGGACTGGTGGTCGACGCCGTCTCTGAGGTTTACGACCTCGACGCCTCGTCGTTGCGGGCACTGCCGGAGCTGGGCAGCACCGCCGCAAGCGAAATGGTGCAGGGTCTGGCCCACACCGATGGCAAGACCCTCATTCTGCTCAATGCCGAACAGCTCGTGGCGAGCGCTGCGCACTGACCCGACCTGATTCAGCTGCGGCCCGCAGCGCACCGGGCGCAACCCTAGTTCAAATTCCGAGGACGATTTTCATGGCAAGACACGTCGGCAAAAAGCCCGCGAAGCGCGGCAAGAGCGGCAACGCCAGAACTGGCGTCCGGCAGCTGGAGGATTTTCGCGGTCAGGTCGAGGCCATAGGCAAGGCACAGGCCGTGATCGAGTTCGAGATGGACGGCACGATTCGCTACGCGAACAAGATATTCCTGGACGCAATCGGCTACTCGCTCGATGAAATCAAAGGTAAACATCAACGCGTGTTGGTCGACCCGGCGTATCGCGACAGCGCTGAATATCGTGACTTCTGGGCCAAGCTTGCCCGCGGTGAGTATGAGGTCGGTGAGTACCGGCGCATCGCCAAGGACGGCCGGGAGATATGGCTGCAGGGGTCGTATAACCCGATCATGGGCGCGAACGGCAAAGCCTTCAAGATCGCAGCGTATGCGGACGTCATCACCGAGCATAAGGCGCGTCAGGCGGACTCCAGAGGGCAAGTGGCTGCGATCGCAAAATCGCAGGCCGTGATCGAATTCGAGATGGATGGCACCATTCGCAGCGCAAATGAGATCTTCCTGCGCAACGTCGGCTACTCGCTCGATGAGATCAAAGGCAAGCATCACAGCATGTTCGTTGATCCCGGGTATCGCGACAGCGGCGAATACCGCGAATTTTGGGCCAAGCTTGCGCGCGGCGAATACGATGCCGGTCAGTACCGGCGCCTCGGCAACGGCGGCAGGGAAATATGGCTGCAAGCCTCCTACAACCCGATCATGGATTCGAACGGCAAGCCATTCAAGGTCGTCGAATACGCGACCGACATCACCGAGCAGAAGTTGCTGGCCGTCTCCAGCCTGCGCATCAAGACCGCGCTGGATAACGTCTCGGGCAACGTCATGATGGCCGACGCCGACCATCGAATCATTTATCTGAACCAGTCGGTGTTGAGCCTGTTTCAGAGGCTCACTCCCGAGCTGCGACGCGAACTACCGGGATTCGATCCCAGCAAGCTGATGGGCTCGAATCTCGATGTGCTGCACCGTAACAGCGCCGATCAGCAGCGCCAGCTCGCCGATCTGCACGGCCCGCTGAATTGCGAGTTCAGGATCGGCCCGCTGACGCTACGCACGATTGCCAACCCGGTACTGGACGCCCAGGGCAAACGCCTCGGCACGGTGGTGGAATGGGTCGATCGGACGCAGGAAGCGCAGGTCGAGGAGGAGGTCGCGGCGATCGTGGCCGCAGCGCACGGCGGCGACCTGCTAGCGCGTATCCGCACCGACGACAAAGAGGGCTTCTTTGGGAATCTGGCCAGCGGTATCAACGGCCTGCTCGACAACATGATGCAGGTGGTGCGGCAGATCAAGAGCGCTGCCGCGGCGGTCCAGAACGGTGCCGAGGAGATTTCCAAGGGCAACACCAACCTCTCGCAACGTACCGAGAAGACCGCGGCCAGTCTGGAGGAGACGGCGTCCTCGATGGAGCAGATGACATCGACCGTCAAACAGACCGCGGACAACGCCGGCCAGGCCAATCAGCTGGCGATGGCTGCGCGCAAGCAGGCGGAGAAAGGCGGCGCGGTGGTGGGCTCGGCGGTGCAGGCCATGAGCGCTATCAACGGCGCTTCGCGCAAGATCGCCGACATCATTGGTGTCATCGACGAGATCGCCTTCCAGACCAATCTACTGGCGTTGAACGCCGCGGTTGAAGCCGCGCGCGCCGGAGAGCAGGGACGCGGCTTTGCGGTCGTGGCGACCGAGGTGCGCAATCTGGCCGGACGCAGCGCCACCGCTGCCAAGGAAATCAAGGCGCTGATTCAGGACAGCGTGGCCAAGGTCGACGAAGGCAGCAAGCTGGTCGACGAGTCGGGTAAGACGCTTGCGGAAATCGTCAATGCGGTCAAGAAAGTCACCGACATCGTCGGTGAGATTGCTGCGGCGAGCCGCGAACAGTCCTCGGGAATCGAGCAGGTGAACAAGGCAGTGATGCAGATGGATGCCACCACGCAACAGAACGCGGCGCTGGTGGAGCAGGCGGCCGCCGCCAGTCACGCCATCGTCGAGCATGCGCAATCGCTCAACTCGGTCATCTCGAAATACCAGGTAGGCGAGGAATCGCCTGCGCAGGCCGCGGCGGCGCTCGAGCGTCGCGCCGGCAGCCGTCCCTGGAACAATACAGCGCCCAAGCCTGTCGCGGCCGCAGTGGCCGCTGCCCCGAAATCTGCCGCTGCTGCGCTCAGGGCGCCGGCGGCACGCAAGCTCGCCAGTGGCCCGGCGGCCAGCGACAGCGAATGGCAGGAGTTCTGAGGAGCAGATCCATGACGCAGCCCATGACAGCCGGTTATGAATCATCGAGCCCCACGGCGCAGCACGCGGCTCAGTACCTGACCTTTGTCTGCGGTGGCGAGGAGTACGGGGTCGAGATACTGCGGGTGCAGGAGATCAAGGGTTGGGATCATGTCACGCGTGTGCCGTATTCCCCACCCTATGTACTGGGAGTGATGAATCTGCGCGGCATGATCGTGCCGGTAATCGACCTGCGCACACGCCTCAACCTCGAGAAACGCAATTTCGATGCCTCTACGGTGGTGATTGTGGTGCGCGTGCAGAGCTCGCGCGGCGAGAAGACCGTAGGCATCGTGGTGGACGGGGTTTCCGAGGTCTACAGCGTGCCGGCCGAGGCGATCAAGCCGATCCCGGAGATAGGCGCCGTTGCCGACGGCAGCTGCGTCAAGGGCATTGCCACGGTCGACGGCAAGATGGTGATGCTGCTCGACATCAACGCACTGGTGGCCGCATGCGTCGAGACCGACGTGCCGCGGCCGCTCAGCGCCTGAGTGCTCTTAGGGAGCGCAGGCGAAATGTATCAGGTGGCCACCTTGACAGCGAATCCCGGCGCCGCGCACGATTTTGTGCTCACGGATGCGGACTTCAGCCGCATCTGCGCGTTGGTGCGCGAGCACACCGGCATCGCCCTGACCGACGCCAAGCGCCAGATGGTCTACGGGCGGCTGGCGCGGCGCCTGCGTGCGCTGCGGCTGGTGAGCTTCGCCGACTACGTCGAGCTGCTCGAATGCGCCGATGTACGCGAGCTGCAGGAATTCACCAATGCAATCACTACCAATCTGACTTCGTTTTTTCGCGAGGCGCATCACTTCGAATATCTTGCCGAGCAGGTGCTGCCCGCTGTTGCCGCGCGTGCCGGCGGCGCCGGCCGCCTGCGCATCTGGTCGTGCGCCTGTTCCAGCGGGGAGGAGCCGTACAGCATAGCCATGGTGTTGCGCGAGCAGCAGGCGCGGCTGAGCGGCCTCGATGCCAAGATCCTGGCCACCGATCTGGACTCGAACGTGCTGGCGACCGGCGCGGCCGGCGTGTACCCCGCGGAGCGGCTGCAGAACGTATCAAAGGCCAGGGCGGCGGAGTTCTTTCAACAGGGTACCGGCGCGCAGCAGGGCACGGTCAAGGTGGCCGCCGGACTGCGTCAGCTGATCACCTTCAAGCAGCTCAATCTGATGAAGGACTGGCCGATGCGCGGACCGTTCGACGCGATTTTCTGCCGCAACGTGGTGATCTACTTCGATCTGGAAACCAAGCGCGCGCTGTTCGAGCGCATGGCGCAGCTGCAGCCGCCAGGGGCCATTCTGTTCCTGGGCCACTCCGAGAGCCTGTACCGGATCAGCGACCGGTACGAGCTGATCGGCCGCACGATCTATCGGCGCCTGGGAGCATAGGATGAGCAAGAAAATTCGGGTGTTGATCGTCGACGACTCCTCGCTGGTGCGCCAGATGCTGACCGATATACTCAATGAGTGCGCCGACATCGAGGTGGTGGGCGTCGCCAACGATCCGCTGATCGCCCGCGAGCGCATCAAGGCGCTGAACCCCGATGTTCTGACGCTCGATGTCGAGATGCCGCGCATGGATGGGCTCACCTTCCTGTCCAATCTGATGCGCCTGCGTCCGATGCCGGTCATCATGGTCTCATCGCTCACCGAGCGCGGTGCCCAGACCACGCTGCGCGCCCTGGAGCTTGGCGCGGTGGATTTCGTCTCCAAGCCGAAAGTCGACCTGGCGGGTACGCTGCGGGATTTTTCCGAAGAGATATGCAGCAAGGTGCGCGTGGCCGCGCATGCGCGCGTGCGCGCACGCACCGATACGGCCAGTGTGCAGGTGCCGCCGAAATACTCGGCCGATGCGGTGCTGCCGGCGCTGGTTGCGCAGCGAGTGCTGCGTACCAGCGAGCGCATCATTGCCATCGGCGCGTCCACCGGTGGCACCGAAGCCATACGCGCGGTGCTGCAGACTCTGCCGGCCGACGGGCCTGCGGTGGTCATAGCCCAGCACATACCGGCCGCCTTCAGCGGTGCCTTCACCCACCGCATGGACACGGTTTGTGCGATGTCGGTGTGCGAACCGCGCGATGGCCAGCAGATCGTCCCCGGTCACGTCTATATCGCCCCCGGCGATCGACACCTGATGGTCGAACGCGATGGTGCGCGCTACCTGTGCCGGCTCAGTGACGGACCGCCGGTCAACCGGCACCGGCCCAGCGTCGACGTGCTGTTTCGATCGGTGGCGCAAAACGTCGGCCGCAATGCCGTAGGCGCGATCCTGACCGGCATGGGCGATGACGGCGCGCGAGGTCTGAAGGAAATGTTCGACGCCGGCGCGCCGACCGTGGCGCAGGACGAGGCCAGCAGCGTGGTCTGGGGCATGCCCGGCGCCGCGGTCAAACACGGCGGCGTCAAGGAAGTGCTGCCGCTGGAGCGCATCGCCGAGGCGGTACTGCGTCTGGCGACCGGTGCCGCGGAGTCGCACACCGCGACAGTCAGAACGGTAAGTGCGGGATGAGCGCCCGAAGTGATCTTTCGAGTAGTCCAATTGTGAGCAGTCAATCATGAAAGCAAAACGCAGCAAGTCCGCACGCCAACCAACGCAACGCAAGGTCGCGATCGACGCCCGCGAGCTCGAAGAGCTGCGCGGCACTCTGGCGGCGACTCACGATGCGCAGGCGGTCATCGAGTATCAGCCGGACGGCATCATTCGCACCGCCAACGAGAAGAGCCTGCGCCTGATCGGCTACACGCTGGCGGAGATCCAGGGCAAACATCAGAGCATGTTGGTGCCGGCCGCCGAGCGCGACAGCCCGGAGTATCGGACCCTCTGGGCCAGGCTCGCACGCGGCGAAGCCTGTAGCGCGCTGAGCCGGCGAGTCGACAAGAACGGCCGCGAACTGTGGGTGCAGGCCTGCTATCAGCCGATCCGGGATGCGCAAGGTGTGCTGTACAAGATCGTGAATTTCGCCACCGACATCAGCGAGCAACAGACGCGCATCGCCATGTATTCGAGCGAAATCGCGGCAATTCGCCGCGTGCGCGCCATGATCGAATTCAATCTGGACGGCACCATCCGCTTTGCCAATCCGAATTTCCTGAAGATGTTCGATTACACGCTCGAGGAGATTCAGGGCAGGCATCACTCGATGCTGCTGAGCGCGGCGCAGCGCGACAAGCCCGAATACCGCGATCTATGGCAGCGACTGGGCAAGGGCGAATACGAGGCGGGCGAGTTCGTGTACCTCAACAAGAGCGGTAAGGAAATCTGGCTGCAGGGCTACTTCAGTCCGACCCTGGACGCGAATGGCAAGCCGGCGACCGTGGTGAGCTACAACACCAACGTGACCGCACAGGTGCTCATGTCGCAGCAGTTGCAGGCGACCGTGCAGCAGACGCAGGCCGCGGTCAAAGCAGCGCTGGACGGGGATCTGACGCAGCGCGTGACGCTCGAGGGCAAGAGCGGCCAGATCGAGGCACTGAGCCGCGGGGTCAACGAATTGTTCGATACCATCGGCGCGGTCGTCGACGACGTCAACGTCGTGGTCGAGTGTGCCAAGCAACGCGACCTGAGCGCACGCGTCGACAGCGTGGGTAAATCCGGTGCCTTCGGCAAACTGGCTTCGGGCATCAATGCGCTGATCGCCAACATGATGGGCCTGGTGCAGCAGATCAAGTCGTCGGCTGCCGAGGTCAAGACCGGCGCCGAGGAGATATCGAAAGGCAATTTGAATCTCTCGCAGCGCACCGAAGAGCAGGCCTCCAGTCTCGAGGAGACCGCCTCATCGATGGAGCAGATGACGGCCACCGTCAGACAGACGGCCGACAATGCCGGACAGGCCAATCAGCTGGCTTTGGCCGCGCGGCGCCAGGCCGAGAAGGGCGGCACCGTGGTAGGGGCCGCCGTTGCCTCGATGGCCGGCATCAACGCGGCCTCCAAGAAGATTGCCGACATCATCGGTGTCATCGACGAGATCGCCTTCCAGACCAATCTGCTGGCGCTGAACGCAGCGGTCGAGGCCGCTCGCGCCGGCGAGCAGGGCCGCGGCTTCGCGGTGGTGGCGACCGAAGTGCGTAATCTTGCCGGGCGCAGTGCCACCGCGGCCAAGGAGATCAAGGCGCTGATCCGCGACAGCGTGACCCGGGTCGATGAAGGCAGCAAGCTGGTCGATGAATCCGGCAAAACGCTCGAGGAGATCCAATCGGCCGTCAAGAAGGTGACCGATATCGTGGCCGAGATCGCCGCCGCCAGCAGGGAGCAGTCGACCGGTATTGAGCAGGTCAACAAAGCCGTCATGCAGATGGATCAGTCGACGCAGCAAAATGCCGCGCTGGTCGAGCAGGCGGCTTCCGCCAGCCAGGCGATCGTCGAGCAGGCCTACGCACTGAGCCAGATGATCTCGGGCTACCGCCTTGGCGCCGAGGACGGCGCCGCGGGCGCAGGTACGGTCGAGCGTCGCGCCGACGAGCGGCCGTGGAGCAGCAGCGCCGGTGAGCGCATCACCCAGAGCAAACGCAGCGCATCGCGATGACGGTCCGTGTTGGAGGAACACCATGGCACGATTAATCATGACGGTGGATGATTCGGCGTCGATGCGAGAGATGGTCCGCGCGACTTTGCAGTCCGCGGGCTACGAAGTCGTCGAGGCAGTCGATGGGCAGGAGGCGCTGGACTATGCCCGCGAAAATGCCTGCGATCTGGTGATTACCGACGTCAACATGCCGCGCATGGATGGCATTACGCTGGTCAGTGAGCTGCGCGGTCTGCCGCACTATCGGTTGACGCCGCTGCTGCTGCTGACCACCGAGTCCAGCCAGGAGAGAAAGCTCGAGGGCAAGCGCGCCGGCGCCACGGGCTGGATCGTCAAGCCCTTCAATCCGGAGCAACTACTGGCGACCATGGCGCGCGTGCTGTGAAGCCGAATCCACGATGACGCACACCAAGCGGCATGCCGCGGCCGAAAAGGCAAGGTATCCAGCCGCGCCCGACAATCCGCCGCCGACGCAGCAGCATTTTGCGCACATCAGCCGCTACTGGGATCGCGAGAATCAGGGCTACGCGGCCAAGCTGCTGCCCGGCGAATATTATGTGACCACGGCCGGGGAGCGCATCTCCACGGTGCTGGGCTCGTGTGTCTCGGCATGCGTGCGCGATCGGCGCTTGGGTATAGGCGGCATGAATCATTTCATGCTGCCGCTGGATGCCTCGAAGGGTTCGAGCATCTGGGGCACGGCGGTCAGCGCCGCGACCCGCTATGGCAACGTGGCGATGGAGCGGCTGATCAACGACATATTGAAATTGGGTGGCCGCCGCGACAGTCTGGAAGTCAAGCTGGTAGGCGGCGGCAGGGTGCTGGGCGGCATTGCCATCGATATCGGTGCGCGCAATATCGAATTCGTGCGCAAATACGTGGCGGACGAGGGATTCAGCGTCGCCGGCGAGGATCTGGGGGACATCTTTCCGCGCAAGGTTCACTACTCACCCGAGACCGGCAAGCTGCGGGTCAAGAAGCTCAATGCCGTGCGCAACGACACGCTGTACGAACGCGAGCGGCACTACCTGGAGGTGCTCGATCGCGACCCTGTGGGCAACGATATCGAGCTGTTTTAACACTATGGATACGGTTCAAGTTCGGGCGCGGATGGCCGATAAGGGCGTAACGGCCGCGTCGCGCCGCGCGACCCTAGATTAGGGAACACATATGGCCTTGCCGGAACAGCAGCAGAACACGGAATCGAAGAGCCCGGTGCAGCGCGATGCCAGCACCGCGGCCTTTGAATTCGTGCGCGAGCTGTCTGCCGAGCTGTCGCAAAGCACGATCGAGCTGCCGAGTTTTCCGGAAGTGGCCGTGCGGGTGCAGAAAGCCCTGTCAGAGGAGAATTGCAGCAGCGAGCGCGTGGTGCGCGTCATCGGCGCCGAGCCCATGCTCGCCACCCGGGTGCTGCAGATGGCCAACTCCGCGGCGCTCAATCCCGGCGGCAAGCCGGTGGCGGAATTGCGCACCGCCGTCACGCGCCTGGGTTTCGATGCCTTGCGCGCGGCAACGGTCAGTTTTGCCATGGCGCAGCTGCGCTCCGCTGCGGCCTACAAAGGCGTGCAGCGATATCTCGATGCGCTCTGGCAGCAGAGCGTGCTGGTCGCCTCAATGTGCTTCGTGGTGGCGCGTCGCGCCGGCAAGGTCAATGCCGATACCGCCATGCTTACCGGCCTGGTGCACGGGGTCGGTAAGCTCTATATCCTGACGCGCTCCACCCGGCATCCGGCGCTGTTCGCCGATCAGGAGATGTATCAGCACATCGTCAATGATTGGCACGGCTCGATCGCCAAGGTGTTGCTCGAGAACTGGCGCATGGCCGATGAAATCATTACCGCAGTGCATACCTACGACGACGATACGCGCCAGGTTCGCGGCGTGTGCGCAGTGCTGGCCGACGTACTGGAAGTGGCGGTCACGCTGGCGATGTGCAAGCAGCTGCCGGAACTGCTGGGTGAGCGCATCGGCGCGCTTAAATCGGCTGCGCGGCTGGAGCTGAACGCTGAGATCTGCCAGACGCTGATGGTGGAGTCGGCCGAGGAACTGGGCGCGCTGCGCAGTGCTCTGGGGCACTGAAGCGGGCGCGCCTGGGCGCGGCAGGCTAGCGAAAATCCCGCGATTCCCGAGCCAGACCCGCCAACCAGCGCGAAGCGTCATGCAGCCGCCGCGCGATCACGTGGGCGACGCGATCACGTCTTTGCAGCGCACCGTCGACCACCAGCAGATTTGATTCGAGCGCGCAGCGTCGCTGAGCGGCGAATATTTTTGGCCACAGAATCACATTGACGATGCCGGTCTCGTCCTCGAGCGAGGCAAACACCACGCCCGAGGCGGTCGAGGGCTGCTGCATATGCGTGATCAATCCTCCGACGCGCACGTTGCTGCCATCGGGCAGCTGCTGCAGCTCGCTGCTGCTGCGAAATCCTCTGCGCGCGAGCCGTGGACGCAGCAACTCCAGCGGATGGCGACCGATCGTGAGGCCGAGATGCCGATAATCGGCCAGCATATTCTGGCTTTCGGTCGGCTCCGGCAATGCTGCCGGCGCTTCCGGCGCCGATAGTCCTGCGATCAAACCGGGCAGCCGTTCCACGCCGAGCGCGCGCCAATGGGCTTCGTGCCGGTGCACACTCAAGGCGCTGAGTGCGCCGGCCGCGGCCAGGGCCTGGACCGCTCGCCGGGATAGTTGCGCGCGTGCGCTGAGTTCATCGATGCCGCTGAAAGGCTGCTCCAGCCGTGCAGCCATGATGTGCTCGGCATCGGCTTCGCGCAGCGTGCGCACCAGGCGCAGGCCTAAGCGCAGCGCCGGCCCCGTGCGCTCGCGCTCGAGTGTGCAGTGCCAATCACTGACAGTGACATCCACCGGCAGCACCGTCACGCCGCTGCGCCGCAGTTCCTGGATGATCTGGGCCGGAGCATAAAAACCCATGGGCTGGCTGTTGATCAGCGCCGCAGCGAAGGCTGCGGGCTCGTGACATTTGAGCCAGCAGGAGATGTAGGTCAGCAGTGCGAACGAAGCCGCGTGCGATTCGGGGAAGCCGTATTCGCCAAAGCCGAGGATTTGTTTATAGATCTGTTCGGCGAATTCGCTCGGATAGCCGTTCTCGGCCATGCCGCTGAGCAGCCGTTCGCGATAGGGCGTGAGGCCGCCGCGGCGTTTCCAGGCCGCCATGGCGCGGCGCAGCCCATCGGCCTCGCCGGGGGTAAAGCCTGCGGCAACGATCGCGATCTGCATGACCTGTTCCTGGAAGATCGGCACACCGAGCGTGCGTTGCAGCACGCTCTTGAGCGCCTCGCTCGGGTAGCTCACAGATTGGGGGTTCTCGCGCCGCTGCAGATAGGGATGCACCATATCGCCCTGGATCGGACCGGGCCGCACGATCGCCACCTCGATCACGAGATCGTAAAAGCAGCGCGGCCGCAGGCGCGGCAGCATGCTCATCTGAGCGCGCGACTCGATCTGGAAAACCCCTATGGTCTCGGCGCGGCAGATCATGTCGAAGGTGGCCGTGTCCTTGGCGGGGATGTCCTGCATCGAGATCCTGGTGCCACGATAGCTTTCAATGAGATCGAAGCAGCGGCTCAATGCCGTGAGCATGCCGAGCGCCAGCACGTCGACTTTCAACAGACCGAGCGACTCCAGATCATCCTTGTCCCACTGGATCACGGTGCGATCCGCCATCGCAGCGTTCTCGATCGGCACCAGTGTGCTGAGCGGTTCGCCCGAGATCACGAAGCCGCCGACGTGCTGCGACAGATGGCGCGGGAAACCGACCAGTTCGCGCACCAGTTGTATCAGCAGCCCCAGCCGCGCCGGATCGAGCCCTAAGGCCAGTGCCTGCTGGATCTCGCCCGGCTGATCCCACCACATCTGCAATTTCGTCAGCCGATCGATCTCGTCGTTGCCGATGCCGAGCGCGCGCGCCACGTCGCGGATCGCGCTGCGCGTGCGATAGCAGATCACGGTCGCAGCGAGCGCGGCGCGTTCGCGGCCGTACTTGGTGTAGATGTACTGGATGACCTCCTCACGCCGTTCGTGCTCGAAGTCGACATCGATGTCCGGCGGCTCGTTGCGCTCGCGGCTGATGAAGCGCTCGAACAGCAGCTGGGTGCGCGCCGGATCGATTTCAGTGATGCCGAGCGCATAGCAGACCGCGGAATTGGCGGCCGAGCCCCGGCCCTGGCAGAGAATGCTCTCCTTGCGCGCGTACTCGACCAGGTCATGCACGGTCAGGAAGAAATGCTCGTAGCGCAGCTCGGCGATCAAAGTCAGCTCTTTCCCGACCAGCTTACGCACCGCCGCCGGCACTCCCTGCGGCCAGCGCCGTCGCAGTCCCGTTTCGGTCAAGGCACGCAGGTGTTCGCTGGCCGTGAGGCCGGCGGGCACGAGTTCCGGTGGATATTGGTAATGCAATTGCGCCATTGAGAATTCGCAGCGTTCGGCAATCGCCACGCTTTGATCGAGCAGCGCCTGCGGGTACAGGGCACGCAACTGTGTCAATGAGCGCAGATGCCGCTCGGCGTTCGGATGCAGCCGCCAGCCAGCCTGTTCGACGGTGCAGCGGTGGCGCACCGCGGTCAGTACATCCTGCAGCGCGCGGCGCGAACGTGCGTGCATATGCACATCGCCAGCGGCGACCGCAGGCACACCGCAGCGCTCGGCCAGCGAGCACAGTTGCGCCAGATGCGCGCCGTCATCGCCGTCGTGATGCAGCTCCACGGCCAGCCAGCCGCGGCCGCCGAAAAAATCCCGCAGCCAGCGCGCCTGTGCTTCATCGGCCTGTCTCGGAGGCACCCACAGCGCCAGGCAGTCGTCCAGATGAATCTCGAAATCCGCTCTGGTCAATCGATATTCGCCTTTCTTCGAGCGCCGCCGGCCGCGCGTGATGAGCTGGCAGATTTGTCCGTAGGCCCGCTGCGAAGGGGCGAGCAGCACCAGATGCAGGCCGCACACTGTGCGGAATTCCGCGCCGACGATGAGTTTGAAGTGCGCGCAAACGCCGGCATCGGCATCGGCGGCCTCGGGCAGCGCCTGCATGGCCTCGTGCGCACGCACCACACCGGCGAGCGAGCATTCATCGGTCAGCGCCAGTGCGCTATAGCCGAGCGCATGCGCGCGAGCGATCAGCTCAGCCGGATGCGAGGCGCCGCGCAGAAAGCTGAAGTTGCTCAAGGCATGCAACTCGGCGTAACCGCTCATGCCCATAAGCCCTGCAGATACCACTGGCCGCCGCGGCGGTCGTGAAACACCCAGACCTGCGTGCCCTCGCCGGTGCGCGCAAGGTAATAGTCGCGCCTGACATCCCCTTGATCCCACCAGCCGCTCTCGATGCGCTCGGGTCCGCGCAGCAGTTGCGCAGGAGGCTCGATGCGCATGGGTTCAGGCAGCAGCCAACAGGGCCGGGCCGCGATCGGCCGGGCCGCGATCGGCGCGAGCGAGGCACTGCTTGCACTCGCAGCGAGCAGCTCGGGTGCGGCCGAGCGCCAGCCGAACTCCGGGCGGTAATCGGCGTGCAGCTGCAAGGCATGGATGCTGCTCTCGCCCAGCCGCGCGCGCAGGCGATCGAGCAGTCGCTGCAATTGCTGCAAAGGCTGCGCGTCGCTGCCGAACAGATCCCCCTGCGCGATCGCCGGCGCGGTGAACTCGAGCGCCTGCAGCCGCAATGCGTTCACGGGCGCGGGCAACAGCAGCGAGTGCATGCGCTCGCGCACCAGCGTCAGAAACTGCGCCGCATCGCGCCCTGGGGCTGACAGGCCGATGGTTACGCGGCTGAGCGGATGGCGATAATGCGCGAACTCGAGCGTAAAGCGCTGCACCGAGCAATCGCGCGCGCGCAGGTAGCCTTGAAATTCCAGCAGCAGCCGTTGCAGCGGAAACAGCAGCGCGGTGCTCGTACGCACCTCGCTGGCGAATTCGCAGCGCGCGCTATAGGTTTCGGGCAGACGCCACGCGGGTCGCGGATCGCTGGTCTGGGCGCACAGCCGCTGCAGATAAAGCTGCGTTTCCGGCTCAAATCGCCGTGCGATGGCCGCGGCAGGCAATTCGAGCACCTGCCCGATGCGGCGCAGACCCGAGGCGTGCAGCGCGGCCAGTGTCGCCGCCGGCAGCGCCAGCAACTGCAGCGGCAGATCATCGAGACGCTGCCGCAGCTGCGCCCTGGTCAGCACATGGCGCTGTCCGCTGGCGTGCGTCAGCAGTGCTGCAGCGGTAGGCGAAGGCGCGAGAGCGCAGATATGGCTGTAGCCCAGCTGCACCAGCTCGGCCTCAATCCTCGCCAGCAGCGCCTCGTGACCCTCGAACAGCGCGCAGCTGCCGCCCAGTTCAAGCCACAGCAGCGGCTCGTGCGTGGCATAACTGATCAGGCTGCTCCACTGATAGGCCCATGCGGCCAGGCGGTCGAGCGCTTCGCGCTGGACGAGAAGATTTCTTTCGCTGTTTTCGCTGTGCTCGCTGGCGGCTGTGGCAGCGCCCGCGATCGCCTCACGAGCCAGTTGCGGTAAACGGATGCACAGCCACAGCATCGCAATGACTCGTCGGGGATATGGCGCGCAATGACAGCTGCAAGCGCAAGCCCGCGCGGCCACCGCGGCATTTGTGGATATCCACGGCGAGCCCCTTGGCCGTGGGTTGCAGCCGCAAGCGCAATGCCGCCGGTGAATGTTCGCGCGCAGCCTCGGTCGGGCGATAGAGAATGCCGAGGCTGCCGCCGGCTTCGGCCGCCAGCTGCAGGCGACGCACATTCTTATCGGCGATTGCGGACGGCCAGCTCAAGACGGCGCCGAACGCCGGGCAGCGCAGCGTCTGCTCCGCGGCCCACAGCGATTCCTGCGCGTTGCGGGTTTGAATGATCAACAGGCGCTTGAGCGGCAGGCCGCCTTGTGCGAGCGCCGGCGCATAGGGCAGATAGGGCGGTGCAATCCATGCGATGTAGCGCCCCGCGCAGGCCAGCCTGGACAGGGCCGGCAGCAATAAACTCAGCTCCCCAATACCCATGGCTTCGGGCATCAGCTCGGCGATGGCTCCGACCGGCCAGCCGCCGCCGGGCAGGTTGGCATCGAGTTCGGCAAAACCCGAGGGTGCGGCCGGGTAGGGCGCGCGGCGCCACTCGCCGTCATGGCACAGACGGGTCAGCTGATCGAGCGTCACGCTGCGCACGCCCATGCTCAGCCCGCTCGCAGCAGATCGGTACGCACAATGCCGACCACGATGCCTTCGATCTGCCAGGGCTGCGTGCGCAGATCGATTTCCAACGGCGCGAACTCGGGGTTGGCGGGTTCCAGGCGCAGCAACGCGCCGCTGCGGCGATAGAATTTTACCGTGGCCTCATCGCCCAAACGCGCCACCACGATCTGACCATTCACGGCCTCGGTCGTACGGTGCACGGCCAGGATGTCGCGGTGGGCAATGCCCGCATCGCGCATGCTTTGGCCATGCACGCGCAGCAGAAAATCGGCGCGCGGGCGAAACAGTGAGCGATCCAGGGCGATCTCATCTTCGATATTGCTCTGTGCCAGGGCGGGTACTCCGGCGGCAACCCGCCCATAGAGCGGCAGCAGGGCGGTGCGTTGCGAGGCCGGTTCGCCAGGCGCTTCGCCATGCAATAAGCGTAAGCCGCGCGCAATCCCGGGTTCGAGCTGCAGGTAACCCTTGCGTTCGAGTGCGCGCAGATGCTGATCGATGCCCTGGCGATTGCGCAGACCCAGCGCCTGCGCCAGATCGGCACGGGTGGGTGGCCGGCCCTGCTGCGCCATGAATTCAGTGATCCGCTGCAGGATCTGCTGTTGGCGGGGGCTTAACGGGAGGGGAGATTGGAGTACCATACATCCGTATGGTACCTGTTCAAGCAGTAAATATCAGCTTACAACGTCTAGAGCTACCGTCTGAACATTCACTCTCACATAATAGGCTAACCGTCTGGATTAACAGGGCAAGGTCAGAATGCTACGTTATGGTCAATCGGGCGGCTGCGCCGCCGTGCTGCTGACCGTGCTGGGACTTAGTGCTGCGCCGTCCTTGCATGCCACGGTCTATCCCCTCGCCACCACCGCGGATACCGTGGTTGGCGCCGATCAGACGGTCACGACCGTTTACGAGGACACCCTCTACGATCTGGCGCGCACCTACAGCCTCGGCTCGGAAGAGCTCATTCGCGTCAACCCCGGCGTCGACCCCTGGCTGCCTGGCGCCGGCAAAGAGCTCACGATCCCGGGCCGGCATATCCTGCCCGCAGGCCCGCGCGAGGGCATCGTGGTCAACCTGCCCGAGCACCGGCTCTATTACTACCCCCCACCCATACGCGGCAAACCTCAGCAGGTCATCACCTATCCGGTCAGCATTGGCAAGATGGATTGGCACACCCCGATCGGGCTCACGCACGTGATCGCCAAGACCAAGAATCCCGCCTGGTATCCGCCTGAGTCGGTGCGCAAGGAACACGCCGCAGCCGGCGATCCGCTGCCGACAGTAGTGCCGCCGGGGCCCGATAATCCGCTGGGCGCCTATGCCATGCGGCTGGCGGCCGGTGGCGGCACGTACATGATCCACGGCACCAACAATCCCATTGCCGTGGGACTTGCCGTCACTCATGGCTGCATCCGCATGTATCCCGACGATGTGGCGGCGCTGTTCCCGATGATCCCGGTCGGCACTGCGGTGCGCATCGTCAATGAACCGGTCAAGGTGGCTTGGGTCGACGGCGAACTGCTGCTTGAGGCACATCCCCCGGTGAATGCCGAAGGACAGAGTTTTGAGCCCGATGTCGATCAATTCGCCGAACTGCTGCGCGCGGCGGTTGGCGACAGCACGGTGGCTATTCACTGGGACTATGCGCGCGAAGTGCTGCAGAAGGCCGATGGCGTGTTGGCCACGGTCGGCCTGGAAGCCGATATGTCACCGCTTGATGTCGAGGGGGCTCCCGCGGGTCCCGCTGTTGCCACCGACAAACAGCCCTGAAACTCACGGCAGTTGAACCGCGGCGCAAATCAGCTATAGTTCGCTGCCGGAAACGGGCCTGCAGCTACATAACCCACTGATTAGACGACACTTCTTCTGCGAAAATACGATGTCTGAACGCGATAACGAGAGCTTCGACCTGGACGAGGAATTCATTGCCGAGACCGAGGACAGCACCGATTACGACGGTTTGCTGGCCCGCGTCGACAAACGGGTGCGAGCCCAGGGCAAGCGCGGCAAAGCGGCCTGGAGCCGGCTTGAAGAAGTGCTGGCCGACAAAAAACTTGAGAAAGACCTCAAGGACATCTTCGAGGACGACGAGCTCTGAGCCGCTGATTAGAGCCTGGCAGCGGCCAGGTCGCCGCGCTTTCGCTCACTTACACGGATAGGTTATGGCCCCACGCGACCAGTCTTCCTGGGTCGTGCTCAAGTTCGGCGGCACGAGCGTCTCCAACTTGGCCAACTGGCGCAATATCGCCGCTGTGGTGGGATCACGTCTGGCAGCCGGCACGCGGGTGCTGGTGGTGCACTCGGCGGTCAGCGGCATCACCGATCGACTCGAGACTCTGCTGGCTACCGCGCTCGCAGGCAGCCACGAACCCACACTCATCGATGTCGAACAGCGCCATCGCGCGTTGGCGGCCGAACTGCAGATCGGTGTGAGCGCCGAGCTCGAGCACTATTTCTCGGAACTGCGGCACATGGCCGCGGGTATCGCGCTGATGGGCGAAGTCAGCGATCGGACGCGCGCCCGCGTGTTGTCAAGCGGTGAACTCATGGCCACCGAACTCGGAGCACGCTATCTGGCCGCCTGCGGGCTGCCGGCGCAATGGTGGGATGCGCGGCGCGGACTCATCGCCGAACAGCGCACTGCGGCTTCGGTACGCGCCAATTTTCTCTCGGCGACCTGCGACTATTCGCCGGATCCGGCGCTGCGGGCGCAGCTCGATGCGCTTGAGGGAGTGGTCGTGACCCAGGGCTTCATCGCCAGCGACGGCGCCGGCGATACCGTACTGCTCGGTCGCGGCGGCTCGGATACCTCGGCGGCCTATTTCGCAGCCAAGCTGCTGGCGGCGCGCCTGGAGATCTGGACCGACGTGCCGGGGCTTTTCAGCGCCAACCCGCGCGCGACGCCGCAGGCGCGATTGCTGCGCTCGCTACACTACGACGAGGCGCAGGAAATCGCCTCCAGCGGCGCCAAGGTGCTGCACCCGCGCTGCATTCTGCCGGCCAAATCCCAGCGCATTCCGATCGCGATCTACGCCACCCACAGCCCGACCTTCGAAGGCACACACATCAGCGCCGATGGCGGCGATGGCGTGGCGCAGGTCAAGGCGGTCTGCATCAAGAAGGGCATCACGCTGGTCTCGCTCGAGAGTCCGGGGATGTGGCATGAAGTCGGCTTTCTGGCGGACGCATTTCAGATCTTCAAGCGTCACGGGCTGTCGGTGGACCTGATTTCCACTTCCGAGACCAATGTCACCGTGTCGCTCGATCCAGCTGCCAATACGCTCGACCAGAGGCTGGTCGATGCACTGATCGCCGATCTGTCGCAGCTCTGCCGCGTGCAGGTCCTGGGCCCGTGCGCCTCGGTGAGTCTGGTCGGGCGCAATATTCGCGCCATTCTGCATCAGCTCGGCGAAGCCTTCGAGCTGTTCGCCGAGCAGCGCGTGTATCTGCTCAGTCAAGCCGCCAATGACCTGAACTTCAGCTTCGTGGTCGATGAGGACCAGGGAGATCGGCTGGTCAACGAGCTGCACGAGCGCTTGATTCGTCCGGTGCGCGCCGGCGCAATCCTGGGACCCACCTGGGAGCAGTTGTTTGCGCGGCCCACGCAGTTGCCCGCGGCGCGCGTGAGCTGGTGGCGCGAGCGGCGCTCGCAACTGCTCGCTCTGGCGCAACAACACGACTGCGCTTATGTGTACGATTCCGCGGTGATCGTGTCAGCGGCGCGCGCGCTCAAGGCGCTGCAGGCGGTCGAGCGCGTGCTGTACTCGATGAAGGCCAACCCGAACTCGCACATCCTGCGGCTGCTGGCCGGCGAGGGTGTGAGTTTCGAGTGTGTCTCGCGCGGCGAGATCGAACATCTGCTCGCGAGCGTGCCGGGGCTGGATCGCAGCCGGATCCTGTTCACGCCGAATTTTGCCAGCCGCGAGGAGTATCGCTGGGCGCTCGAGGCCGGCATTGCCCTGACGCTCGACAACCTCTATGTGCTGCGCCACTGGGGCGAGATGTTTCGCGCTCGCGGTGTCTTCATCCGCATCGATACCGGCACCGGCCGCGGTCACCATCACCACGTGCGCACGGCCGGCGCGCATACCAAGTTCGGCGTACCGCTGGCCGAGATCGATGAGCTTGCGCGCCTGGTCGAGCAGCATGGGGCGGTCGTGATCGGACTGCATGCGCACTCCGGCAGCGGCGTGTTCAATGTTGAAAGCTGGTCCGAGGTCGCCACCTGCCTGCTCGATCTGGTGCCGCGCTTCGCGCAGGTGCGCGTGGTCGATGTCGGCGGCGGCCTCGGTGTACCCGACGGCCAGGACCAGCCGGGACTGAATCTGCTGCAGCTCGACACCGCGTTGCTGGCCGCGAAGCAGAGCCGCCCGGGCATCCATGTGTGGATTGAGCCCGGACGCTACCTGGTCGCGGAGTCCGGGGCGCTGATCGCGCGCGTCACCCAGACCAAGTCCAAGGACGAGCTGCGTTACGTCGGCATCGCCACGGGCATGAACTCATTGATCCGTCCGGCGCTTTACGGCGCCTGGCACGAGATCGTCAATCTCACGCGCATTGATGAGCCGGCCACGGAGGTGGCAGATGTGGTCGGGCCTATCTGCGAGAGCGGGGATTTCCTCGGACACGATCGCCTGTTGCCGCCCACGCGTGAAGGCGATGTCATGCTGATTGCCAATGTCGGCGCCTACGGACGCGCCATGAGTTCGCGCTACAACTTGCGCGAGCCGGCGCTCGACATTGTGCTCGGCCCCTGACCTGCGTAGCGGATGATAGTAAGAGGATTCAAGCACTCAAGGAGCAACACCGTGGAATTTCGCAGACTCGGAGCATCCGGCTTTAATGTCCCTGTGCTGAGCTTCGGCGCCGGCACATTCGGTGGAAAGGGAGAATTCTTCCAGGCCTGGGGTGCCAGCGGTGCGCTCGAAGCGCGGCATCTGGTCGATATCTGCCTTGAGGCCGGCATCAATATGTTCGACACCGCCGACATTTATTCCGCGGGCGCTTCCGAAGAGGTGCTCGGTAGTGCAATCAAGGGCCGCCCGCGTGATGGCCTCATCCTCTCGACCAAGGCTACCTTCCGTAGCGGCTCGGGACTCAATGAGGTTGGTTCCTCGCGCTATCACCTGATACAGGCGGTTGACAAAGCCCTGGTGCGACTTGGAACGGACTACATCGATCTGTTTCAGTTGCATGGCTTCGACGCACAAACGCCGCCGGAGGAGGTGCTCTCGACACTGGACGCTCTGGTGCGCGCGGGCAAGATCCGCTACGTGGGCGTCTCTAACTTTTCCGGCTGGCACCTCATGAAGTCTCTGGCGACGGCTGACCGTTATGGCTATCCGCGGTATGTCGCCAATCAGACGTTCTACTCACTGGTCGGGCGCGACTACGAGTGGGAGTTGATGCCACTGGCCCAGGACCAAGGCATAGGGGCCGTGGTGTGGAGTCCGCTCGGCTGGGGTCGCCTGACCGGCAAGATTCGCCGCGGCCAGCCCTTGCCGAAGCTCAGCCGGCTGCCCAAGACCGCCGCCGCC
>Ga0302324_100007931_pt1 | contig 22485 bp, 12 predicted proteins | sample Palsa_T0_1_FD_201949 | JGI IMG/M metagenome (GOLD analysis project Ga0302324, IMG submission 201949) | Peat permafrost microbial communities from Stordalen Mire near Abisko, Sweden - Palsa_T0_1 | ecosystem: Environmental > Terrestrial > Soil > Palsa > Peat permafrost | place: Sweden: Abisko...
TCCATGATCACCCAGCAGACACTCAAGTTCCACCGTCAGACAGGTGCGCCGCGCCTGACCAGCCTGTCAGAGGTTTTGAACTCGGTGCTGAGCATGTTTCGCGGCAAGCTCCGGGCAGCCGACATCGCGGTTGACTTCGTCGCCGAGCGGGAAGCCGAAGTCTCATGCATGCCTAATGAAGCGCAGCAGATTTTCGCCAACCTTATTTCAAACTCCATCGACGCCATGTCCCGCGGCGGACGCCTCACCATTCGTCTGCAACCTTCGCTGGACTGGAGGGATTACAAAACCGAGGGAATGCGCGTAAGCTTCTGCGACTCCGGAACAGGCATGGACCGCGCCACCATCCCCCACGTCTTCGAGCCTTTCTTCACCACCAAAACCGATACCGGAACCGGCCTCGGCATGTGGGTAGTAGCGCAACTGGTTGACCGCCACCGCGGCCAGGTTCGCGTGTGGAGCACCCAGCGCTCCGGCCGCAGTGGGACTGTATTCTCCGTGTTTCTGCCGTTTGAACTTGCCAGCGCGAACACCATCGCCGAGCCAGTTCCAGTAGAAGCCAATTCTTAAAAGCAATCCTCACTGAACCCTGTTTCACAAACCTGCCTTGTAACAGGGCACGACTCCGCATGCTGCGGAAAAACTCACGGGGGAGGCAAGAAGTGTCAGGGCACGATTTTCAGTCGTGCCGAAAGAAGGCCGGAACAACGATGGGTTTCAACCCCTGCGGGATTCAAATCAGTTGCGACGGCCATTTATGAAACACGCTCTCGTGTCATGTCTCTAAAGTTCATATCAAAAAATGACCCCGTCATCCTGTCGAAGCGCACTTCGGCGGAGTCGAGCGGACCTGCTTTTAAGACGGTCATCACGAACCCGCCTGTGCCTTTCGACCTGACGAGATAGTTGGAAACCAACAAGGTCGACGAATCGAATTTCCTCTTCCCATAATGGCTCTCCACCTCATAAGTTTCAAAATGGAATGCGCATCGCGACTTCCCGCGCGCGAATCCATCCGCCCCACCGCCGTCTCATTAGACTGGCCTCATGTAACGCAGAGGCACCACCGCCCATGGCAATCAAAACGCATCCTCGGAACCACAATGAGACTGAACCGGTCAAACCAATCACCAAGCTCCGGCGCGAAATCAGACCGCGACGTGCGCCGTGATGCGCGTCATGATGTGTCCAGCGCTGCTATTACTGGCGTGCCTTTGCCTTCCCCTCGACGCGCAAACAAATGCATGGACATGGATAGGCGGAAGCAGCGCGCTCGGCGCAAATAGCGGCCAGTCCGGCTCGTATGGCACGCTGGGCACCGCCGCCGCTGGAAACACCCCCAGTGGCCGCAATGGCGCCGCGAACTGGACCGATGGCAACGGCAACTTCTGGCTCTTTGGCGGTTATGGGTACGACGCCAACGGCACTCTTGGCTATCTCAACGACCTTTGGGAATTCAATTCGTCGCTGAATGAATGGGTCTGGATGAGCGGAAGTGACACCGTTGGCAGCCATGGCGGTCAGCCCGGAGTCTACGGCATGTTAGCAACGGCCGCTGCCGCCAACACTCCCGGAAGCCGCAATGGCGCAGCGGCCTGGACCGACAAGGACGGCAATCTCTGGCTCTTTGGAGGCTGGGCCTACGATTTCGAGAGCATAGCCGGCGAGCTGAACGATCTTTGGGAGTTCAATCCCGTCACCAACCAATGGGCATGGATGGGCGGAAGCAGCACAGTCGGCCCGCACGACGGCCAATCCGGCGTGTACGGCACATTGGGAACGCCGGCTGCAGGAAATACGCCCGGGGGCCTTTATGCCCCTTCAAGCTGGACCGACAGCAGCGGCAATCTCTGGCTCTTTGCAGGCCAAGGCTACGACGGCAACGGCAATTTTCACGAACTCAACAGCCTCTGGGAATTTAATCCCGCCACGGCTGAATGGAGTTGGATGGGTGGAAGCAAGACAGCAGGCATTAATGGAGACGTGCCCGGTGTATACGGCACGCTGCGCACGCCGGCTGCAGGAAACATTCCCGGAAACCGCAGCGCCGCATCGAGCTGGACCAGCGGCAGCAGCCCCTGGCTCTTCGGCGGCAACGGCTACGATGCGTCCGGAAACGGCGGCTACCTCAACGACCTTTGGCAGTTCGATCCCGTCAGCAACGAATGGGCGTGGATGAGTGGAAGCAGCTCCGTAGGCGCAAATGGCGGCCAATCCGGAGCCTACGGCACACTGGGAAAGCCCGCTGCCGCGAATACTCCCGGAGGCCGTTCGGACGCGACAAGCTGGACCGACGCCAACGGCAATCTCTGGCTCTTCGCTGGCTATGGCGCCGATGCCAGCGGCAACGGCGGTTACCTCAACGATCTGTGGGAGTTCAATCCCGCCACCAACAATTGGGCCTGGATGAGCGGAAGCAGCGCAGTCGGCAGCAATGGCGGCCAGCCAGGTGTGTACGGCACAGAGGGCACGCCTGACCCTGGAAATGTTCCCGGAGGCCGCGATGCCGCCAGCAGTTGGACCGACAGCAGCGGCAATCTCTGGCTCTTTGGCGGTTATGGTTTCGACGCCGGCGGCAATCTGGGATATCTCAACGACCTTTGGAAATTTCAGCTATCCACGACTTCTCTGCCCACAGCAGCGACGCCAACCTTCTCGCCTCCGCCAGGAACGTATACCTCGTCGCAGAGCGTGACCGTCCTCGACGCAACCTCCGGCGCAACCATCTACTACACCACCGATGGGACCACACCGACGACTACATCCACCATTTTTGCGGGGCCGATCAACATCGCGTCCACGGAAACACTCAAGGCAATCGCCGCAGCGAGCGGCTACTATCGAAGCGTCGTCGCGACAGCGGCCTACACTATCAACCTGCCAACGCCGGTAGCGGTGCCAACGTTCTCGCCGGCAGCAGGGACTTATACCTCGTCGCAGAGCGTGAGCATCCTCGATGCGACCGCCGGCTCAACCATTTACTACACCACCGATGGATCGACACCGACGACTGCCTCCACCGTTTACGCAGGCGCAATCAACATATCAACCACGGAAACGCTCGAAGCGATTGCCACAGCCAGCGGCCATGCTACCAGCGCCGTCGCTACCGCGGCCTATATCATTAGCTTGCCCGCCGAAAGCTTCACCATCGCCGGGACAGCTCTCACCATCGCGCCGGGCGCAGCCGCCGGAAACACGTCGATAATCACCGTCACACCCAGCGGAGGATTTAAAGGAGCCGTCGGAATAATTGCTTCCATCACCACCAGCCCAGCTGGCGCGCAGAACACGCCCACGTTGAGCTTTGGCTCGACCAGCCCGGTAGCGATTACCGGCGTGAGCGCAGCAACGGCAACTCTCACCGTAACCACCATCGCGCCCAGCAGCGCAGCTCTTTCATATCCCGGACGCCCAGGGATTCACACGGCCACCTTCGCCGGCGCAACCCTCGCCTGCCTCCTGCTCTTTTGCTTTCCCGCGCGGCGTCTCTCAAAGACAATCTTCGCAAGCGTCGCCCTCCTCGCAATCCTTACCAGCGGCGTCGTCGCATGCGGAGGGACGGTGAACAGGTCCGCAGTCATCAACAATCCCGGCACCACTCCAGGAACCTACACTCTGGCAATCACCGGCACGTCGGGCGGAATTTCGCAAACCGGAACAATCATTCTCACCGTGCAGTAGCCAATTCGGGCAGGCTCAGAGCAGGCGCTCGTAAGGCACGTAGACGGGTTCCCAAACATAAGCGCGAAGCTGCTCAGCGAGTACACCTTCGTCTGCGATTGCGGCCACTCCATCCACGATGGCCTGCCTGCCAACCGCCTCCGCAACAACCATTCCAACCTTGCGCGAATCCGCTATCGGCGGAAGCAGTCGGCCGTTCTTGTCTTCGCGCGCCGGAGACAACTGCGCCAGCGCCTTGGCCGCCGCCATGATCATCGCGTCCGTTACCCGCCGCGCGCGCGAGACAAGAATGCCCAGCGCAAGTCCAGGGAAAATGTAGGAGTTGTTAGTCTGCGCAATGGGAATCAATTTGCCGTTGACTTCAACAGGCGCAAACGGACTGCCCGTGCCAACAATCGCACGGCCATCCGACCAATTCAACAGATCAACAGGTGTAGCTTCGGCGCAAGATGTCGGATTCGAGAGTGGAAAGATGATCGGCCGCGGTGTATGACTGGCCATGGCGCGAACAATCTCTTCAGTAAACGCGCCCGGTTGTGCCGACGTGCCCACCAGCCCGGTAATGCCGGCATTGCGCACCACATCAAGCAGTGAAATGTCGTTTCCGCCGGAGAGTTGCCACCCCGCAATATCGCCGCGCGGACGCACCCAAGGCCGCTGGCCCTCGTGAATGCCGCTCCCGCCTTCAACCAAAAGCCCATTGCGATTGAAAGCAAAGATGCGGTCCCGCGCCTGCGCTTCGGTCAAGCCTTCTTCCTGCATTGCCGTGAGCAATAGACTCGCGATGCCCAACCCTGCGCCGCCGGAACCAAACAGCGCAATGGTCTGGTCCTTGAGCGGCACGCCTGTCGCGTTGACGGCAGCCAGCAGCGTCGCCGTCGTCACGGCAGCGGTGCCCTGTATGTCGTCATTGAAGGTGCAGAGGCGATCGCGATAGCGCTCCAGCAATATTGCCGCGTTGACTCCGGCAAAGTCTTCCCATTGCAAAAGAATATGCGGCCAGCGTCGTTCGACCGCGGAGACAAAGGCCTCGACAAAATCGTCGTACTCCTTGCCGCGCACGCGGTGATGCTGCCAGCCAATATAAATCGGCTCGTTAAGCAACGCCTCATTATCGGTACCCACGTCAAGCAGCACGGGAAGACAATGCTCCGGCGGAATGCCGGCCAGCGCAGTGTAAAGAGCCATCTTGCCGATAGGAATGCCCATGCCTCCCGCGCCCTGATCGCCCAGCCCCAAAATGCGCTCGCCATCGCTGACGACAATGCAACGAATATCGTCGTAGCGCGGGTTCGCGAGAATCTGCTCAATGCGATCGCGGTCGGGATAACTCAGAAAAAGCCCGCGCGGCTTGCGCCAAATCTCACTGAAGCGCTGGCAGCCTTCGCCCACCGCAGGCGTATAAACAACCGGAAGCATCTCTTCCGTGTGCTCGGCAATGAGCGAATAGAAAAGGGTCTCGTTGTTATCCTGCAGATCGCGCATGTTGCTGTACTTGCCAAATGCGGTCTCGCGGCTGGCAAGTACCCGCAAGCGCCGCAAGCGCTGATCCTCAAGGGTTCCCATGTGTGGCGGCAACAAGCCATGGAGCCCGAAAGCATCGCGCTCTTCTTCAGTGAATGCTGTGCCCTTGTTCAGCCTTGGATGAAGCAGCAGGTCAAAACCATGTAGACGAGTGCGAAAGACGGCCTTATCTGACGGTAACGGCTGCGCAGATTCAGTGCTCACTTGCGGTTGCTCCTCGATAAACCCTCGAACTTGTTGCATAAGCTGTGCTTTGAAAGGGCACAGTTTTACAACTTGGTAAAAAACTCATTCCACTCTCGATTCTGGAATGTTTTGTAACAGGGCACGACTTTAGTCGTGCCGAAAATGCCGAAAAAATCGCTGGGCTTTAGCCCCTGAGGGGAACGACGCGCAGGCCAGCATCCATTCAACCGGCTCTCGAACTTCACTACTCTTCGATGATAGCCAGATCCCATGGTGCAATTGTCAATTGCGCCGATTGCGCAACCTGTTTTCCATCCAGCAGGTTCGTGCCCGATGCGTAGCCGTACCCCAGCTTCACTTCCGCGCCGGAATAGTTGAAGTAGTAATGAATCTTCTTGCCCATGCGATTCACGCCATGCTGCACATGGATAACCGCCGGCAATTGCTGGTCCGCGTTGCTGAGTCCGGCTTTTTCCAGCGCGCCCTTCAGCACGGCAGTCTGCAGTTTGTCTGAGAGATAAGTTCCTTCATAGAGCAGCGTGCCCGAGCCATATTCATTTTCGGTAATAGCCGGCCACTTGCCGAAGAACGGATGATCGTAATACGCAATTGCCCTGGCGTGTTCCGGCATCAGAAACTCCGCCCAATAAGAGACCTGGTTGTCTTCGCCCGCATGAAACGGATCGTCTTTTAGCGTCAACGGATGTTCGAGGTTGGAGAACTCCTGATAGCTGATACCGGCCGCTTCGCGCAGAGGCCCCGGGGCGCGCACCCAGCGCACAGCTGAATTCTCGTTAGCAAATCCGCTCTTGAAAGTCATCACCACGTGACCGCCGCCTTTTACATAATCGGCAATCCGCTTGAGAAGCGCGTCATCCGATATATAAAGCACCGGCACAATCAGCAGCTTGTATTGCGAAAAGTCCTGCGTCTCAGGGAAAACAAAATCGCTGCCGATGTTCAGTTCGTAGAGCGAATGGTGCAGTTGCTGCACCACTGAGGCGTAGCCGTCAGGCTCTCCGGTCCAGCTTCTTGCCGGCACTCCACCGCCGTATGGCATAAAGCTGATGGCGTTCGCTGAGTCGCGGCTCCAGAGTATAGCCACTTGGTTATGGACCTGCAAACCAACCAGATGCGGGCCGATTTTCTGCAGCTCATGCGCAGTGCGGCTCACCTCGGCGTACTCGCGATTGGGCTCGAGGTCGTGCGAAAGAATGCCCTTCCAGTAGGTCTCCTGGTTGGCAGCAATCGAGGCCCAGTGCCAGTACTCCACCATGTTGGCGCCGTTGGCGAGATACGTGTAGACATCTTCGCGAATTTGCCCGTCGTAAGGCGGAAATTGACTGCCTGAAGACCAGCCAATGGTCTGCGCGTTGGTCTCCGTAACCAGAAAATTGGAATGCTTAAGCGAGCGAGAGAAATCCGTCTGCAGCGCCTGAAAAGCGCCGTCGTAATGGTCCTGCGTCCCGTGATAAATGTTGTCGGCAATAATGTCGAGCGAGTTAGCCACGGCCTCTTCATTCACATCGCGCCGCATCATGCCGCCGTAATCGGTGGTGACGAACTGCCGAGCTGACGCGCACTCACGCACCAACTCAGATTGCCAGTGGAGAAAATCCGTCACCCGCATCTGGTTCCAACGCGTCCACTCAAGTTTGTAGCCAGTAGAAATGGTGCCGTCCCGTTTGGGCAGGTCTTCCCACGTGTGCAGATTCTCGCCCCAGTAATTCAGAAACCATGCTTTGCTTAGCGCTTCAGGCGTCACAAACTTCTTTTCCAAATAATGCTGAAAGCCGATGAACACATCAGGGTTGGCAGCGTCATAGCTCGACGTTTCATTATCCAGCTGCCACCCAATCACGTTTGGATTGTCCTTATAGTGCGCGACGATATGACGAATAAGTCGCTCTGCATAAAATCTGTACGCCGGAGAATCCGTATCCATGTTCTGGCGAATGCCGTAAGCACTCTTGACTGGCTGGCCGCCAAACATTCCGCCAGGAATGCGGTCGGCCAGAATTTCAGGATGCTGGTGAGCCATCCATGCGGGCAGGGCATAAGTAGGCGTTCCGAGAATCACCTTGATGCCCGCCTTCCCCATCGCATCGACAATGCGGTCCATCCAGTCGTATTCGAAGTGGCCGTCTTCGGGCTCCCAAAGGCTCCATGTTGACTCACCCATGCGGACAACGTTGAGCCCGGCGGCCTTCATGAGCGCCACGTCTTTAACCAGCCGGTCCGCCTGCGCAGTAGGCGTGTCCTGAGGCGTGTACTCGTTGTAGTAAGCAGCGCCGTAAAGCACAGTGGGGAAATTGAGGTCGGGGCCAGAAGCTGAAGGCGGCGCGGTTTGCGCCTCAGCTGAAGTCAAACCCGTCAGGCATATGAAAGCCAAGGCCGCAAGAAATCGTTGGCTCGAAACGTGCATCCAAGTCCCCTTTTCAGTTGAAAGGCAAGTTTATACGAGCGGAACGCTCAGGAGAAATCAGCCGGCCGGACCATTTCGCCCTCCGTGCTCTATGGGGCGGAGTCGATCTCCGCAGCCGCAGGGTTGGCGAGCGAGTCGACGACCCTTTCTGCGCTGCCGCCCACCCTTCGATACTCTTCAATCGTTAACAGCACGAAAACATGCATCCCTTTTTCGGCGATGAACACTGGGCTACTCGCAGCGGCCTTCTGGGCGCGGGCGGGATACTTGTCGAACTCTTCCATCAAGATCGTCTTTTTTGTGATCGAGAGCCTTCTCTCTGGAGCGCATGTACATTATGCGCCGGTGCGTGGCCGGAATCTTTCTCCGTGTGGATTCATCGCGGAAACTGGGTTCCCCAGGTCTCTTTTTGAGACATGGGAAAACACGAATCTCGGCAAGCAACTAACTGAACGTAAACACCACAACCTCCGGCGAAGTCCCGACCCGCATCGGCGGTCCCCACGTCCCCGCACCGTAAGAAGTGTAGACCTGAAGTTTGCCGAACGAATGCAAACCATAAGTAAATTTGCCGAAGATGCGCTGCGTGAGCCAGGTAAAAGGCGCGAACTGGCCACCGTGCGTGTGGCCGGATAGCTGCAAGCTGATCCCAGCTTCCTCCACAATGGGCAGCCGATTGGGAACGTGATTCAACAGAATGCTCGCCGCAGCGCGATCAATTTTCAGGCCTTCAAGATTTGCCCGCATACGAATCGGAAAAGTCGTGTCGTGATAAGGAACGCCGAGAATCTGCAGGCCGTCTACCGTGACCTTCTCGTTCGCAATCACGCGGATGCCCACATCTTTCAGCGCTGCAAGAAAGTGTTCAGCCTCACCGAACTCGTCGTGATTCCCAGTAGAAAAGAAAATTCCGAATGGCGGGTTGAGCTCTTTGAACGGCGCGGCGAAGCCGTCGGCATCCGCCTTGGTGCCGTCAAAAAAATCGCCCGCGATGAACACGATGTCCGGCTGTAAGCGGGCAGCCAGTGTCGTGAGCCGCCGCGCGAAGCGCGCTCCATTAACGTGGCCAAGATGCAGATCACTCATCAGCAGTGCCGTGCGGCCGCGCCATGCCGATGGCAGGTTAGCAAGTCGAATAGAGACGCGGCGTATGCGGCTCATGCGAGCGTTGATGAAGCCATAAATGCCGACGGCGAGGGCCAGCGCAAGAAAGACCCAGGCAACCAAGGGCCGATGCTCAGCGGCATGTGGGTCCAGCGGAGTCAACTTCAAAATCCACCACGCCAGCCAGCACAGAATCGCGCCGAAGAACAAGTAATTCAGAAGTCCAAGCCAGACAGCAGCAACGCGATAAAGGGCTATCACGACCGGGTTGTAAAAATAGAAGCTGAGCAAAGACGCAATCACAAAGCTGCAACTGAGAATCAGCAGCGCCACTCGCAGCGCAGGTGTGGCCCCGACGCCGGCGTGGCCGCAAAATGCGATCCACGTGTCGTAGAGCAACCAATGGGCCAGCAGAAGAAAAGATTCAATAATGGCAATACCCAGGACAGGCCAGGCTTTCAAACGTAACTCCTTCCTTCAATTCTTGCATGGCAATCATGTCCTTTTCAGCGCCCCTCGCGAGCCACCTGCTATTCCCGGCGCGCCTGCATGAAACAATAGCTTTGATGGCGGCAAACGGAAACAATGCGCTGGGGCTCTACGTCTCAATTCCCTTTTGCCGTTCGAAGTGCACTTATTGCAACTTCGCCTCAGGCGTCTATCCCGCCAGCGAGCACGAGCGCTATATTAACCGGCTGATCGAAGACCTTTCGAACGCAGCAGATTGGGCGTCGAAGACAGGCGTGGAACTGCCGCGCACAGTTGACACCGTCTACCTCGGCGGAGGAACGCCCAGTCTTCTGGCCCCAAATCTGCTTGAACGTCTTTTCGCCGCGATGCGAAAGCATTTCGATTTTGAGTCGGATGCGGAAATTACCATCGAGTGCGCGCCAGGGCAAATCGCCGCTGAAACACTCGACGCATTTCAGCGCGTAGGCGTCAATCGCGCCAGCTTCGGCGTGCAGTCGTTCATCGATCGTGAGGCCCAGGTCAGCGGCCGTCTCCACACCCGCGCGGTCGTCGAACAGGACCTGCGCCGTATGCGCAGCGCAGGGATCGCCAACCTGAATGTGGATCTGATCGCTGGCCTTGCCGGGCAGACGCTCGCCTCCTGGGAGGAGTCCCTGACAGCGCTGCTCGACTGTGGCCTTCCGCACGCCAGCGTCTACATGCTCGAGGTGGATGAAGATTCGCGTCTGGGTCGCGAGATGCTGGCGGGCGGCGCGCGCTATTACGCCGGCCTCGTTCCCACAGACGACGCCATCGCGCGAATGTATACCCACGCAGTTGAACGGTTCAGCGAGACTGGCCTTCAGCAGTACGAAATTTCAAACTTCTGCCGCCCTGGATTCGCCTCGCGCCACAACTTGCGCTACTGGGAGCGGCGACCTTATCTCGGACTGGGCCTGGATGCATCCTCCATGCTGCTCGAAGCCGGTTCGGCGAGCGTGCTGCGATCGACAACCACCAGCGATCTGGCCGAGTTTCTTGCTGGTCCGCGTGCAGTCGAAACTTCCTGGACTTCACCAGCGCAGCAGCATGAAGAAGCCTGGTTCCTCGGCCTGCGCCTCAATCGCGGAGTGAACATCGCCGAGGTCGAGCGCGAATTCGGCCCGGAACCCGCAGCTCAAGCAATGGAAGTTGTTGCGCGCTTGGTAGAAGATGGCCTGCTGGCATCGGACGGAGAGACGGTGCGGTTGACGGCACGCGGCCGAATGCTTTCCAACGATGTCTTTCAGGAATTCTTGGCTCTCGATGCCAGCGACCTCGAACCCGCACCGAGACTTCCTTAGCCCTTCAGCTTCTCTGCGACGCTCTTAGCCTGCGTAAACAGATAAAGATAATCCGGCCCGCCAGCCTTCGAGTCCGTTCCGCTCATGTTGAAGCCGCCAAAAGGATGTGCGCCGACCATAGCGCCGGTGCACTTGCGATTGAGATAAAGATTGCCAACAAAAAATTCGCGAGCTGCGTCGTCCAGCGTTTCGCGGTCGTCGGTGTAGATGGCGCCGGTCAGCCCGTACTCGGTGTTGTTGGCCACAGCAAGACCCTCTTCGTAGCTGTTCACTTTAATAAGCGCCAGAATGGGTCCAAAGATTTCTTCCTGCGCCAACGCCGCATTGGGAGCGATGTCAGCAAACACAGTCGGCTCCATAAAGTATCCGCCGTCCGCGGTCTGCGGAGCATTTCCACCAGCGATAAGCCGCCCTTCCTTCTTGCCAATCTCGACGTAGGACACCATCGAATCGAGCGCAGCCTTATTGACCACCGGCCCAAGATTCGCGTTCGTTGCCGGATCGCCGACAGTGAGCGTGGCCACCTTCTCGCGCACCCGCTCAACGAAGACGTCATAAAGCGGCGCTTCAATAATGGCGCGGGAGCACGCAGAACATTTCTGCCCGCTGAATCCAAAAGCCGCCGCAACTACCCCATCAACTGCCGCGTCCAAATCCGCGTCCGCGCAAACCAGAATCGAATCCTTCCCGCCCATTTCAAGAATCGTCCGCTTGATCCAGATCTGCCCAGGCTTGGTGCGCGCGGCGCGCTCGTGAATGTCGAGGCCAACCGCTTTCGAGCCCGTAAAGGCGATGAAGCGCGTCTTGGGATGCTCGACGATCGCATTGCCAAAAGTAGCTCCCGAGCCGGGGCAAAAATTCACCACCCCGCCAGGAAGGCCAGCCTCTTCCAGCACCTCAACAAACTTGGCCGCAATCGTCGGCGAATCGCTGGAAGGCTTCAGAATCACCGTGTTCCCGGTAACGATAGAAGCAGCAGTCATGCCCGCCATGATGGCGAACGGGAAATTCCACGGCGGAATAACTGCACCCACGCCAAGCGGGATGTAAAGCAGCCGGTTGCGCTCCCCAGGGTATTGAATCGGAGTCGTAGCAGCAGCCAGGCGCAGCGCCTCGCGTGCGTAAAACTCCAGAAAATCAATAGTTTCGCCTACGTCGGCGTCGGCCTCTGCCCAGTTCTTGCCGACTTCATAAGTAAGCCACGCGCAAAACTCGAAGTGACGGCTGCGAATGATTTCCGCCGCGTTCAGCAGCAGGGATACGCGCTGGTCCGTAGAAGTTCTGCTCCAGATTTCGTAGGCGCTAAGCGCCGCAGCCATTGCCTCTTCCGCGTGCTCGGCGCCAGCCTTCTGGTGGATGCCTACCACCTGCGCCGGGCGTGCCGGGTTCAGCGAACGAATCTTGCCTTCAGTCTTGAGCCGCCGCCCGCCAATGATCAGGTCGTATTCGCGGCCCAGCTGTCCGCCTACCTGATCGAGCGCCGCCTTCATGGCGCGCGCGTTCTCAGGGGTTTTGAAGTCGATGAACGGCTCATTGGCAAAGCCGCCCTTGGGGGAGCGCGGCTCAATGTGGGTAGCGAGGGATGCGGTAGCCATATCTCTTTCAGCTTACAGCCGACGGTGGACAGTTGTCAGCGGGATAAGGAGCCTGACGCGCCGAAAGAGGAAGAAGGCGAACGGGCCGGCAGCAACAGATTCAGAGACTATCCATCCGGAAAACCACGCGAACAGGCAAAATCCAGGAATAGAATGCCGCTATCGGGTTTCAATCCGGTCCACAAATCCCAACTGCATGGAAGTCGTCGAAACGAACAAAGAGGCCTTATGAAATCTCTCGCACACGCCCTGCGCTTGGCAATGCGCCAGCTGCGCAAGTCACCTGGATTCACGCTGACGGTTGTGCTCACCTTGGCACTGGGAATTGGCGCGACAACGGCCATTTTTTCGCTGGTGGAAGGCATTCTGCTCCGCCCGCTGCCATTCAGCGATCCTGACCGGCTTGTCCTGCTCGGCGATCACGTCGGAAGGAACCCAGGCCTTGGCGTAACAGCGCGGGAGATTGCCACCTATCAAAGCGCGGCCAGCGCATTCTCTTCAATCGGCGGATTCATTGGCGCCAGCTTCGAGCTTTCAGGCGTCGCCAGGCCGGAAGACGTAACGGCTGCCCGAATCACAGCCAATGTGTTTTCCACGCTTGGTACCCAGCCTGTGCTGGGTCGCGTGTTTACTGCCCAGGAAGACGACGCTCATCAGCCGCTGGCCGTAATCAGCTATGCCCTGTGGATGAATCGCTTTCAGCGCGATGCAAATATCCTCGGCAAGCCCATCGACCTCGATCGCAAAACTTATTCCATCATTGGCGTCATGCCGCGCAGCTTTGAGTTTCCGCTGCAAGATGGACAACTCGACCAGACGCAGCTGTGGGTGCCCATGAGCCTGAAGCCGGAGGAGCTAACCGACGCGAACGCGGGCATGTGGGGCTTCCAGCTTGTGGGACGTCTGAAAGATGGGGTCACCGTGGCGCAGGCCACGCAGGATGCCGACCGCGTAGCGCAGCAGGTGATGCGCAACTTCCCCGCCAACATGGCCGCGATTCAGATTACGGGCGATGTCTCGCTTCTCAAGGAGCAAGCTGTCGACGACGTGCGGCCGTTGTTGCGCACGCTCTTTATTGCGGTGGCCGTAGTGCTTCTCATCGCGTGCATGAACGTGGCCGGCTTGCTATTGGTGCGGGCAATTCGGCGCCGCCGCGAATACGCCGTGCGGCTGGCGCTGGGCGCGGGTTCAGGCGTTCTTCTTCGCGAATCAATCCTTGAAGGCCTGCTGCTCAGCCTCGCAGGCGGCCTGCTCGGTCTGGGGTTCGCCGCGGCTGCAATCCGCACCGCGCTTCATTTGTTGCCGGAGTCCATGCCGCGCGTCTCCTCCATTTCAATGGACGGAGCTGTAGTGGCCTTCGCGCTGATGGTCTCCATCGTCACTGGCTCATTGTGCAGCGTTGCGCCGGCATTTGCTGCCATGCGCACCAACCTGACGGAAAGTCTAAAAGATGGCGCGCGCACCGGCAGTGGCGCTCAGAGTCACGCGTGGCTGCGGTCCGCGCTCGTCGTTGCCGAAATCGCGATTGCGCTGGTGCTGCTCACCGTCTCCGGAGCATTCCTGCGCAGCTTTCAGAAGATGCGCGCCGTCGATCCGGGCTTCCGTCCGGACCATGTGCTCGTGGCCGACTATCAGCTTCCTCTGGGCCAGTACTCAACCGACACCTCCGTCAATGCGTTCAACCGGGCAGTGGTTGACCGGCTCTCCGCCAGCACATCGGTCGTTGCCGCGGGCATCACTAGCGTGCTTCCCGCATCAGGAGGCTGGGCGGGCTCGGCCTACACCATTGAGGGCGTACCTGCTAGCAAGTGGAAATTACAATTCGCCAACTTCGCCATCATCGACGGAGACTATTTTCACGCATTGGATATTCCTCTGCTCGATGGACGCACATTCACGGCAAAGGATCGCGCCGACACGCCTCTTGTCGTAATAGTGAACGCGACCATGGCGAAACATTGCTGGCCCGGCCAGCGCGCCGTGGGAAAACGGATGCATGCGGGCAATCCCAAAAAAGGGCTGCCATGGGCAACCGTTGTCGGCGTCGTCGCTGATACTAAAATCGGTGCTCGCGATGAACCGAGCGCAGACCAATGGTACATTCCATCCGAGCAGCCGGCGATCTTGAATGACATTCAAGACACCGGAACTCTCACCCGCGCTGCCGACGGCTTTATCGCGCTGCGTTCGACGCTGCCTCCAGATCAGATGACACATAGTTTGCAGGCGGCCGTGGCCGAGGTCGATCCCGTGCTTGCCCTGCAGCATATACAGCCCATGAGCGACGTTGTCTCCGACATCGAAGCACCGCGCCGCTTCAACACCGACCTGATCACAGCATTTGCCGCTGGCGCGCTTCTGTTGGCCGTGACCGGAATCTACGCGGTGGTGGCGTTCTCGGTCTCGCTGCGCACACAGGAGATCGCAATTCGCATGGCCCTCGGTGCACAGCGCAGCCGCATCGCGCGCCTCGTGCTCATCTCTGCGTTGAAGATGGCCCTGATCGGTTGCGTTCTCGGCGTGCTGGGCTCGCTTGCTGTGTCGCGCTTGATCGCGTCGTTCCTCTTCAACGCGAGCGCAACAGATCCATTCATCTACCTGGCTGCCAGCGTCACCATGATCTTGATGACGCTGGCAGCCTCCGCGCTGCCGGCCAGACGCGCCGCCTCCGCTGACCCCCTTGATGCTCTGCGAGCGAACTAGAAATCAAAACGGAGGGAGGCGGGGGGGCAACCCCCGCATGAAGCCGACAAAACCAGGGCCGTCTTTAGCCGCGGACGGGCGTTTTCCTCCCATTCCGCAGCCTGTCTAGCCGTGCCGCTAAGTCAACTCCGCCTATTTCTTCCCATTGTCTTTAAAATTCAGCGCAAAATAATATGTCGTGTAAGAGTGGCTCGTAGTCACATTCGTTAGAAACTGCCCACCCCCGAAGTACCCGGCACCGCCGCCCACGTTGAAGTGCCGATTGAGTTCATACCAGCTGTAGCCATCCACTTCCGCGCCCACATGGGTACCATGGTCGGCCGTGTTGTGCACAATCGAGCTGCCCGACGTGTTGTAGATCGAGTCCAGCGCCGAAGCCGCCCAAAAATCCAGCCCCTGCACCGTAAACGTGAGCCGCCGGTGGGGCTCAATGGTTGTGCCCGCGCGCACCGCCTCAATGTTTTGCCAGCCGAACAGGTCACTGATACCAAAGCGGTCGTGAGCCGTCGGGTAGATCGTATCGAAGGTGGAGTGCTTCCCGTTAGTTGCCGGATTGCTGTTACCCGATGCATAGTCGTACTGCGCAAAAACGCGCGGCTTCGCCGCCACATGCAGGAACTGGTATGCCGCGCCTTCCTGCGTCGCCCACGCGCCGATGCTTTCCTTACCCACCGTGCCGCCTTCGTAGATCACTTCGCCCGAGTAATCGAACGCCGTGTGGGCTTGCCCCTTGAAGCGCACGCCACCAGCTTTCTCGTTTTCCTTGCCGGTCGTCTTGCCAACAGCCGGTTCCACCACCTCTGCCGGCTGCACGCGCCACAGGAAGAACGGCTCAAGATTCGAGTGCGGCACCAGGTCGTCGATGCGACCATAGGCTCCGTAAATGTTGTTGCCCTCCTGATGCGGACTCACGCCAAAAGCCTGCGGCACCACAGCCGAGGCGGCAAAGATTCCCACGTGCTCCCGCTTCGCGTCCAGGTTCAACACCGCCGCATCGTACGAGCGGCCCTGATTGCGCCACTCGGAGTTGGCGATGATGGTGTTGTTGTAGTTGATAAGCTGCCGCCCCACTCGAAGGCTGAACCAGTGCTTGTCAGGCGCGCCCACCTCGGCATAAGCCAGCTTCAGGTCCCAGCGAACCGTGTTGGGCGGCCCGATCGGCGGGTTTTGGTAACCCGCGCGCGCGTCCTGCACCTGCGCCGTCACACGAAACCAGGTCGCCGTATGCAGATCCAATTGGAACCGGAAACGGTTCAACAGGTAAGAGTCATCGACCTTCGCTTTGAAGCTTGAATTGTCGTACGCCTCATACCGGAACCGCTCCTCGGCCTGCACGTCGATCCAATTGGGCAGCTTCGAGTCAAGGTAGGTCACCGGAGCAAAGTCGTGAAAATCATAAGGGGCCGGATTGCCGGTGGTACGTCCGCCCGCGCCGTTAAGAAAGCTCAGCGGGTTCGAAGACGGCCCCGTGATGAATACGCCGTTGTACCCGGACGTCGCGTTTTGCGTGGTGATGTCGTCCTGCGCCACCAGGGGCAGCGCTGTCGCTAGACCAAACAGAAAGAGCACAGCAGAGATCGACAACATCAACCGGCTGAGTGAAGCAGAAATAACAGAATAAAAAGTTTTTTGCACGTTGAATTCTCCTGTGAATTTGCGCCTGCCGGAAACGGTGCACGCGGCGCAGCGACGGCATGATGCGCGTTTGTTTGAAATGGATAAAAAGAGAGAGCGAGATGGGGTTGATTTACGAGCGACAACAACAGCGGCATCGCGCGGGCAGCGCGGCGCTCACAGCGGTCAACAACACCCGAATAGGCAGACCGGCTTTGGTTTTAGTGTGTTTGATTGAATGAGGTGACACGTGCATCCTCTGCTCATGATCAGAGCGTCAGCATTCAGATGGAGAGTTGGAACAGAAAATCGCGAAGGCCAGCGGGAGCTAGCAACAGGCGGGACAACAACACGCGACTTTGATATAGCTGGTGTGCATATCTACATACAAAAATAACGGGCATAGCGAGCATTGTCAATGGCCAGAGGCCGTGAGTCGTGCCTCAGCCTGAAGTAGGGACCTCAGTTGAAGGGCACGGGTTTCAGCCTGCGGAAACCCAAAACGGAGGGAGGCGGGGGTTTCAACCCCCGCATAAAACCAACAATATTTGAGATGGCTTTAGCCACGGGGCGAAGTCTTCTTCCAATTCGCACGTATATTTGCTACTCTTTCCCGCAAAGGCGCGTCATTTCAGTCAGGAGGTGCGCGATGCGGCTCGCAATCGTCGTTTCGCTTTTCTCGTTCGCAACGGCAGCACTCTGCCAGTCGCCTGCGCCAACTCCGGTGAAGCCTGAAGTTCAGCAGTTGACGCAACCTCAATCGCCACAGCCCGGCCAGGATTTCACCGTGACCACACGCAGCTTTCAACTCGAGACGGTACCGCAACGAGCGCTGTTTATTCCGCACCCGGGAAGCCAGCCGCGGATCGAAATCAAAACGATTGGGCCCAGAACAGTCGATCCGGAGATAGTCATGCACCCACCGCAGTCGAGTCTCGGCGACCAAGCGCCTGGCACGCAGGTCGCGCAAAACCTATACCCCGGACTGACCCTGTTGCCGATCCAAGATTCGAAAGCGAAGACGCAGCCAATTCCGATCGCATGGCCCAATGCGCAGATCAAAGACATCCCCATCGTCTGGCAGAAGACAACAATAATACCCGCGCAAACAATACCCGCGGAGAACCTTCCGAAATCAGAAAAATAAGGCCGGCAGATTCGCAGCCTCGTCGTCCAAGAAATCGTTCAAGAAGCGGCGCCCTGCGACTTCGGCGCCGGAACCTTCTTCCCTTCCTTGCGCGCCTTCGAAAGCCCAATCGCAATAGCCTGCTTGGGATTCGTAACCTTCTTCCCACTGCGCCCGCTCTTGAGCTTGCCTTCCTTCATCGCCTTCATTTCGGTCTCAACGTCTTTTCCCGCGGCCGGTGAATACTTCCGTGCGGACTTCTTGTGAGCCGAACTCTTCTTCTTGGTTGACGTTGCCATCGTCGATCCTCCAGAACGGTCAGATGACGGTGTGGGCAAAGCTGTTGCTTTGATGCATTGGATCTTTCCCCGCCAAAGCCCCGGTCATCCTGAGCGAAGCGCACTTCAGCGGAGCCGAAGGACCTGCATTTGGGAAACTGACGGTGCGCTGATCGCCCCAGAACAAATCCGACCGGCCTCTGAGACGACACGCTACGTCGTCTCCGTCAGCGCCTCAGTCTGCTTGCTCATCTTAGCCGTCCGCTGAATCTTGTCCCAGTTGAAAGGCTTGCCATCGATGGCGCGCATCACGGTCTTGAACAGGACAATCGAAAACACCTGGCGATAGGCAAATCGCTGCAGCCAGATGTGGAACAGCAGCCATCCGTCGCCTTTGCTCGCGGGGTGGCGGCGCTCCAGCGAGAAGGCCACCGACGAAGTGACGAAATCGATCAGCAGGAAACCGAGGAAGAAGACCAGCAGCTTGTCCAGGCTCGCCGACGAAGTGGACTCCGGGTGGTAGTAGCGATCCTTGAAATAATTGCCCACGCCAAACAGAAACATGATGTCGATGAAGGGTGAGACGAGCGGCAAAAACATCTGGAAGACGAGAATATTGGGCAGCGCAAACAGCCCCATAGCCTTGTTGCGAATGAATGCCGCGCGATGTTTCCACACAGCCTGAAGAGTCCCAAACGACCACCGAAAACGCTGCCGCATCAGCCCCTTCATGTCGATGGGCGCTTCCGTAAATGCCAGCGATCTATCTTCGTAATCGACCCTGAATCCCTGTTCAAGAATGTTCATGGTGAGGTCCGCATCTTCAGCAACGGTGTTGATCGGATAGCCGCCCGCGGCCTTTACCGGCGCAGTACGCCACGCGCCAATGGCCCCAGGAACAACAGTGACCACGTGAAACACATCCAGGGCGCGGCGCTCAAAATTCTGGCTGGTGATGTATTCCAAAGCCTGCCAGCGCGTCCACAGGTTCACGCGATTGCCGACCTTCGCATTGCCCGCCATCGCCCCGATGCGCGGGTCCTCAAAGTGAGGGATGAGCTTCGATATCGCATCGGTAGCAATCACCGTATCCGCGTCAATGCCGACATAGATATCTTCAGTCAACCTGTCGAGCGCGTAATTGAGCGCCGCAGCCTTGCCTCCGTTTGGCTTGGAGAATACCTGCACGCGGCCAGCAGTAATTTCAGCAGCGTAAGCTTCGCGCGCAACCTCCGCGGTTCGGTCGGAAGATCCGTCGTCAATCACGATAACGTGCAGATTTTTGTAATCGGAGTTCAGCACCGAGCGAATAGTGCGTACGATGACCGTCTCCTCATTGAAGGCCGGAATGAGGACAGCCACGCGCGGATTGAAACCGGGTGAGGCCTTCGCGTGCGGAGTGCGCAGCCTGTCAAAGACAGCCAGCAGCCCGATAAGAATCAACCGCGCAGCCATCAGAATATCGCCAACAAAAAAGACAAACACAATGAAGCGGCCAACAATCTGCACGCCAGAGAAGGCGACCGAGTCCGGCATGGCGCGAAGATACTGCCGCCAGTTCAGTTCGGGCATCACCTCGGCTGTAGTCTTGCCCATCAGCGCGGAAACCGGGACAACGGTGTATCCATGAGCGCGCAAAGCATCAATCAAAACCGGCAGCGCCGCAACCGTGGCCGATCGATCGCCGCCGCCGTCGTGCATCAAAATCACCGACCCGCGGAACTGCGGCTTGGTCTTCATGATTTGCAACTGCTCGAGTACCGATTGCGTAATTTCCTGCGGGTTCTTGCGCGGGTTCTCGTTCCAGTCGTTGGTGTCGATCTTGCTGCCCACCACAATGAATCCCTCATTCTGGATAGGGACAATCGGCGCAGCCTGATCGTCCGTTTCCGGCTCCTCGTCAATATCGTAAGGTGGCCGAAAATAAAGCGGCTGCACATTCAGCTTGCTTGCAAACAACCGCTCCGTAAGCTTGACCTGCAGGTCCAGTTGCTGCGGAGAAATTTCGCTGATGTCAGGATGCGTGTACGTGTGGTTGCCAATCTCGTTGCCTTCGCGCGCCAGGCGCTGCATCAGGCCGATATTCTCCGCCGCCTCTTCGCCAATCAGCATGAACGTGCCTTTGACGTTTTTTGCTTTCAAAATATCCAGTATCTTGGGCGTCCACTTTGGGTCCGGGCCGTCATCGAATGAAATTGCGACTTCATTCGGATGATAGCCGTAATACTCCACCGTATAAGTGCGCGGATAAACATCCATATGCTCATCTTCGATAAGCTGTTTGCGAGCATCTTTTTCGTCCGTATCGAGAGTGACGGTGCGCTTACCGGACTGAGGAAGCCCAGTCACCCGCATGATGTCGCCTTCGCCCTGGATGTTGATGTAATGGCCCGGCAGCACGGAATTGAGCGCCTGCAACGATTCCGGCGCGCTCGGCTTATCCCATACGTTCCACAATGAATTGTCTTCCATGCCCAGGCGCCAAAGAGCAAATGTTGACAGGCCCAGTTGCCGAGCTCCGCGCAACTCATTCAGCATGGTCACTCCATCCAGAAACCACACCACATGGCGCTGGTTCGTGTCCTCGTCGATGTACTCAAAATGCGGATTGAGCGAGTTGTCTTCAAGATCCAGATCCGCATCGGCATCGCTCGCACGCTGCCAGGCTTCCGAAACCGGGAAGTCCTCAGTGTTCACCACCTGCGGCTTACCGGGCAGATTGTGGCTGCCCTTTTTCGCGGCGACAGGCGTAGAGAGCGTCCAGTCATACCCGTAATTACCCACCGCGCAAATGATCTTTTCCTTCGGCACAATCTTGAGCACACGCGTCAGGTTGCCGATGAACCAATCCTGGCTGGCGATGGGCCCGGGATCGCTGGTGGTCTGGTGCTCGTCGTAGTTCATCAAAATGACGCCGTCCGAGTTGGCAGCAATCTGCTTCAGATCGCCATCGGATGCCGAAACCGCGGTGTTGACATAGAGACGAAAATTACGGGAATGCAAATCGACATAAAGCTCGTGAATGAAGGCCATGTAGCCCGCATCCGCGCTGTCGGGAAGGCTCTCGAAATCCAGCGAAAGGCCGTGATAACCGGGATACGCGTTGAAGAAGCGCACAATCTGGCTGCGAAGAGTTGCGCGCTTCGCGGCATCGTTCAATATCACGCCAAAGCTCGCATCCCAGGCGCCGGCTGAGGCGTTGTAATTATTTAAGTGAGGAAAGACTTCCGTATCTTCCCTTGCCGCCTGGATAACGCGCTTGACCCTGTCTCCGTCGTCTGGGTCGTGTATGGTCGAGCCTTCAACCACGGGATATTCGCGATGCGTGTCGTTGTTCGTAGCCATCAACGTTCCCGCCGGCGACGTCGCGTGCAGCCACTGCGGGAACAGCAGATCGATCTGATGGACATGCTCCTTGAACGACGAGTAGCTGGCCGGGTCGTCCTGCACATAATAAGCGGCGCGCAGACCTTCGCCGGAGTTGAACGGAATCTCAGACGGCTTGCGGTCAGTTTTGCGGCGCGCCGGCCTGGCGCTCTTCCCCGCTCGCAACAGGGGCGACTCCGGCAGCGCCTTGAAGTTGTGTTTAGGCGTCGGCAGCAGCAGCTCCGGCAGATGCTGCGCGCGGAATACATTGAAGATAAATGCAGCCAGCACCAGCGTGACCAGCAGGGCAGTTGCATCCAGCACCCGGCGCAGGCGCTTCCAACGTTTGCGATGGGGGTCGAAAAATATCTGGCGATCAGGCATGGACGGCTTTATTAATCCTATCGAACAGTTTCAAGGTTCACGCGGAAATCGCGACTCCACTAGCGAGGCTCATTTAGATGCTGCCAGGTGGTCAACTGACCACCGGAGGGGGAACGGCCTCTCTTAAGGCTACCCTGAAACAGCTGACTGGGCGAAAATCATACGAGCGGCTTACGCTGTACAGTACGAATCGTATGGAAGCTGAGACGGAGAGTCAATTGACGGCGTTAGGTCAAAGAATGAAATGGGGGAGCACCGCGCTGGCGCTGGCCGGCGGTGCGTGGATGCGTCTGTGGATGCTGAAAGCGCTTCCGCAGACCTCTCCCGACACGCTGCTCTATGGCGGCATGGCCAAAAACATGCTGCTGCATGGGCAGTTTGCCATCACCGACGGCAGCGGCGTGGTCCACGAAACGCTGATCCGGCTCCCTGGATACCCACTATTTCTGGCCCTCTGGTTCAAGCTCTTTGGGCTCGATAACTACAACGCCGTCAGTTACGTGCAAATCGCGTTAGAGCTAGCCGGCTGCTGGCTCCTGGCCGACTTTGTCCGGCGGATTTCGCCCGCAGCCATCGGCGAGGGCGCAGCCCAATGGACCCTGTGGCTCGCCGCGCTTTGCCCCTTTACCGCCGCCTATGCCGTAGCTCCCCTAACGGAGACGCCCACGCTTTTCACGATTGCGCTTGCGCTGTGGGCACTGGC
>Ga0302324_100007932_pt1 | contig 22484 bp, 19 predicted proteins | sample Palsa_T0_1_FD_201949 | JGI IMG/M metagenome (GOLD analysis project Ga0302324, IMG submission 201949) | Peat permafrost microbial communities from Stordalen Mire near Abisko, Sweden - Palsa_T0_1 | ecosystem: Environmental > Terrestrial > Soil > Palsa > Peat permafrost | place: Sweden: Abisko...
ATTAGCGATATCTATTTCTGAAACTAAATCGTGCATAGCTTTCACTCGGACTACCATGCCGAACTTTCGCTGCGCATGGTCCCGAATAATACTCGCTAGATCCGCTACCAACCCGGGGTGCTTGTTTCCAATCTCTTTCCGGTGGAAGTATTTCAATCCTGATTTTTGCAGCCGTTTTTTCCATTCGCGTTCAAACTCAAGCCAACAATCCGCCGTGGATAGAAACCCCGCCACAGCCAATGCCAATTGGTCATGCTGTGTGCCGCTCGCATCGAAGTAACAAGTGAAGGCCGACACGACAATCCTACGCCAACCCAGACCAGCGTAAATCTCTGCAAAGTGTTCCAACCAAGAGTAATCCCCTTGTGTGGGCGTGTCAAACCGATTCTAACCCTTATTGGGGACTTATCCCGTCGATTAAAAGCAGACAGTCAGTGATATGTGACCGGAATTGGAGTAACTCGTCATCCATTACCGTTTTTCGATGGATCGGGTGACAACCTCCAGGGTGTCCCCGGTGGGCGGCATTCCCCCATCCTACGCGGAGTTTGTGGATCAAGGCATCGACTGCGTTTTAATGCCTCGAGACTGGCTGTCGACGTCCGTGCCGGATGCGTAGGACATAGACGACATCGCCGTCGATGGTGAATAGTATCCGGTACAGATGTGGCCTTCCGCCATAGAGCAGTTGCCGCATCTCGAACTGGACAGAGGCGTTCTCTGGAGCCAGTCCGCATCGTTTGGGAAAGGTGGAAAGGGACTCAATCGCTTCGTTCAGTCCCCGAAACCAGCGTAGTCCGGCCTCGCCCGCCTGCTGCAAATGCAGCCATTCAAGGACAGCGTTTGCGTCCTGTTTTGCCTCTGGCGTGATCTCAACGCGGAAAGCCATGCTTTGCGCGCAGTTCTTCGAGAAACTCCTCGGCGGGTTGCGTCCGGCCAGCCTTCACGCTCTCGTAGGCTCGCACGACGGCGGTCACGGTTTCGTCGTAGTCTTCGCGCTCCGATTCGAGTGCATCCGCCAACACCTCATCGAGCGCGGTGGCCGCGTCCTGGCCGTGACGCTGCGCGTACTCTTCCAGTTGGGCCTTACGTTCCGGTTTGATGGGTATTACGTCCATGACGCCTTTAGAGTAGGCGTTGCCGGCGCTTCTGTCAACGGGCGTGAGTTTTGCGTCGCTCTATCGCGGCGGCGGCTCTTGCCGGCGAAAAGACTCATCCATTTTGGTGCTCCGCGACCGCCTCTCTAAATGGAAAAAGCCCGAGCCGCGTTACTGCTCGGGCGTTTTCGCCAAACACGTCGCTTTAGTGGGATCGGCGTCCGAAGGGGCGCTTACGACGCCGGTGTAGAAGCCGTCGCTGAAACGTGGGCGTCCAGCATCTTTTGAACATCGGTCTTGCCGACCGCGCCCACCTTTTGCTCCACCACCTTGCCGCCCTTAAACAGCAGCAGAGTGGGAATCCCGCGCACGTTGTAGCGCATGCTGGTGGAGCCGTTCTCGTCCACGTTCAGCTTGCCGACTTTCACGCGTCCGGCATAAGCCTCCGCGATGGCGTCGATAGTCGGCGACATCATGCGGCAAGGCCCGCACCACTCCGCCCAAAAGTCCACAAGAACCGGGGCGTCGGAATTCAGAACTTCCTTGTCCCAGCCCGCATCCGTAAATGTCAGTGTATTCGCACCAGCCATATTTTTTCCTTACGCTCCCTCACAATTGATGTAGTAACCGGTTAAAAGGATTCAACCGCCGCTAAACGCCGATACAATTCCACATACTCGCCGGCTGAAGCGCTCCAGGAGAAGTCTTTCCCCATGCCCAGCCGCATCCGCCGAACCCACTGATTCAGATCCCGATAAGCCGTCAAAGCCAGGCGCACGGTCTCTAACAGAGCATCGCCGGAATAGTCGCGAAACTTGAATCCGGTACCTTCGTCAATGGTATCATCCAGGCCGCCCGTGGCGCGGACCACGGGGACCGTCCCGTATTTCAGGCTGTAAATCTGATTCAAACCGCACGGTTCGTAGCGGCTGGGCATGAGGAACATATCGGCGCCCGCTTCGATCCGGTGCGAAAGGCCGACATCGTACCCCACCCGCAGGCCCACCTTTTGCGGATAGGTCTCAGCCAGCGTGCGGAACATCGTTTCATAAGGCAGATCGCCCGACCCCAGCACCACCAGATTCAGGTCTTCCCGCAACAGGCGCGGTGCGGCGTCCGCCAGAATATCGAAGCCCTTTTGAGCCGCGAAGCGCGAAATAATCGCGAGCAGCGGCCGGTCCGGATTGTCCAGGGGCAGGCCGTACTCAGCCAACAGAGCTTGTTTGCAGGCGCGCTTTCCAGAAAGATCGCCGGCCGAATAACTCTGCGCGAGCGCCGCGTCGCGCTCGGGATTCCACTCGTTGTAATCCACTCCATTGACGATCCCCGCGATCGGGCCGTGCCGCCGCAGGAAGCCGTCCAAACCAAATCCGTATTCCGGTGTTTGAATCTCGTGCGCGTAGCCTTGGCTCACGGTGCTAACGCCGTCGCTCCAGGCGATGCCGGCCTTGAGGAAGTTGACGCGGCCGAAAAACTCCAGTTGGTCCGGGTTCATCAAACGTCTATCCAGCCCGATTTGCGGCAAAACTTCCGGGCCAAACAGTCCCTGGTAGCCGAGGTTATGGATGGTGAGGAGCGTCTTCACGCCCATAAATGTCGGGTCGCCGTGAAAATGTTCGCGAAGGTAGACCGGGACCAGCGCCGCCTGCCAGTCATGCGGGTGCAAGAGGTCGGGCCGGAAAAGATGCCGCGCCACTCCCAGCGCCGCCATCGCAAGCACGGCGAAACGCACATGGTTATCGGGATAATCGCCCGCCGCTGTCCCATAGATGCCCTCCCGATCATAGAGCGCCGGGCACTGCACGAAATAGTAGGCGACGCCCCGGTTGATAACCTGTTGGATGTCCGCCATGTAACCGGAACCAATGGGAATCCACAGATTGCGATAAGCCTCGCGCGTGGGATCTGGATAACGATTTTCGCGGTACGCCGGAAGCACCACCGCCACTTGTTCGCCGCGCTCAGCCAAAGCCGGGGGCAGCGCGCCCACAACATCGGCCAGTCCACCTGTTTTTGCGAAAGGCGCGGCTTCCGATGCCACCATCAGGATCTTCATGCTTGCGGGATGTTCATTTCCTTGTGAACAGCGTCCAGGACGCCGTTGATGAAAGCCACCGATTCCTCGCCCGAAAACTGCCGCGCCAGCTCCAGCGCTTCATCGATCACCACCACGGCCGGCGTGTCCTGGCGGCTCATCTCATAGATCCCGAGCCGCAGGATGTTGCGATCCACCACGGGCATCCGCTCCAGCTTCCAGTGCGCCGATTTTTCCGCAATGCGGCGATCGACATCCGGCGCCATTTCCGATGCGCCCCGCGCCAGTTCCTCCATGAATTCGTCGCGCCCCGTGGATGACGCTTCATCCTCATCCTTTTCTTCCATTTCTTCCATAGGCTCTTCGGCAACTTTGTCCGCGTCCAGCGTATCGTAAAACGAACGAATCGCCTCTTCCACCGGGCGCTTGGTCATATCCCATTGATAGAGAACTTGCAGCGCGCGCTGGCGTGATCGGTGACGGGCCGCCATCTGATATTATTTTCGCAGCCGCCGGAGCAGGCTGGCCATTTCGATGGCAGTAATGGCGGCATCGTATCCCTTGTTGCCGTCTTTGCCTCCCGCGCGATCCATGGCCTGTTCCATCGTGTTGGTGGTCAGCACTCCGAACGCCACCGGGATGCCGGTTTCGAGTTGCACCGCCATCAGACCGCTGGCCGCTTGTCCGGCCACAAAATCGAAATGCGGCGTGTCTCCTCGAATCACCGCGCCCAGGGCGACGATGGCGTCCGGACGCTGGCTTTCTGCAACGGCCTTCGCCGCAATCGTTAGTTCCCAGGCTCCCGGCACCTTCACGATCTCGATATCGGCTTCCGCCGCGCCCGAGCGCTTCAGGGCATCCAGCGCGCCCGCGAGCAGCTTGTCCGTCACCACTTGGTTATATCTCGCGCACAGCACGGCGAATTTCAAGCCTCTCGAGTCGAGATCCTCGTCCAACGGTCTTCCTTCGGTCACTTTTCGTGGGATCCGGGAGACATTATGGGATACTTGAGTTTCAGGCCTCATTCTACCGCATGGATCCCGCATTTATCCGTAATTTCTCGATCATCGCGCACATCGATCACGGCAAGTCCACGCTGGCCGACCGCCTGCTGGAAGCCACCGGCGCATTGCAGCAGCGCGAAATGATGGAGCAGGTGCTGGACACCATGGACCTGGAGCGCGAGCGAGGCATCACCATAAAAGCGCATGCCGTTCGCTTGAATTACAAGGCCAACGACGGGCAGATGTATCAGCTCAACCTGATCGATACGCCCGGCCACGTCGACTTCACTTACGAGGTCTCGCGCAGCCTGCAAGCCTGCGAGGGGGCGCTGCTGGTGGTGGATGCGTCGCAAGGCGTGGAAGCGCAGACGCTCGCCAACACTTACCTGGCGCTGAATCACAATCTCGAAATCATCCCCGTGATCAACAAAATCGATCTGCCGTCGGCGGAGCCGGAGAGGATTCGCGAGCAGATTGAACAGGTGATCGGGCTTCCCGCGCAGGACGCCATCCTGGTCAGTGCAAAACAAGGCATTGGCATAAAGGACGTGCTGGAAGCGGTGGTGCGGCTGGTGCCCGCTCCCAAAGGCTCGCCCGATGCGCCGCTGCGGGCGCTCATCTTCGATTCCTGGTTCGACCCTTATCGCGGCGTAATCATTTTGGTTCGCGTGGTGGATGGCACGCTACGCATTGGCCAGAAGATCAAATTGTGGGCCACCGGTGCGCTCTGCGAAGTGGAAGGAGTGGGCTATCAATCGCCCAAGCCGGTCCCTTGCGACGAGCTGTCGGCCGGGGAAGCCGGATTTTTATTCGCGAACATCAAGACCGTTTCCGATGCGCAGATCGGCGACACCGTGATCGGCGTGGAGAATCCGGCGGCTGAGCCCCTGCCGGGCTTTCAGGAAATCAAGCCAATGGTTTTTGCCGGGCTTTATCCGGTGGAATCCCATGAACACGGCCGTTTGCGGGAGGCGCTCGAAAAACTGCGGCTGAACGACAGCGCGTTCAATTTCGAGCCGGAGAATTCAGTCGCCCTGGGATTCGGTTTCCGCTGCGGTTTTCTCGGCCTGCTGCATCTGGAAATCATTCAGGAGCGCCTGGAGCGCGAATTCCAGATCGACCTGATCACCACCGCGCCCGGCGTCCGGTATAAGGTGACCGCGCTGAATGGGGAGCTGATCGAGGTCTATAATCCCAGCCGGTTCCCCGATCCTTCAGCCATCAAGCAGATAGAAGAGCCCATCATCGACGCCACCGTCATTACGCGCGAGGAATACGTCGGCGAGATCCTGAAACTGCTGGAGGAAAAGCGCGGCTCGCAGAAAAAATTCGAGTACATCGGAACCGGCCGGGTGCTGCTGCTGTACGAACTGCCTCTGAACGAAATCGTGCTGGATTTTTACGACCGCCTGAAATCGTCCTCGCGAGGCTACGCGTCGCTCGACTATCATTTCTCCGGTTATCGGGCGTCGCCGATGGTGAAGCTGGACGTGCTGGTAGCGGGCGAACCGGTGGATGCGCTGTCGATGATCGTCCACAAGGATTTTGCGTACGAGCGCGGCAAGATTCTGATCGAGCGCCTGCGCAAGCTGATCCCGCGGCAGATGTTCGAAGTGGCGTTGCAGGCCGCGATCGGAAACAAAGTGATCTCGCGCGAAACTATCCCGGCCATGCGCAAAAACGTCTTAGCCAAGTGCTACGGCGGCGATATCTCCCGCAAGCGCAAGCTGCTCGAAAAGCAAAAAGAGGGCAAGAAACGGATGAAGCGCGTGGGCCGTGTGGAAATACCGCAGGAGGCGTTCCTGGCGGTGCTTAAGGTCGGCGGAACCGAAAGCGACTAGCCAGCGTGCCATATTGCCATATTGACAGCTTGACAGCACTACGCTAATATGGCTCTATGCCCAGCCGAAAAATGACTTTCACCCTGCCGGACGATCTGGCTTCCAGCTTTGCAAGGAGGGTCCCTGCCCGCGAGCGCTCCCGTTATATCGCCGAAGCCTTGGCCGACAAGCTCGCCGAGCGCGAGAAACGGCTCATTCAGGCTTGTGAGATCGCAAATCAGGATTCCCAAGTGAGAGAAATCGAGCTGGAAATCGACGCTCTTACCGATGCAATGCAGGAACCTTGGGAAGATGCCTCCGCGGCGAGGTGAGATCTGGTCGGCCACTCTCGATCCGACGGTGGGGTCTGAGATCAAGAAGACGCGTCCGTGCGTGGTGATCGGCAATAACGTGGTGAATCAGCACCGCCGCACGGTGGTGGTCGTCCCCCTCAGCAGTTCCCCACAGGCCGCGCCTCCCCTGATGGTCACCGTCCTATGTTCAGGGCAACCCTGCGTGGCCGTGATCGATCAGGTGCGCGCCGTGGCCAAGGAGCGGCTGGTGCGCCATATGGAAAACCTCTCGGCTGAACATCTTCGGGCCGTTGAAGATGGGCTTCGGGAGATCCTCGAACTTGACTGACGCCGCAGAGCTTCCTTTTCAGCATTATTCGCTCCGGCACCGCGCCATCGCGTGGATCAGCCGCCGTTTGTTCGACCGCTTCACTTACACGGTCCGGCACGGGCTGATTCGAGGCATGCGGCGCAGGGGCGGATTGGGTTGGTTCCCCGCGGGCGGACGCACAAAAGAGGACATTTTCTGGCAGAAAATGCCACTTAAGGGCCTCCTAACGTACGATATCGGCGCTTATCACGGCGTTTTGACCCTGTTTTTCGCCTCGCAAGGCGCGCAGGTGATCGCCTATGAGCCAAACGAAGCCAATCACGCCCGGCTCATCGCGAACGTTCGGCTGAATCATCTGACGAACGTAATTGTTCGCAAATTGGCTGTTGGCAATGAGGTACGATCCGGAATCTTGAGATACAGCCCGTCCATGGCCGGAGGCGGCAGCGTTTGCGCGAAGGCGGAGGGAACGGTCGATCAGCGGGTCGAGATCTCGACACTCGATAGCGACATTGCAGCGAATGCTCTGCCTGCGCCCGATCTCATCAAAATCGACATTGAAGGCTTCGAACTGGAAGCGCTCCTGGGGGCGCGCGCAACGCTTGCCGCCTGTCACCCCGCGCTATTTCTTGAAATGCACGGTGAGACGATGCGAGAGAAGTGGCGCAAGGCCGGTGAAATCGTCGCATTTCTGAGGGACGCTGGATACGCGGACATCGTGCATGTCGAAACCGGGATGACGATCGAGCCGGAAAATTCCGCTATCGCCGCCGAGGGGCATCTCTATTGCCGCTACACTTCAGATAGGAACCGCGCATGCCCTATCGACATATCTTCCGCTCAACTGACGGCCAACTCGGAATCATAACTCTCAACCGGCCGGAGCGCCGCAACGCGCTTTCGCTCGAACTCATGTTGGAACTGATCTCCTGCCTCGGCGAACTGGCCGCGGAGCCCAAAATCCGCGCCATTATCATCGCTGCCTCGGGAAAAGTTTTCAGCTCCGGCCATGATTTGAGCGAGATGGTGGGGCGAACCGTCGCCGACTATCGCCGCCTATTCGACGTTTGCACTGAGCTAATGACGAAGATTCAATCCGTACCGCAGCCAGTGATCGCGCAGGTGCAAGGCATCGCTACCGCCGCCGGCTGCCAGCTTGTCGCCACCTGCGACCTCGCCATTGCGAGCGATCAGGCCGCCTTCGCCACTCCGGGGGTGAAAATCGGGCTTTTTTGCACTACGCCGATGGTGGCTCTCAGCCGCGCGATAGGGCGCAAGCGCGCCATGGAGATGTTGCTCACCGGCAAGCTGGTAGATGCAGCGACTGCGGCCGAATGGGGCCTTGTGAATCGCGTGGTGCCCGCCGCCGAATTGGAATCCGCGACCCGGGAACTCGCGTGCAAGATCGCGGAGGCCAGCAGTTTCACCGTCGGGCTTGGCAAGCAGGCGTACTACGCGCAGATCGATCTGGACCAGCCCAAAGCATACGCCTACGCCAAGGAAGTGATGACCCTGAACTCGCTGGCGCACGACGCGCAGGAGGGGATTTCGGCGTTTCTGGAAAAGCGCGTGGCGTGCTGGAGCGGCGAGTGAAGGCTACTTCAGTTTATAAATGATCGAGAAACGCGTCCGGCCGAACTCGCGATAATTCCCCAGCCACTCGCGCAGGTCCGGAAAGTTCGCGATGGCGAGCGCCGGATTCAGCGGTCCCAGGCCGTCCACGATCCAGGTTGGATCGCTGGCGATCAGTTCGCGCCGGTTACGCGCGGCCAATTCGGGCGCGAAGGGCTGTGAGCTGGTAAGATGCCGGTCCGCAAGTACGCCGGTGAGCGGCTGGGAATCGAGAAAGCGGCTGCCGGCGGGCATCCGGGTATAGGCGAAAACGTCGGGCCGGTAGCCCCACACCAGTAATGTTCCTTGATGCCCGATGCGATCCGAAACGGCTCGGCTGTCTTCGTTGAGCGCAAGATCGCTCCAGTTGCTTTGCCGACCGCGCGCAAGATCGTTGGCAAGAATCGCGTAGCGCGGGCCAAAGCGAACCAGCGGGATCAGCAACAGCAGCAGCAAAATGGCGCGGCAGCGGCCTAATAACGTGTAGCCGCGAGCGGCCAGCAACGCCATCACCGGCAGCAGTTGGAAATAATAGCGCGGGAAGAATCGCCAGCCGGCTGCGACGGCCGCCAGAGAGAGCAACAGCCATGCCGTCATTTTCCAGCGCCAGCGGTCTTCCTTCCACCATGCGACCGCCGCGCCCACCAGCAGCGCGCTCTGAAAGCCCATCCAGTTTCCGGTCCGGACAAATCCGGTGGCGAACGCGAACGTCTGTTCGGAATACATTGCGCCCCAACGCCACACTTGATCCACGTAAGGGAGGCCAAACCAAATCAGCGCTCCAATGTTCGGGAAGAGGAAGCCGGCCAGCAGCCATCCGGCGCCGCGCCAGGCGAAGAACAGGCAAGCGGCCAAAACGAAAAACGCCTTGGCATTCACCAGCAGCGCGACTCCCGCTATCAGTCCGCTCAGAAATGGACGTCCACGCCACGCCAGGTAAACGGCCGCGATGTGGGGCAAAATCATCAAGAGATCGGGCGCCAGCGGCATCACGGCCGCCGGGATTCCGAACGTGAGGAAGAATCCGAGCAAGAGCGCGGCGGCCAAGCCTTCGCGCGGGCCCCACAGATCGCGCGCGAAGCGCCACAGCATCCAACAGGAGGCGAAAACGAACAGAGCGCCGGCGATGCGCAGCGTCACGCCGATGCGCGCGTCCCACAACAGATAAATCCAGGCCGACAAGGGCGGTTTGTCGAACCAGATGTCGCGATACAAGGATTTCCCATCCAGGATCTGGATGGCCGCGGCCGTGGGATAGGCCTCCTCCACCCACACGATTCCGCTGTGGCAGAGGCGCGCGGCAAGCAATCCCAGGAATAACAGCGCCAGGATAGATTTGTCGCCGCGGATTGCGTTTGGAATCACCTATTGAATATAACGGGGGATTGGGGACCGGCGACGTGTGGGTGGAAGCGAACTCGAAGGATCGGGACAAGCGGCTCGACCAGTTTCTGCGTGAGCGCCTTCCGCAATACAGCAGGTCGCGGCTGCAGGATTGGATCGACCAGGGTCGCGTTCTGGTGAACGGCTCCGCGGAGAAACGCGCGTACTTGCTAAAGGGCGCCGAGCGCATCCAGGTTCAGCCGGGGGATCTCGCGCCCTTGCGGGCCACGCCGGAGGACCTGCCACTCGAAGTGCTGTATGAAGACGCCGACGTCATCGCGATCAACAAACCGCCGGGCATGGTGGTGCATACCGGCGCGGGCCGCCACTCCGGGACGCTGGTCAACGCGGTGCTGCACCGTTTCGGGAAACTTTCGAGCGTAGGGGGCGAACTGCGGCCCGGCATCGTACATCGATTGGACCGCTTCACCAGCGGCGTGATCCTGATCGCACGCAGCGACGCCGCGCATCGCCATCTGGCGGAACAGTTCGCTTCGCGGCAGGTGGAAAAGATCTACGTCGCACTGGTGCATGGACGAACGAAACAGGAACAGGGCCGCATCACCACGCCCATCGCCCGCGATCCGGTGCGACGTACCCGTATGACCGCGCGCCTGGCCCATGGCCGCCAGGCCATAACGTCTTATCAGGTTCTACGACGGTTTGAAACGTTCACACTTCTGGAGGTGAAGATCGGCACGGGGCGGACGCACCAGATCCGGGTGCATCTGGCCAGCATCGGTCATCCGGTGGCAGGAGATAAGCTATACGGCGCTCCGGCCAGCGCGCTGGGGCGTTATTTTCTGCACGCCCGGCAAATCACGTTCACAAGTCCCGGCAAAGGCGGCCGAATCACGGTCAGCGCGCCGTTGCCGGCCGATCTGGAGAATTACCTTGGTACGCTGGGGTAGCGATCGGCCGCCTACTTTTCCGTGCGGACGGGACCGATCGACTTGGCGTTTCCTATCGTGTTTGATCTTCGAGAGCGGAGCTCTTGCGGCTGCGTGGATGCCCGGCACGGCCGAGTGCAGATCGATAATCTGCTTGAGCGCCGGAATGGACGCAGATAGAGACGGGTGTGAAGATCGGCGATCTTACGCGGAAGCGCGGGCCGATGCGCGACGTTGAAGAGATCCGCAGGCGCGCTATGAGGACGCCGGCTCAACCTTACCGATCACGACACGTCGCGTCACTGGCTAATTCGTATCTACTAGCTAGCAGGTGCGTCGAAAGTCCGAAAAGACCGCTTGCTCACGCGCGCGGCTCGGTACCGTAAGGGAGCAGGTTTCGCGGCTCTGAAGCCAAATCGCGCTAAGAAGCAGTGAACCATGTCGCGTACACACGAGTGTGCACGCTGCACGCAGGAGTGCGTGCGCCACGGGTTGGGAGATAGTGGCGCAGTAGCCGTATCAGCTGGCAGCGCCGTTCGATAGTATAAAAACATGGCAAGCAAAGGTTTCGCCGCTGTCGTTCTTTCGGCTGGGTTGCTGCTGGGCGCGTCCCCGGCTACCGATGGAAAGCGCTGGTGGTCCTATGTCGAGGCGCTGGCGAACGATCAAATGAAGGGCCGCGACACCGGCAGTCCGGAGCATTTGAAGGCGGCGCAATATGTGGCGGAGCAGTTCCGGAAAGCCGGCTTGACCGCGGCCGGCACCCAGGGATTCCTGCAGCCCGTCAAGTTCCTGGCGTGGAAGATCGTAGAGCCTGAATGCAGCCTGGATCTGATTCGCGGCGGAAAGGCCGAACGCCTGGCGCTGGGCGAAGACGCCTACATCACGCGCGGCGCTCAACCCGCCGAATTTGTCGAAGCGCCGCTGGTTTTTGCAGGCTATGGGCTCACCGTCCCGGAAAAGGATTACGACGATTTTTCAGGCCTGGATGTGCGCGGCAAGATTGTCGTGATGATCGGCGGCGGGCCGTCGAATATCCCCGGGCCGCTGAAAGCGCACTACCAGAACGCGCGCGAGCGAAACCGTTTTCTGGCACGGGCCGGCGCGGTGGGAACGGTCACCATTCACAATCCCAGCACATCGGACGTTCCCTGGAGCCGAGCCGCATTGGCCCGTTTTCAGGAGGCTATGGAGCTTACCGATCCAGCGGTGGCCGCTCCCAGCGGGCTTAAGATTGCCGTAATCATGAATCCGGCGCATGCCGGCAAATGGCTGGAAGGCTCCGGGCACACCGCAGACGAGCTCCTGGCGCTGGCCACCGCGGGCAAGACCCTGCCGCATTTTCCTCTGGCGCCTGCCCTGCGCGCCAAGACGAAGATCCAGAAACGAGAGCTGGAGTCGCAGAACGTGGCGGCGATCTGGCCGGGTGCCGATCCGGCGCTGAAGAACGAGTACGTGGTGCTTTCCGCGCACCTGGATCACGTAGGCGTCGGCGAACCGATCAACGGGGATGCAATTTACAATGGCGCGATGGACAACGCATCGGGCATCGCGTCGCTGCTGGACATGGCGCAAACGTTGCACGATCAAAAGATCCAAACCAAGCGGTCGCTGCTGTTCGCCGCGCTTACCGGTGAAGAAAAGGGACTGCTGGGTTCGCGCTATTTCGCGGCGCATCCGACGGTGGATTCCAAGAGCATGGTGGCGGACCTGAATATGGATATGTTCCTTCCGCTGTACCCGTTCCACCTGGTTACGGTCTATGGCTTGAGCGAATCGGATCTCGGCGACACGCTTCGCAAGGTGGCGCAGCCGCTGGATCTGGAGGTGCAGGACGATCCTGCGCCGCAGCGCAATGTGTTCATCCGCAGCGATCAGTACAACTTCATCCGCGTGGGAGTTCCTTCGCTGATGCTGGACGTCGGGTATAAGAAGGGATCGAAGGAAGAAGAGATAGCGAAAGAGTGGCTGAAGAACCGATACCATGCGCCGTCGGACGATCTGAATCAACCCGTGGATTTACAGGCTGCGGCTGAATACAACCGGTTGTTGTTGAAGCTGGCCGAAACGGTGGCTGACGATCCGGCGCGGCCGCAATGGAAGCGCGATAGTTTCTTTCGGCGTTTCGCGCAATAAGCCGATGTGCGGCGAGCGCGCGGGGGTCCGGCACCCGGGCACGCTCGCCGCAGAGCCTACAATTACTCGACGCTGGAGACCTTCCCGTCTTTGAATATAACCTTCGTCTTGTCGTACATGTAAATCTTCCTGGTTCCAACATCGGCAGTTCTAGTTGGTTCTCCCCAAGACGCCCGCACCTGATCCTCGGTTAGCCCAACCGAGATATTGGCGGCCGGCGCAGCCGGCGCCGCGATCGGACATGGCGCTTGAGGCGCGGGTCCCACCGGCCCCGATCCTGCCTGGGCCAGCACGTCTTGTTCGGCCTTGGCCGCTTCCTGAGACTGCTGGGCGATCTGGGCGGAAGCATTCGGGTCGGAGGGTGGAGCGCTGGAGGCAAAGGCGGACGTCGTGGGCATGCCATTGGCCGACGCGGGGAGCGCCGGCAAACCACCTTGGCCCTGCTTGGCCTTGAGATCCCCCATGCCTTGGTCGATGCCTTCCCGCATGTGGTTCTGCATGTCCTGCAAATCGGGGATTGCAACCGACACTAACGATCCGCTCTTGCATTCCACGCCGCCCTTGCTGGTCAGGACGGTGAGCGTCGCGGCGGTGGCGTTATCCGGGAGCGTTGCCGGCATTAACTGGAGCGCATCGCCATCGCTCAAAGCGCATTCCGCGCCGCTGGCGTCCATCACATCGATCTGGCGTCCCGCGACGAACACATGCTGCATGTTGTCGCTCAGCATGCGCTGCACGCCGCTGATCGCCGGATTGGGCCCGGCGGCCGGTTGTGCGGCTTCGGCATTTTCGATCGCAATCTGCCGCTGCACTTCCGCAGCTATCAGATCTTTCACCTGCGGGGTCAAGGCCACGGCGCCGGCGGCCGGCGGCGGAGGCGGCGCGCCCGCGTCTACTTGCGCCTGATAGGCTGCCGCGAGACTGGTAGAAATTAAATAATCGGTCAACCACAGGGAGGCGCTCGCGTAAACGGGATAAGGCGTGAAATAAAAGCCGTAATATCCATACCAGGGATTGCCCGCCCAGCCCCAAGCCGCTAGTGGATAAGCAACCGGCACCGCCCAGGGATTATAGGCCCAGCCATAAAATGCAGGCGGATAATAGGCGAATGGAGCATACATTTCTACGTAAACACCGTGATATGGATAGCCCGCGTAGAACCGGTCGTAGGCCCTGCCATGTTCCCAATAGGTCCGGCGTCCGTAGGCGTGACCGCCGTAGGCAAAAGGATGTTGCACGTAGCCGCGGCCACCGCGCTCGGCGACCACGCGGGAATGATCGGCGCGCTCCACCGAACTGCGGGTGTTGCCAGCCAAACCATGATGGATGTCCATCCCGTTGCGGGCAACGTGGACATCGGCGGGCGCCCCTCCGGCCCGGGTTCGAATCTGATCGCCGGCCGCGGTGCTCCTGGTGGCGCCGCCCGCTCGGGGCGCGCCGCCTGCGCTACGAGGCGCGGCTGCTCCCGCGGCTGGGGGGCGAGCGCCGCCAGTTGCCCCACCAGTTGCCGGTGCCCCGGTTCTGTTTCCCGTGGTAATTCCGCTGCCTTTGGGAGTGGTTGGAGCATTTCCCGGCTTTGCGCCGGTGGTGTTTCCTGTGGTGATCCCGCTGCCCGCCGGAGTTTTAGCGCCGCCAGCCGCAACCGGAGCTCCCGGGCGCGCCGGCGCCGCGGCGGGTGTGGCCGCTTTTGCAGCCGGCGCCGCGGGTTTGGCGACAGCGGCGGGCTTGGCGGTGGACTTCGTGGACTGCGGGCCGGCCTGCAACGAGCCTCCCGCCAATACCACAGCCCCGAGTGCGGCAGCGATGAACGCCAGCCGAAAACCCTTACAATTTCTGCGCGTATTCATAGAATCCCTCTGTTTCTGGACCTGACTTCATGGCCCAACTACTGCACATCGCTGACTTTGCCATCCGTGAAAATAACCTTCACATCTTTGTAGAAATAGGTTTCTTTCTTGGCGAGCTTCACAATTCTTAATGGCTGCCCGAAGGCCAAGACCACCTGATCCTTGGTTTGCCCCAATGAGACTGTGGGCGGCGGCGCGGCTGGTTGGTCTGCCGGCGGCGGGGGCGGAGCGATCTCAGGGACCGGCGGCGGCGGGGGCGGAGCGATCTCAGGGACCGGCGGCGGCGGTGGCGGCGGTGGCGCTACCGGCGGCACCGTTCCCCCACTGCCCGTCTGAGGCGGCTGCGCAGCCGGGGTTTTGGCCTCCTGCTTCGCATCTTCCGCCGGTTGAATGCTGAACACCTCGGCGACCAGCTTATCGATTTGCTCCGTCGTCGACCCGGCCGTATAAGGGAACTTGAGGGCGCCTTTATAGCGAACATCCTTAACGGGGTCCGTGAATAAATCGAATACGATCTCCTGCTCCTTGTTCTCGGTTTTGAGCTCGATTTTAGTCACCCACATCTTTTCGCCAGTCCCGTAAGTTCGTGGCGCGGCGCCGGAGGCCGCATCCGCCGCTCCCGCCGTAGCCGCCAGCGATCCCACGCCGGGAATCAAGCTCACGCCGGGCACCTTGCCAAACCTGGACATGAGGGACTTTCCCTTCGCTAATGAGCCTTGGGTGATCTTTCCATCCTTGTACACGTTTTGGTATGGGGTCTGATTGCTGACCGGGCCAAGCGCCAATCCGTCCTTCTGCAGCACCAGGACAGCGCCTGCAGTAACGATATCGTCGTTGCTGGCTGTCGGCTTCGTGAGAGGATATTCCGAGATCAGCTTCTTTTGGATGGCCGCCGCATCCTCGGCAAACGCCGATACCGCGGTCAAAGCCAATATTCCAGCGAACGCGTTTAAAGCTCTTACGTGTGGCATAGAGACTCCCATTTACTGTATGCGAACTTACTCCAGGCATTTCCGGGAACGAGGGGAAACCTAGTATACAATGAGCGATTCGATCGTTCAAGGCTCTCCAGCAAGCCCAGGAAGCTGCGGTTTCTTTCTTCGGCCTTCAATAAGGTATGCGCAGAAAACGGCCCGAGTCACTCAAAAAAACTTGGAAAATTATTATTTCGCCGAAGCCATCGCGGCATCCTGCTGTATACTGTCCAAAATGGCGCACCCGCCTCCAGTACCAGGGGAATCGGATAACCTTACCCTGTTGCTCACACGGATGCAGCACGGCGACGGTCAGGCCGGGGAAAAGGCCATGGCTATGGTTTACAGCGAGTTGCACCGCATCGCGTCACGGGAATTGCGGGACGAACGGCCGGGCCATCTCCTGCAAACCACGGCCCTGATCCACGAAGCGTATATTCGCCTGACCGGGTCGCGAGCGCTGGAAATCCAGAGTCGAAAGCATTTCTTTGCCGTCGCCAGCCAGCAAATGAGGAGGATTTTAGTAGACCACGCCCGGGCGAGGGACGCGCAAAAACGAGGGGACGGCGCGGTCCAGGTAGGCCTGGAAGCAGTGCGGGTGGGCATGGATCCGCGAAAGGTGGATCTGGTACTGCTGGACCAGGCGCTGGGGGAGTTGGAGCATATAGACCGGCGTGCCGCTCAAGCGGTGGAACTGCGGTTTTTCGGCGGCTACTCGGATGAGGAAACCGGGGAGGCGCTCGGGATATCGGTGGCAACCGTCCGGCGGGACTGGGAATTCGCCCGCTCCTGGCTCTTCGAACGGATGCACGGGGGCCTATAATAAAAGACACTCTGCAAGGCGACGGAGCGGAGCCTTTTCGACAGGAACCTTTCGGCATGGCAGCGGAATTCCACCAGCGCGTGCGTCAACTTTTCGACCAGGCGCTGGAACGTCCAGAAGCTGAAAGGAAGGCTTTTGTCGAAAATGCGAGCGCGGGCGACATCAATCTATTGGAGGCGGTGCAGCGCCTAATTCGCGCGCGCGCAGCGTCCGAATCTTTCCTGGAAAGTACGATCCAAGATACTGGCCAGATCGGCCGTTATGTTATCCGCGGCGAGCTCGGACGCGGCTCCATGGGTATCGTTTACGACGCCGTCGATCCCATGATCGGACGGCGCGTAGCCGTGAAGGTCATCAGCCTGAAGGCCGGCATGGACACCAGCCAGGCCGAATTCATGAAAGAGCGGCTTTTCCGCGAAGCGAGATCGGCCGGCCGCCTGTTTCACCCTGGCATCGTCGTCATCTTCGATGTCGGGTTGCATGGGGATTCGGCGTTCATCACGATGGAGTGCGTAGAAGGACAGTCGCTGCAACAACTGCTAGCTACGGGTGGCGCATTGGCTCCTCAAGTTGCGCTCTCCATCCTGAAGCAAACGGCGTCTGCGCTGGACTACGCGCACCGTCTCGGCGTGGTTCATCGCGATATCAAGCCGGCCAACATCATGCTGCATGGGGATATCACCGTGAAGGTTGCCGACTTCGGCATCGCCAAGCTGATGTCGACACAAAATGCGACTGTCACCGGCTTGCTCATGGGCACGCCTAGCTATATGTCGCCGGAGCAAATTGAAGGGCTGTCCGTAAACGGACAGTCGGACCAGTTCTCACTGGCCATATTAGCCTACGAACTGCTGACCGGCGTCCGCCCGTTTGAGGCCGATTCGATGCCCACGCTGGCTCATCTGATCGTATATGGCCCGCGGCCTTCCGCGCATGCTGCAAATACCGCTCTGCCTCGGGAAGTCGATCGGGTCTTGGAGCGCGCCTTGAGCAGATTTCCCAGCCAACGCTTCTCGAACTGCACGGAATTCACCGGGGCGCTGGATGACGCATTGCTAACGGCGAGAATCGCTGCGCTGCCGAAGGAGGTTGTAAGAAGGCGTGCCGGGAAACCCGTCCTTTATCTAGGCGCATTTGCAGCCCTGATTCTCGTGGCGCTCATCGTTGGAGCCGGGGCAGCCGGCAACTACAAAAACTGGTATTCTCGCAAGGACGCCAGTCTCGTCCAGACATCGGCGCAAGTCGCGGCGAAATCCTACCCACCAGCAGCCCAGCGGCCGGCCCCGCCCCCGCAGCTACTATCGCGAACCGCGGCCAAGCTGATCCCCGCCACCAGCGGAAACGAGACCGTCACTTCAATGGACCGCCAACCGAAGCGCCTCTCAACATCCGCGAAGGCCGAACTGCTCTACGAAGATGCCCTGGAGAAACGACGCCAGAGCAAGGTTGAGGAAGCGGTCGCTCTGTTCCAGGAAGCGGCAAATTTGGGCGACACCAACGCGATGAAGGAACTGGCCGAAAGTTTCAGCGCTGGTGAAGGCGTGTCCAAGGATGGCGTGCAAGCGGAGCAGTGGTTCGTGCGCGCGGCGGCGGGCGGCAACTCCGCCGCCATGGTCTCTCTGGGAGCGCTGTATCTGCTCAGCGAGCCGCCGAATTTCGATGAGGCCGCGCGTTGGTTTCAGAAGGCAGCGGATCGGGACAATCCGGACGGTATCTACAACCTGGGAACTTTGTACGAAAACGGCGAGGGCGTTGCGCGGGACATGCAAAAGGCCAGGCAACTGTATCAAGAGGCCGCCGCACTCGGGAACAGCGACGCGAAACGCCGTCTCGCCCAGTTGGCAGGGCAGAAATAGTCGCGTTGGTCCAAACGCCCGATTCGCGCCGCAACCCTTAACAGCTTGCGTCTAAGGTCCGTAAAGACCGCTTGCTCACGCGCGCGGCTCGGTAGATTCCGCGCGTTACAGAGCCGCGACCAAGCTTAGTCCGGCCTCTGGCTGACGCCTCCACACGTATGAATGAAGGTAGTCTTTCTCCTTGCAGCCCGCCTTTTCCGCAGATCCCGTTTCCGCGAGTCCCCGACGCTGTGTCCCAAGCTGGTCCCCAAGCTCCGGTAAGTAACGCGGCCACCGTCGACAAACTGCTGGCCGTGATTGCCGTGCCCAAGGAGATTCCAGCCGGGCCGCGCTGAAGCAATTCGCCGCCGCCAATCCGGGGGCGATCGGCAAGGTCCTCAAAATTGAAAGCTAACTAATCGTGGGAACCCAGCTTGGCGCTGTTCTCCGGATGCAAGCTCAGCTTCTGCACGCGCCAATTGTTCATGTCGGCGACCAGCAACGTGTTCTCCGAGGGGCAGGCCAGGCCGTGGATCCAGTTGAACTGCCCGGACTCGTGCCCCGATTCGCCGAGCATGCCCAGTATTTTTCCATCCAGCGACAACTTATAGATGCGCCCCGGCTCGGAGTCCGACGTGTACAAATACTGGGTTTCGCCCGGCGTGATGCAAATGGTCCACGGCTGCGTTTCGCCGGGAGGATCCGGGTTGGCGTTGCCCAACACCGGATGCCTGGCTTTGTCATAGGGCGCATTGAGGAAAATGAACCTCAGGAACTTGCCGTCCCGATCGAAAACCTGGATGCGGCGGTTGCCGCGGTCGGCCACATAGACGTTGTTTTGGCGGTCGATCCCGATATTGTGCGGAGTATTGAACTGGCTGGGATTTTCGTTGGCATGCCGGCCGCCGTAGCCTCTGGAGCCCCATGACTTCACCCAGTCTCCGTGCTTGTCGTATTTCGCCACGCGCGAGTTGATGTAGCCATCGCTGATATAGATGTTGTCGTCGCTATCGAAGGCGACATCGGTGGGGGCGCGGAAATTTCCATCCACGTGCGGCAACGCAGGGCGGAGCTCGAGGCCGTCCCGGCCCAAGCCATTTCCCTTGTAGTAATCGGGTTCATCCGGACCTTCCGGCCTGCGCCCCAGATTCAGCGTCACCATTCCGGCCGGGTTGAACCTGATGGCCGCATGCGTCCCTTTGTCCACCACCCACAAGTTGTCATACTTGTCGAAACGCACGCTGTGCCCGTAGCCCAGCCCGTAAACGCCCTTCCCCAATTCGCGTACGAACTTGCCGGCAGGATCGAATTCGAGGAGTTGCGTGGAGGCGTTTCCGTACAACGGCCCCGAGGTGGCGCTGCCCGGATGATTCAAAACGACCACGGTTCCTTTGGAGTTCACCGCGACGCCCAGCACTTCGCCCAGATTCATCTGGTAGTTGAGTTTCAAGAAGTGCAAATCGGATTCAAATGGAATCTTGGGCGGCGCCTCCTGCGCGAACAGCGGCGGAAGGGCCATGATCGAGGTCAGTAGCGCAAAGGGTGCGGCGCGCACCGCCAAGCGGATTGGGAACTGGCTCGCGCCGCGCTCCGTTTTGCGCGTGTTCTTCAAAAGCGCAAAGGGTGCGGCGCGCACCGCCAAGCGGATTGGGAACTGGCTCGCGCCGCGCTCCGTTTTGCGCGTGTTCTTCAAAAGCGCAAAGGGTGCGGCGCGCACCGCCAAGCGGATTGGGAACTGGCTCGCGCCGCGCTCCGTTTTGCGCGTGTTCTTCAAATGTTTCATAATTGTTACTCCCCCAGACACTATAGATCGGCGGCTGCCTTTAGAGTAGCGGTCTGTGGCGAAAAGCATGGCGCTACCGGAGTAAATGTGCTCAAGCACATTTTATGCGGTATGTGGCCGCTAGCGAGCGGGCTGTGCCGAAAGTCCGAAAAGACCGCTTGCTCACGCGCGCGGCTCGGTCGATTGCGCGCGTTACAGAGCCGCGACCGTAAGGGCCCGTCAGGTACAATCACAGCAAGTGTCGTCCCGCATTCTCCTCTCCGCCGTTCTCGCCGCTTCGCTCTTCGCGCAGAAAAACCCCGTCACCATCGACGCAGTATTGCAGCAGAGCCGCGAAAGCGAAGCGCCGGAGGTGGTGTGGGCGCCCGACGGCAAGCATTTCGCCTATTTTCAGGGCGGCGAAGTGATGCTCTACGACGTCCCAGCGAAATCGGAGAAGGCGCTGCTATCGGTGGCCCCATTGGAAAAGGCCGCGGTCCCGGTCGCCGAGCCGCAGCGCTTCGATTGGCAGAACCGCCGTGTCAATGAAGACAGCCTGGAGTGGTCCAACTCGGGCAATCGGTTATTGCTAAGCGTCCACGGCGACCTGTTTCTTTTTTCGCTCGACACCGGCAAATGGCAGCAACTCACCGCTACCCCTGAAGCCGAGCGCGATCCCAAGCTCTCTCCCGACGGCGCGCGAGTGGCCTTCCGGCGCGGCCACGATCTGTACACCCTCGACATCGCCAGCCTGCAGCTTGCGCGCCTCACCGACGACGGCAGCGCCAGCTTGCTGAACGCCGAAACGGACTGGGTGTATCCCGAAGAGCTGGACCTGAGCACGGCTTACTGGTGGTCGCCCGATTCCAAGCGCATCGCCTATATGCAATTCGATATCGCGCGCGAGTTTCTTTACCCTCAGGTCTCGCTCACCGGATTGCGCGCCTTCGCCGAGCCGGAACGCTATCCGCAAGCCGGCACTTCCAACGCGGACGTGCACGTCGGCGTGGTGGCGGCCGCGGGAGGAGCAACCCGTTGGATGGATTTGGGCGACACGCGTGGCTTCCTCATCGCGCGCGTGCATTGGACGCCCGATTCTACGCGCTTGCTCATCGAGCGCATGAACCGCCTCCAGAATCGCCTGGATCTTTTGCTGGCCGACGCGGAAGGCGGCGCATCTCACTCCATTCTTTCCGAGTCCGACCCTTATTGGATCAATCAAAACGATCTGTTTCACTTTGTCGGCAAGGATCAATTCCTGTGGGGCAGTGAGCGGGACGGCTTCCGTCACCTGTATCTTTATTCGCTCGAAGGCCAGCAGCGCAAACGGCTGACGGAAGGCGATTGGGAAGTGACCGGCGTCGCGGGAATCGACGAATCGCATCAGAAAGTTTACTTTTTGTCCACAGAAGCGAGTCCCTTGGATCGGGAGCTTTACTCGGTAAAATTGAATGGGAAGGATCGCACCAGGATCACCCGTGAAACGGGCACGCACGACGTCTCGATGGGCCCCACCGCTGAATATTACCTGGACACTTTCTCCTCGCTGACAGTGCCGTCGCGCAGCGAACTCTACTCGATTGCCGGTGAAAAATGGTCGGGTTTTCGCGCGCCCAAGGCTTTTACCGATGAGTACGCGCTGCAGCCCTCGGAAATAGTGCAAGTCAAAGCGCAGGATGGAAAGCTTCTCTATGGCCGCCTGATCAAGCCCGCCAACTTCCACGCCGGGGAAAAATACCCGGCGGTGGTGGTGGTGTACGGCGGTCCGGGCGTTCAGGATGTGACCAATTCCTGGGGAGGGCCGGACTGGGATCGCATGCAGGTTCTCGCGGCGCGGGGCTTTGTGATTTGGGAACTGGACAATCGGGGCTCCGCCGGCCGCGGGCATGCTTTCGAGACTCCGCTGTTTCGCCGCTTCGGGAAAACCGAACTGGCCGACCAGTTGGAGGGCGTCCGCTATCTGTTGGCGCAAGGCTTCGTCGATCCGGCCCGCGTGGGAATTTACGGCTGGAGCTATGGCGGCTTCATGACGCTCTACTCGCTGCTCAATGCGCCGGATGTTTTTCGCGCCGGAATCGCGGGCGCGCCGGTGACCAATTGGCGCAACTACGACACCATCTACACCGAACGCTATTTGGGGCTGCCGGCGGAAAATGCGGAAGGCTATCGCGCCAGCTCGCCGGTTTCTTATGCGGCCAATCTCAAATCCAAGCTGCTGATCGTCCACAACATCGAAGACGACAATGTTTTATTCCAGAACACGGTGCAGATCACCGACGCTCTGGAACAGGCTGGGAAGCTCTTCGACCTTTCGATCTATACCGGCAAAAGCCACGGCGTCACGGGTCCGGTCCGCAAGCAACTGCTGGAAACGATCACCGACTTCTTTGAAAAGAATCTGAAATAGGTTCAGCGCTTCCGAGCCGCGCGCGTGAGCAAGCGGTGCCCATGATACTGGATCTTTCGGCGCGCCGGGCGCCGCAGCTTCCCGGCTTAGTGGTGTCACCGGCCCGGTCCGCAGGCAACTGCTGGAAACGGTCACAGACTTCTTCGAAAAGAATCTGAAATAGCCTCAACAGCCTGGGCGAAGCTGCCATTTCAGCGGGGCAATCCGCCGTGTACCTTTAACGTGGATGACAACCA
>Ga0302324_100007933_pt1 | contig 22481 bp, 23 predicted proteins | sample Palsa_T0_1_FD_201949 | JGI IMG/M metagenome (GOLD analysis project Ga0302324, IMG submission 201949) | Peat permafrost microbial communities from Stordalen Mire near Abisko, Sweden - Palsa_T0_1 | ecosystem: Environmental > Terrestrial > Soil > Palsa > Peat permafrost | place: Sweden: Abisko...
CGAGCAGATCGAGGCCGTCATTCGGCGGCTGGGCGTGGCGCGCATGAAATCCATCAAGGACGAATTACCGGCCGAGATCAGTTACGGCGAGATTCGCCTGGTGGTAGCGCGATCCAGGCGAGGGTGAGATGACTTTCCGCGCTCGCACTGTTCAATGGTATTGAACGATGGTTGGACCCATCGTCTTCTACCGCCTCTGAGCACGCGATTAACGATGGATAAGGCAGGGCGGATCGTTATCCCTAAACCGCTACGCGAACAATTGCATCTAGAAGCTGGCGACTCGTTGGAGATGGAAAGCATAGGCGAAGAAATAACATTGCGGCCTTTGCGGGGAACCGGTCCCCCCGCAAAAGAGCAGGGAGTTTGGGTTTTTTATGCGGGAACGCCACTACCCGCTTCCACGACGGATCAAGTGTTGCAACGGATTCGCGAAGAACGTGATCAATCGAGTTTGGGCAAATCCAAATGAAAGGCTTTTTCGACACGTCCGTGCTAGTGCCGGTGTTCTACGGCGAGCACGTGCACCACAAGGCCAGTCTGGAGTTGTTCATTCAGTTCGACAGAACAACAGGGTGCTGCGGGGCCCATGGTCTGGTCGAGGTATTTTCGACTTTGACGCGGATGCCCGGCAAGCACCGTATCAGCGGCGAGCAGGCGATGCTGTTTATCGGCAGCATCCGGGAGCGACTTTCGATCGTCGCGCTGGACGGTGATGAACATATCGACGCACTGGAACGGTCGGCGGCGCAGGGCATCGTAGGAGGCGCGGTTTATGATGCGATGCTGGCTCATTGCGCCATGAAAGCGGAGGCGGAAGCCATCTACACCTGGAACACACGCCACTATGGACAATGCGGGCCGATGCTGACGGCGCGTCTGCGCACATCGTAATTAAGTGACGAGGAGTCCGCCTCGTTGCGGACACGATACCGCGACCCTACTCCTTGGGCGCTGCCTTGAATGGATTCAGCTTTGAAGCAGCGCCGCGAATACCGTCGGCCGCTGACTCAACCCCCGATTGCCAAACCTTCATGGCTGCGGCAACAGCAGACTCTACTCCGGATTGGCCCGCCTTCTTCGCGGCGGAAGCGATGCCGCTGATCACACTCATCGCCGAGTCGCTTACGATCGATCCGAGCATCGATACAGCGGCGATACTCGCGCTATGGTGAGCTTCTTTTCTGTCAACAGCCGTTACCGCTCGACAATAGCTTCGGCAGATAATCCCCACGCGAAGCGTCAGGTAAGCATTGGCCGTTCCTTCGACGATGGAATGTACCGCGATATCCGCCACCTTATCCGCCGCATCGTGAATCGCCTGCATCAAATGAGACACACCAGGGATATTCCCGGGATGAACGACCGTAGGAAGGGCCGCTGTAATCACTGGCGCGATCTGACCGCCGATGTCTATGTCTCGGAGTGCGTTCGCTGCGAATACAGTCGTTCCTACGTTTGCGTATAGCCGAACCAAGTCTTGCCTTGTTGGGCGCTGGTTGTAGACGTGTGCGACGCGCCAGATTAGGCGGGCCTGCTCCGTTAGTACCATGAGACCGTCGAGACGTCCGCTCTGCGAGACGGCTGTGGCGACAAACAGGATCGAAGCGGTACTCTTGATGACCTCGTCAGCCTTCGCATCCAGAACTTTCAGCGCAGATTCGATACTGGAGCGATCATTCAGCGCGCCGGCGCAGGCCAGATCTGGATTGGCGGCCAGCCTTGCGCCGAGCCGGCGCAGATAGGTCTGATACTCAGCGCACTGCTCGTCCGCGGGAGGAATCATCGGCTTTGGCAGGCGGATGAGCAGCACTACGGGCACGAGAATCACCACCGCATAAACAGTCAGAAGGATACAGAGCACGGACCGTCCCAGAGTGGGGCTGATCGTATTGGCCAGCGACACGACTTGGGCTGTCTGATTGATGATAAAGATCGCAGCACAGACGAGCACGAACAAGCTGCCAAGGACCGCCAATTTTTTCGACATTCTCGCCTCCAACCCGCGCGATCTAAATGATTATCAAATAAGTCTATCGCGGCGGGCCGCAAGATGGAGTGACGGGGGCGTGTTAAGTTGAAGCTCTTCTCAGGATTTTTCTCAATAAACGAACGATTTTGGGGAAGAGCCAGACGACCGCCCCGAGAAACACAGCCACGACGGCAATCAATACGATTGGATGGAACGCCAGCAACACTGACGAACCGATCGCAACAAGGTCCTCCCCAAGGCTCAGTACGACGTTCAAAAACGGCGCCGCGGAAAGGCTTGCTCCAACACGAGTCGCGGCTTTCGCTCCATGGGTACCTAGCGCGATCCCTCCGCCAAGGAGCAACGCTGCCAAGCGAATCGCCGGATCGAAATGAGCAAACGCCGCTGCTGCCAAAACGGCCCCGGCCGGGACACGGATAAACGTGTGTACCACGTCCCATACGTGTTGCATAAACGGGACCTTGTCGGCGACGAATTCGATGACGTACAAACCGCCAGCCAATCCGATGACCCACCATTTCGCAAGGAATCCGAGATCGCCAGGCAAGTGGGCGAATCCGAAGTGCTCCAGAAGTCCGAGCGTGGCTACGGTGGCATAAAGATTGATCCCAGACACCCACGCTGAACCCATCGCCACGCCAAGAGTGCTCACCCAGTCAGGCATAGGCTGTCCTTAAATAAATCGACCCGCTTTCCCCTCAGGTTTTTCCGCCACCTCGGGCGCACCTGCCTGTCCGTATCCGCAATTTCAAAATTCGACTTCAGGGGCACGAGAGTCTCGTTGACTATCCAGGTCAGGCCGCGATCACTGTATCGTATTTCTCAATCTGGTCAAACTGGCGCAACCTTTCAGTTTGCGTCAGGGCTTACCAGATCGTATGTATATTGGATGAACGTATTCGACGGTCGCGGCTTAAGACTGGTACGCCAAACGATTGAGCGGTAGCGGCAATGACCCGATCCGGGAGGTCGGGAATGTACTGGCGCGAGACCTCCCTCATCTTCATGGCGATCGTTTCATCAAGTGGGACGTGCTGCAGGACCGCCTTAGGATCGGCCATCGCGTCGTGAAGATCGTTCAGGGCATTGGCGGGAATCCGTGCCCTCTCGATCAGGTACACCATTTCGGCAAGGCTGATGGCTGAAACGCCGATATGATCGCCCTTGGCTGTCGAGTCCTCGATGAAGGCGGAAGCAGCGGTCCCCAGACGCGGGTCGGAGAAGAGATACCAGACCGCCGCGTGGGTGTCAGCTATTGCGACAATCATCAGAAATCAGAACGCGGAAAATTCGCAAACATCTCCGCGCGATTTTGATCGATGTCTTCGGCTGATGGCGCCGATCCGTACTTTGCGAATAGGCCGCGCAACGAGCGCGTCGGTTCTTTCGGGCTTACGTCAGGAGCCTCAGCGAGGATTTTATTGAGCGCTTCGCGCACGAGAACATCCATCGACAGACCCTTGGCCCGCGCCAAAGCGATGAGGCGAGCTTCTTCCTGCGGTGGCAAGGTGATCGTCATGGTATCCCCCTATCATTATGCCCCGTCGCCGTGTTCCCCGCGCTAAACTGAAACCAATGACCGATCAGGAGCGAATGTCGCGCCCTCTCTCCCAAGTGGACCCGGACATCTACGACGCCATCCAGCATGAAACGGAGCGCCAACACGGGCGGCTCGAACTCATCGCCAGCGAGAATTTCACTTCCGAAGCGGTGCTCGAAGCCACCGGCAGCGTCTTTACGAACAAATACGCCGAAGGGTATCCGGGTAAGCGCTATTACGGCGGCTGCGAGTTCGCCGATGTGGTCGAAAATCTGGCGCGGGATCGAGCCCGGAAGCTCTTCGGCGCCGAGCACGCCAACGTTCAGCCGCATTCCGGATCGCAGGCCAATCAAGCCGCCTACGCGGCCGTGATCCAGCCCGGCGACACGGTCCTAGGGATGAATTTGGCGCACGGCGGGCACCTCACGCACGGTCATCCACTCAATTTCTCGGGCAAAACCTATCACATCGTTCCTTACGGCGTGCGGCGCGACGACGAACGCATCGATTACGACGAGTTGGCGAAACTGGCCGCCGAGCATCGTCCAAAAATGATCATCGCTGGCGGCAGCGCCTACCCGCGCATCATCGATTTCCCGCGCTTCCGCGAAATCGCGGATTCCGTCGGCGCTATTTTCCTGGTGGACATGGCGCACTTCTCCGGTCTGGTGGCGGCGGGATTATATCCGAACCCCTGCCAATATGCCGACATCGTCACTTCCACCACCCACAAGACGCTGCGCGGCCCCCGCGCCGGCATGATCCTTTCGCGCGCCCAGTATGCGGCCGCCATCGACAAAGTAGTGTTCCCCGGAACGCAGGGCGGGCCCCTGGTGCACGTGATTGCAGCCAAGGCGGTCTGTTTCCTGGAAGCGATGACGCCCGAATTTATCGCCTATCAAAAGCGGGTGATCGCCAATGCCCAAGCGCTGGCCGCGAGCCTGGAACAGGAAGGCTTTCGGATCGTTTCCGGCGGCACGGATACGCACTTGCTGCTGGTCGATATCTTCGCCAAGGGCGTCCGCGGCAAAGAAGCCGAGAAAGCCTTGGACGAAGCCTACATCACGGTGAACAAGAACGCGATTCCGTTCGATCAGAACCCCCCGCTGAATCCCAGCGGAATTCGTCTGGGCAGTCCAGCGGTGACCACGCGCGGTTTTGGAGAAACGGAAATGCGGGAAGTGGGCGCGCTGATCGCCGAAGTGTTGACTCAGATTACTTCCGCGGAAACACTGGCGTCAGTGCGGCGTCGCGTCACCCATCTGGCGGAGCGGTATCCGTTATACGGGTGGAAACTGGCGCGCACCATCGCCTAGCGCAAGCGGTCTTGACGCTGGTTCCGGCAGTCTGGATTCTCCAGTATTCTAGGTACATCCATGCCGCTCCGGATTGTCGTCGATACGCGCCGTGTGTCGGACTTCGGCATTGGAACCTACATCCGGAATCTGGTCTGCTCGCTCGCCAGGATTGACACCTCCAACTTCTATACCCTCATCGCCTCCTCTCCCTCGGTTCCCGAGTTCGCCGGGCTTCCGTCGAACTTTACCACCGCCGTATATGCGCGCAAAAGCAAATCCGGGTTCGCGCAATTAGGTTACAGCGCCTTCCTGCGCCGCATCGAGGCCGATCTGTTTCACATCCCTTTGAACGCGGTGCCGCTGTGGATGCCGAAACCCTACTTGGTGACAATCCATGACATGAGCACGCTCCTGTTTGCGAACGAGCCGGGCTACCGGAATTCCCTGCGCCGCTTTTATCTGCGCCGCGGCTTGCTGCGCGCCGATCGCGTGATCGCGGTTTCAAGCGCCACCCGCCACGACGTGGTCTCGGTGCTGGGAATCCCGGCCAGCCGAATCCGCGTCGTCTATAATGCCCCCGACCCGGTGTTTCGCCCGCTCGCCGGAGCTTCCAACGCTCCCGGGAGCGCAGATGGCTATCCTCCCGAAATTCAGCTCGTGCTGGAGCGCTACCGCATCCACTATCCATTCCTGTTGTACGTGGGACGAACCAACCCGCAGAAGAACATTCCGAGGCTGGTGGAGGCGTTCGCGGTTTTGCGCGGGGAGATTCAGGATCAGGAGCGGTATCGCGACCTGCGCCTCATCATCATCGGCGACGAGATTTCTCAAAATCCGGCGCTACGGCAGGCGGTAATTCAAAGCCGCATGGAAGGCTCCGTGCGGTTTCTGGGCTTCGTCCCCATCGAGACTTTGCGGGCCTTCTATCAAGCCGCGGCGGCCTTCGTGTTTCCGTCGCTTTACGAAGGGTTCGGTCTACCTCCGCTCGAAGCCATGGCCTGCGGAGCACCGGTGATTTGCTCCGGCGTAAGCTCGTTGCCGGAGGTGGTGGGAGACGCGGTCATTACCGTAAATCCCGAAAATGTCTTCGACATTGCGCGCGGCATGCGGGAGGTTCTTCTGGATGCCGAATTGCGCCGGCGTCTCATCGGGAGAGGCTTCGAACAAGTGCGCAAGTTCAGTTGGGACCGCACGGCCACGCAGGTGTTCCAAGCTTACGAAGACATTGCCTCGTACAAAAAGCGGCCCGATTGATCCTGTTGCGGCAGATCGCGATCGCGCTCCCGGCCGAGCCATAGCACACGCGCCTTCACGAAATCCGGGAACTCGTCCGCCGGAATCCGAAGTTCCTCCCACCGACTGGGCTGATTTCGGGTAGCGTCCGTGACCAAGTAGAAGCACCGGGCGCCAGGACGGATATACCGTAAAACCGATTCCTCGTCGCGTTCGACGGCATACAAGCCCTCCGGCGTAATGGCCGAGCGTTGCTCCTCGCTGGTATCGAGCAGCGCAATGTCCCATTGCGCGAGCGTCTCCCGCATGGAGGGATCGCGCTCCAATCGAACCATCACCAGATTCGGGGGAACGATCGGCGACGGATAGGGGAATGGAAAGCTCCTGCGCCAGTTGACGCCGGCCGGCCATGGCAAGCCCGGGCCGACGGCGGATTCGAGGAACGCGATTTCCGGCGCGGGATCGAGAGCTCTGCGCCGGCGGAGGCTCGCTTCCAGGTCCGGCAGCGGCGCCAGGTCCAGAAGGGACATCTGAAAGAATTTTAATATTGAATCAAAAATTTCCGGTGAGAGATTTCTGACGCCCTTCAACACATTATGGACATGAGGCTGGGAGACGCCAATCAAGCGAGCCAATCTTCTTTCGGTGAGCTCGCCGCTGTGAATACGATCCCGGACGAAGTCCAGCAGCTTGAGCTGAGCATCCTGGAAGGTCAATGGGGCGTCTCTCTGCATTTCAGTTTGAAATAGGCTCCTCGAAGAGTAAGAAATCCGGCCGCATCGGGAGCCATACACTTTAGTAGTGCCGGTCTTGGCGAAACGTATATAAACAAAAGACCGCGTTACCTTTTTCCAACTCTTTCCTTGGGTGAGGAACGATTTCTTCCCTATCAGCGATGTTTTTTGCGTTGACGTGATCGGTCAGCGCACGGAGACTGAAATGACATCATCAAACGACTCGGTTGCCTTTCCGAGTTTCCAAGGAAGAGGACGAAATGGAGTGGACACGATCAGAGACGCTGGCCCTAGCCGCCCCCAAGTGCAACACTTGTGTGGGTTTAGGGCTGCGGATCGGCCGCAACAAGACGACACACCCCTGCAATTGCGTGCTAAGAGCGATTTTTCGCGCGTGCTGGGAACGTTTTCGCGATTGCATGGCCAGAGAAAAACATATGAGTAAGGTGACGCTGGATCCGATGCCCGGCAAGGACCGGCGCGGCGCTTGGGGGCGAAAAGACGAGGAATATTCCGCCGATTTCTGCCTGGTTAGCAAAAGAACTTTGACGGAATTCGAACATCGGATTTTCCGATATCATTTTCTGCTGGGCGCCGATTGGAAATTGTGCTGCCGGAAACTCAAAATGGACCGAGGCAACTTCTTTCATGCCGTCTATCGGATCGAACAGAAGCTTGGTCGCGTGTTTCGTGAATTGGAGCCATACGCTCTGTTCCCGGTCAATGACTACTTTCACGGTCCAACGAAGAACGTTTCCAGCAGCCTGACGCCCCGAGTGGTGCCGATTCGGCCACCGTTGAGCCGGTGCTCGCTACCCAGCCAGAGAACCGCGTAAAGCGCGCAGGCCGCCGCGGCAGCCGACTTCCCCCGAGGTCGACCCGCGGCGGCCAGCGCGCGTTTCACTCAAACTGCCTCCGGAACCTTGCGAATTCCTGCTTCAGATCCTCCAGTTCGGAACGCAACTGAACCATCTCCGCCTCGAGCGCGCCTATCCGATCCACTCGCGTCTGCGCCGGCGATTCCAATTCCACGACGCCTGCCGGCGCCGGCGGTCCCGAAAGCAAATGCGCGTAACGCGCCTCCTTCTCGCCCGGCCGGAGGGCCAATTTCGCGATCAATTCCGGCTGCCTTTCGATGACGCTCGCCACTTCGGCGAGATCGTCAAACGGATGCATGCGCTCGGCTCGGGTTCGCAATTCGCCCAATGTTTGCGGCCCCCGCAGCATCAGTTCGCACAGCACGGCCAATTCCCGACGCCCCAGGTTCAGCTTTTCGGTTATGCGATGTCCGTACCTCGGTACGCGGCTGCCCGCCCCCGTGGTGGTAATCAGCAGGCCCTTCACGCGCAGCCGTTGCAATGCCTCTTCCACCGTGGATTGATCGAAATTCACCATCGGTTCGCGGTTCGACTTCTGGTTGCACGCGTTGACCAAGGCGTTCAGCGACAGCGGATAGTATTCGGGGGTGGTAATCTCCTTCTCCAGCAGTGCGGAGAGCACTCGCGCCTCTACCGGATCGAGCAATAGGTCCATCGCTCCAGTCTGGCACGTCCCTTAAGGCGACATTGTCTGTGGATCATTTTGCGGGCGCGATGGCGCAATGTCTGCTAGGGCTATCATTTGGGCCGACCCAGAGGCTTACCCGAGGGCGCCGGTGATAAGGGTTCACAGCGGCGCAGCCAGCCGATCCGCTAAACTATAAGTATCCCAACAGGACTTCGGCGCACCTCGATCAGAGGGCGATCTGCAATCGAGAAGGACGACTGCGGAATACGGGTCGGAACGTGGCTCGACTGGCGTTCCAACCCGCCTGCTCCGGATGTTAGGGTTGCCGTTGTTTTAGGAACGAGGCCATGGGAGATCGCCCTGATCAGCGGACGACGGGACAGAAACTAGGCGAACTTTCTTGACGTCACCGGATCCATTAGCCAAAATCCTCGACCTTGCCGATGACGCCATCATTTCGGTGGACGAGCGGCAATGTATCATCCTGTTCAATCAAGGGGCGGAGCGCATCTTCGGGTACGCTGCCGGAGAGGTAGCCGGGCTTTCGCTCGACATTCTGCTGCCCGAGCGGCTCGTGAGTACCCATCGGGAACATATCCACGATTTCGCGCACGCCGGAATTACCGCGCGGCGCATGGGCGATCGAAACGAGATTAGAGGCCGTCGCAAAGACGGCTCCGAGTTTCCGGCCGAAGCCTCCATCTCCCACGTGAACGTGGACGGCCGCACGATGTTCACCGTGATTCTGCGCGACGTAACCGAGCGCATCGCAGCGGAAGAACTTATTCGGGCCGCGTTGCGCGAGAAAGAGGCGCTGCTGAAGGAGATCCATCACCGCGTAAAGAACAATTTGCAAGTGGTATCCAGCCTGCTGGGCCTGCAATCCCGAGCGGTGACCGACCCGGACGCCCGCAAGATGTTCCTGGAAAGCCAGAACCGCATTCACTCCATGGCGCTCCTGCACGAAAGCCTGTATCAATCCAACAATCTCGCTCGCATCGATTTCCCCGATTACATTCGACAGTTGGCGTCTCATCTGTTCCATTCCTATGGCGTGCCCGCCGATCGAATTCATCTACGAACCGACCTCGACGGGTTGTACCTGAATCTGGATGCCGCCGTTCCTTGCGGACTGATCATCAACGAACTGGTGTCCAATTCGCTGAAATACGCGTTTCCCGATGGCCGCGAAGGAGAAATCCACATCGAATTGCGCGAGCATCGGGACAATATGACCAGGCTGGTGGTGGAAGATAACGGAATTGGATTGCGAACCGACGTTGACTGGATGACGGCGCGCTCGTTAGGATTGCGATTGGTGCGAACGCTGGCTGAACAACTGGGAGCGACGCTCCGGCTGGAAACCGAGGCCGGCACCAAAGTCGAGCTTACTTTTTCCGCGGCGGCTTAGTCCGAGGGAACTTACATATCATGTCGGCACGAATTCTGATCGTCGAAGATGAGCGGATCACCGCCGAGGATCTGCGGGATATTCTCACCGACCTCGGCTATACGGTCACCGCTTCCGTTTCCAACGGCGCCGACGCGATCGCGCAGGCGGAAGAGACTAAGCCGGATCTGGCTCTCATGGACATTCGGATTAAAGGCTCGATGGACGGCACCGAAACCGCCAGCGTACTCCGCCAACGCTTCAATATTCCGGTGGTCTATTTGACCGCCCACGCCGACAGCGCGACGGTTTCGCGCGCCAAGTCCGCCGAACCTCTCGGCTACATCACCAAGCCCTTTCAGGAAGCGGAACTGCACGCCAGCATCGAAATCGCTCTGCATAAGCACCGCGAAGACCTGAAGTCGCTTGAAAAAGAACGGCTGCTCGCTTCCACGCTGCGCGCCGTGGCGGAAGGCGTCATTTCGCTCAATCAAAACGAGACCATCACCGTTTTCAATCCCGCCGCGGAAGCCTGGAGCGGATGGACGGCGGAAGCGGCTATCGGAAAGGCAATCGATGAGGTGTTCCACGTGGTGGACAGCGTCAGCGGCGAGCGGGTGGACACCCCGCTCTGGCGCGTGCTTGCCGAAGGTACGCTGAGCGAACTGCCGCCCGGCGTTCTTCTGGTCGCCCTCGGCGGCGAGAAACGGCCCATAAGCGGCAGTATTTCTCCCATCCGCGACCATCTGGGCGCACTCTCGGGCGCCGTCATTGTGTTTGGACGCGTGGGCGATAACGCCGGCTCCATCGGCCGCCCATCCGCGCCCGAAGTTCCGTCCGAAGACGACAGCGTCGGTTTGGGTAGTTTCAAAATGGTGGCGGCTTCACCCGCTATGAAGCAAGCCTTGAAGTTCGCCCGCCGCGTGGCGCAAAGCGAGGTATCCACCATCCTGCTGGAAGGAGAAAGCGGCACCGGCAAGGATGTCTTCGCGCAGTTCATTCATCACTACGGCCGGCGCAGCGAAGGACCGTTTGTGGCGCTCAACTGCGCGGCCATTCCGGAAACGCTGCTGGAAAGCGAACTGTTCGGTTACGAGAAGGGCGCGTTCACCGATGCCCGCGCCCCCAAGGCCGGAATTCTCGAAATCGCCTCGGGCGGCACTATTTTTCTCGACGAGATCGGCGAAATGCCGATGGTGATCCAGGCCAAGTTGCTGCGCGTGATCGAAGACCAAACCTTCCGGCGCTTGGGTGGCGTGCGGGACATTCAAGTGGACGTGCGCGTGGTGGCCGCCACTAACCGCAAACTCACCGACGCCATCGAAGAAGGAAAATTCCGGCTGGATCTGTATTATCGTCTCAACGTCATCCAGGTGTGTCTGCCGCCGCTCAGAGAACGCAAGGAAGATATAATTCCGCTGGCCGAGCACTTCATCCGTATCTACAACACCAAGTTCAAGCGCGACATCAAAGGGCTCTCGCATTCCGCTGCCGCCCTGCTGCTGGCCGGCGAGTGGCCCGGCAACGTGCGCGAGCTCCGCAACGTCATCGAGCGCGGAATGGTGCTGGAGGAGGCGGACTGGATCCAAGCGTCCAGCCTGCAGATTGCTTATAGCGGCAAGGTGCCGCTGGTCGCGTTCCAGGAGTCGTCCGTGCAGACCGATCCACGGGCCCCGGATGCTCCGTTTGAAGTGAGCCTGGAAGAAGCGGAAAAAAACCTAGTGAAGAAGGCGCTGGAAAAAGCCGGCGGCAATCAAACCCGCGCGGCCGTACTGCTGGGGGTCACGCGCGACACGCTGCGCTACAAGATGAAGAAGTTCAACTTGCGCTGAGCCGCCGCAGGATCAATGCGTCATCGAGTAAATCACGTAGTCCACGCCGATGCGTATTCCCAGCGCTGAGTATTTCTCCGGATACTCCGGATCGTCGGCCCACTCCCAGGAATCGCCCACGTCGGAATTAAAATCCATCGCCACCATCAGGCGGCCCCGGTCGTCGTAAATTCCGCGCCAGTGCGCTACCGAGCCGTCGTTTCGATACGTGGTGCCTCTTCGCAATGCCCATTCGCCGGGAACCTGATAGCGATCGTCCAGGTCATAGACGGTGTGGAAAATAGAATCGGCGCCGTCGATCTCCACGATCGCCCGATCCGGAAACACCAGCCGCATGCTCTCCTCGAAGCGGTCCCACTCCTCGGTTCCCCAAAAATCGTCCAGCATCAGGAATCCGCCGCGCAGCAGATAATCGCGCAGCTTTTTGGCCTGAGCGTCGGTCAGCTTCCAATCGCCCATCTCGCCGGCGGCCAGCCAGGGCCAATTGTAAACATCGTCTCCGTCATCCAGGTTGACCGGCTGCTCCACCGAGCGAACGTTTACGCGAGTCAATCGCCGCAGCGCCAGCGCGAAGTGGCGGTCCGCTCGAGGATAATCCTGCGACCAGCTGGTGCCGCCCTCCAGCCAGTTGAACGATCCGCGATAGCCGTAGTACCGGCCGAAGCGCGCGTGCGGGTGCTGCGGGTACATCAAGCGCGCAAAGATCCACTCCGTTTTCTCATGCCAGTCCGGAGGGAGTTGGACATCGTCGTAGGGCTCCATGCTGCGATACACGCGGAATTCGCGCTGCGCATACACAGTCCCCAACAGCAGGGCAACTCCGGCGCACAATCCCAACACGCTGCGATAGCGCTTCATCCTTCGCCCAGAAATCCCGCCGAGTTTACTCATCCCGGCGCGACACCAGTTTACCAGAGCACCCGATGCACGATCCTCCTCCGATCAGTCAAGATGTAAGCTGTGATCGAGAATAACCTCTCGCCCCACGGACGAAACCAGCGCGCGTTCGGTATTCTGTGCGGATTGGCGGCGGCGCTCGCGGCGGCTCTCCTGGTCTACGCCGAGACGCGCGCGTACGCCTCCGATGAAGGTTTCCACCTGTTGGCCGCGCAGTTGATCAAGCACGGACGCCGGCCGTACATCGATTTTCTGTTCCCCCAGACGCCTCTGAACGCCTATTGGAACGCAATGTGGATGTTCGTTTTCGGCGAAAGCTGGCGCACGGCCCATGCCGTGGCGGCGCTGCTGACCGCCGGCGCCGTTCTGTTGACCGCCGACTTTCTGCTGGCGCGCTTCCCGATAGCCAACTGGCGCTTCCCGGCGGCGGTCCTCGCCGCGCTGCTGGTGGGCTTGAACATTCAGGTTTTCACCTTCGGCACCGTTGCGCAGGCTTATGGTTTTTGCCTCTTCTTGAGCGTCGCCGCTTTTCGAGTGACGATTTTCAGCGCCGATCGAAAGAGCATCCTGCTGGCCGGCTTGGCGGGCTTGCTCGGCGCCGGCGCCGCCGCGGGGTCTCTGCTCACCGCGCCGGTGGCTCCGATTCTGCTCATTTGGATGGTCATCTGCAATCGCGCGGGAAACCGCTGGCGCAAAGCTTCGGCTTTCGTCGTGGGCGCGGTCATCGCGTTCGTGCCGGTGATTCGCCTGCTGGCACAGGGCTATCGCCCGACCCTCTTCAATATTTTCGAATATCACATCTTCCATCGCCAGGAGAATTGGGAAGGCGCCACGGCCCACAACCTCGACGTGTTCAGCATGTGGGCGAATTCTTCCCAGGCGCTCATGCTTGGACTGCTGGCGTTCGCCGGACTTCGATTCATCGCCACCCGGAGCCAGTGGCACCGCCGGCGGCGCGCCGAGTTTTACTTGTGCGGTTGGCTGGCGCTGGCTCTCGCCGTTCACATTTCCATCGCCCGCCCCACGTTTCAACGCTACTATCTGCTCCTGACGCCCTTTCTCGCCATTCTCGCCGCCACGGGATTATGCGCTATCGCCGCGCGGTTAGACCGGCCCGACCGGCCGTGGCGAGCGGTCGCCGTGGTGGCGGCAATTCTCTCGGTGGGGCTCGCCAATACGATTTATGAGGGCAACGGCGACTTTGACTGGCACGATGACGAGGCAGTGGCCGCGATCGTGAAAAAGTACAATCCCCCGCATGGCGAAGTGCTTGGCGACGAGCAAATTTATTTCCTGCTTCAGATTCCTCCGCCCCCCGGCATGGAATTGAGCGACTCTCACAAGCTCAAGTTCAATGATCCCGCGCTCGCTCGCCTTCTGCATGTGGTGCCCGAGGCCGATCTCGACCGCCGCATCCTGGCTGGCGAGTTCAGCACCATTCAGAGCTGTGACGATGACGAGCCGTTTATGAAGATGGATCCCGCTCGCCTGTACGCTCGCACAGAGAAAACGGACGCCTGCAAGGTATTCTCGGGGGCCTTCCACGCGCCCCCGCCGCCGGCCGCTCCGGCAGCGACCGCTAGCGGACGGTGATCGAATATGGCATCAGCTTCATGAATCCGCCCTTCGATAGCGCGGTGAACGGCAGATGTACGCCGAGAATGCTTTGGAGCTTCAGCTCGAGGGCCGCGGAATCCCCGGTCCGATTGAACAGCATGTCGAGCACGCTGCGCTTGCCGGGATACGGCACCAACGTGATCCGATCGGCGGCGGCGAAGTGCGCGCGCTGCCGGATCAATTCGATCGCGCGATCGAGCCCGCCCAATTCGTCCACCAGGCCGTTCTGTTTGGCTTGTGCGCCCAACCATACGCGACCTTGCGCCAGCGGCTCGATTTGATCGAAGGTACGCTTGCGCCCTTGCGCCACGCGCGTCACGAAGCCCCTGTAGAAGGCGTCGATCTGGCCCGCGATCTTCGCCCGCGCATCGTCGCTCAACGGAGCGTAAGCGGAATCGATGTCGGCGTAGCGGCCGCGCGTCAAAATTTGCTCGTTCACGCCGACCTTGTCATAGAGGCCGTGCAGATTCATACGCAGGAAGATGACGCCGATGGAGCCAGTCAGCGTGTTCGGATAAGCGACAATCGGGTCGCCGGTTAATGACATGAAGTAGCCGCCCGAAGCCGCCAGATCGCTCATGGAGATCACCATCGGTTTTTTACGGCTCAGATTCTTGGCTTCGTGCAGGATGTCGTCCGACGCGGCGCCGTCGCCCCCGGGCGAGTCCACGCGCAGGATCACTCCTTGAATGCTCGAATCGTTTTCCACCTGCCGCAGCAACTTGTTAAAGCCGCTGGAAGTGAGCCCCTGGTCGTTGGCGGCCTCGTTCCCGGAACCGCGCGTAATCTCGCCTTCGCCCACTACTAACGCGATGCGATGGTTGACGCCGGTGGTGGCAAGTGGAACCTTCAGATAATCCTTAATCGAAATTCTCTTCAGGTCGCCTTGTTTCAGCCTGCCCTTCATGTCCTCCGTCACCTGGTCCTCGTAGCCGAGCGAATCCACCAATCCCTTGTCCACCGCTTCCTTGGCCGTGTACGGCCCCTGATCGATGGTGGACCGCACCGCGTCCGGCTGTTGTTTTCGTCCCTGGGCGACGGTGTCGATCAGGTTGCCGTAATACTGATCCAGGATTTCATTCAAGACTTCGCTGGTCTCCGGCGTCATGGAAGTCCGCGTGAACATGTCGCCGGCGTCCTTGTATTTTCCGGCGTGGATGACATCCGCTTTCACGCCCAGCTTGTCGAGGCTGCCCTTAAGAAAAATCGATCCTACGCCGAGGCCCTTGAGGTCGAGCTCATCCTCCGGCGCAAGGTAAATGCGGTCGGTGGCGGCGGCCAGATAATACTCCAGCCCGCCCGGGCCCCGCAGAAAAGTGACGATCGGTTTACCCGACTTCTTGAAATTGAGAATCCCTTGGTGAATCTCCTGCAGCTTGCCCCATCCCACTTCCAAGCCGCGCGGCTCGAAGATGATGCCTTTCACCCGGGAATCCTCGGCGGCTTTCCGAAAGGTTTCCCACACCTCGGGGATCGTAACGGGGTTCTGTTCCTCCAGGAACGGCAGCGGGATCTCCGGCGGCAATTTGTCGGGCAGATCGCCTTCCAGCCTCAGCACCAGAGTGGAACCTTCCGCCACGCTGACCGGCCGCGCGCCGATCGAACTTGCCACCCGCACCACCGCAAATCCGATGATCACCAGCACCAAGCCGCAAACCAGAATGCCGACCACAAGTCCTAAAAAGAAATTTTTCACGATCGCTCCTCGCGACTATTGGACGCCGCGCTACTTCTTTTGATACGTCATTTCGCCGGACGGGTCCTTCTCCTTCAGCGCCTTCACCTGGCCGTTCTCGACGACGAATTCGAACACTAAGTCGGCGAATTGGGGCGTCCTAAATGCCAGCCCCTTGGTCTGATTCAAGGGAAGAACGGGCGCGCCCGGCAACGCGATGGATAGGCCGCCGCCTGGCCTAGATGTGATCTGAAACGTGGAGCCGCTGGGCGTCAGATAAGTACCCGCCAACTGCGACATCACGTTCGGGTCAATGCTGTCCGGTTTGCGCACGAACACGGCTTCCGCTTCGTCCAGAGACATTACCGCCTGATCGACATCGCCCTGCGGATTGGTACGGAAATTCACCGACCACTTCCCGTCCTGTTCGTCATCCGGCGTGTCGAAGCGGTCGTAATGGAACTGGGTCAGGGGGAACTTCATCTTGTGAAAGTCGAAATGAAGCTCATTGTCCTTGAGCGCGATGGCTATGACGCCGTAAGCGGGGTTCTCATAAACGCCGCTGTAATCGGCCAGAGGGTGAGATGGTTTCGTATTCAGAACGCGCCCTTGGTCGGCTTTCGCCCGCGCTTCGGTTCCGGCTTTCTTGTTTTTAAGACGAATCTCGAGTTGACGGTCGCTCCAGGGCGTGAGGTCCAGGCCGAGCAATCGCTCATAAACATTGTAGGTAACGATGTTGTAGAGCGGTTGAGTGTGATTTCCGATTTCGAAGACAATAACGCCGACGTGGTCCTGCGGCAGGAACGAAACCTGGGTGTGAAAGCCCGGCAGATCGCCGCCGTGAAAGGTGATCAGATGGCCCCGATACGACGCCGTCTCGCGTCCCATGCCGTACGCCGCATTCAGGATCTCGGACCAGCCTCTGGTCTCCAGGCCGACGTTGGGAAGCGCGATCGCCGGCTGCAGGGTGGCCTTCAACACCTCGGGCGGGAGCACCTGCTTGCCGTTATATTTCCCGTCGTTCATCAGCGCGATCAACCAATGCGACATGTCCTCGATATTGGAAACGATGGCTCCGCAAGGCGCCACACCGGCGATGTCCTCGTAATAGGGAATCCTGTAGATCTCGAAAGAATCCCGGCGCTCCGTGAATCCGACTCCGAACTCCGATTGTTTCAACATGTCCGTAATCGAATAGCTGGTCGAGCGCATCTGCAGCGGATCGAGTATCTTTTCGCGCACGAACTGCTCCCAGGTTTTTCCGGACTGGAGCTCGATCAGATACCCTGCCGCCGCGAACATCAGGTTGTTGTAGAGGAAGGTCTCGCGCATCGGCTCTTCCGGCTCCAGGTAGACCAGTTTTTGGAAGAGTTCCTTGCGCGTGAAATCGGATTTGTACCAGATGGTGTCGTGCCGCGTGATTCCGGTGCGGTGCGACAGCATATCGCGCAACGTCACCGCGTTGTTGAGTTGATCGTTGTAAAAGCGGATGCTGGGAACGGAATCGCGCACCGGCTTGTCCCAGGTGAGCTTGCCCTCTTCCACCAGCATGCCCGCGGCCACCGCGGTGAACAGCTTGGTGTTCGACGCGATCGGGCTCATCGTCGCGGGCGTGAACGGCAGCTTTTTCTCGTAGTCCCGATACCCGTAGCCTTTCGCGAAAACCAGTTTGTCGTTCACCACCACGCCGACGCCGACGCCGGGCGCGTTCCAGTCCTTGAGGATTTTGGCCATGTAGGCGTCGAACCCGTCCAGCCTCTTCGCGACATCGATGTCGGCGGTGGCGGCGCTCCCGGCCGAGGTCAGGATCAAGAGGCTGACGACGGCCAGCCGCCAGGACGTTGAGGGGATCGAAACGCGTGTCATGGGGAAAGTTTCCTTGCGGAGATTCTAACAGGTTTCTTTTGTCGAAGAATCGAACCGTCCGACGCCCTGGAGGCCCGTGCGCTAGAATCAGCTAACACGCATGCATCCTTTGCGAAAGGCGGGTCCCTTTGCGCGTTATTGCTCGGATGTAAAGTCGAGCGTGCTTGTTACGCTTCTGCTGGGTGTGTCGGCGGCTCTGGCGCAGCAGCCCGATCAGAATCCCGCTGTTCGTCACTTGATCGGTTTGGAGAGCATCAAGCGCAATGCCACCGGCCAACTCACCGTCCAGAACGGCGCAATGCAGTTTAAGGGCGCCAAGAACGAAGCTCAGATTTCCGTTGCCGTCATTGACGATGTCTTTATCGGCTCAGAGACCACGCAAGGCGGAGGCAAGACCGCCCGCGTGATGAAGACCGCCGCCATAGCGGCGCCCTACGGGAGCGGCCACGTGCTGAGCCTTTTGCTGCGCACTAAAGTGGACATCCTCACCGTCTCCTATCACGAGACCGGCGGTGGTTTGCGCGGCGCCATTTTCGCGTTGCCGAAGGGTGAGGCCGATAAGGTTCGCGACAAACTGGTACAAGCAGGCGCCCACACGAATCCTGCCCCTGAACCGAAGCAGGCCGGCAAGCCATGAGACGGAACGCGGCGTGTTTCCTCTTCTTCTTCGCCCTGTGCTGGATGCTCCCGACGCGAGCGGCGGAGCCTCCCAAGAAACTTAGCGCCTCGGCCATCCAGATCAATCTGGTTGAGGTTGGCAATGTTGAAATTCCGGCGGAGTTCCGGTTCGCCATCTATGAGTGCCTCATCGAACAAGTGCGTAAGTCCGGCACGTTCCAAAAGGTGTTTCGCGGCGGCGATCACGCGGCCGACGCGATTCCGGATCTGGTCACTCTGCACACAACGGTAGAGAAATACACGGAGGGAAGCCAAATGAAGCGCGAGGTCACAACCGTGGTGGGCGCCACCAAGCTGGACGTGGGAGTGACCGTAACCGCGCGCGACGCCAAAACGCTGTTGGACCAGAAGGTGTCGGGCAAAGTGCGCTTTTTTGGAGAGAACCTGGGCGCGACCAACGATCTTGCCAAGCGAATCTCGAAAGTTCTGCGCGAGAGCTTCTAGCGGGCTGCGTCACCCGCCGGGCCGGGCAATCCGCCGAGCCATTTGATAATCTCGCTTTCGAGCGCGATTCGGCGATCCGACCAACTATGATCGGTGGCGAAATGCAGGGCGGTTACTTTGTGTCCGCCTTTCGCTTCGATGGCTCGGACCAGAGCACTGGTATCGGGCGCCAGCCCATCGTCGGATGTGAGCGCGAGCAGAGGCATCTGACTGAGACCTGCGGCGGCGTTTTCCATGCGGAACGCTTTCGCCTCGGCTCGCACATCGTCGGCCATGCTCTCGGCAGTGACACCACTAAGGGATTCCATGTCTTCGGCCATGGTAGCCACTACCCTATCCCGCGGCGCTTCGGCCAGGCGCCCCATGTCGCCGGCGGAAATCAGTATGGCGCCGATAAGCTCGTGATCGTTCGCCGCGGTGTGCGCGACAACCCAGCCGCCCATGCTATGGCCGATCATGACGATCCTGTGCGTATCAAAGCCGAGCTTCGCCGCGTTGGCGGGATCGCGCAGATAGGCAAGCACCGACCGGGCGTCCTCAAGAGTCTGCGCAAAGCGGAAGTTGCCCGGGCTGCCCCACGATCCGCGATAGTTGAACGTCACCGCGTTCCAACCCGCGCGCCGCAGCGCTTGCGCCAGATCGAGATTCTTCTCGTTCCCCGGCAGACCATGGCAGATCAGCGCCGTCGGATGCGGTCCCGCGCCGGGCGGTTGGTAGACTAAGCCGTTGATGAGGATGCCGCGGCTCGGAATGTGAAGCACGGTCATCTTGGCCGGATGCGCCGCGTCGGCGGGAGGATCGGTATAGATGGCTGCCGGAACCTGCTGGGCTAGAGCGGCGCTCGAAGCTGCTGCCAGAATGGTTAGGATAAGCGCGGACGCGAAGCGCATACGTGTCCTCACGTCCGGGTGACGGAAGCCACGATCCGCTGGATCATTCCGTCCACCGCTTTGCCCGATTCATGCCAGTGCCATACCAGCACGATATCGTGATCCGGATCGATCCAGACGATGTTTCCGCCGTTGCCGATGGCGGCGAAGCTGGACGCCGGGCCGCTCGGCCACTGCTTCTGCTTCGTGTTCAACCACCACAGATATCCGTAGTCCGGACCGTCCGCCGAGGGTGTGGTGGCGTCCTTGATCCACTGGGCCGACACCAGCTGCCGGCCATCCCAATTCCCTCGGTTGAGAATGAGCAGCCCGAATCGCGCAAGATCTTGCGAATTGATCCACAGCCCGCCGCCCCATCGCGTGCCGCCGCTCACCGACTCCACCGGTTTCCCGTTGATCTCAATCGTCGACTTTGGCCCATATCCCTGCCACTTCCATTCGTTCGAGGCGCCGATCTTGTCCATGATGTTCGCTTTCAGCACCGCCGGCAGCCCTGTGCCGAACACCCGCGCCAGCGATAACGCCAGCCGGTTGATGCGCACGTCGTTGTATTCCCAATACGTTCCCGGATCGTGGATCTCGCGCGGTTTCATCTGGCCGTTGCCGTACTCTTCCACGCCCAGGAAGTTGGCGTTCTTGCCCCACAGTTCTCCTTCCCACTCGCTTTCCTGCTGCAGGTGGTTTTTCCACGTGATCTTGGCGTTGTGCGGCGAATCGTACCCGCCGTCGTGGATGTACTCGGCCACCCGATCATCCACGCCGTGGATTAAGCCATTCGCGAACGCGATAGAGGCAGTGGTGGAAAGGAAGCTCTTGGCGACGCTGTAGACCGGATCGTTGGTCTTCGTATCGCCGAATTCCGCCACGATGTAGCCGTGCCGCAGAATAATTCCGTTGGTTGCCGCGCGTTGCGGCGGTAGGGCGCCCAGCACTTTGCCGAAGACGCGCACCTGGTCTTTCTCGAAATCCCACTGGGAGCCATGAGCCTCGGCCCATTCGACCGCTTGCCGCAGTTTTGCGGCATCCATGCCCACATCGGCGGGCGCTTTGTGCCGCCACGTGCCTGCGGCGGGGAAATAGGCAGCGCCATTAGGCTGCGCGGTCTGCGCGAAAAGCACTGAAGCCGGCGCGGCCGTCGCAAGGAACAGCGCGAGCAGTGAACGTCGGTTCAGCTTCATGAAAGTCATGGACATGGCACTAGCCTTTCTTGGCCGGAGTGATGGCCAAAGTATGACGCGGTTGGTATAGCATCACCCTCACGCCGCCTGGCAAGGTCATCGTCAAGGTGATGCCGAAACCCTCGTTCTTGGGTTCGCCATCAATCCGGACGCCCTTGGCGCGCGACTCATCGGCTGTCGCTCGAATATCGTCGCACATGAAGCTGATCTGATGGTGACTATCCGATTCGGCCGGATGCACGCCGAGCTCCGACGGCGGCTGCGCAAAAATTAGCCATCCTCCGTGCGCATCGACGAAATTGAAGCCGAATGCGTCGCGTAACATCGCGCGCAGCGCGTCCGGCTCGGACGAGTAAAGCAGCATGTGGGCGCCGATAATCGACATTTGCCATCTCCCTTTGTCGTGCGGATACGTTCGAGAGAATACCACGATATCCTAGACGATGGACGTTATGGCATCCCACGTAGATATCGACACCGCGCTTAAGGAACGGCGCGTATTTGAACCCTCCGATCCCCTTGGCCTTCGCGTGGCTGGAGGCCGGGACGCCATTCAGCTCAATGAAATTCAGACGAACGCCCCGATCGAGGAAGCGAAATTCGACAGGCCGATGGCGTCGACGGGGCAATAGGCCATTCAGAGCGGCGCGCGGCTCAGGCTGGTGATGAAGAAACTGACTCCGGGAACATTCTTCTGACTCAGTCGTTCATCGTTGGTGATGAAGAGATCGGCTTTAGCCGTCGTAGCTTTCGCGAATTGATTGGGTGATGTCGTCGCCCATCATCCCCGGGCGTCTGCTCCCGCGACCTCCCGCGACCTCAGCCCCTGTGCGGGATGAGTCAACAACTTCTCCGCCGCTCCAAGAAATCGTACGGTGTGCGGCAATTGCGCGTGTAACTCAAACGCAGCTTCCTCCGCCCACTCTGAATGAATCGCGAACACCAACGGTTGCCGGAGCGATTCGAATGCATGGATAGCCACGCAACCGATCTCAGCTCGCGTAGGCTCGATTACCCGCAGCAACTCCTCGCGAAACTCCATCTCCTTCCCGGGCCGAGGCTCAAACCGGACGAAAAAGTGGATGGACAAGCAACACCTCCTGAACATCAAGTATGCCAGGAGCCCTGCTGTGCTACGTTCGAGAGAATACCACGATATCCTAGACGATGGACGTTATGGCATCCCACGTGGACATCGACACCGCGCTTAAGGAACGGCGCGTATTTGAACCCTCCGAAGAGTTCCGATCCAAAGCGCACATCGGCAGCCTGGCCGATTACGAACGCCTCTATAAGGACGCTCAGGAGCATCCGGAAACTTTCTGGGCCGGCATTGCGCGCGAGCTGCATTGGTTCAAAACGTGGGATCGAGTGCTGGAATGGAACCTCCCGTTCGCTAAATGGTTCGTCGGCGGGCAGCTTAACTTCTCCTACAATTGCCTGGATCGCCACGTCGCGACCTGGCGCAGGAATAAAGCCGCAATCATTTGGGAGGGCGAACCCGGCGATTCGCGCACGCTCACCTATCAGCAACTGCTCCGCGAAGTTTCCAAATGCGCCAACGTGCTCAAGTCGCTAGGAGCGAAAAAGGGCGACCGCGTCGCCATTTACATGGGCATGGTCCCCGAACTGCCTATCGCGCTGCTGGCCTGCGCCCGGATCGGCGCGCCGCACACCGTGATCTTCGGCGGATTCTCGGCGCAGGCTTTA
>Ga0302324_100007934_pt1 | contig 22480 bp, 17 predicted proteins | sample Palsa_T0_1_FD_201949 | JGI IMG/M metagenome (GOLD analysis project Ga0302324, IMG submission 201949) | Peat permafrost microbial communities from Stordalen Mire near Abisko, Sweden - Palsa_T0_1 | ecosystem: Environmental > Terrestrial > Soil > Palsa > Peat permafrost | place: Sweden: Abisko...
CGGGTCCGTCGTCGAATGGGACGATGCCGCCACTTATGCTCAGGCTGAGGAAATTTCACCCGAGCGCGTATTAAACAGTAGGCAAGAGCTGCACGTGGTCGTCGCAGCGCTTCAGGAACTGAGCGAGCGAACCAGGGATGTGTTCATGTTGGACCGGCTGGAACACCTGAAGCACGGCGAGATCGCGCAGATTTTCGGGATATCGGTGAGCGCCGTCGAAAAGCATGTTGCCAAGGCGGTGGCGCATCTGGCACGCCATGCCGCAAGGTCGGGTTGAGCGCATGACCAAAACCTCGCCATCGTCAGACACACCGACGCCCGACCTGGAAGAGCAGGCCGCCGAATTGTTCCTGCGTCGCCGCGACGCATCGTGGAGCGAGTCCGACCAAGTGGCGCTCGATTCTCGTCTCGCCGACGGACGGGAATTTGCGGATGCCTATGGCCGCGTTCAAGACTCCTGGGAGGCGGTGGGCCGGCACGCGACTTCGCCTGAGCTCATGGCCTTGCGCGAACAGGCGATTGCGCGCGCGCGCCAGGCGAGCGCGCGGCGCTGGTCGATGCCCGGCGCACGCTCGAGGGGTTTCCGTGCATGGGCGAGCGCGGCCGCCGTCCTTGCGGTATGCGGTATTGCCTGGCAGATCTCACCGTACGGCTACGAACCCAACACCTACAAAACCGGACTCGGCGAGCAGAAAATCGTAGAATTACCCGACCACTCGCACATTGCGCTCGATGCGCGAACACGCCTGCGAGTGCACTTCACGGCGGACGCGCGCATCGTTGAGCTGTTGGACGGACAGGCCCAATTTTCCGTTGCCAAGGATCCTGCCCGCCCCTTCAAAGTAGAGGCCGGCGGCAGGACCATCATCGCCGTCGGCACCGTGTTCGACGTGGAGTACGTCGACCAACAGGTGAGCGTCGCCATGGTCGAAGGTCGGGTCGCCGTGCTTTCGGAGGACCCGATGAAGTCGGCGAAGCTGCCCGGGGCGGATACGAGGTCGAGCAGTTCCGTACCCATCGAGCTGTCGGCCGGCGAGGCCTTGCAGGTGCGCGCGGACGGCGCGGCGACAGTGTTGCCGAAGGCCGACCTCGAAGCCGCGACGGCGTGGCGCCAGGGCAAGGTCATTTTCCGTGACCGGACGCTCGCCGAAGCGGTACACCGGCTGAATCGTTATTCACACACGCAAGTCGTCGTTGACGACCCTGCGCTGGCGCAGATGAGAGTGAGCGGCGTGTTCGAATCGGGCGATGCCCAAGCCTTTGCCGAAGCGATGCAGGCTTACCTGCCCGTCATCGCCGACAGCTTGAATTCCTCCGTGATCCATTTGCGGATGAAGTGAACGGTGCGGAGTCGCATGCTGAGGATTTTCTTGCTTCCCGCGTATTAGTGTTCGAGACGGCATCAGCCGCAATAACACGGGGATCAAGAAACAATGCACAACTTCCGCCGCAGGCTCGCCATTTCGGTTTTTGCCGTTTTGGCCGCGGCCGCCACATTCACCTTCGCCGACGTGCAGGCGCGCAGCGTCAGTTACGATCTCGATATCCCCTCGGAGGATTTGACCGCGGCCCTACAGACCTTCGCCATCGCCTCGCACCACAAACTGCTTTATAAGGCTGAACTGACGGCCGGTAAGATCAGCCGGCCACTGAAGGGCCGCTTCACGGCGGCGCAGGCGATTGAAAACCTGTTGTATGAGTCCGGTCTGACATTCAAAATCACCGGCGGATCGGTGGTGCTGATCGAGGCGCAGAACGCCGGCAGAACGAGCGCGTTGCACGAGGATGCGGTCATGTATCCGACGCTCGCCACAGTGTCTGAGGTGCGCTCCGAACAATCCATTCGGCTGGCGCAGGCAGCTTCCTCGTACCCTTCCGGTGGGATCGCGGCAACCACGGAGAGTCAGGGCGTTTCGGGCGGCGACACAAAAGCGCCGGACTCGGGGGAAACCGGCCTCCAGGAGCTCACCGTCACGGCCCAGAAGTACAAATCCACCATTCAGGATACGCCGATCAGCATGTCCGCGCTGAGCGGCGACCAGCTGGTCGCCGCCGGTATCACCACCGTGGCCGACGTGGCGCACGACATCCCCGGCCTGTCGATGCGCTCGGCCGGCCCGGGACTGACCGAGTTCGAGGCGCGCGGCCTCGCATCGACCGGCGGCACCTCGCCGACCGTCGGCTTCTACCTGGACGAGGTGCCGCTCTCGCCGCCGGCCTTGTCGCAGTCCGGCAAGGTGGTGATCGACCCGAACTTATACGACATTGATCGGGTCGAGGTATTGCGCGGCCCGCAGGGCACGCTATATGGGTCCGGTTCGATGGGCGGCACCATCAAGGTCGTGACGAACCAACCGAAGCTCGGCGAATTCGAAGGCTCCGCGCAGGCTACCGGGTCCTATACCGAAGGCGGCAACGGCAATGGCAGCGGCAACCTGATGCTGAATATTCCCCTGGGCGACCTGTTCGCATTTCGCATGGTGGCTAGCGATCTGCATCGCAGCGGCTGGATCGACCGGGACGTCGTCAGCCCGTTCCCCGCCGACGGTGCCACACGCGGCAACGTGCTCGCGGGTCCCATTACCAGTGTGGCTAGGAACGTCAACACCGAGGAGTTGTACGGCGAGCGTGGCACCCTGCTGTTCAAGCCGAACGATGACCTGTCGATCACCGCTGGCGCACTCTATCAGCGCCTCGTGATGGGCGGCTACGACCTCGTCGACTCTCCACCCGGCTCCTCCTATCTGGCGCACTACGAGGCATTCAACATACCCGAACCGGTCACCGACACCGTGCACCTGTACAGCCTGACGGTCAATTGGCACCTGGGCTTCGCCGATCTGACAAGTGCATCGTCGTACTGGGATCGCTACGAAGTCCAGACACAGGATGCATCTGAATCCATTTACGTAACGCTCGGTGGAACGCTGCCGCTGATGCCGCTGCCATTTTCAGAGACCGATCCCTCACATCAATTGAGCCAGGAAATACGGCTCAGCTCGTCCGGAAACGACAGACTGCATTGGACCGGCGGAGCATTCTTCAGCAATTTGACTGCGACCTGGATCGATTTCGGCGCCGGCCCGGAAATTCCCGCGCCCGACGGTGTTTTCGTGCATTCCACCAATCCGTACAGCATCAAACAGTCCGCGCTGTTTGCCGACGGCTCCTACAAGTTTACGGACACGCTCACCTTGGCAACCGGTGTGCGTTGGTACAATTACCAAAGCAAATTGATCCAGTATTCGTATGGCTACATCCAACCGAACCTAACACCGCCGACGACTCCGTTCGTTACGACCGCAGCGGACCGGGGCTTCAATCCGCGCGTCAATCTGTCCTACGAACCGAGCTCGACGCTCAATACCTACGCTACGGTCGCCAAGGGTTTCCGGCCCGGCGGCGCAAATTTCTACGTGGCGCCGCCGAGCGTGCCGCCGCATTGCCCCGCCGGATCGCCGGAGTCATTCGGTCCGGACTCGGTCTGGAACTACGAGATCGGCGAGAAGGCGAAATTCCTCGATAATCGCCTGTCGGTCAACTCCGACATTTATTACATCAAGTGGCTCGGGGTTCAGCAGGCCGCGCTGCTGAGCTGCGGCGCTGAATACAATACCAATGCGGGCGACGGACGCTCGTTCGGGCCCGAGCTCGAGATCGTGGGTAAAATCAGCGACTCCTGGATGGTTTCCGCCAACGGCGCGTATACCAATGCGGAGATTACCCACCCGACCACGGCCTATACGAGCTCGCTCGTTGGGTTGAATGGCCAGCCGTACTGCGGCACCAGCCCGACGTGCACGGTGCCCATTCTGAACGTGCCACGGGACACGGCGGCGCTGGCCATCATCTACTCGGCGGATGTGGCGAACGGCTACCACTTGACCGCCCGTGCGACCGATTCGTTTACAGGGACATCAACGGACGAAGCCTTCTACTTCGGCATAAAGCTGCCTTCGTACAGCATCGCCGCGGCGCGCGCCACCTTGTCGCACGACAACTGGTCGGGAACGCTGTTCGTCGATAACCTGGCCAATAAGCTGGCGCTGCTGACGGCGAACAACACTTCGTTCCAGTTCAATATTCCCCAGCTGGTCCGCTACACGGTCAATCAACCGCGCACGGTCGGCATGCAGCTCGACTATCACTTTTGAGGGTATGCCATGACTAAAGCAAAGTGTGTGAGCGGCTGCGTATTGGCGCTGGCGCTGGCAATGTCTGGGTCGTGGCCGGCGAGGGCTCAGGAGCCTGTCGATAAGCCCATCGTTTTGCACGCGGCGCGCCTGCTCGAGGTCGACACCGGACGCATCGTGACCCCGGGAGAGATTCTGATCGAGGGCGAGCGCATAGCGGCAGTGGGCTCTTCGGTGGAGCATCCGAGCGGAGCGCGGCTCATTGATCTCGGCGACACGACCCTGCTGCCAGGCCTGATCGATGCGCACGTGCATCTGTTCCTGCACCCGGGCGCCGACGAAGACTTGCAGACGGTCGAAGAGTCGGTGCCGCAGCGAACCATCCGGGCCACGCTCGCGGCACGGGACGATCTCCTGGCGGGGTTCACGGCCGAGCGAGACATGGGCACCGAAGGGGCGGGCTCCGCCGACTCCGCGGTGCGAGATGCGATCGATAACGGACAGATCTCCGGGCCGCGGTTGCGCATCTCCGGCAACGCCATCAGCATTCTCGGCGGACACGAGGACGCGACCAAGTACAACCCGGAGCAGCATGTGCTGTCGAATGCCGCTTATGCGGACACGGCCGATGAGCTGGTCGCCGTCATCCGCCAGCAGCACAAGGAGGGCTCGAGTTTCGTTAAGATCTATGAGACGGGCGCGGACAGCATGCGCGACGGCGCGCTGCACACGCCCTATCAATACACCGCCGCCCAGCTGAGTGCGGCGGTCCAGGAGGCCGCTCGTCTCGGCACCGGCGTCGCCGTACACGCCACGGGCGAACCCGGCACACTGTATGCAGCACAAGCGGGCGTCGCATCCATCGACCACGCAAACCATCTGAGCGACGAGACCATGCGGATCATGAAGGAAAAGCACATTCCGGCGGTTCCGACCTTCACGGTGTTCGAGTATTTCGCGAACGAGTCGGTCGGGGCGGCGCGTGAGCGCGAACTCCAGATGCTCGACTACAAGATCAAGGAATTCAAGAAGCAGATTGCCGCAGGAATTCCCTTTGCGGTGGGCTCGGACGTCGGTCCGTTCCCGCATGGAACTCAGGCTCGCGAATTGGAGCTGATGGTGAAATACGGCATGCGGCCTCTCGCCGTGCTTCAGGCGGATCTGATCAACGGCGCGCAGCTTCTCGGCTGGGGCGGCCAGATCGGCGAGCTGAAGCCGGGATATTACGCCGATATCGTCGCGGTTCCGGGGTCCCCTCTCGACGACATCACCGCGGTCGAGCGCGTCTCATTCGTGATGAAGAGCGGTGTCGTCGAAAAACTACCCGCCGGGATTGCTGCCCGTTGATGCGGGGCACGGCACTGGCGTGCTGAATTGGCGCCCGGAAATGGTCAGGTGCCCAGCGGAGATCCTATGAAACGCAGAACTCTTTTCAAATCCGCTGTACTCGCTGTTCTCAGCAATGCGATCCCTCGCCTTGTCCGGGCGCAGGTTGGGTCCCTGAGTCGGGACAATCGCGAACTGGTCGCCGCAATCGGGGAAGTTGTGCTGCCCTCCCCTCTCGGCGCCGGTGGGCGCGCCAAGGCCGTCGAAGCGTTTGCGAAATGGCTGGATGGATACAAAGCCGGCGTTCCGATGAGCTATGGATACGGCAGCCAGTTGAAGTACGAAGTTGTTCCGCCCAGTCCTTTGTTGCGATACCCGTCGCAGTTCACGCGCCTGCAGGACTTGTCAACAGCGAAGGGTTCTATTTTCACGGCTTTGTCGCCGGCCGACAGGAAGGCTGTTGTGGAAGCCGCTCTCCTCGAAGCCAAAGTAACTCAATTGCCCGAGAGGCCCGATGGCCGGCACATTGCCTCCGACCTGATGAGCCACTTTTACAGCAGCAGTGACGGAAACGACTTTCTCTTCAACGCCTCGATTCGAGTGTCCGAGTGCCGTGGCCTTGACACTTCAGCCGATCGGCCAGTTTCCATCACGTAGGGGGAAGATTCGCCATGGCAACCGTTTATGAAAGCGATGTGTGCATCATCGGCGGCGGCATATCGGCTGCCACGATGGCGGAGAAACTCGCAGAGCTGCGGCCTGGCATCAAGATCACGATCGTTGAGGCGGGTCGCAAGATATTCGATTCCGCAAATCGTGCGAAGTATGCGAGGCGCGAACAGGACTACGGCGACAACTCATGGCCCAATGATTCCATCGAGGACCAGGTGTCGAATGGGCAAATTTCCAGAACCATGGCAGTGGGCGGACAGGCATTACACTGGGGCGGGACCTGCAACCGTTACTCAGAAGAGGACCTGCGCCTGAAGTCGATGTACGGCCTTTACGTTGACTGGCCCATGGAATGGAAGGAACTGGAGAAATACTACTGCGAAGCTGAGCACCGGCTTGGCGTTTCGGGCGAGGCGAGTTCGTACCCGGAGGATTGGCGTTCGCAGCCTTATCCCATGCCTCCCATGCCGCTCACCTACGACCTGATTCAGTATAAGAAATGGGGAGACAAGAGTGGTTACATCTTCCAGGGTGTACCGCAGGCGAAGAATACCAAGCCATGGGGCGGTCGGTCGATGTGCCTGCGCTGCGGCACTTGTGAGATCTGCCCCACCGGCGCAAAGTACTCGCCGGACTACACCTTCAAGGATCTGCTCGCGAGCCAGAAGATAACACTGCACGATCGAACCCTGGTTCGCAAGTTGGTGCTCGATAAACAGTCCACCAGGATCATGAGCGCCGAGGCCTCAAGCTACGAGCGGCCCGACGAGAAGATCGAGTACCGTGCCGGCACATTTATCCTCGCCTCGGGTCACATCTGGAGCACGCACCTGCTGCTTCTGTCTTCCTGCTCGCGCTTTCCCCATGGCCTCGCCAACTCGACGGACCAGGTCGGCAGATATATGAATGGTCACGGAATCTACGCGGCCATGATTGAATTCGAATCGAACGAAGTGTTCCCGGGCATGAATGACGGATATAGCCTCATATCGAGAAAATTTATGCGGTCGCCGGTGGATAAGACCTACATGCGGCACGACCTGAGGATTTTTCCCAGCGGGGTTGGCATCCCGAAGCTCCAGGACAAGGGGGGTAAACTTCTACTCGGCGACGACCTGCTGTCGTCGTGGAAGCAGAAGCAGCGATCCCGCCCTGTCGCCCGTTGCCGTGCGTATTATGACATTCACCCGTCGGCAGAGAGCCGCCTCACGCTCAATACAAATAAGAAAAACCGCTGGGGAGACCCGCTTCCGGATGTCTTCCACGATGCCGATGCGGCGACCAAGGCGCGCGCGGCGGAGACGAAGGAGCACATCAATGGGGTCTTCGCCCATATGGCCAAGGCTGGCGATGGCAAGGTACTGCAATATATCGACGGCGACATCGACGGCAACTATCTCGACCATCCCGGCGGCGGGTGTCGCATGGGAACCGATCCGTCCGCAAGCGTGTGCGACAGTTTTGGGAGGACCCACGACCACGCGAATTTGTTTGTCGTGGGAGCGCCGACTATCCCGGCTGCGTCGGTGACCAACGGGACCCTCGCATTTGTGGCACTCACACTGCGCTCCGCCGACGAGGTCGCACGTGGTATTCCCAAGAAGCCTGTTTGAGCGTCTGTCGAAGTCAGCAATTGCTGGCCAAACCGTCAGCTCTCCGGTCAAACCGGGCTTGAGCGCTGAAAACGTCGACATGCATGTAATGGGTCGCCACTACCGGTCCTCACAGATCTTCTTTCAGTTGTCGCGCCAAACGCCCGATGGCGCGATCGTCCCGACGATAAAATGTCCATCCCCTCTTTCGCGTTGCTATTAGCAGTCCCGCATCCGTCAACAACGTCAAGTGGCGCGAGGCGGTCGCCGCTGCAATTCCGAGTCTTTCTCGGATGAAATCCGCGCAGATGCCGTCAGAAACGGGGTCGCCATCCGCCTGCGGCGGGAATCCTACGGTCGGTTCTGCGAGGCATCGCAGGATCTCCAGACGGACGGGGCTCGCGATGGCCTTCAGCGTCTGCAGCAGGTCGCGCCCGTGGATCTTCATATCGTTATTTCGCATAATTACGAAATATATCACGGGATACCGGCGGTTTCCGAACGACAAGCACCGAGGCGATAGCAAACCTGCTGGCAGTGGGGAGGAGTTTTGCAGGATCAATGCGGATTACTCGCCTCGCGGAAACCCTTCCACCGATCAACTGGCTCCAGACGGTCAGCCCCCTGGAACGGCAGCACCCACCCTGGATACTCAGGGGGAAGAGCGCTGACTTCATCCAATTGCCTGATCTCGCCTTGGGTGAGCGTGAGTTCGACCGCCGCGAGATTGTCCTGAAGCTGCTCGAGGCGTTTCGCGCCAATGATGACCGAGGTGACCACAGGCTTTGCCAGGAGCCACGCGATAGCGACACGCGCAGGACTACACCCGTGCGCTTTCGCGATCGGAGCCATCACGTCGAGGATCTTCCAGGTGCGCTCTTTGTCCACGATGGGAAAGTCGTTTTCAGTGCGGCGCGAATCCGCGGCCTTCTGGTTCGTCCGGCTGAACTTGCCTGAAAGCAAGCCGCCGGCAAGCGGACTCCACACGAGTAGGCCGACTTTTTCGGATTCCAACAGGGGAACAATTTCCCGTTCTAGATCGCGGCCGGCGATCGAGTAATAAGCTTGAAGCGTGTCGAATCGGGCCAGGTTCCTGAACTCGGAGAGGCCGAGGGCTTTGGCGATCTTCCATGCCTGCCAATTGGAGCAGCCGATATAGCGGACCTTCCCGTGTTGCACCAGGGTGTCGAGAGCGCGAAGCGTCTCTTGGACAGGGGTCACGGAGTCGTTGCCATGGACTTGGTACAGGTCGATATGGTCGGTCTGCAAACGGCGGAGACTGGCCTCCACAGCGTCCATAATGTGCCCGCGAGAAGCCCCGATGTCATTCCTCCCCGGACCGACGCGGCTATAGACCTTCGTCGCGATTACGACATCCTTCCGCGCGATGTTAAGGTTTTTCAGTGATTGCCCGAGAATCTTTTCGCTCTCACCCTCCGTGTAATTGTCCGCCGTATCAAAGAAGTTGATGCCGCCGTCAATGGTCGTCTTGACCAGTTCGTCGGCCACGGCCTGTCCAACGGTGCTGATGGCCTTGAAGAGCCCTCTGCCGTCCCCGAATGTCATGGTTCCGAAGCAGAGTTTCGAAACCAGGAGACCTGTATTGCCGAGCGTTGTGTATTTCATGGTGTTTTCCTCTCTCGCCATTGCCTTTGCTTTTAAATGCGAGGCATAGTTGTAACTGTGGACCATACTCCACAGTCAAGGGGCGCCTATGCTGATCTCAGATTTTGCGCGGGTAACAGGACTTCCCCGCGATACGGTGCGCTTCTATGTGCGCCTCGGTCTTCTGCGGCCCCAGACCAACCGCAAGGGTGGCCGCCATCCTTATAGTCATTTCACGGGTGAGGATGTCCGAGCGGCACAGATAATCCGGATCTCACAATCGCTCGGTATGTCGCTCAAGGAAATCGCGGCCTTCAACGAGGAGCGCCGCGAGGGCCATCTTACAAACGAACGCCGAGTCGAGATCATGGGCGCGCAACTTGTCAGCCTAGAGGTGAAAGCGACACAACTGGAAACGATGATCAGCTATGTCCGCGCCAAAATCGATTGGCTCATAGGCGGTCAGCAAGGGTCGGAGCCGGATCTCGAGAATTATGCAAGAAAGGATTCGCGGGTCAATGTGGATGACACCGACAAATCGCTACCGACGCTCCTATAAGTGTAAGGCGTCAACCTTGATACTCACCTTGGCGTACTTTTGTGCCGGCCACTAGCGCGTCTCCCGCCAGTTCGGCCAATGTTGCTAACATTCAAACACCAAGGCGGACATCTGAACTTAGCCATAACATGCGAATTTCGCTTAACGGGTAGTATGCTTAATTGATCTGTTTATTAATTTCCGTCTTTCAATTGTCACGTATCACGATCGACTGTTGAACATTTGATCCGTTTGGTCGCGTCATTCCGCCGCCAGATGCCGATTCATCGCGGAACGGTGCCACCGCGGCATTGAAGAGACTCTTGAGAAAGAGAACAGAACTTAGCTTGAGACCACATCGTGATAACCGCCAATTGTCATCATTTGGTAGTGGGATGACGGCCATGGTGCAACCGCCGGCCAAAGACATAAATTCAGAATGTTGATTTCGAGGGCAGGACGAAGCGGCTCGTTTCGCTATTCTAGGAAGGGCGCGAGCACATTTTCGATCCATTTCATGAATGCGCGGACTCGGCGCGACAGGTTGCGCCGATGCGCTACTACCAGGGAGACGTCGAGCGGCTTGTGCCGAAAATCTGGAAGAAACTCTATCAACGCTCCACTCTCCAAGTAACGCCCAATACCCAGCAGTGGTGCCTGAATCAGGCCAAGGCCGGCGACACCAGCGGCTTCGTAGGTCTGCACACTGTTGACGTGCAGCGCGCCTCGCAACTGAAGCCTCGCGAAGCCGTCGCCGTGCGGATACTCCCATCCATAGGGTTTTGCGCCGAGCGTCCGTGTGAAGTGAATTGCATGATGTTTCTGCAGATCTTCCAGCGATCGAGGGACGCCATAGCGCGCGAGGTACGCAGGACTGGCAGCGTTGACCATGCGTAACTTGCCCAGCGGGCGGGCAATCAGCGTCTCGTCCCCGATGGGACCCAGTCGCAGTACGCAGTCAAATCCCTCTTGAACCAGATCGACTTGCCGATCCGTACTCGACACCTCCAGTTCCAACTCGGGATAAGTTGCCATGAAGGCCGGCAACGCCGGCACGATGGTGGTGCGCGCCAACTCGCTCGGCAGATCAACCCGCAAGCGCCCGCGAAGTGCCACTGCATCGCTTGCGAACATTGAGTGCAGATCATCAACGTCAGCAAGCACATCGCAGGCACGTGCATGGAATACCCGTCCGTCTTCCGTCAACTGCACACTACGCGTCGTGCGGTGCAGAAGCCTGACACCGACATCTTCTTCCAGCTTGCGGACCGCCGTTGAGGCCCTTCCCTTCTGAATGCCTAAGCTATCGGCTGCGAGGGTGAAGCTCCCCATGTCCGCTACCGTTATAAAAATGAGGAGGGGTTCGAGATTCTGCATTTCGTACCTCGGTATTGTTCACCGCCGAGAGAACAGTGAGTTCAGTTCCTGGGTGATTATCCCACATAAGAGACACAGTAAGCTCTGAATATTGGGAATCCCCCATAGGAGAACGACAAGTGTTCGAAACCATGAAACTGCATCGGATGCCTGAAACGACGACCTTGCATGGCGCCCTGTTGGCCGGCCGGATAATGAGCACGTTCGTTGTTATCGCTCTGGTGGCAGACGGCACTATTCAGCTTTTTGCGCCGGCACAGATCTCTAGCATGTTGCAGGAAACCGGGTTCGCGATCGACCTGACTCGCGTCTTGGGCCCGATCATCCTCGCCTGCGCCATCCTTTACGCCATCCCGGCCACCGCCGTGCTCGGCGCGATCCTAGTGACGGGCTTTCTGGGAGGTGCAATCTGCGCCCATGTCCGCATTGGTGAGTTGGGTTCGCCGCCGGAAATCATTGCCTTGGCTTTGGGCGCGTTGACATGGGTAGGCCTCTACGCGCGCGATCGCCGTATCCGGGCCATTCTGCCGCTCATCCGTTAAATCAACCGGGGCAGTGCTCTGTCCCTCAACATCAGGAGAAAACTTATGTTTCTAGTAATGGGAATCACGGGAAAGGTGGGCGGCGCGACGGCAGAACATCTGTTGGCGCGCGGCAAGAAAGTACGCGCGCTGGTCCGCAATCGCGAGAAGGCGTCAAGCTGGGCGAAACAGGGCGTGGAACTGGTTGACGGTGATTGGAATGATTCGGCAGCCATCGAGCGGGCGCTCAAAGGCGTCGAAGGCGCGTTTGTCATGTTGCCGGCTGTCTGGGCGCCCTCGCCCGATTACAAAGAAGCCAAGGGCGTGATTGCGAACTATGTCGAGGCGCTCACCAAGGCAGCGCCGCCGCGGGTGGTAGCGCTTTCGTCGATGGGTGCGAACAGGACTAGCGGACTTGGGATGATCACGGCGCTGTCGCTTCTGGAGCGCGGTTTTCGCGACCTGAAATCGCCAATCGCATTTGTGCGTGCAGGTGGATTCCTCGAGAACTTCCTCTACGGCTTGCAGGTTGCCCAGGGTGGAACCCTACCGGTCTACTACACTCCGCCAAGCCGGAAATCGACCATGGTCGCGACGAACGACATCGGCGCGGAGGTCGCAACGCTTTTGACCGGACCAGCGTGGTCAGGGCAGCGCGCCGTCGAGCTTGGTTCGATGATCACCGCGGATGAAGTCGCGGAGCATTTGGGTGAAGTCCTGAATGTAGACGTGAAAGCCTTTGCAGTCCCACGTGCAGGGTGGGCGAAAGCGTTCGAGCAGTTCGGCATCCCGAAGGGCCACACCGGACCTGCCGAAGAAATGTTTGAGGCCGTGAATGCAGGATGGATGGACCTCGGAGTCGAGGGTACGGAGCACGTAGCGGGTACGACGTCCGCACGCGATGTCTTCGCGGCGGCCCTGAAGGCCGTGATGGCGTGAACCGCGACGCTCGCGCAGGGCCAGTCCGTCGTTGCCCTGGTTCGCTCGAAGGCCCGCGCCCTGGATCTCCCCGGGCCGAGCATTGCTGTTCCACCTGATCAGCGAGCTCTACGAACGGGCCTCGCTAATCGTCACCACCAACTTGTCCTTCGGCGAATGGAGCGCCCTGACACTCCCGGCGCCTTGGCGCCGGTCGTCAAACGCGAACATCAACCTATGGCCGAGGCTTCATCAGCGTCTGCACCGCTGTCTCAAGCTGCGGATCTCGCACCGCCGCCCGATCCCCCGGGGTGTCCTGCACCAGAATATCCGGCTCGGCGCCGCGGTTTTCGATGATCCCGGCGCCGTTCAGATCCTGGAGCGAATCCTTGGGCACGGTGACGAAGGTGCCGTCCACCAGCGGCCAGGGTCCCTTGATGCCCCGCACACCGCCCCAGGTCCGCTCGCCGATCACCTTGCCCAGGCCCCATGACCGGAAGAAATACGGAAACTGATCGCCATCGGACATCGAGAAGATGTCGGTGACGACGGTCAGCGCCCGTGGCGCGACGGCGCCGGGCAGCGCCGTCGTCGCACCTTCGCGGTTGATGAAGCTGCCGGCGCGCGGACGGCGCAGCAGGTCCAGCACCCATTGGCTGGTGAAGCCCCCGTTGTTGCCGCGAACATCGACCACCAACGCCTGCTTGTCGGTCTGCGGATAGAATTGTCTGATAAAGTCCTCCGACCCGAGCTCCTCGAAGTCGGACAGGTAGATGTAGCCGACCTTGCCACCCGACAGGCGGTCGACCATGGCGCGATTGGTGTCGATCCAATCGAGCTTGCGAAGCTCGCCCTCATCGTCCGTCGGATCAATCACGATGGTGCGGGTGGGACCGGTTGCACTCCTCGCAATCGTCAAGCTGATCGACCCTTGCTTGCCGAGGAATAGGCTGTAGGGATCCGCCGGTGCTGCCAGCGTCTGACCGTCGATGGCGAGGAGAAAGTCGCCGTCGCGCACGTCCAGCGCCGGGTCGCCGAGCGGAGCCTGGAACCGCCGACGGCTGGGGTCGCCACGATAGACCCGCGCGAATTTGTATCGACCGCTCTCGCCATCGAGCACAAAATCAACCCCCAGCAAGGCAGTGTGCACCGCCGGTCGGGGGTCGCCCTGGTCGCCGCCGCCGAGAAACATGTGGCTGGTCGACAATTCGCCCTGCATCTCGCCGAGCAGGTAGACCATGTCCTCATGTGAACCGACCAGCGGCACCAGGCGGGCGTAGGCATCATGCACCACCCGCCAGTCGACACCATTCATTTTGGGGTCCCAGAACAGGTCTCGGTCTAGCCGCCAAGCCTGCTCGAACATCTCGCGCGCTTCCGCGGGCGGATCGACGGTCACGCGCACCGCGTCGAGCTTGATCTCCAAGTCCGATGTCGCCCCCGGGGCGACGTCAACGACATGCCAACCGCGACCCCGGCGCACCAGCGCCTTGTGCCCAACCGGCGACAGCACGTAGCCGTCGACATCGGTGGTCACCGTCCGGTCCTTGCCGGTGTCCAGATCGAAGGCATGAAGGCTTGATCTCTCGCCGGGCAAGTCGCCACCAATCCCCGACGCCGGCGTTGCTCGGTAGAAAAGCGCCCGGCCGCGTGGTTGCATATCGGCAATACCGCCGGCTGCTTGGATCGGTACCTCGACCGCTCGCGCCATCAACCCGTCGACATCGACCGCGCCATCACCGGCAGTTGGCGCATCTTTGCCCGGATGGCCGAATGGCATGCGCATGCCGGCGGCGAGCGGTGCCACATAGAGCGCGTCCGACTTCAGCGTGGCGATCGTGCCCTCGCGGTCGCGGTCTGAGACGATTGGCAACTCATGCCGTTGCGAGAGAAAGAACAGAACCTGTCCGTCACCCGAAAAGGTGGGATCGTGGTCATTCTCCATGGTCGAGCTGACGGTCGTATCTCGGCCGGTGGCGAGATCGCGCATATGAATTGCGCGCTGCTGGTTGGGTCGTTCCGTGCTGTAAGCGAGCCAGTGCCCGTCGGGCGAAAACCGGGCATCGCGGATCTCGGCCGCGGGATCCTGCGCGATCCGCTCGCAGCGATCGCCTCCCGCCCCGACGAGCCAGAGACCGTGATTGCCGTCCGCCACGGCCAGCCACTTGCCGTCCGGTGACCAGCGCGGTGCGTAAAGTAAGCCCGATTTGAAGCGAGTGAGTCGCCGCACGGATCCGCCGCCGACCGGCATGGTCGCCACCTGCTGCTCGCCGCCCGCATCGGTGATAAAGGCGAGCGTGCGGCCGTCGGGCGAGACGGCAGGATGGTCCTCCACCGAGTTCGGCGTCCGAGTCAGGTTGACTGCCGCCCCATCGAGTCCAACGGCGAACAGCTCGCCGCGAGCCGAGAAAATGGCGGTCCGGCCATCGGCAGAGAGCGCAAAGTCCTTCCGGTCAAGATAATTGACCGCTGGCTGTGCGCGCGGGGCCACGCGGGAATCGGCGGGAACCGCGACCTCGACCGGGTGCAAATTCTCGGCCGGCAGGTCTAGCGCGTAGAGCTTGCCGCCTTGCTGGAAGCTGATCCCGCCCGGGCCGATCGAGGGCATGTCGATGTCGTAATCGTTGAACCGGGTGACCTGACGGGTGACTTTCGTCTCCAGGTCCGTTACCCAGATATTGGCGCGGCGGCTCGCATCGCGATCCGAGAGAAAATAAAGCCGTCGGCCTGACCACATCGGAGCGGTATCGATCCCCTTCCAATCGGTGATACGCTCCAGCGACTGTCGGGCGAAATGATAGACATAAATATCCGGCGCCTGTCCGCCGACATAGCGCTTCCAGCGGTCTCCGCCGAGGTTACGAAAGGTCCGGTCGAAGGCGATCTGTCCGCCATCTGGCGAGAGACTGGACAAGCCGGCGGGACCCAGTCCAAGGGCCGTAGCGAGACCACCGGTCATCGCAATCTCGAATGTCTCGTAGTGATAAGCCGGCGACTGCCGAAGTGAAGTGAACAAGATCCTTGTCCCGTCGGGCGTCCAGCCGGTGACAATGTTGTCGTAGCTGCCATTCAGGGTCGGACCAAAGGTGAGCCGCGTCGGCACTCCGCCCAAGACCGGTACAACGTAGACGTCCGATCCGCCCTCTCGTCGCCAGGTGAATGCGATCGAGCGGCCGTCCGGCGAGAAGTGCGGCGCCAGAACCTGGCCCGGATCGTCGGTCAGCCGTGTTGCCGCGCCGCCGCGCCGCGCGACGGTCCAGAGGTTGCCATAGGCGACGAAGGCGATTCGGTCGGCGCTTGCGGATGGAAAACGCATCAAGACCGGTGGCGCCGCATTCGACGCCAAGATCGGCGACGAACCGAGCGTAAGGGCGCCCGCTAGCACCAAGGCGCCACTGCGCGAAACACCTCGTCGGAAATTCATGATCCGCAATCCCCAGCGCAGTCGCGAACCAAGGTTCTCGCCGTAAACCCGAAGTCAAAGCATCTTGCTGCCCAGAGCCTGGGTTGGACTTTTCTCAAGTGTCATCATTGCAGACTCCGGAGAAAAGAGTCTGTACGGTACACCACACGACAAAATGTCAAGCGTGCCAACGGGGGACCTATACGGCCAGAATGCCCCCGCGCGAATCCACGTATCAGAACGACGGCGATTCGCCAATGAAAGTTTGCGAGCGTCGATCATGACGCTCAATCGCCTCCGTGAGTATGGCTTTTACCAGATGGCTACGCGGTCGGATGGCTCAAGATATAGAGTCTCTCCAAGTATTACGTTGAACGCGGTATACCAAGCATCCATATTGCGCACCACACCATCCACTCGATCTAAGGCGGGGCTGTGTACATCGCTTGCAACCATGCGGCGCAGTGCATCGTCGCGAGTCTTTTCGCGCCAGATCTGCGCCCAGCCGAGAAATACGCGTTGCTCCCCTGTATACCCCTCGATCACGGGCGCCGGACTGCCGTGCAGTGAGATGCGATAAGCAGTCAACGCGATGGTCACGCCGCCGAGGTCGGCAATGTTTTCTCCCAAGGTCACATCGCCCTTGATGTGCAGCCCCGGCAATGGCTCCATGGAGGAGTATTGGGCACTCAGTCGTTGGGCGCGTTCCTGGAAGGCAGCTGCGTCCGCGGGGGTCCACCAGTCTCGAAGGCGGTTCTCGGCATCGGTCTGCCGCCCTTGATCGTCAAAGCTGTGCGTGAGTTCATGACCGATCACGCTGCCCAATGCGCCATAGTTGATGGCGGGGTCGGCTTTCGTAGCGAAGAACGGCGGCTGCAGCATCCCGGCGGTGAAAATAAGCTGGTTATTCTCCGTATAGGCGGTGGGATACTGGGGCCAAAATCGCCAGTCGCTTTTGTCCCACGGCTTGCGCAGATTGTGGACTCGACGTTCCCAATCGAAGGCCCGGCTCCGAACGATGTTACCAAACAAATCATGGTCGTTGATCTGCAGCCCGCGATAGTCGCGCTCCTCCTTGGGGTGTCCGATCTGTATCTCTAGGTTGGCAAGCTTGCGCAGGGCCTCCGTCTTCGTGCCCTCACCCATCCAGGTTAGGGCGTCGATGCGTGTGTGCAATGCGGCCTTCAGATCGCCGGCGAGTGTTTTAGCTTGCGCTTCAATCTCGGGAGAGGAGTACTTGGCAACGTAGAGAGCGCCAACCGCAGCGCCGAGCGCGTCGTTTACCATGGATACGGCACGCTTGCCGCGAGAAGGCATTTCCGGTTGGCCTGCGAGGACCCGGGATCGAAAATCGAATTGAGCCTCGGCAAATTCCTTGGATAGGTACGGCGCTGCCGAATCCAACGTGCGAAAAGCCTCCCATGTTCGCAGCGTTGCAAGCGGAGTCCCAGAGTAAATGGCCGCAATCCTTGCCACACTCGTATCAGTTGTGACGACGACGCGCGCGCTCCCACCCAAGTGGGCGCGATCAAGGAAGCGTCTCCAAGCGAAGCCCGGTGCGGCACGCTCGAGCGCGGCGATGCTCATCGGATGATAGGTGGTGCTAGGATTGCGAATGGCCGCATGGGTCCAGCTTACTTCTGCGATGTGGGTTTCAAAGGCCACGATGGCTGCAGCTTGCGACTGAGCATCGGTCCACCCGACCATGGAAAGCAGTTGCGCAGCATAGGCCTCATACGCCGCCTTTTGACTCGCGAACTGCGGCTGCAAATAGTAGTCGCGATCAGGAAGACCAAGACCGCCCTGGTTGAGATATATTGCGTATCGGGTTGGTTGTTTCGCGTCATAGGCAATATCGAGATCGAAGACGGAAGCCTCAAAGCCTTGAATTGCGCCGCCCATGAGTGCGGCCAGATCGTCCCTGGTATTCACCGCACGCACGCGATTGAGGGCGGCTCGGGTCGGTCGAGCGCCACGTGACTCAATCGCTCCCTCGTCCATGGACGACCGATAGAGCGCACCTACTTTTCCGGCGGATGTTTCCAAAGGCCAGTTCGCTCGCGCTACAGTCTCGAGGATTGCCTGCACCCGCTCCTCTCCCAAATTCCGCAGATTGGGAAACGGGCCGACGCGGATGCGATCTGCCGGAATTACAGCTGCCCGCATCCAAGCTCCGTTCGCAAACAGATAAAAGTCATCCCCGGGCTTTACCGCCGCATCCCCGCCTGAGGTGTCGAACCCCCAGCTGCCATATTGAAGCGCTCCGAGCGTCTCCGCCGTGCGATCGATCGCCGGGGCGCTGGTGCTTGAGTTTGCTACCAACACCGCCGCCGCGAACATTGTCTTTAACAGCGCGCCTGGCACAATCGTCATTTCTAGCCGCCTTGTATTCGCTAGTCGCCGGTAGTTCATCGGGTGGGGGCAACTACAATGCCACCTAGGAGACCCGTTATTTTTCGTGGTTGCGGCACCAGCGCGCGAACTCTTCACAAGCGTATCTAGAGATCACGGCCTAACTCAAAGAGTGCTTGTAAACGTTGCATCGCTAAGAGAACCGTCTTCCGGATTTCCTCGATCAGGGCGCCCGCCGACCGCCATAGCCAACGAGAGGCAAGCACAAACGGAGCGAATCGAAACGTAGGTTCAGCGATAGCCATTCCTTTGATTTGGTGGCGTCAGGTCGGTCCATCGTGTCGCAACCGAATCAGCGCAAAGACGTGACTCGCGGATCATCCGACTTCCACAAAACAATTAGACGATTTGACCATCGTTGTCGGTGCGCTGGCCAACATAACAACTCATGCGATCGCGGTGCACTCATATCCCGCCCGGTCGCTGCTGAAACGCACGTCTGCCGGTCATAGCTGCATCGCAGTGGCGAGCTTTGGTAATACGCGCTCGTCTCGAAGCGTACACTGGCACCGGCTTTTCCATTCGCCTTTGTAGCTCTTTCAAAGCCATCCATGCGGCACCGTTTATGCAAATTGAAATCACCTCTGAGGGCGATCAGTCAGTCGACAAAGAAGACAGGCTGAAGGAATTTTGAGCGCGCCCCGTCCAAGCATCTCATTCCCCTTGAGAATTAATGTTATGGCAGATTAAGGGATTATCGTTTGTTCCGACATGCCCTAGCCTTCATCTCTCTCCGAAGTTGAAGGAATCGTCTCATGAATATCGATCTGACGGGCCGCAAGGCGGTCGTTACTGGGTCCACGGCAGGTATCGGCCGAGCCATCGCAGAAGGGCTGGCGCGTGCTGGCGCCGCGGTCGTGATCAACGGCCGCGGCCAGGAAAGGGTGGATGCCGCGCTTCGGGAGTTGCGCGAGCTTTTCCCAAAGGGTGAGTTCATCGGCGTCTCCGCCGATCTTGCGACCCCGGAGGGTGCGGCAGACTTGTTCGAGCGGGCGCCAGATGCGGACATTCTCGTCAACAATGTGGGGACGGGGCGCCCGAAGTCCTTCTTCGACATTGCCGACAGCGAGTGGACAAATTACTTCGAACTAAACGTCATGAGCGGCATTCGCGCCTCTCGCCACTATGTGCCGAACATGACGAAGCGCCGCTGGGGGCGTGTCGTGTTCATCAGCAGCGAGTCCGCTCTTGCCATCCCCAAGGACATGATCGACTACGCCATGACCAAAACCGCGCAGCTCGCCATTTCGAGGGGATTGGCAGAGGTGGTCGGTGGAACGGGCGTCACCGTCAATTCGGTGCTCCCTGGTCCGACAAACTCGGAGATTCTGGGCAATTGGATGAAGGCGAGCGCGAAAGAGCAAGGCATTACCCAAGAAGAAGCCGAGCAGCATTTCTTGAAGACGATGCGCCCGACAACGCTCATCAATCGGTTCACCACAACCGAGGAAGTGGCGAACATGGTCGTCTATGTCTGCTCGGAGCAGGCGTCAGGGACAACAGGCGCGTCCTTGCGTGTCGACGGCGGTGTCGTTCGGACAATCGCATGAGACACCCGCGAGCATTTTCAATTCAAGCAGCGATCCGGAGGATCTCATGAGCTCTGCAATTATAGGTTTTGGCGCCATCGGCCAGGCGCTCGCCCGGGCCTTCGCCCGTAAGAACATTCAAGTGGCCGTGGCGAGCAGGCATGCACCCGAGGCGATCGCGGCGCCAGCCAAGGCGAGTGGGCCGACGGTGATCGCGAGCACGCTACAGGACGCTCAAGGCCCAGTTCGTCATCTTGGCTGTCCCCTTCGGGTTTCAAAATGAGGTCGCCAACGCTGCTGACTGGCAACGCAAGATCGTGATCGACGCCACCAATGCCTACGGCGTATCGCCGGACGAGCTCGGCGGTCTTCCGTCTTCCGCCGTGAACGCCCAAGCCCTGGTCGGCTCGAGACTGGTGAGGGCCTTCAACCATTTGCCGGCGCGGACGCTAGCGCAGGACCCAGACGTCAAGGGCGGGCGGCGGATCACTTTCCTGTCGAGCGACGACGAGGACGCGGCCTCGCAAGTGGCGGCCTTGGTTGAACAACTCGGCTTCGCGGCGATCAATCTCGGCAAGCTCGCCGAGGGCGGTTTGCTCGTCCAGGCGCGCGGATCCACCTGGGCTCGGCTGATCTTCCAGGATTTAATCAAGTTTGATTCGCGATCGCGCGCTGATGCCACTGCGATCAATAGAGGCCCTCATGACAAGTCAAGACATTACGCTCAACCGCCGTGCGCTGCTCGGGCTCGGTGCTGCCGTGACGGCGCTATCGCTCGTCGTCCGGCTCGAATGTTAAGAGCCGGATTGACACATTGAACGCATCGGTCCCAACGACATACACACAAGGAAAAGTATTCATGATGAACTCTGAAGAAAGCAACGCATCGCTGTTCTCGCGTCGAAAGCTGCTCATAAATGGCGCAATTGCGACCGCGGCATTGGGGTACATCGGAGGGGCGGGAGCGCAGGAAGCGCCTGGCAGGCCGGGTAAGGAACCCGACCCTAGCATCACTCTACAGATCTACAAAGGCTTTTCGCAGAACCGGCTGGATCTTTGGGATGCAGTGATCCATCCTGACGTCAAGTCCAATAGCCCTGCAGGGCGCAACATCGATGGGATAGCCGCGCTCAGGCGATGGAACCAGGCGTTCATTACCGCTTTCCGTCCGCGGACCGACCTCATCGACCATTTTGTCGCTGGGGATCGCGGCCTTGTCACGATCAATCTCCACTGGAAGCACGATCGTCCCTTCAACGGCCTCGCTCCGACTGGAAAGAGCGGAACGTCGGTAGAGAATTTCATTCTACGGATCGAAAATGACATGGTCACACGATGGGACGTCGCTGACGGTTCGCTTGATCTTGCAATTTACCTCCATGACGAGGGCTTGAAGATGCCCACGTTTGTTGAGCCGCCGGCCCTCATCAAAGGCGGAGCTCTGCCATCCTAGAAGCTGGACGGTGGCCGCTAGAGAAGTAGCAGGCCCGCTGTGTCGGTAATAGGGCCGCTCAGAGCGGCTGTTGCGGCGGTCTTACTGTTAGATAGAACGGCACGGGTGGACAGACTCAGCCGTGCGACTTTCCGGTCATTCTGATTTCGGCTCGCCAACAGGGGATTTCCAATGGATCGGTTCCACGAATTGAACTCCTTTATCGCGGTTGTTGAGGCAGGCGGGTTTTCCGCCGCAGCACGCAGAACCGGCGATACACAATCTGGCGTCAGCAAGGCCATCGGCGCGCTCGAGAAGCGCTTGGGCGCGAGGCTATTCAATCGAAGCACACGCAGCGTCACGCTGACGGATCAGGGTCGCCGGTACTACGATCAGGCCAAGCCACTGGTTGAGGAACTTGATGAGGCCGATAGCGAGCTGACGAGCAGCACGCTGATTATTGCGGGGCCAATCAGAATCGCAGCAGCGGCGACTTTCGGCCGACTCCACGTGCTGCCGTTGATACCCGAGCTTCTGTCACTGCATCCGGGCCTTCAGGTTGACATGATCCTGTCCGATGGCATGCGCGACATGGTCGAAGACCGGATTGACTTGGCCATCCGAGTGGGTCCGGTCGATGAACCTGATGCGATTGTCCGGCGCGTGGCTGGCACTCCGCTGGTGTGCGTTGGCTCCCGTAGCTACTTCGAGCGGCATGGGACACCAAAGAGTCCCGCCCAACTCGTCAATTTCAATTGCCTTTTGTACGGCGGCCTGCTCGAGTCCAGCGACTGGTCGTTTTTGGGGCCGGAAGGTCGCTTCAGCGTGTCCGTCCACGGAAACCTGTCCTCCAACAGCGTCGAAACCATCCGGTACGGTGTGTTGGCCGGACTTGGAATTGGTCTGTTCGCTCAGATCTCACTCGTTGATGAGTTACAGCATCCTGACGTCATCACCATTCTCGAGGACTACCTTACCGACTCCAGAGACGTAAGCCTCATCTGGCCCAAACGTCGGTACGT
>Ga0302324_100007937_pt1 | contig 22477 bp, 19 predicted proteins | sample Palsa_T0_1_FD_201949 | JGI IMG/M metagenome (GOLD analysis project Ga0302324, IMG submission 201949) | Peat permafrost microbial communities from Stordalen Mire near Abisko, Sweden - Palsa_T0_1 | ecosystem: Environmental > Terrestrial > Soil > Palsa > Peat permafrost | place: Sweden: Abisko...
ACTGGATTTCGACCAGCTTGCGGAGTATGGATTCGCGGGCGATGGACTGGCCCTTTTCGATGAGCTGCATCATGCCGTAGTAGGAGTCCGGCGAGCCGAGGCCGTAAATGCAGGAAACGGAGGCGACCACGATGACGTCGCGGCGCTCGTAGAGCGAGCGTGTGGCGCTCATGCGCAGCTTGTCGAGCTCGTCGTTGATGGTGGATTCCTTTTCGATGTAGGTGTCACTCGCGGGCATGTAGGCTTCGGGCTGATAAAAATCGTAATAGCTGACGAAATATTCCACGGCGTTGTTGGGGAAAAATGAGCGGAACTCGTGGAAGAGCTGAGCGGCGAGAGTTTTGTTGTGAGCCAGGACGATGGTGGGGCGATTTATCTCCTCGATTACCTTGGCCATGGTGAAGGTCTTGCCCGAGCCGGTGACGCCGAGGAGGACCTGGTGGCGGTCGCCTCCATTCACACCCCGAATGAGCTGGGAGATGGCCTCGGGCTGGTCGCCGCGGGGTTCGTAGTCACTGGCTAGCTTGAATTTCATGGTCAGGGCCTCAGCGCGCTAAATGGGCTCGGTCGAAAACTTTAATTATACAGCATCTGTCAAAAGTTCGCTCGACGCCGCCGGGAGACTTCATTTGCGCGTGAAATTCAAGGCTGCGGCGGAGGCGGCGCAAGGAGCGAGATTTCGGACTGGGTTTCGACGCGGCCAATGTAGTGCAGCCTCGAGCCGGAGGCGGCGCTGACGATTTCGAAGTCCATGTCTTGGGTGCCGCGCTGGGTGGAGCGGACGACGAGGCCGCTCGCGAGAGAGATGGCGTCAAGGCTTTCGCCCGAGCCGGTCCAAGTGCCGGAGGTGCGCAGGCCGTTGTGGAGGTAGTCGGGCGGAGTGGCATCGGCATGCGCGGAGCCGTGGCGAAGGATTTCGAAGCGGGTGACGATTACGGCGCAGGCGTAACCGATTTGATTGGAAGGCGGCGGGACAGCGGAAGCGGGTGCGGCCACGGAATTGGAGGCCGCGGAATCGCTGACGGGGTTGCAGGGCTCGTCGCGAAGATAGGTGGATTCGGTGCGCCAGGTAAGGCCGGCGAGAGGCGAGCCCGCAAGAGGGCGCTCACTCGTCCATTTTTTGCCGATCTCGACGCCCTCCTTCGGAAAGGCGGCGCCGGAAGAAAGGCCGTTCATCCAGGAACGCACGATGGCGGCGGTGGAGGGATTGGCGAGGGCGTCTTCGATGCCGGTGATGCCGGAGATTTTGCCGTCGGGCTCGATGGTGAATTCCATGGAGCGGCCTTCTAGGCGATCGTACTGGTCTTCGAGCGAGGATGCGGCGGGATCATAAGCGTCGCTCTGTGAGGCGGCTTTGGATTTTTCGTATTTGGCGCGGAGGCGGACGCTTCCGGACGGACCGGCTGCGGCGGGCGGCGGGTCGAGAACCTCGAGCCGAAGGAGCAGGCTGACGGATTGTTTCAATTGCGAGGGGGCTTCGGGATTCACGATGGGCGTGGTCATGGTGCCGCTGGTGGTCATGCGCGTTTCGATGCGGTAGCGCAGCGTCTCACCGGGCGTGAATTTTGGAAACAGGTGAATGCGATTGGAGGGCGCACCAACGAGCGATGCGGCGAAGAGAAATGCGCCGGCAGCGATGACGGCGAGCGCGAATCGGTTGGATCTTGCGGCGAAATCGCGCACGCGGGGCATTCTTTGACGCTAGCACACGCGTTCTGGGGAGGCAAATCTGCGAGTGTTCCAGAAGGCGTTTCAGGGTTTGGGGGCGAGGGAGGTAACCGGAGCGATTTGCGGCTCGGAAAGGGGACCGGTTAGCTCGAAGGTTTCATGCGTGGATTCGGAGGCGCGGGGAGGGCGGGCCGCGGCGTCACCGGGATGGAGGCGCAGGCGAAGATCCGCGGTGGCGGCAAAATCGAGCGAGCCGGAGCCGCTGATTTCTCCCGCGAGGCCGAGCAAGGACAGGTCTCGAAATTTGACCTGGCGGCCGGAGCAAGTGAAATCGGCCTTGGCTTCGCGGAACGAGCTTGTTCCGGGGCGGCGCGCGCCTTCGCGAAACGAATCGGAGAGATTGAGAGTGCGCAAGACCGGATCCGTTACGCGGGCAGCGCCGCGGCATTCGAGCGAGTCGAGCAAATCGGAGCGGCCGGCACCGCGGGTGGTGAACGAGACTTGCCCGGAGGCGGAGCCGGCGAAAAGATTCGAGAGCGCGGGCGAGGCGGCGGTGAGCGCGCTTAAATCGAGCTGCGAGAAATCGAGGTTCACGCGATAGGAAGGCGCGGGCACAAGGTCCGCGTCGAACGAGCCGCCGATATTTCCGCCGTAAAGCTGGGCTTTGGCGTTGGTGAGCGCGATTTTGTGGCCTTCGATCTTTACGTCGCCCTGAAGGTGATGGAGGACCACGGGCGCGAGCGAGAACTGGTCAAGCGTGATGCGGCCGCCGGCGCGAAGAGCGTCGGTGACGACGTTGGTGGGAGAGCGAGGGTTCAGAAACGGCAACATGCGATCGAGAAAGCTTTGGCGCCAGCGAGGATTGAGCCAGCGGTCGAGGTCGGCTGCGGCGAGGTGATCGGCGGAGAGAACAAACTGCCAGCCGCCGGCGGCGCTGTGACGATCGAGCGAGCCGCTCCAGCGGGCGCCGAATGCTTCGGCGGAGGAGAGCGCGATGTGCTGCGCCTCGGGCTTCCAATCGGCGTGGGCTTTGACGCCGACGATAGGCTGATTCAAGAATGGCGTGCGCAGGGAGAAGCCGCCGGATTCTCCGCCCCAGTCAATGGTGCCGGTTGGCTGCGTGCGCCAGGGAAAAGGGACGGGCGGCCAGCGCAGGTCGCAGCGCAACGGGCCTCCGAGATTCCAGCCGCGCGAAATATTCCAGCCGAGGGCGCTGGCGGTGGAGATGAGATCGCGAATCTGCGCGAGGTTACCCGTGACGTGGATGCCGGGCGATTCGCGCGAGGCGGGTTTTGGGGTTGTTTCCAGGCGGAAAGCGTTGCCCGGCGGGCCGAATGAAAGCGAGACGGGGGCGAGCGAAATGATGTCGTTGTTGTAACGCAAATCGAGGTTTCCCACGTGCACGGGGACGCGCAAGCGCGGGCTGGAGAGGTCTGCGCCTTGATTGGTGAGCGCGGCATCGAGGATGTGCGGCGGCCAGCCGGAGGCGGCTCCCCGCAGGGTTGCGAATCCCTGGAGCGATAGATCATCCGCAACGTCGGAATGAAACGCGCGGACCCAGGCCAGCACGTCATCCAGGTCAATGATCGAGGAGGTGATAGCGAATGAAATGGGCTGGGCGTCGGGCAAGGAGGTGGCTGGCGCAGAATTCCAGGCGAAGCGCGCGGATGCGCGGGCGTGCGAGTGCGGCGATTCGATTTCCGCGTCATCGAGGTCCAGCGCGGGTGACAGAGGATTCCAGCGGAAATTGGCTTTTAGATTGATGGCGGGATTATCGGGACGAAGGGCGAGGTCCCAGCGGTGAAGCTGCCGCAATTGGACCTGCGCTTGGATGCTCCAGCCGGCGTCCTGGGTGCCGGGAGTGCGGGCGTTGAGCGCCAGGGCGAGGGTGCCGCGGACGCCGTAGTCGTAGCTGCGCGCGAGGCGGAGGACGTCGGGAAGCGACGCTTCACTCCACGATATGTCGAGCGCGGCCGGGCGTAGACGAGAGGATGTGCCGCCTAGATGGCCGCTGAGGTGAAGAACGCCAGCCTGTTGGGCGATCACGGCGGCACGTGTGGGGACGGCGACGAGGTCCATGCTCCAGCGACCGGGGCTTTCGGGCTCGAGGTAGCCGGTGACGCCGACTAGCGCGAAAGGAAGTTTTTCGTCGCCGCGCTTGAAATTGATGCGGCCGGAATCAACTTCGATGCGGCCGAAACGCACGGAGGGATGCACGGCAGGCAGCGAAGTTCCGGGCGCGGCGATGGCGGATGCAGGCGACACACCGGCGGGCTTCGGCAGCCATTCGGCAAAATTCCAATCGCCATCGGCGTTGCGCACGAGATTCAGGCTGGGGCGCGACAAGGAAACGGTACCGAGCTCGAGATGGCCGCGCAACAGACCCTGCCAGCGAAGGCGTACGGTGAGCGATTCGGCGCGGAGAAAATATTCGTGGCCGAAGCGGGGATCCTCGTCCACGGTGACGGATTGGGCTTGGATTCGCGCGCCGCGCCACAAGCTGAAGCTGTAGCTGCCGACTTCGACGGGGCGGCCGAAGGCGGCCTCCAGCCGGGCGCTTAATTTGCGCTGCAAACGCGTGTGGCGAATGAGAAGGGAAATTCCGGCGTCGGCAAGCCAGAGAAGAACGAGAAGCAAGAGGATCCATTTCGGCCAGCGGCTCCAGGCAGAGCGATGGGCGCGAGCCGCTGCGGGCGGCTGGGAGCGGAGCGCGGAATCGAGGAGAACGTTTGCCACGGCGAATGGCGGCCCGAGAGGCCGGCTTCAAATCAAAAGCACTAATGAACCTCGTGCATCATGCGTTTCCAGCGCGTGCGGCTGGGGAGATGGCGCAAAGTTTGGGCGATGCCGCGAAGAGTGCCATAGAGACCGCGATTTGTATATTCGCCGGGCGTGGCGTCCACGGACCAGTAAATCAGCACGGGGCGTCCCATGATCGCGTCGCGCGCGACGAAGCCCCAGTAGCGGCTGTCCCAGCTGCGGTCGCGATTATCGCCCATCACGAAATAGTGATCGGGGGGCACGACGAGCTCGCTGCGCTCGACGTGATGCAGGATTTCCGCGGCCCATTCCGGGCGGAGCCCGGCGCGAGAGAAATAGCGATTGGAGGGCGGGAAATCATCGCCAAAGGGATCTTCGGAGTAGGGATCGTGGATCACGTAGGGCTCGGAGAGGCGTTCACCATTGACGTAAACGCGCTGGCTGATGATGCGCACGCGTTCGCCGGGCAAACCGATGACACGCTTCACATAATGCGGGTGATCGTCGAAAGGAAACTTGAAGACGATGACGTCGCCGCGGCGGATGTCGCGATAGGGCAGAAGCTTTTCGTACCACGCGCCCTGGCCCCCGAAGATGAATTTGTTAACGAGCAAGTGATCGCCGACGAGAAGGGTTGGCTCCATGGATTGCGAAGGGATTTTAAAAGCTTGAACGACGAAGGTGGTGCCGAACAGAGCGAGCAAAACGGTGACGAGCAGCGATTCCGCATGCTCGGCGAGCGTGCTCCTGCGCCGGGGCGTCCTGCGGCGCGCGGGTGCCTCTGCCGGTATTCTTTGCGGCTCGGGAGCTGAGACTTCTACTTCCATGAATTCCCTTCAGGCAATGCCGGGGTCGATTCGAGAATTGCGAGCGCCATCCTGGCAGCGTCCTGCTCCGCTTCTTTCTTGCTGCGGCCCTCGGAGGTGGAGAGCTTTTGCCCGGCGTGCCAGACTTCGACTTCGAATGTCTTTTGGTGCTCGGGGCCGGATTCGCCGCGGACTCGATATTCGGCCGAGCGCAGGCCGCGACTCTGGAGCCATTCCTGCAGGGCGGACTTATGGTCCGCACGCTCGAGTCCTTCGGCGGTGTTGGCCAGAGCGGGTTCGAGCAAGGTGCGTTGCAGGAACGCAGCGGCCGCGGGAAGACCGGCGTCGAGATAAATCGCGCCGAGGATGGCTTCGTAGGCGTCCGCCAGCAATCTTTTTTTATCGCGGCCTCCGGTTTTTTCTTCGCCGGGGCCCAGGCGTAAATGGTCGCCGAGCTTGAGCAGCCTGGCGGCGGCATGAATGGAAGAAGCGTTCACCAGCCGAGCGAGCCCTTTGGAAAGCTTGCCCGAATCCCACTCGGGATAGGAGCGGCAGAGCTGCTCGCTGGCGACGAGGCCGAGCACGCGATCGCCAAGAAACTCCAGACGTTCGTTGTCAACACCGTTCGAATTCTGGCGATGCGAGCGGTGAATCAAGGCGCGCTCGAGCCGCTCGGGGTTTTCGAAATGATGGCCGAGGATCGCTTCAAGTTGTGCGCGTTCCTCTGGGGTCATGGATTCGATGGCCTCGTTCAGGGCTTGGCCGGAGTGGCAGCGGGCGCGGCGGCCGCCTGTTTTTTGGATTGCTCGGCTTTTTGCTTGCAGCGGTCGGCGAGTCCGCCGGGAAGCTGAGCGCACTTCTGATAGGCGTCCGCGGCCTCGGGGTAGCGCTTGAGCTGGTCGAGTTCGATTCCCATGACGTAGAAATCGGTGGGATCGGGTGTGGCAGCGAGTTTTTCGCCCAGCTGCAATTCCGTGATGGAATTGGCAAAATCCTGACGTCGAAAATAGACGAGCCCCAGGCCGCTATGAGCTTGCGAGAGGGCCAACTGCTTGGCTTTGGCGAACTGATCGTCGGTCAAATTCGCGGGCTTGGGCAATTTATCGAGGACTTCCAGAGCGTGCTTCTCGTAGTCCTCGGCCTTATTCAGCAGTCGCTCCGAATTAATATCGTTGGGATCGTACACGTGAGGGATAGTCCAACCGACGATCACAAGAACGGTGACGTCGTCCTTGTTGATGGCCAAAGCTTTGTCGGCCGCTGCGTACATCTTGTCGGGCTCCTGCTTAGCCAAATAGTTTTGCGTCAAGCGATCGTAAACCGGACTGTCGTATTTGCTTTGCGGGTATTTCTGAACGAATTGCTCGCCGAGGGCAATCTGCTTGTCGACGTCTTGAGGAGTGCTGGCGTCGGAGAAGGCTTTGAAGGCCTTTTCTTCCTCGGGATCAATCTTGGGAGGCTCGGCGGGGGGCGGCGCACCGGCGGCGGGAGCCGGGGCTTGTGCAGGCGCGGCGGGCTTGGCGGGCTGCTGTTGCTGCTGATCCTGCGCGCGGGAGGTGGACACGAAAGAAAGTCCGGCGGCGAGAAATATGGCTAAGATTCGGATTCCCGTTCGAATTGATGTGAGCGTCATAGGTCACCTTTGTTTGTTGGATACTCGCGAGCGCATGGAAAAAAGCGCAAGCGGGTTCAAGGCTTTTGGGGCGCGCTCTTTTCGCTGCGCGCCGACGGCTGATAAGCAGAGTCCACGCCGCGCTGGGCCGCAACGCGCGCACTTTCCGGCGCGCCGTCAATCCCCAAGGCGGCGCGGTATTCAGCGAGCGCCTCATCGCGTTCGTCCTCGAGATCGTGAAGACGCCCGAGGTAGACGTGCGACCACGAGAGAATGGAGGCGTCGGGACCGGAAACCGCGCCACCGGCTGCGCTCGTTGCGCCGGGAGAAACAAGCTGCTCGAACAATTCCTGGGCGCGGTCTCCATCGCCCGTGAGCAGCGATGCAACGGCCAAACCATACACCGCGCGGGGCTGGTTTGGATACCTTTCCAGAACTTTTTCAAATGTGGCGGCGGCGGCCGGAGCATCTTTCAGAGCGATCTGGTGATCGCCTTCGGCGAGCCAGCGGTCGAGCTCGGAAGCCGGCGCGTCATCCGCCGCGGTCTCCTGTTTCGGCGCCGGCGCGCTTTGCGCGGGCGCGAAGGCGAAATTCGCCAGGCGTTTCTGTTCCGCGGGCACGTCGATTCCGGCCACTAGGTCGGGGAAATAGTACGTCATGGCGGGCTCGGCCTTCTCAAACTTTTGCAACTGGGTGATGAAAGGGCGCACGAGGATGAAGCCGGATTGATCGTTTTCCTGCAGGGCGGCTTCGAGGAGTTCGGGCTTGGGCCTGCGCAGGCGCAACTCGACGGCTTTGATCAGGCATTCGTCCGCGAAGGCGAGAAAGTCGTTTTGATACTCGACGGGAAGGCGCGGAGCGCGGGCGGCAATGTTGAGCAGAGCGCTTTTGGTTTCGACCTGCTTGCGATACCGGAGCGGGAGCGAATCGAGCATGAAATGCAGATAGGCGTGCTGGATGTCGTCCACCGGAATCTTGGGGCCGGTACCGACCACGATGGCGTAATGATCGGCGTTGTTGCGGAAGTTGGTGCGATTGCCGACGAGCGGTTCGACGTACACGGTGAAAGTGCGCGCGTACTTGGGCTTGAGGAGCTCGCGGAGATAGGCGTCCGATACGGTGACGATGCGGCGGAGAGGCGACTGGCAGCGCGCGATCGCGCTCGCGTATTCGGGTTCAATTTTGGCCCAACGGGCGTCGAGAGCAGCTTCGTGGTAGAACTTGGCGAGGATGGCCTGGAAGCCTTCGAGCGCGGCGACATCGGGAGGAAGGAGCTCCTGGTCAACCTGATAGCGAAATGAGGGCGGCGGGCCGACGACGAGAGCGAAAGTGATGTAGCGCGAAAGCGTTTCGCCGGGGTCGGCCAGAGCGTGGTCGCTGTAGAACTGGCGGAGGGCTTCGGTGGCGGGGCCTTGCAGTTTGAGGAGTTCGCCGCGCAGGGCCAGCCGCGAGGGCATTTCGGCGAGCGTGCTTTCGTCGGCATCGAAACCGGCGGCATCGAGCGCGCACATGGTGGAGAACAACTGCGGGCTTGCTTCGACGCTGATGCCGCTGGACCAGGTGTTCGAAGTCGGCTGGCCGGTCTGCGTTTGGCTCTGGCCGCGCGTGCCGGGAACGATCGCGGCACCGACCGCGATCAAGATGGCGCAGCAGGCGAGCGCGGGATGTAATTGAAGAAACCTTCGAATCACGGAACCCCTAGCCAAGATTCACAAACACAAACTCTAGCGGGCGGCTTGGGCAGAGTCAAGGAAACGCCGCGGGATTGAACGGAAAAACGCGGAAGTAGGGCGAGGAATATTAGCCGCGGACGCGGACTTCGCTGAAGCTGAGCAGCACGCGGCCACCGGCGGTCGGACGGCCAAAGCTGACCTCGGGGCGGAAGCGCGAAAACATTAGAACCTGGTCAATCTGGTGCTGCACGGCAGTATCGCTCGGACCAGAGAGAATCTTGTAGGAGACGACGCCGCCCTGGGCATCGAGCGTGGCTTCGAGCAGGAGCAAACCGGAATCGGGATGCCCGGCAGTGGCGAGCGCTCCGGTGATGGGGAACGGAGCCAGGCTTTCGAGGCGCGCGGGCTGGACAAGGTTGAGCGGAAGATCGTTTGCAACCACGCCGCCCAAGGGAACTCCGACGAGAACATTCTGCACCACCAGAACGAAGGCAACCAGGGCGGTGAGAATTCCGCCGGTGGCCGGAACAGCGAACGGCTTCAGGATATTTTCGAAGACAAGCATGACGCGCAACCAGGAACGCTCGGCGCGCGTGCCTCGCGTGACGGAGCGCGCGGCCTGCACGCGAATGCGCACGGCAAGGTCGGACGGCGGCGGAGCAGGCTCCATGCTGGCCAGACGAGTGGCCAGACGATGATATTTTTCGAGCTGCTGGCGGCAATTTTCGCAGGTGTCGAGATGCGCGCGCACGATGGCGTGTTCGCGCGAAGGAATGGCGCCATCAATGTAGCCGGGCAGGCGGCGTTCAGCTTGGCGGCAGTTCATCGTCCGCTCCCCCGCCTGCGGCTTGAGGCGTAGGCCGTCGCGAGAGCCGCTGTCGGAATAGGCGGCGCGGCAACAAGGCGCGGGCGACCCGACTGGCGGGCCGCGGCGCGCTCATCGCGATGAGCAAACTCGTTTGCGGGTTCTGGTTCAGCCGCATGCAAAAGCGGATCGAGAATTTCCTTGAGGATGCGGCGGCCGCGCAGGATGCGCGATTTTACTGTTCCCACGGACACTTCAAGTACCTCGGCGACTTCTTCGTAGGAAAGGCCTTCGAGGTCTCTCAAAATGACGGCGCTGCGAAACACGTCGGGCAGTTGCGCCAGCGCGCGTCGGACGACCGCTTGCATCTCCGCAGTTTCCACTTGTTCCAGCGGAGTCGCTTCCAAATCTTTCAAATCCAGCGCCGGATTCCTGCCTTCCATATCCGCATCAATCGAGACCTGCTGGCGATGATGGCGCCAGCACCAGCGGCGGTGGTTGAGCGCCTGGCGGACGGAGATGCGATAGAGCCAGGTCTTAAGCGAGCTGCCGCAGCGGAAACCGTGAATGCCTCGAAAGGCGCGCAGGAAAACCTCCTGGGTCACGTCCGCAGCGTCGGCGGCGTCGGAAAGAATTCCGTAAACCAGGTTGTACACCCCGGCGTGATAGTAGGTGACCAGCCAGTCGAATGCCGCGTCAGACCCGGCTTGAAGCTCGGTTACGAGCTCGGCTTCGTCGCGGCCCCAGGCTAAAGGTTGTGCTAGATCGGACATGCCGTGCGCGGTGTCTCCTCTAGGGCGTCTACCGCTGTGGTGTTAGACACCAAATGGCCCTAAGTTGTTGCCAGCATAACAGAAATTGGATGCGGGGGAATGCGACTAAGGTACTAGAGCGGAGGGGCGAGAGTTATCGTTATAACTGGCATTTTTTCAGCGGATTAGAGGATGGTGGCGATTGTCGCGAACTGGTGGTGCCGGTGATCGCCGGATGTCTGGGTTCCCTCGCCGCGCGAAACTGGGCCGACCTGAAGGTCGCCGCTACGAAACCACGGCCGGACGGCTTCACTTTTCAGTGATGGAAAAGTGGTGGAGCCGGCGGGGTTCGAACCCGCGACCTCCTCGATGCCATCGAGGCGCGCTCCCAACTGCGCTACGGCCCCACGGAATGCAAATACTGTTGTAGCTTTTATAGCACCTTGCGAATGCGAGCGTCAAACAAGTCCCATAGAATGGGACGTATTCCACAATGTAATCTTGCAGAGTCGAACGAGGGCCTGGACTGCTATGACGAGGAAGATCACGCGACGCGAGATGCAAAAGGTGCTGCTGACGGCGGGGACGGGCGCGCTGGCGCTGGGGCTTTACACCTGGCGAGTGGAACCTCATTGGCTGGAGTTTACATACCCGCTCTTGCCGGTCGCCGGACTGCCGAGTGAGCTGGAAGGGCGAAAGCTGGCGCAAATCAGCGACATTCACGTGGGGCCGAGGGTCGATGATGACTACATCATCGAATCATTTCGCCGGGTGAAGGAGATGGCGCCGGACTTCGTGGTTTTCACCGGAGACTTTGTCACGTATAGGGGGCCGGCGCAGTTCGAACAGCTTCGCCGCGTTTTAGATCATTTTCCACGCGGCCGACTGGGCACCGCTGGAATTCTCGGAAATCATGATTACGGTTTCCAGTGGCGAATGGTGGAGGTGGCGGACCGGGTGACACAGATTGCGCGCGAGGCAGGCATCACCATGCTTCGGGACCAAGCCGTGACGCTCGGGGGATTGCAAATCATCGGACTCGAAGAGTTGTGGAGCCCGTGCTTCCGTCCGGCGGATATTCTGGCGCAGAAAAGCCAAGACCCCGCGACGATTGTGCTGTGCCATAACCCGGATGCGGCGGATCGTCCGATCTGGGCCGGCTACCAGGGCTGGATGCTGGCCGGGCACACGCACGGCGGGCAGTGCAAGCCGCCATTTCTGCCACCGCCTCTCGTGCCGGTGCGAAACAAGCGTTACATCGCGGGGAAGATTGAATTGTCCGGGAACCGGAACATGTACATCAGCCGGGGCGTGGGGCACTTGCTTCGCGTGCGGTTTAATGCGCGGCCGGAGATTGCGGTGTTCGAGCTTCGGCGCGCGGTGTAGCGAAGCTGCGTTTCGGGAACGATCGGCTACGTTATTCTGCGTCGTGTTTGACTCGAAGTTGCCTAGCCTCGAGGGTGGAACCAGGTGTAGCCCACGGTGAAAGTGAAGGTGCCGTTGTAGCCGGGATTATGCGGGCCGAGGCTGGCGCTCGAAAGATGGCCGAATTCGACTTCAAAAAGGAACGCGCGATTTTGTTTCACAAAGACGTGCGCGCCGAAAGCCGCTCCGGGAGTGAAGTTCACCTGGGAAGTATCCCCGGGGGGAATATTGCTGGCGCTGAAGACGATGCCGCCCTCGGCGGCGAAGTACGGTACGATTTTCTTTCCGCTGGTGAAATTCCATTTCCAGATGGCGGGTTTGAAACTGCCTCCATAGACCGCGCTTTCCGGTGGGAAGACGACGTACACGGGCATGACGTCCACGGCCCATTCGAAATTGCCGCGAAAAATGCCGGAGAGATGGTCGGAAGTGAGGACGCGGCCGACGCGGCCCCCGGCATAAAAGAATTGCGTGGTATCGGATTTGCCCAGGCCCATTCCGCCGCCGCCGAATAAACCGAGTTCCCAAGTGCCCTGGTCGAGCGCGGAACTGAAATCCTGAGCCGCTGCCGCCGAGCCGAGGAGCAACGCCAAAAGCAAGCCTGCGATAATTTTCATGTCACCCACCCGCGATGCCGCGGGGCCTGCCTTACGGACCCGAGCAAGTTTTGCAAACAAACAAAGCGATTGAATCGCTGAGACTAAAGCCAGAGCGCGCCGGGGTCAAGCGGGTTCGAAGGGGAAATGGCGAGACGCAGATAGCACGGTGGATTTGGCAGGGTTCGTTCTAGAATAGGCGCCCATGCCGAAAATGACATTTCTTGGAGCGGCCGGCACCGTGACCGGCTCGAAATACCTGGTGGAGGCCGGCGGGAAGCGTCTGCTGGTGGACTGCGGGCTGTTTCAGGGCGGAAAAGAGCTGGAGCAACGCAACTGGAATAAGCTCAGCGTGGATCCGGCCAGCATTGATTGGGTGCTGCTGACGCACGCGCATATCGATCACACGGGCTACATTCCGCGGCTGGTGCTCGACGGTTTCCGGGGCCCGATTTACTCGAATGCCGCGACGCGCGAATTGTGCGAGCTGCTGCTTCTGGATTCCGCGCACTTGCAGGAAGAGGACGCGGCGTTCGCCGCCAGAAAAAACTACAGCAGCCACAAGCCGCCGCTGCCTCTTTACACCGTGGCGGAGGCGCAGAGTTCTCTCGCGCGTTTCCAGGAGATTCCGCGCGCGGATGCTTTCACGATCAGCCCGCAATTTTCCGTGCGGCCGCACGATGCCGGGCACATTCTGGGATCTTCGTGGCTCGAACTGACGATTACGGAAAACGACAAGCAGACGCTGGTGGTTTTTTCGGGCGACCTGGGTCGCTACGATCAGCCCATTCTGAAGGACCCCGAATCGCCGTCGCGGGCGGACTTTCTGCTGTGCGAATCCACGTACGGCGACAGGGATCATCCGACCGGCTCGGTTCCGGACGCGCTCGCGGAGGTGATCAACCGCGTGGCAAAGCGGGGCGGCACGATCCTGATTCCCGCGTTCACCGTCGGGCGCACGCAAGCGCTGATGTACTACCTGCACGAACTCGAAAAGGGACAGCGGATTCCGGAGCTGCCGGTGTACGTCGATAGCCCGATGGCGATCAACGTGACGGACATTTACGTGCGGCACACGGAGGATCACGACGCGGATTTCACGCAGGAGGAACAAGCGGGCGACCGCGACCCATTGAACCTGAAGGAAGTTCACATGACGCGGGCGGTGGAGGACTCGAAGAAAATCAACGACGTGGTGTCGCCGTGCATCATCATTTCGGCGAGCGGCATGGCCACCGGGGGGCGAATCATGCATCACCTGGCGCGACGGCTTCCGGACTCGCGCAGCGCGGTCTTGCTGGTGGGATATGAGGCGGAAGGCACGGGTGGCCGAGCGCTCGAAGATGGCGCGCAGTATCTTCGAATTCACGGCGAGGAAGTTCCGGTGCGCGCCGAGATCGTAAAGATCGATCAGCTGTCCGCGCATGCGGGACGCAGCGAACTTCTGCGCTGGCTTTCGGGTTTTAGAGTTCCGCCGCGCCAAACTTTTTTGGTGCACGGCGAGCCGAACGCGCTCGATTCCTTTCAAGGGGCCATCGCTTCCCGCTTCCATTGGCCGGTGACCATTCCGGAGTATCTGCAATCCTTCGACCTGAGCGCCTAGTACTTCGGCGATCCGAGAGTTCGGTCGGGCTCATTTTTTCGCGAGAGAATCGCGCCGTGAATTGGCCGGAGTGGTATAATCCCGGCAATTGCAGCCGGGGTGGAGGCGCCTATGAGGCGGCTTGGCCTTGCGGTTTTGGTTTTGCTGTTCTCTCCGTTTACATCTGTGCCTGCGGATGCCCAGAGACTTCACGTTACCGTGTCCGGCAATGTTTACTTTGCGGACGAAAGCCATCCGGCCAAGGGCGTTCTCGTAAATCTGATCGATTCGGATCAGTCGCAGTTGGCAACGGAAGCCACCGACGACTCCGGCCGATTTGAGTTCCGAGGATTGAGTCCGGCATCTTACACGGTCTCCATCAATACGTCTGGTTACGAACGGTACACCACGTCGGTGGACATGAACTTCGCTTCCGACAAAGGCCTTGAAATTTATTTGAAGCCGCTATCGTCAGGGCACACGTCTGCGAAAGGCAGAGACATATCGGCGCATGAGCTTTCCATGCCGGAGAGGGCGCGCACCTTGATGGACGCGGGCAAGAAGAAGCTCTATCAGGACAAGAATGCGGCGGGCGCGCTGGAGGATTTCCAGCAGGCAGTGGCAGCGGCGGCGGGCTACTACGAGGCCTACTATCAGATGGGCATGGCTTACCTAACGTTGGGAAAACGCGCTGACGCGGAAACGCATTTTCGGAAATCGATCGAGGTGAGCAGCGATAAATATAGCGAGGCGGAAGTGGGGCTGGGGACGATGATGCTGGATCGGAACGAGTACGCGCAGGGGGAGAAAACCGTGCGCCGCGGAATTGAGCTGAACCCGGAATCCTGGCTGGGGCATTATGAACTGGGCCGCGCGCTGCTGATTCAAAACAAAATTTCCGACGCGCTTAAATGCGCGGAGCAGGCCAAATCACTCGCGCCCAGCGCGCCTATCGTGTACCGCTTGCTCTCCAACATACACTTGCGGGAAAAGGACTATTCGGCGGTGCTGGAAGACATCGACGCTTACATCAAGCTCGATCCGGACAGCGCGGCGGGAATTCGCGCGAAGCAATTGCGCGAACAAGTGGCACAAAAGGTGGATACGGGCATCAAGACGACTTCTTCTACGTCGAAATAACTCCGCCGGCCGGCCGCTTTCGCGGATTCTTACATTGAAAAATTACCTGATGCGTATTATTGCGCGGCGACTCGCGCGAAGGCCGGAACTTCCGTGAGGCGGAAACCAAGCACGAACATGGGATGCGGAGCCACGCGGCCCCAGCGGACCAGTTCCCATTTCGCGCGCAGGAAGCGGATTTCGGGTTTGAGCGTGAGGTCGAGCACCTGGCGCGTTTCGCCGCGATAAAAACGCTGCGGCATTTTCAAGAGCGGCAGCTTGCCCCAGTCCTGTCCATCGGATGATCCCCAAACGGAAATGTCCGCGGATTCCTGCTCGATTTGATCGCTGATGAACATGGAACAGAGGAACGTGCGGGTCTGGCTCAAGGCGATATCGTGCGCGTGGCCTTCGCCGTTTGCGGTGAGCTGCGTGTCCGGCGCGATCAGATCGAATTCCATCGGCATGGGGTGGTCTCCCGAAACTTCGCGGATTCTAGCACAGCCCGACGCTTTATTTTGGGCCCGCTCCGGAAGCGCTTTTCAGTTTTTCCAGGCGTTCGGCGGCGGCTTGAAAGGTTTTTTCCGTCTTGCAAAAGGTGAAGCGCAGGTGCGCGCGGCCGTCGGCGGGATTGCGGTAGAAGCTCGAACCCGGGACGGCGGCCACGCCGATGTCTTTCACCAGATATTTTGCGAAGGCGACATCATCCGGGAAGCCGAAGGCGGAAATGTCCGTCATGATGTAATACGCGCCGCGGGGCTTGAAGCAGCGAAAACCCGCGCTCGAGAGAATCCCGAGCAGACGGTCGCGCCGGGCGAGATATTCACGCGCGAGCGTGTCGTAATAATCCTGGGGAAAGTGCAAAGCTGCTGCGCCGGCTTCCTGCAAAGGCGCCGCGGCTCCTACGGTGAGGAAATCGTGGACCTTGCGAATCGCGGAGGTTGCTTCGGGAGGGGCGATGGCCCAACCCACGCGCCAGCCGGTTACGCTGTAGGTTTTCGAGAGCGCGTTGATGGTGATGGTGCGCTCGCGCATGCCCTCGAGCGTGGCCATGGAGATGTGCCGAGCGCCGTCGTACAGCATGTGCTCGTAGATTTCGTCGGTGATGGCGAAGGCGTTCCATTTCACGCACAAGTCGCGGATCATTTCGAATTCGGCGCGCTCGAAAACTTTTCCGGTGGGGTTGTTGGGCGTGTTGAGGATGATGGCTTTCGTTTTGGGGCCGAAGGCGGCGGCGAGTTCCTGCGGATCGAAAGTCCAATCCGGGGCATGTAACTTCACGAAGCGCGGCGAGGCGCCGGAGAGAATGGCATCCGGGCCGTAGTTTTCATAGAAGGGCTCGAAGACGACCACTTCGTCACCGGGATTGATGATGGCCAGCATGGCCGACATCATGGCCTCGGTGGAGCCGCAGCAGACGGTGATTTCGCGCTCGGGATCGATGGGAAGGCCGTGACTACGTTCGAATTTCTCGGCGATGGCGTTGCGCAGTGATTTCGCGCCCCAAGTGATGGCGTACTGATTGATGTCGGCGGCGATGGCGTCCTGCGCGGCGCGCTTTATTTCGGCAGGCGCGGGAAAATCGGGAAAGCCCTGGGAGAGATTGACGGCTTTGTGCTGCAGGGCCAGCCGCGTCATTTCGCGAATTACGGATTCGGTGAACTGGCCGGCCTTTAAGGAGAGTTCAGGGCTGGCGCTTGCGGTTCGCGGCGAGTTTGACGGGTTCATTTGGTTGAGCCTGTTTGGCACCGTAAAGCTTGCGATAAATTTCGGCGTTGCGGCTGACGATTTCGACGTAGTCGCGAGTTTCGGTAAACGGAATCGAGTCCACAAACTCGGCCATGTCGCGATAGGTCTGGCCGGTGGTCCAAAAGGCCACGCGCTCTTCCCCGGCATTGTACGCGGCCAGCGCGGATTCGACACTCCCGAAATCTTTCTTTAGGCCGGAGACATAAATGGTGCCGAGCCGGACGTTGTAGTCGGGATCGAAGAGCGAGGCGCGGGAATATTTCACCTTGGCGGTCTTGGCCAGGCGGCGCGCGGTTTTGGGCAAGAGCTGCATCAGGCCGATCGCATTCTTGTTGGACTGAGCCTCGGGGGAGAAGGCTGACTCCTGGCGGATAAGTCCAGCAGTGAGCATGGGATCGATTCCGGCGTGCGTGGACCATTGGCGAATGGAAGTTCCGAAGGGCAGCGGATAGGCTGCGGCCCAGACATCGTGAGGGACTTCGCCAAAGGGGCGCGCATCGAGTTGCGGATAAATTTGGCGCACGGTGACGATCGCAGCGCCCACGTGGCCCGCGGCCACGGCAGCTTGCGCGGCTTCGAGCAGGAGGCGAGGCTCGCCCGTCGTCGCGTATGCGGCGCGAAGTTCGAGCTCGGCGGAGGCGTCAAATGCAATGGAGCGCAGCGCGTCCGCACGCGACTGGCGCAGCGCCGCCGCGGGAGGAATGGTGTCGCCCACGGGCTGCGCAGGAACCACGCCTGGAATCGTGTCTAGCACGTCGGCCTGGGCCACCGGCCCGGGGCCGAGAGCTTGCAGGCGGGTGGCGGCAAGATTCTGAAAGTAATTTTGCGCGTAACGCTCGACGAGCTTTGAATAATAGCTGCGCGCGAGCGCGGAGTTCCCGGCTTCCTCGGCGAGGCGGCCCAGCCAATACAGCGCGTCAGGCGTGAATTGCGAGCCCGGGAATTGACGGAGATGTTGGGCGAGAAGGCCGGGCGCGTCGGGCTGGCGCTTGAGCACCTCGACCCAGGCCATGCGCCACTGCGAGGGCGCGGCGTCGGGCGAAGTGGGAAAGTTTTCCACCAGGCGCTTGTAAAAGACGGAGGAGCGTTCGCGGGCGAGTTGCACCCAATAATAATTCCCGGCGAGAAACAGGGCTTCTTCGGCCCAGCGGCTGTAGGGGGCGCGAGCGACCGCGGCTTCGACAGCCGCAGCCATATCGGGTTCCTGATCTTGTTTGCGATACCACTGCGCGAGCGCTAGCAATCGCTCGGCATCCACATCCGGATCGGCAACTTTGAGGGCCTGCATTTCGGACGGATTTGCGCCGAGCGCCACTCCGCATTCCAGAATTCTGAGCTCGGCGCGTTCGCGGTCGGCGCCGGAAAGCTGCGGCAAAAGTTGCGCGTATTCATCGCGCGCGTCGCGCCACTCCTTGTTGCCGAAGAGGACGGCGGCGTGGCCGATTCGCTGCTCGATGGGGATGGCGGGGATTTGCTGGCCCAGGCTGCTGCGGAGAAAACTCAGTTTTTCGCCTGCTTCCCTGGCTTGTTCGCTGGTGGGGAAGTTCAAATAGATTTGCTGGTAATCAGAGGCAGCCTCGAGTTTTTGCGCCGATTGTTCGCGAGCTTCCGCGCGGAGAAAAAGAAGAGCGGGGCGCTGCTCGGTGAGCGAGTAGTCTTTCAGCGCGTCGAGGGCCGCGGCGGGCTGGTTGAGCGCGAGGGCCGCGACGCCGAGCGATTGCAGCGCTTGTTCGGTCATCACCGAGTCGGGGAAATCTCTGCGGAATTTTTGAAGCTGGGCGAGCGCGTCGGCGTCATGCGTGAGCGCGAGATTCGTCGCCGCGATCCAGTACAGCGCGTAGTCGCGCAAAAGCGGATCACTCTGCGCGCGCGCGAGCCATTTGGCCGCATCCGCATAGTGCGCCTTGCTGAAATCGTAATAGCCGAGCGCCAGCGCCGCACGGGCGCCCAAAACGCCGGAGGATTTCTGCGTGGCGAAAGCGCTGAGTCTTGCGTAAGCCGCAGCGGGATTTTTCTGCTTGAGCGCGCGGGCCATTTGCTCCAACTGCTTTTCGGTGGCTGGAGCGGTTTTCGCCGCTGTGGACGAAGGGGTCCCGGGCCCGGCGAAGGCGGAAAGCGAGACAAGGAGAGAGACTACGACTGCGAAAAGGAAGCGACCGGCGCGTTTCATCGCGAATATCTTAGTGCCGCAGAACGGGCGAGGGATAGGGATATTCTCCAAGAACCTCGGCGTTGCCCTCACCGAGAATTTCCACGAGCCAGTGATGGAAGTAGTCCACGGGATGATCCTGAATGGCGAGGAAGCGACGATCATATTCCTTGCGGGCTTTATCGAGTTCACCGCGCATCCGATGGCAGAGGTCTTTGTGTTCGCGGCCAAGCTTCACTTCCTTGGGCCGCAGTAATTTGATGTCCTGCATGGAGACTTTGGCTGCCCGATTGGCGCGACGATGCAATTCCTGCATTTCGGGGGGCAGGCTGGCCACGTTGAATGCGGCCGTTTCCCCGAGTTCGCTCTTGGCCGGGGCGATGTGCGCTTCGGCGACGGAGGGGGTGTGCGCGGGCGTCTCCGGCTCACCCAGAGGCAAATCTTCCGGGACGACCGAGCCTTCGGGCATCACGGCGGGTTCTTCGGCCCACTCGGATTCTTCCTCGGGTTCGGCAACAGGCACCGAGGGTGGAGCGTGTTCTTCCGTTGCGGTGGCGACAGATCCTTGCACGACGGCGTGCTTGTCTGAGGCGGCTCGCTCGCCAGGATTCAACGCCACAGCTACAAAATTAGAGAGAACCGAAAGGCCGGCGGCCAAGGCGGCGGCGGAAGTCTGCGCGCGCAGCAATGCGGGCAGCGCGTTGCTCGGGCGGCTCGAAGAGCAAGCTGCGACCAGGTCGGCGTAGGCGTGGTGAAGCTCGTCGGCGGTGCGCTGGAGAGGGGCCAGATTATCGCGCAGAGCGCGCGAAACGGCCTCTTCCAGAGCATGCTCGAGCGACTTTTCTTGCGCTTTCAAAGGAGTAGTAGCCCCTTTGCGATTATGGAAACGGCGTACGGGGGTGTCAACTGACAATCCGAAAGGGCGTTCCTGAGTATGCAGCGCCTAGTACGGCGGAGGGGCGGAGGCGAATGGCGGCGCGGGATGGGCAGCCGCGACGATTTGTAAACAGTGGTAAACTATAAGTCCCAAGGGGGCGACACGGTTTCGACGGAAGCTGTCGCGGCCCGAAGGCATGCCGGGGTTCACTCGCCCGTAACTGAGTGAAACAAAACAACTGGCAACTCACAGTTGGCACTCGCAGCCTAACTTAAATTAGGCTACGCGCTTCCTCAGGCGTCACCTACGCGTTTGAGATGAGGCGTCACACAGTAGGCTGGCTGTCGCGTTTCGGTCCGTAATGCGGCGGCGAGATCATCGGACTAGTGGCATGCGCGTCTTGCCCGCTCTGAGCGCATGTAACGAAAAAATCGGAACGGGATAAGCATGTAGGCTTCGCGTTGCAAGGCTTCTCGGACGGGGGTTCGACTCCCCCCGCCTCCATTTCCATCGCTGTGTGAAAAATTGTCCCCAAGCGAGCCCGCGAGGCGAGGGGCCAAAATCACGCCAGAAGTTTCTTAAGGTTTTTTGCCTTGCGAGTTTTCGGTGGGCTTATTCTCGGGTACGACTTGTTCCTTGCCAGACTTAGCCGCAGAGTCGTTCCCAGGATTAGCTTCAAGTACAGAGTCCCGTTTCGTGGATAGATCCCTCACCTTTGCTTCGAGAGCGGCGATGCGGGCGGTCAAGGTTTCGACTTGCTTATTAATGGCGGTAGTCACGTCCGCCATCGTCGCGACCTCCACGACCCACGATTTCGGGACAGTATCGCCGCTCGCCAAAGGGACTTCGGGACTCTTGATCGGGGGCAGGGAGTTCACAAGCTCCTCCGATGTTCTACCGGGAGAAGTTTGGAGAAGTATGGTGAATTTTGGCACCTGAGTAACTCCTTATCAGTCTCGGATGGGGTTCGACTCCCCCCTCCATTCCCCGTCGCGAGAACCGGATCGGCGACGAGATTGAATTCTATCTTGCGGAATGGCTTGCGGGCCGAAAGCTGGCGAGGGCTTCGGCTTCGTCCTCAAATGTGGGAATCGTATTCAGCAGGCGCATGACCAGCAACACTTCTTTGACCCTACCTGTGGGATGGAGCAGCTTCAACATGCCACCTTCGCGCACGAGGGAGACGTAGGTGCCGGCGATGGTGGCGATGCCGGAACTATCCATCATGGTGAGGCGGGCCAAATTCAGGAGGAGTTTACGCTTGCCGCTCGAGGTCAACTTCCGCAACTGGCGGTTCATGGAGTCGGTGTTGGGGCCGATGGTGGCGCGGCCTTGAAGGTCCACGACGGTGACGTCGCCGGATTGCCGAGTTGAGATTTCGAGGGCCATGGCGGCGGAGCGCGCGACGATCCGATCGTGCCGAGATGCCCGCGCCGTACATCGTTCACGCCAAGAGGACGCGGCGGGCTGCGCGTCGGAGCCTGGAACGTTTCGCATCGAGCCGCTACTCGGTTTTCTGCGCGCTCGCGGACTGCTCGTTCATTTTCTCAAGCTTCTGCCAACTCGAATCGGGGTCGTAGGCCTTCATCGATTTGGCTGCACTTTCCGTGTGCGGGCCGAGATCCTTCTGATAGACCGCGCCGTCTTTCGAGACGATGAAGGTCATTACGCCGGAGTTGCGATATTCGGCGGGAAAGGCCACGAAGGCGAAGCCGCCGGTCATTTTTCCGCCGACGAGGTAGTCGGAAGCTCCGCCGGGAGCGTGCTTGCCCTGGCGGGTTAGGATTCGGAAATAGTAGCCGTGGAACGGCGCCGGCGGAGTGTGCAGGTTCTTCGCCGGGCCATTGGGCATGGAAGCATTGGCCACCAGCGGACCCACCGGGCTTTCGGACTTGCTGTCGGTGCTTTTCCAGTACAAGCCGTTTTGCTGCCCTTCGTCGCTCGTAAACTTCTGCGCGTACTCGTTCTTGTTTTGCGCGAAATATTCATTTTCTGCCGCCGCCAGTTCCTGGGAAACGCGAATGGCGGACATCTCATTCTGTCCCACGCGCCGGTAGAGAATCTCCTGCTTGCCCGCGGCGGTGTCGTAGTACCAGGCGCTGCCCTTCTTGACGAGAGGTATGGGGCAGGGCCAGTTTTCCGCGCCGATATAGAGCGTGGTGGTTCCGTCCGGTTCTGCGACGAACCGGTGCATTTGGTCATATCTCGTTGCGAAGTTCTTGCGGTGATCGGCGTCTTCCTTGGGGTCGCCGGAGGAAATGATTTCCTTGCCATCCGGACCGAGGATCTGGAGCATGGCCGCTTCGTCATTACTCTTGATGGCGGCCACGAAGGCGCTGCTGGCTTCTTCGGGCGAGGCAAAAGTCTTCTGATCCTTCTGCTGGGCTTTGGCCGCTCCGGGAAAGCATGCCAGCAAGATGAAAACGACTGCCGCTAGTTTCAAAGAATTGCCACCGTGAAGGTTTACGCCAGGCTTCGTTCGCCGCATATGTGAGTTCTCCATTCTGCGATTTCAGCGCTAGTAAATATGGTTAGAAAAATTGTTGGGGCGTGCAGTTGAGGGCTAGCGGTGATGCCCGCCGCCACCACCGCCGCCATGGAAACCTCCGCCGCCGAAACTGGATTGTCCGCGCGAGGAGAAGCTTCGGGTATTTCCGCCGTGGTCGTAGCCGCCGAATCCACTGGAACGCGAGCCGCTATCGCGGTCTTCGCCGAAGCCTCGAGCCTGGCGACTGTCTCCATTGAAGGCGCGCTCGCCGGAGCGGTTTTGTTCCGCTCCGCGCTCACCGATGTTTCCGCCACCGTTGGCGTTGTTTGCGCCGTGGGCGCCGTCGTTGTGCTCGATGCCGCCGCGATTCACGTTGTTGGCTACGCCGCGCTCGCCGCCGTTGCGGTAATAATTGT
>Ga0302324_100007939_pt1 | contig 22477 bp, 16 predicted proteins | sample Palsa_T0_1_FD_201949 | JGI IMG/M metagenome (GOLD analysis project Ga0302324, IMG submission 201949) | Peat permafrost microbial communities from Stordalen Mire near Abisko, Sweden - Palsa_T0_1 | ecosystem: Environmental > Terrestrial > Soil > Palsa > Peat permafrost | place: Sweden: Abisko...
AACTTTCACCGCCTTCGGAAGGTTCACAGTATTTCGGAAAATGCCTTAGAAGCTGTCTGGCTCTGTTGAAATCCCAACAAGGGCTGTCATCCTGAGCAGGTGATAAAGCTTCCGCATACCATTGGTTTCATTGTGGATAATATGCAAGTTTTCTGCTGTGTAGGAACTGTGCAGGGAAACTGTGCAAATTTCAGCCATTTTTGCCTGTTACTGGTCCCTTGGGCATGAGGAGCCGGGGTGCGTCGCCCCTTCTTTTGACGGAGAAGCCAGAACAGCAACGCACAGAATGGCCATGTCCATACGCGATGTCGGTTCCTGCTGTTCATACTGCTAACGATAAATGATCGCAGCAATGGCCGCATCTTCGCCGCATGTTCAGTGGTCAGAATCGATGAAACCGAATGTTGATGCCGCAATCAGTCGAAGTCTCAGCCATGGGCTTCAGCCAACGGATAATCGCATCCGTCGAAGGAGCCTTCAGAGGCTCAGCCCTATATCCATACCCTGACTCTTTTCCTGCTTGGGAGTCTCGGCTATCTCATGTTGCGGAGGTTTCAAGTCAGGCGTATGGGCGCTTTGGTGCGAAACATCATGGCCTAACGCTTGCGGGAGCTTTTCTCGGTCGTTCGTGAAAATTTGTGCATCGTGAGCGCCACGCGAAACCGAGACATAGGCCATGCGGTTGTTGAGCAAGTCTTTTGCGCCCAGCTCGGTGTCCACGTTAATGAGCACACGGTCCGCGGTCTGCCCCTGACTTGAGTAGCTGGTCACGGCGTAACCGTGATCCAGATGCGGATGTCGCTGCGGATCGAAGCTCATGCTGCGCTCATTGTCCAGCTTCAATCGCGTCGTGCCATCCGGAGCGATACCTTCCACTGTTCCAAGTTCCCGGTTCGCTATCTTCAATTCCTGGCTGGGCGCTGTGAACTGGATGCGGTCGCCGACGGAAAATGCCTTCTCCTGTTCTCGGTAGACAGAGACACCCATCTGGCGGCGCGGATCGTAGGTCGTCTGTTCCCCATTCGTCCGCAACACCGTCAGCGTATTTTCCCGCGCATTCACTGAGACAACGCGAGTATATTCGCCTTTCTCAATGCCAGTCTCCTTTGAACTGCGCGAGTAGCGCACGATGTCATTCACTTGGTACTGCTGCGCCCAACTGCGGTCCGCGCCAGTCATCTCCTGGCGCGGCACGAGCGTGTTGATGGAGTGCTCCTGTTGGCTTACAACGCCGCGCGATTGCAGCTCGTCATGTATTCGATCATTGATCTCGGTGCGCGAACGGTTGTCCGGCGAAACCACAAGCGTGTTTTCAGGAGCCTTGGCATACTCGCGCGCGATAGCGGAGATGCGTTCCTCGTGGCCCTTTACCTCATGGACTCGGCCCTGCCTATCAAGACTTTCGACGGCGGCTCCCACCTGACCGTGCGCCAACTGTTCGACGGCTCGTTTCAACTCCGGGTCGCGCTGACGCACGATCTCATCGAGCTTCGCCGTGCGCATCCCCGCTTCCTGAAGCTGCGCGAAAGGGCGACCCGCTTCGACGGCCTCGTGTTGGCGCGTGTCGCCTACCAGAAGGACGCGGTCATTCGGATGGAGGCGGGTCACGAAATCGTGCATCTGGCGCGTTGAGGCAAGCGATGATTCATCGAGCACATACAATCGCTTCTCGCCAGTGTCCGGCTGCTCGCCCCTGGCAAGATGATGCTGGAGCGTTGAAGTCTCTATACCGGCCTCGGCGAGCTTATGCGCCGCGCGGGAAGTCGGCGCGAATCCTTCGACCGTGTATCCCTGCGCCTCCGCGCCCTCACGGACCACAGCCAGCGTCGTCGTCTTGCCGGTCCCGGCGACTCCATCCAATCCGACGATTTTCTCGCGGCTCACAAATATCTCATCGACCGCGCTGCGTTGCGCCGGACTCAACTCCGGGTGCCGGTCTTCTGTCCAGATTCGCAACTGCGGTGAAACCAGCATCGGATCGCCATAGCCGCGCTCATTGCCTCTCTGCATCTGGCCGACGATCTCCTTCTCCATGCGAATCATCTCGGCAGTCGTGTAATGTGGCGCGGCGCGGCCATCAGTCTGTTCAACTGCGCGGAACTCGCCTCGCATCACCCGTTGCTCAAACTCATGCCGCACCTGGCCGTAGGTCGCCTGCCCCATGCTGCGATCCATCGCCGCCTGCAGGATGGCTCGCTCATCCTGCACCGCTGAACGCTCGAAGACATGGTTGCGCGAATAGGTCACGGACTGCTGCACCGTCTTCTCCGGTTGTTGAGCATGGTGGTGTGCCTGTTCTCGCGCCTGCGCGACAACACGATCCGCCTGATGGCCGAACCGTGCGGCCAGTTCGCGGTGCCGCTGTAGCACTTCTTCCGGCGAGAGCAACTCCTTGCTGTCCCGAGTGCGATGAGCCGCGACCTGCGCCGCGCCCGCGCCGTCCCTCCCAATCTCCTGCAAGTGCTCTTTGATCTGTTCACGGCGTGGACTTGATGCGTCGAGATACTCCTGTGTGTAGCCCTTGATCTCTGGCTGCCCATGCCTGCCGCGTTCGATTTCGTAGCCCAAGCCATGCAACCGCATGGCGAGTTCGGAGCGGTACACGCCGGTTGCATACTGCTGGGACTGGAACAAGCTGCGCTCCTGGAGCGCGCGTGTCTGGCCATTCTCGCGTTCGGTGACATTGAAGATGACCGCATGGGTGTGAAGTTGCGGCGCAGCATAACCGTCCACCGGACGGGCAGTGTCATGCTCGAATGTCGCCGCTATGAATTTGCCGGTCGTCTCCGGTGCATGGACGTTGCCGATACGCGCCTGCGTGTAACGCTCCAGTTCTCCAAGCGCGACGCGGACGCTTTCACGGTGCGCCTCGCGGACACGGTCATCGCGACCTACAAGGGCGGTGAGCGAAACGGACTTCGGCGCGGAGAATGTGGCATCCCATCCGGCGCGGTGCTCCACGCTGGTGATTTCCTTGCCGTACTCGTTTTCGCAGGTGCGCGCTGGCTGATGCTTGACGAGCTGCAAGCCGCTTTCAGGATGCTGGCCTTCACTCAGGCGGGCGAAATGCTCGGAGCCGACTCCGCCATCGAGACCCCACTCTTGCGCGAGCCTGCCTTGCCACTCGCTATGGGCCTGCTGGTCACGGCTCCAGTAGTTCTGCTCTTCGGAAGTAAACTCGCGGGAGTGATACGTTCTTGCCTGGCCCGCTGACAAGGATTTGGAGATGGTCAACATGCGCATGGACTCCGCAACGTGCGCGGCAGCATCTCGCTTCTGCCTACTGAGATTTTATCTCTAACCTGAAGAATTATACGAACAGAGGGAAGGCCCATCCCCACCTCGATGAGCGCCATTGGCCTTACCGTTGTCGCTAGTCAATAAACTCCTGCGCTAAACCCGTTTCGATCACCGGTGCTCTATCAAAGGCCAAAAGGCGAGCTGTCGGGTACGAACCGCACCTCAGGCGACAGATTATTTGACGGCTTCGGGTTTGGACCTGAATCATACTGGCAGTGGGCACAGGATGAACGACCAACCATTTTCTTTATTCAAATTCAGATCAATCAACAAATGGCTGATCGAATCGCTGATCAATCAGACCCTATATTTCGCGACGCCAGATAAGCTGAATGATCCGTTCGACTGCCGTATTGACCTCCAAAAGGCCATTGAACGTGCTGTAATTTCCGCTACAGGTGATCGAAGAGATTCCCTATCGTCTTTTTTGGCCAATCCGGAGTTCTTTAAAAATTGGGGAGCTACATTCGACAAAATGGGGGTGTGCTCCTTCTCAAAAAAGACGATTGAGGAAGCACCGCTGGAAACACTAATGTGGTCACACTATGCAGAGGGGCACAGGGGCGTTCGTCTCGAATATCAGTTCCAGGGAGTATCTCTCAAACCGGACATCACCACTGCTCAAGATGTCGAGTACCTCGATGATCCGTTGGTGCCATGGCTAGTAGCTAATGCTCCCATGGATATGACCGAATTTGTCAAAGGGCTTGCGATTAGGTTCCTAAGAACAAAGAGCCCTGCTTGGGCATACGAGCAAGAAGCCAGGATTATTCGACAAGAATCTGGCCTTTTCAAATTCCAAGGTGTGCTTCTGACGGAAGTATGTTTCGGGTGGCGAACGCCGCAAGACGACCGCGATCTTGTTATCAAGCTTGCCCAGAGTTATTGCGGCGGTGTGAAGTTTAGCCAAATGGTACCCGACGAAACCAGATTCCGTTTTGTAAAGGAAGCGCTGTGAAGAGCGAGCCTTTGATTTTCACTTGACGACAAATCGACAATATTAGGTTTGCCCTTTCCATCATGGCAAGACTGCTATGGCCGTGCATCGACATCCGATTTCACACGTACAGTCTTTGTTTGGCAGTTCAGGCAACTCGTCGAGGCGGAAGGTCTTGTCCTTGAGGGCCAAGCACGCCGCGCAACCTCCGATCCCGATGATTTTGGCCTTCTTGATGCCCGATTCACGCATTCGCGTAAGATCGCTTTGATGTTTGACATAAAAGCTCAGCATTCGCGTAGCCGTCGTCGAATTCACGGCTTTAATACCCGTGGACCGGGGCACACAATTTTTTGGTGCTTCAGGGTCATCGTCTTCGCAACCGTCGTCCTCTTCCTCTTCCGTAAATCCAGGCATACATTTTTGCGGTGCTGTACGCCCCAGTAACTCCCAGACTGCGTAGTTGAGATAGAGACCTTCCCATTGCTCCGGTTGCAGTTCATTCAGGATTTTCGGGCGCATGGTGAAAACCGTGGCAAGCTCCTTTGCACGTTCCTCAATGGAGCGCGGCGCGGACTTTATTGTCATGGCCGCTACTCCAGGGTGGATTGGGGGCTCATATTTGTTCTTACGGTACGCATCGGCGGTACGAATTGCCTCTTTGAAATGCCGATTTCGGAGCGCAGCAATCACGCTGTCTGACGCCATTTCAAAAGCCCTCGCTTGTTCAGCTTTCCATCTTGAGACCGCCTGACTTGCCGCAGGCGTGCATCGCAGAATCATTCGATGCGCATACAGTGCTTCCATGCCTTTCGGATCGGCTTCGAGTAGTCGTTGAATAAGTTCTGCTTTGTTACCGCTAACCTTTAAGCCGCGCGATGACAGTATCGCCTTGAGGTCTGCCACTGTGGGCGCAACCTCCAGTGCCCCATGCGCAACCAGCTCATCGATAACGCGCTGAGGATTCATCCCGAATGCTGGTGCCCAGAACTCTAGAAGCGGCCGTTTGACTTCACGCGCCGATAGAAACTTTTCAAGTAAGGCCAGATGTGGCTGGCTGCTTGCCCAATTGGCCGGTACCAATTGCGCTTCTGATTTCGATTCCTGCGACAAGGAAGGAGGCTTCCGCCGTAACCACCTGCCAAACCATCCCATTGAGTTTGCCGTCCGGAGTTAAGTTACTGTGGTCAACATTATCACTACAGGAACACTTCGACATCCCTAGGGCATTCTGGTCACGATTTACGCATTATCGCCTATGCGCGTTTCGAGCAACATGTGTTCTGGAAACGTGGTTTGCCTGGAGTAGTACTGTTCTGGAAGCCTCTTTTACGGCTTCACTCAATCCACTCCGATTCATCCCAGTCACGCGGCTTTTCATTCCCAGCCTTCTGCCGCGTAGCCCCAGGGAACACCGACTGCTTTTGGACCAGCTTTTTGGGCGGCTCAACCGGGGCTGTACTCGCTGCATGTTGAGCGTTGGCCGCTGCCTGCTGTACGGCAACAGAACGCGGCGATATCGACACGGTTCGCTCGATAAAGCGCGGTTGCTTCTCTATCGGCGCAACATAAGGAAAGCGCACGCGAACAACGTAGTTCTCCTGCTTTATGTAGCCGTGCAATGGCACCAGTCCGGCAATCTCCGAAGCCATGATGAGCGGCTGTCTCGTGATCTCAAGGGTGTATTGCTTTTTCCCTCCAATCAAGCCCTCACTGCGGGACTCCTTCAATCGCTCAAGCTCGACCTCTCCGATCGCATCGGAAACCCACTTTGCCGAGTGCGGCTCGGAGGTCTTGAGGAATATCTTTGTCGCGGGCTGCGAGAGAATGACTTCGGCGTCCTTGCCATAACGCTTTTCAAGCTGGCTTCGGCCCTGGAATCCGAGTACAACCGGGTTGCCGGATTTGCGGCTCTCCGTGACGACAGTATGGAGCTGCGGCAGCTTGTTCAAACTGGCCAATTCGTCCAGAACAAACCACACCGGCTTCGCCGGATTCACGCAAGGCGCCAACATGCGGAGAATCAGCATATCGAGCCACACGCTATGCAGCGGCAATAGCTTCTCACGGAACGTCGGCCTGGAGGTAAGAAAGACCCACTTGTTGCGCTCGAATTCCCAGCGCGAAGTGGAGAACCGTTGCCGGTTGTCATCCTCTCTGGGCAACAGCTCGAAGCTGTCCGCAATCATGTTGAAGCTGGAGATGATTCCGGCGCTCTGGGCTGGCGCGCTGGAATCGAGAAAGGCGGCATACGGGGTTCCCTGCACCATGCGTGCGATCTCTGCCGGATCGCTCATCCATTGCACAAGCTGCTGCGGGGTAGGCCGCCGGCACATGAGACGGGCGAAGATGCGCCGTGGCGCGTCGGTAAAGAATTCCTTTTCGTGGTCCTTTTCAGGAAACAATGCCGCCGCCATCGCCGTCGCCACTTCCGCAGTCGATACCTCATCGGCGATGTCCCAATAAGGGCACCGCGTGTCGAGTGGGTTGAGAATCAGATCGCCGCGCTCGGGCGAGTAGAACTCCGGCGTGAACTCCAGCGCCGGGTCGTAGACGATGGCCGTTTCTCCCCGCTGGGCAATCTGACGGAGGATTTGCCGGATGGCCGAAGACTTGCCGCTGCCCGAGTCGCCCATTAATAGGATGTGGTTGGCTTCGAGATTGCGCCGGATACGAAAAGTTGGGGTGGCCCAACTGGGCAACTGCTTGCTGCACCAGTCGAGCAGGAAGTTCTGCCAGCGCAATTGCCAGCGAATGCCATCGGGCTTCAGCTTCCAATTCCATTGCCAGGAGGACAGCAGTTCCGGCCCTCGGGTACGGCGTCCATGCCGCTGTTCGTGTCTCGATCCGGTGCCCCACCACTCTTTCAATTTAAGCCCGCCCGCAATCAGAAACATCATCAATGCGAAGCCAATGAGAATCGGCTCCAGCATCAATGTCCAATAGCCACGGCCGTTATAAATTTCCGTCTCCAAGTACTGCTCAAGCTGAGCTGAATCGACCTTGATTGGCGAACCTTTCTGTATCCCGGTCCAGCCGGCCGCGATGGCGGCTGCGGAAAGCCGGACAGGCGGATCGGCGCTGTTTTCCGAAACCACATCGGGATTCATTGCCAGGGCGCTTTTCCGCCCGGAAGCAGTCTTCAACACCCATTGAACTTCGGTCGTTGTACCGGGCTGCTTTGCCCGCTCCGTGCTCTCAAGGTAATTGAGCAGATAATACCGTTCGAGCGGAGGCATCTCCCATGCCATCCACGCAGCCAATGGGAAGAGCGGAAAGCCGAAGATCACCGCCAGTACAGCCACGATCCACCACCGGAAGCGGCTGGGAAAACGCAGCGGTCTCATGGCGTACCCTCTGGCGGTTTGGCTCCGCTTCCGGCCCTCAGTTTGGTCAGAAACTCGTCGGCCTTTTGCTGTTTAACGGAGTCGGCGTATGCCTGCATCTTGCGGAGGGATTCGTCCGTCAACGGCCCTTTGGAAGCTGCCGCGAACAGATTAAGGATGAGGGCGCGAATCGCCATCAGCTCGGCCAGCAGAATCGGGTCGGTATTCGACCCCTGAGCGGCGCTCAATCTGGCGAGAATTGCCTCGCGTATCCAGGCGGAAATGTTCGTGCCTTCGTCGGCGGCAGCAGCCTCAACTTCGGCAAACTCGGCCTCGGTCAGCCGGGTGCCGGTTTGTTTGACGCGGTACTTCTCGGAATCCCGTGCCGGGGAAATGGCTGGCGGAATCAGCGAAGTCGGCTTCGGGTCAGCGGTAGCCACGGAGAATTTGACCCCGGCGAGGACTTGGACCTGCATCTCGTTTGATGCCGAGTCATTGAGGGTGGTTCTCGTAAAGCATTCTGAATCATCATGTTCACGCGTGCTAACTTTTTCGTTTGCGAATGGAAACGCCGATGTTTTCGCGCGAAAACTCACGGCTGCAAACGATTGAAACCGCACACGTTAACAAACGTAAACACGCGTCTACAAATCAGTACCCCGTTGGGGATGACGTGTCGTAGCGTCAACCCGGTGCGTAAGCACCGTGCTCTTTGAGGGCAGTAGCAACTGACCTTGAGGGACACGAGCCGACCGCACCGAACCGGCAAGATGTAGCGAATGAAAGAGTCGTACGGTGAAGGCCTAGCAAGCCACGCCGGCTCCGAGTCTTGCGGGCATGGCCGCAAGGTCAGATACGAAGCGTAGACAGGAGGAACTATGGGCCAGGCAATTGAGCCGCGAAATACCCCTAACTTCAGGACGCCGACGCCCTGACACAACGCGGAAGGCAACATCCGGTCCAGCGTTATCGCAAGCTGGGCTGGGGTCCTGCGCGGTCTGTGACCCTGGCACGTAGGGACATATCTTGCACGGAAGTTGAGAGATCCCGGGTTTTCCCAAGAGCAGCCAGTGCGCTTGGGACGTATCGGGAAGTCCAAGGACGGAATCCGATGATGAACAAACACGGGAAGTCGGACAGACTCATAGTACCGGGGAAGTTTCCGAACAAAGCCAGAGTATCGGTGGCGGAGGAGATGGAGGGAAGGAGTCTGGCCAAGGGGAACCTGAGCCAGCAAAACGCGATCCGGACTCAGAGCCGGGTAAAGGGGGTCCCCGGCGACGGGTCTTTGTCGCTGGGGTCTTTTGTCGCGCCAAGCGAGCTGGCGCAGGTACGACAGACGGCAAAATCGAACAAGGATGCAAGGTTCACCGCTCTGATGCATCACATCTACCGGATCGACACCCTGCGGTTTGCTTACTCGCAGTTGAAGAGGCACGCGGCAGCCGGTGTGGACGGGGAGACGTGGCGGCACTACGGCGAGGCTCTTGAGGAGAATCTCCAGGACCTTTCCCATAGACTGAAGCGCGGAGCGTACCGGGCCAAGCCGGTGCGTAGGGTGTACATTCCGAAGGCGGACGGGCGGCAGCGACCGCTCGGCGTCACGGCGCTCGAAGACAAGCTTGTTCAACGAGCGACGGTGGAAGTACTGAACGCAATCTACGAAACCGACTTCCTCGGCTTCTCTTATGGTTTCCGGCCGGGACGCAGCCAGCATAATGCGCCCCTCCGGCGGCGGCGACCCCTACGCGCATTCCGCCGAGATCAGCGACGACGACATTCCGTTCTAGCCGCGCATCGCGTCAACCGGCAGCATGTAACCTTCACCGGAAGTCCGCCATCCAATCACCCGAGGAACACCGGAAGTCCTGGCAGCATGAAATGAGCCGGCCTCCAGCGCTTCCGCCGCGAAGGGAACCCCATGACTGCCCATCTGAAACGTCTCGCCGCACTGGCTTCGATCTCGCTCAGCGTTCTTCTCACCGCCGGCTGCATGTCCGCCCCCGCCGCGACTGGACGTGTCATCCCTCCCATCGTCAAGGACGTAGCGCTGGCTCAGGTCAAAGGCCGCCAGAAGGCTGTCTTCGCCGGCGGATGCTTCTGGGGTACGCAGTCGGTCTTCGAGCGTGTCAAGGGCGTGCTGAACACCACCGCCGGCTACTCTGGTGGCTCAGCCTCGACCGCAACCTACGCCCAGGTGGGCACCGAAACCACCGGCCATGCCGAATCCGTCGAAGTCATCTACGACCCATCGAAGATCACCTACGGCCAGCTTCTGCGCGTTTTCTTCTCCGTAGCTCACGACCCGACGCAGGTGAACCGGCAGGGTCCCGACGTGGGCACGTCGTATCGCTCGGTTATCTTCTACGCCAACGACGAACAGAAGCGCCTGGCCACCGAGTACATCGCCCAGCTCGATGCGGCCAAAGTCTTCCCCGCACCCATCGCCACCCAGGTCGTGCCGCTCAAAGCCTTCTACCCCGGCGAGGATTATCACCAGGATTACGCCCTCAACAACCCCGACAACCCCTACATCCTGGTCTGCGACAAGCCCAAGATCGACGCCCTGAAGCAAATCTTCCCCGAGCTCTTCGTCGACTACAAAGGCAAACCGTAATCCAGCCGTCTGTCGCCAAAACCCCCGACCCCACTGCCCGCGTCACGCTCGGCGCATGGTGGGTATCGCCAAGGCGGCTAAGGCATTTTCAGGAATTGTGTGAAGTCTCTAAAAATGCAAGCGTTTTTCGCGGACCCCACACCTTATTTTCAAGATGTGGGGTCCACGCATAACTGCTATTGGTGAAGGTATTGGAGTATGGGCTGGGTCTTCAGATTGGTGCCGGAGATGGGGATACTGATGGCCTCATGCACGCCCAGGATGTAAAGCGCGGAAGTGGTTCCGTCCAGGCTGAGCAGAAATCTGCCCTTGGAGCCTGAGGTCGTAGTCGTGGTTTCCGACGCCGAAATGGCCTGGTTGACTTTGGTATCGCCCTGGGTATTTTGGTCGAGTGTGCCGGTGATGGTGCCGTTCCCTTTGGAGATCAGTTGGCCGGTGTTGGTTTGCTCGCCGGCCATGAAATACCAGCGGTCGCCGACCGAGTAGGAGCCCTGGAAGCTGGAGAGTTGAAAGTCGCCGCCAGTGGGGAGGTCTTGAAATTCGAGCACTTCGAGGCCGCCATCCGTCGAGTCGTAAATGGCAAACCCAGAGTTGTTGATGTTGAGGTAGCCGCAAGGGGAGCAGAGTCCGTTGACCATGACGGCAAATCGGCCGTTGGCATCCACGCTGTAGGTTCCCGAGCCGGATGTCGTGGAGACGGCGCCATTGGCATTGGTGTCGCCCGAGTAGGTGAAGTTGCCTTTGCCGTCCCAGACGGCGAGGTCGATGCCAAAGCCTGGACCCTCCGTCGTTTCGCCCGGGTCGGTGATGAAATAGCGGGAGCGGACGGTGGTGCCGAGCAACCCGGTGGCATCGGAGCCGACCGGTCCGGTGCGGCGGAACGCTACGCCGATCAGCACCGATGGTTCAGCGCCGGCGTTGGGGAAGCCGGGATCCGAGACCATCAGCTCGAATCTGTCGACTCCCGAGGGGTAAAAGATAAAGTTGGTGTACTTGCCGTCGGATCCTTCGACTCTAAGCGTGCCGCGACCAGTAAGCGGGGCAGAGGTTGAAGAGGGCAGCGTATAGGTACCGGTGAGAGCCGTTTGCGCGGTGTACTTATTGGAGAGAACCCCCGCGCCAGTGACGCCGTCCTTGTTCTCGTCGACCTCGCCAGCGGTGACGACACCGGTGCCGTCGAAGGTGACGTAGCCAGCGGATGTGCTGCGGAAGTCGGGTAGGCCGGTGAGGTAGTCGTAGCGGCGTCCTGCCAGGCCGAAGACCCAGGTGCCTTTGACGGAGACGACGGACGGCGGGACGGTCTGCAGGTAGAAGTCTCCGGAGGTGACGTTGCTCGTCGTGTCGTCTTCGATCACCGAGGCATGAGCTTCTGCCTTGTAGTTGGATGAGTACCCGGTTAAGGCATCGAGGGTGAAGCAGAAGGCGTAGGTGTGGGCCTGCTGGCCAGCGGCCGTGGCTGGGACAACCATCGTCATGCGCCCGCGTTCGTCGGAGCCGACGGTATACGCGCCGGTAAAGGTATTTTCCTGTTCCAGAGTCATCTCCGGGCCGTTGGTGTCCATCACGCCATTCTTGATGTTGCCCAGACCGTCGGCGTCAAAGCTCCCCAGGCTCCAGGATCGCTGCCCGGTGGTGAGATTGATGCGATGGAAGGCAAAGGTGTAGACGCCGTGCAGCTCAACTAGGGCGGTAGTTGGGTGGTCATTGGTGCATGTGGAGACTGCGGGATTGACGATCAGCGTGAAAAGGGCCGAGGCGGAGTTGCCGGCTGAGTCCACGACCTTTACGTCGATGGCGCTGGTTTCGGCCACGTCAGGCGAACCGGAGAAGACGCCGGTACTGGAAAAGTTGATGCCCTGGGGGAGGCCGGTCGCGGACCACTTGATGCCAACGCCGCTGCCGCCCTGAGCTACCAGCGAGGCGGCGTACGTCGTGTCGAGAAAGCCGACTGGGAGCGTGGTCGGGGAGGTGATGCTCAGTCCGTATCCAATGTCGACGCTGACGGTCAGTTTGGCGACATCTCCGGCTGAGTCTTTCACTTCAAAGCCCACAACAAAGCCACCCGGAGTCGTTGGCGTTCCGGCGAGCAGGCCAGTGCTGGAGAGTGTGAGTCCGGGAGGCAGCGGACCGGTAGCGACTGACCAGACATATCCGGCGCCGGAACCGCCGCTTGCTGTGAATTGCATGGAATACTTGGTGCCGGCATAGCCGGCGTTGATTGAGCTCACGGTGACGGCGAGATCGGTATTGATCTTCAGCGTGAAGGTCGCAGTCAGCGTGTGGGAGAGCGAGTCAATGACTTTGACGGTGAAAGTGTTGCTGGAGACGCTGGTCGGCTTGCCGGCGAGCATGCCGGTGGTGGTGCCGAGAGTAAATCCACCGGGCAGGGTTCCGGCGGAGACGCTCCATTTGTAGCCGGTTCCCGAGCCGCCTGCGACCAAGAGCGTCTTGGAGTAGGCGACACCAATGGAGCCGTCGGGCAACGTGGAGGTAAGGATGTCCAGGGCCGAGTCGACGGTGAGGGTGAGGGCGGCGGTGTCTGAGTGATTGGCCGAGTCGGTGACTTTGACTGTGAACTTGGAAGTAACTCCCTTGGTGACCGTGCCGGTGATGGCTCCGGTTGTTGCCAGAGTCAGGCCGGCGGGCGGGGTGCCGCTTTCGAGAGTCCATTTGTAACCCGTGCCGGAGCCGCCCTTGGCCGCGAGCGTAGCGGTGTAAGCGTTGTAGGTGTGCGCGATGGGCAGAGCGGTGGTGCTGATGGCGAGGGCGGCATCGACGGTGATGGAAAGCGCTGCCGTGGCCGAGTCGCTGGCCGAATCGACCACTTTCACCGTGAACTTGGAGGTTTCCGCGAGGGTGGGTTTGCCGGTAATCGCGCCCGTAGTGGCCAGTGTCAACCCGGTGGGCAGGGCTCCGGAGGCGATGCTCCACTTGTAGCCCGTGCCGCTGCCTCCCGTAGCCATGAGAGTTGTCGAGTAGGCGGTGTTGAGGTTGCCGGCTGTCAGGGTAGTGGTCGTGACGGTCAACGAAGCAGCGTAGGCTGGGCAAGCGGCAAATGCGGCGAGGGCTATGACAGCGAAGAGCGAAAACGCCTTTGCGATGCGAAACACAAGCTTGCGAACCGACATTCGATTTCTCCTTGCGATCTCCCCGACCTCATGCACGATGGAATTTCCGGTATTGTAGGCCCAGGACCGATTTCCAGAAGGGGTGGCAAACTCGAATCCCCTGCGGTATTGCGTGCGCCCGGAGGGTGTTTTTCGTTCTCCCCTTCGTTTCTCTACTAAAGCTGCGGTGAGGAGACGGAAATCCCCTCAATGTTTTGAAGGAAATTTGCGCAAGGGCTTCGCAGGGGCTTCGTCGACTACAAAGGTAAACCGTAAGCCCAATCGCCATGGCCGAAGGTCCGCTCTATACCAGCCTGAAGTGCAACCCCAGGTTTAGGCCGCCAACGAACCCAGGGGCCAACGGCCCGGCCTGAATCCTCACCTACCTTCCTACGGCAAGCCCGCAACAAATTCCCCATTCTCCCCATCCGCGCGGATATATTCCAAAAAGACTTCCATTCGAATACGAGGTCGGCTCGTGCAACGACCACTTCTGCTCCTAGGATCGCTTCTATCTCTGGCCGCGACCGGCCATGCGCAAAATCCGGCAGCCGCTAAAACCCCCGACCCCATCACGCACGTCACCTTCGGCCAGTCGGCCGTTCCGCTTTATGGCCCGTGGAAGTTTATGGTGGGCGACTCGCCGATGGACTCGGCGACAGGCAAACCATTGTGGGCCGAATCCGGCTTCGACGACTCCCACTGGGAGAATGTCGATCTCACGCCCAGACCTGGCATGGCGGACCCCTGGAATGCCGACCCGCGCTATGTTCCAGGATGGACGAGCCTCGGGCACCCCGGGTACATGGGCTGGGCCTGGTACCGGATCACTGTGTCCATACCACCCATTCTCGGCGAACGCCTGGCGGTCGATGGCCCTTACTGGGCCGATGACGCCTACCAGGTCTATGCCGACGGAAAACTGCTCGGCGGCTTTGGCAAGTTCGGGAGCGGGGCGGATCCGCCAAAGGTTTTCTTCAACCAGCCGGCGATGTTTGCGCTCCCTTCTGAGGCAGCGGGAAAGGGCGCCGGTGAACAGCCGGCTCAGCATACGTTGGCGTTCCGCGTGTGGATGGGACTCGTCGGAATGCAGCACAGTCTCGAACCCGGCGGACTTCACTATGCCCCGTTTATCGGCGGCTTCCAGGCGATCGCCGCGCAAAATCAATTGGACTGGAACGAACTTTTCTTTGCAAACTGCTTCGAAGTCCTGCTAGGCCTGGTGTTCATACTGCTGGCCATTGTGGCGGCCTGCCTGATCCTGTTCGACCGCTCCGACCCGGTCTATGCATGGGTGGCCGGGGTTTTGCTTCTTGAAGCGGGTTGGCATGCGACCGATTCCCTTGCCTCCGTAACCCCATGGATCAGCCACCGGACCTCGGACGTGATTGAGACCGTCACCGGACCCATACAACTGGCTGGGTGGATGATGGTGTGGTGGGTCTGGTTCCGGCTGCGGCGCCCCGCATGGCTGCCCAAAGCCATCTTTTTGTTGACTCTGGCATCCCTTTTGTTCGGCCTGCTCGACCTGGACCTCCTTCCCTGGACTCCTTCCCATGCGGTTGGCGTTGCCATCGATGCGGCCAGTACCTGTTTCTGGGCGCTTTCCGTCGGACTGCTGATCTTCATTCTCGTTAGAGCCATTCAGGAACATGGCTGGTCGGGCTTGTTAGTGATCCCCGCGATTCTGCCCATCGCGATGAGTGGAGTATGGCCCTACCTGTCCGGCAACAGTTTTGGCATTCTGTGGCACCCGTTTGGAATCACCGTTGCCATCAACCTCCTGAGCGACGTGTTGATGACCGTGGCCTTAGCCCTGCTGATGCTGCAGCGATTGCTGGCCTCATTGCAACGCCAGAGGATCATGGCCCTGGATGTGAAGCAGGCCCAGGAGGTGCAGCAGGTGATCCTGCCCGAGGCGCGGCTTAGGCTGTCCGAACTCTCGATCGAGAGCGAGTACCGGCCGGCACTCGAGGTAGGCGGAGACTTCTTCCAGATCATCCCGCACGAGACCGACGGCAGCGTGTTGATTGTGGCTGGAGACGTGTCCGGCAAAGGCCTGCAGGCAGGCATGTTGGTGGCGCTTCTGGTGGGGGCCATCCGCACCGCAGCCCGCTTCAGCGATGACCCGGTAGTGGTGCTGGGCGAACTCAATCGGCGGCTGATGGGCCGCAGCAATGCACAAGCCACCTGCCTCGCGCTGCGCATCGACGCGGATGGCCGCGCAACGCTCGCCAACGCCGGGCACGTTGCCCCCTATCTGAATGGCGAAGAGCTGCCCATGGAAGGTGCGCTGCCGCTGGGCATCTTCGAGAGCGCCGTGTCTTCCATCATGCACTTCCAGTTGCATTGCGGAGACAAGTTAGTCCTGATGTCCGACGGCATAGCGGAAGCCACCGACTCGAACGGGCATCTCTTCGGCTTTGACCGCGTCCACGCCCTACTGCGCACCGCAACCACGGCAGCTGAGGTAGCCACTGCCGCCCAACGCTTCGGTCAGAACGACGACATCAGCGTCATCACCCTTACGCGGGTTGCGGCCTATCCATCATCGGCCATTTGAACAAGCCATTCAGGCTGAAGGAAGTGCAAAGCCTGCTAACGAAGACCTCTACGCCGAAAATGTCACCTGCGGTGAAGTCAACGAAGCAGGACAGAATTCAGGATGAAGAGCTGCGCAAAGCCGTTGAACAGGATGAATTCGTACTTCACTACCAGCCGCAAATCGAAATCGCGACAGGCAATGTCATCGGCGTTGAGGCGCTAGTCCGCTGGAATCACCCCGAACATGGCCTCATCTATCCCGACTATTTCATTCGCCGGGCTGAAGAGCTTGGACTCATTGACCAACTCGGGTGGATTGTTTATGACCGTGGAATGCAAGAAGTCGGCCAGTTTGCCGATGAAAACGGGGCAGTGCCTATGTTGTCCTTAAATGTTTCGCTGCATTCCCTGAAGGATCTGAATTTCCCCGACAGGTTCGTTTCCCTGATCGAGCAGAACGGCATGTCCGCTGGGAATGTCACAATCGAGATCACCGAGAGTGGTTTGATGGAAGAGCTATCCAAGACATTGGACGTCCTGACAAGATTGCGGATTAGGCAGGTCTCCTTATCCATTGACGATTTTGGAACCGGCTATGCCATGATGCAGCAACTGCAAAATGTGCCAGCGACGGAGTTGAAGATCGACAAATCATTCGTCCAGAATCTTCAGCGCAACGAACGGGACCGCGTCATCGCCCAGAAGACAATCGAGATAGGTCACGAACTTGGCATGAAGGTAGTTGGAGAGGGCGTGGAGACTCAGGAACAAATGGACTTTCTACGCGCCAATCATTGTGACGCCTTGCAAGGCTATTTTTTCAGTCGCCCTCTCCCCGCGAAAGATCTGTTGAATTGGCTCGGATATTATCGTTCCCGGTGAAATCTCGTATTGTTCAGAAAATGGGTCCTTGTCTGTTCACCACGATATAAAAAGTTTCGTAACACCCTCGGAAAGGACCCGCATGGATGGGAAGCGGAAAACGCCGGCACGATCGGCGTTTGCAGCGAGGGAAGGGCGCAGCACCCTTCCCTGCAAAAGCGCTTCTTAGGATCGGAGGCTTTAGAACTGAGACTTTTGCTTGATGTACTGACCCTCGGCGTCGTGGCGATTCTCCTTTCAGGGCCGCCACGGATGGCAGTGCCAATTCTTGGAGGTCTACAATGTCTTCTGTCCCGCGAAAATCAACGAGGAAGACCCCGCGATGGAAGAAATTGAACAGAAATCCGCTGACGAACCGGGAAGGATCGGCCAGCCACATTCAAAAACAATCCGAAACTTTGCAATCGTTGGGTGTGCACTAGTCGTGCTCATACTCGGGGGAACATGGGCGGTGAACTATTTCACCGTCAACACAAAACTTCAGCATGTACTCTCTACAGACCCACGTAATCGTGTTTGCAAGGCCAATGCGCATTTTGGGGGATGGGTCAACCCGAGAACCTTGGTCTTTGACGTGACCGGCATAACCGGAGATGCCACCCGACTAGACATTTTTCGCGCCTTCTTGGAATTTGCCGAAGCAATGAAGGACCGCCATTTCACGAAGGTAGTCCTTGCCGCTCGCGGGACAAGCAAATTCACCTTGGACGGGAACTACTTTCAGGAGCTTGGCAGGGAGTACAGCACGCAAAATCCAATGTATACAGTTCGGACTTTCCCTCCTCATCTGGCAGCCATGGATGGGACCAAGCCCTTCTCTGAATATGACGGGGGGCTCTTCGCTGTCTTGCAAAAGGAGATGGAGCAATTCACAGATTTCAGCGATCAGTGGTACCTCAAAGATTTGCAGGCTGGTTCCCCATCTTTGGCGTCTGATGCATCCGGCGCTGCCACTTTTGACCCCTGCGAATCAGTCAGGGAGTCGGACCCTCACTGCGGTTGGAAACCCCATTGGGAGGACTCCGGCACGTCTGTAAGTGCAATTGACGGAGTAAAGACGGAATTTCTCTCCATAGAGTCTACTGAGCCGGACGGTATCGACTTTGGCAACCTGCATTACGCTGACTTGAGAATTTGCTTCGAGAATGGAAAGCTCTGCGGAGGCAAGCATGTTGGCGTCGGAGTTACGGTACACGGGATGCTTGCCTCAGCGGGATATGACTCGGAATACAGTACCGCCGTCCGACTGAAGTTTGATGATGACAAGCCCATAAGTCAGATGTGGGGTATCTCGGACAGTCATGACACGCTTTTCCCTTACGGAAAGGAAGGCCAATTCCTCAGTCAACTAACCCAACACAATAAGCTCGTACTTGAGTTCAGCTATTACGAGAAGGCTGCTCGTACTGTGACCTTTGACCTTGCTGGCCTCACGGAGAAAATGAAGCTAGATAACCTGGAACTTTCTTCCGTAAAGGAGTCGAAAGGCGGAGCGGAGGTCAATACCACTCGCAGTGAGGGCTCCGCCGCCAATGTGGGTCCGGGACCAACAACTCAGCCACAGATTCATACGGACCCTGACGAAGCCGGACCCAAACCGACAGCACAAGCTCGAACGGACACCCGGTGTCCACAGATTGAGACGGGCACATTTGTCCTCAGTCCCGGTCCTGCAGGTCACTTTTGGGAGTTTTGCACTAATGGGGAGCGTAAGGTCTGTTTTAGTCAGGAGACCACGGAATTCTGCTTCAAGTAAGTGGAGTGCAAACACATGATGCGGTGTATTGTTTGCGGGAGTTCCCAGTTGGACCCGGAGGGGTACAAGTGTGCTCTGTGCGGAGGAGCGCCAGGCATCCGCGCCGAACAATGCTACATCGCAGAAGACACAAAAGCCAAACTCCTGGAACACACGGAAGAGTTGAGGGCTTTTGGCATCACGCTTGAGGAGTATAGGCCAATTCAAAAGAGCTTTGGCGACAAGGCTTCCGAAGTTGGATTGGCTATTCAAATCGTGGAGGCACTCCGGCCCGGCACACTACGTGAAATCATTCTGTATTTGCGGAAAATCAAAATCCGACACGATGAGATTCTTCGTCTCAGATTAGACGAGCCGGAGGTAATCTCGAAGACGCTGAAGCGGGGCAGCCGGAAAACAGCCATGAAGAAAAACGTATCCGCTTCAGGGAAGTGAGCTAAGCGGTACTGCGCGGTAGGATTTAGGGAATGGCAGAGGCAATCTTTTGTCGGAATGGTCACTTTAATGGGTACGTGCCTGATCCGAACCCAAGCTACGGCGGTGAGAAAGTGTTGCACAGTTGGCAGATATCACAGGTGGAGAAAGAGCTGGCGCGGCTGGCATTCTGCCCGACCTATGGATTCGAGAACGTCTTCGACGGCCCTCACCGTGAAGCCGCTATCGAATCCGATGAAGAACAGGCTCCCGAGCGTCCAGCATACTGTAGCTCTTGCGGCAAACCGTTCCCGTGGACGGAGACGGCTCTGACGGCTGCAAAGGAATACACAGATCAGCTAGAGGAATTGAGCACTCAGGACAAAGCCGTCCTGAAAGAGACGTTCAACGATTTAGCAGCCGATACTCCGCGTACAGAACTTGCGGCCACTCACTTTAAGAAGTTCATCCTCAAGATGGGTCCGACCGCTGGTGACGCGCTCAAAAACATCGCAGTGAACTTTGTGACCGAGGCCGCTAAGAAATGGACGGGCATCTGACAAGTTGCATTTGATACAGCCAGTGACCACATTATTCCAATCGCTGAGATTCTTGTATCAAGCCTTCTTGCGTATTCTCTTCCCGCTGGTAGACCTGCTCAAGATGTGCGAGTCCGGCTGACATTGCAGCGTATTTCTGTCGGAATGGAACCGTGGCACTCTCTAGCCGGGTACAGGCCGCGTTCACGTTCTGGACCTCTGTCGGTGTCAGCTTGCCGCTGTTCTGCGAAACAGCGTGACATTGCTGCTCAAAGGCCGTTGCTTGATCCGCCAGAGGCTTTATGTTTCCCTCAAGGGAGGATTCGAGCGATACAGTTTGGTTGTGCGCTTGCTCTATCTTGTTCTCTTCCTGATTCACGGCATTGGAGAGCTGAACCCGCAAATTACCTGCTTTGGGGTTACTGGCAAGCTGACGCTCCCTTGCAACGTAGCCCGCAGCCTCGGCAGTGACTGCTTCATACCCCTTTTCCGCGCCGGGAAACCTGCCAAGGTGAACGTCCGCCTCTGAATCAAATTGCGTCTTTCGTCGAGTGAGTTGGTCAATCTGCGAAACAAAATCTGCCTGAGCCTGAAACGTTCTCTGCTGAATTTGGGCAACTGCCTTCGCTTGGATGATGCCTTGGGACCGAGCGTTCAACGCAGCCACCGTCGCCCTGAAACTCAGCGGGTGTGGAGCGCGTGAAAGTGAGGGGAACGGATTGCGCCCCGGTCAGCGTCAACACATTTCCGTGCAGGGTTCCTGAGAAGACGAATGAGTCCAGGCCAAAGAACCGGCTCCCTTGGATTGTCACATTCTCCCCGTCAACAGCCCCGGTGAGGGACGCTGAACTCTGCTCAATAGTACCGTCCGGCTTTAAGACGTTTTCTGCCAACTGGCCTGTCAGATGGCTGTCTGGAGTCCGAACAACCTGGAGCCAAATGACGGAGCTGCTATCAGCAGCGAGATAAGCCCCGGAGATATTACCACGGAAGCCGACCACTAACAGGACGGCAAGCGCGGCAAAGGCGCCACACACGGCCAGCGCGCTCCATAGGATTCTCCTGTATCCCGGCATAGTATGCATGATACGCGGGGTACGCCTAGCGTTTCTTGGAAAATTCCGCAAGTCCGGCAGCTGTCAATTTCTCTTCTGCTTTCAGCTTCAGAATCCCGTCACCAAAAGATCGGAACTGCACTAAGTACAGCCGCCAGCGGCGGCACGTGCAGAGAGATTTGCCGCTGAGAACGCCCCAGCGGGGCAGCGGCAAATCAGAACCACCAGTGGGGAACGTCCGGGCCGGACATTGAAATGATTACTTCCCTGCGCCAGCCTCCGCCAGCGGCTCCGGCAAAAGACGGCTTCGGGAGGTTTATTGTCAACGCACCTTGCTGCGTTGACCTCCTTTAGACCTATCGTGAACCTCTGCCGCCTTCACCGCCTTGGCCTTGGTATAGTCCGGTTGCGGCAGTTCCCATCCCGTCATGCCCTGTAACACGCGGTCCGCGTGCTTGATGGTATTCACGTGTCCATAGTGGGTTTCAATCATGTGGACGGAAGTTCCCATCTGCTCGGCAAGGAAATACACGTCCACGCCTTCCTGCAATCGGAGCGTGGCGTAGGTGTGCCGGAAGCAATAGGTCGAGCGCGGCACGCCCTGCGTGCCTTCGCGCAGTTTCGCTTCGTTCAGAAGGTCGGCAATCAGAGAAGTGTAGAGAGTTATTGCGGGCTTGCCTGTGACATTGGTAAAGACTCTATCTTCCGGTTCCGTGGCTTTGGAGATCACGCGGATACGTTCCAGATACTCTCCGACGCTTTTAGGAGCCACCAGCTTGCGCGACTTGCCTTTGCCTTGGACAAACAGCACAACGATCTCACGCCCCTCGCGGTCTTTTGCAGGCATAATGTCGCGCCAGCGGAGATTCTTCATCTCCGCCGGCCTCATGCCTGTATTGCAAGCAATCAGGATCATGTTGTAGGTGACGGTGCGATACCAGATGCTTGAAGGTTTATCTGTCTCGGCAATCCACTTCCTTCCCACGGTGTGGAGTTTGCGGTATTCCTCCAGCGTAAACTCATCGCGCCTCATCGTCTTGAGCTTGGGGCGCTCGTCGAAACGCTGGCTGGCCGCAACGTAGCGTTTCTTGATGGCGTAATTCATCACCGCACCGAAGATGGACATCTCCAGGCGGATGGTGGAATCGCTAATAAAAGGAACCGTCCGTTCTTCGGAAGGTTTGACTTCAATCGGCTTCAAAACTCGGATGCCCAAGGTTTGCTGAACCTTGGTGCGGCGCTCGGCTTCCGTATCCGCGAAGGCTTGCGCCATGTCGGCAGTGACTTCCCGAACGCCGTTGCGCCTGTTGCGTCCCGCGCCGTTCTCCCGCCGCCATGCCGGATAGCTACCCCAAAGCTCATCGCCAATAAGGTGGACTTGCGTTGAGCCTACATATCGGTCTAGAGCGCCTTCGATGATGGCGCGAACTTTCCTAGGCCGCGCCGCGCTGATCTCTCCGCGTCTCGCCCGCGCCTCCTGCATCAGCAGATACTCTCGCCCCACCTCGCGGAAGGGATGGTTGAACACAGGAACGTCATGCTTTAAGCGGAACCGGATATCTGCATCCTGGTCGAAGGCGCGTTCCCGCGCCACCTCGATGTCGGTCGTCTTCAGCGACACCGTCTTGTAGCGGTCGGCTTTGGGTATTTTCATGCGGCAATACCACATCTGATGATCCACGTCGCCACGCCGGAAGAGAACCAGGCCTGGCTTGAGTTCCGATTTGTCGGTGACGAATGGCATATTCGCCTCTATTGTTTTCGATGCGTCCTGTGCAGATTCCGTGCAGATTTTTCCGGCAAGTCATTGACTCTGCGTATCTGTGCAGGACTCGTATAGATAATATCAAAATACTATGTTGCTTGTTTATATATATTTACGATATATTTGTCATCCTGAGCGGAGTTTGGCGCGTTCTTGGCGCCAAACGTAGTCGAAGGACCTGCGGTTTCTCTGCGAAGCCAGACAATATCGCTTGCTATAAATCTCGCCCCTTGCA
>Ga0302324_100007940_pt1 | contig 22477 bp, 23 predicted proteins | sample Palsa_T0_1_FD_201949 | JGI IMG/M metagenome (GOLD analysis project Ga0302324, IMG submission 201949) | Peat permafrost microbial communities from Stordalen Mire near Abisko, Sweden - Palsa_T0_1 | ecosystem: Environmental > Terrestrial > Soil > Palsa > Peat permafrost | place: Sweden: Abisko...
CCCGCTGGACAAGACCGGCGATCCGGCCATTCCATCCTCCCAAGAAGCTTGTTGTTATCGAGCGTGGCCCGCTCTTTAACTTAGCGGTGGCGGTACGCGTTCTGTCAACGACCGCCGTGGTCGCGGGGCCCGGGAGACATTGTCGATGGCATCGATCACCTGCGTCGCCCACACCGCGGACGTGCTCGGCGAGGTGCCGATCTGGAGCGTGCGCGAGCAGGCCTTGTACTGGATCGACGCCTTCAAGCCGGCGCTCCATCGCTTCGATCCGGCCTCGCGCGCGGTCGCGAGCTGGACCCCGCCGGTCAAGCTCGGCTCGTTCGCGCTGCGCACGGGCGGGGGCATGCTGCTGGCGAGCCGCGACGGGATCGGACTCTTCGATCCCGCGACCGGCGGTTTCGAGTTGGTGTGCAACCCCGAGTCGGACCGGCCCAACAATCTGCTCAACGACGGACGATGCGACCGGCGTGGGCGGTTCTGGGTGGGCAGCATGGACAAGATGATCCAGCAGCCGAGCGCCCGGCTCTACCGCTTCGATCCCGACCGCTCCTGCCATGTCATGGCAGACGACATCTTTCTGACCAACGGCATCGCGTTCAGCCCCGACGATCGCACGATGTACATGGCCGACAGCCATCACAAGACGATCTATCGCTATGATTTCGATCTGGCCGCCGGAAGCATCACCAACCGCTGCGTGTTCGCGACGTCCGAGATCGGCCTGCCCGACGGCGCCTGCGTCGATCGCGAGGGCTTTTTGTGGATTGCCCAGTTCGACGCCGGCCGGGTCGTGCGCTACGCGCCCGACGGCAGGCTCGACCGCACGATCGCTCTGCCGGTGTCGCGCCCGACCGCGTGCACGTTCGGCGGCGCCGATCTCGGCACCCTGTTCGTCACCACCGCGCGTCTGCGCTTGAGCGAGGCAGAGCGCGTCGTCCAACCGGATGCCGGCGGCCTGCTCGCGATCGAGGTCGGCGTCACGGGCCTGCCGGAACCCGAGTTCGCCGGCTGAGTTTCGGCAATGGACAGCGCATGGGCCTATCGCAATTCCCTCTCCCCTCCGGGGAGAGGGTCAGGGTGAGGGGGCCCTTCGCGGCGAATGTCGGTGGACAAGTCTTCCGCAGTCGCTGGCGATGCAGCCACAGCACCCCGGCGCCCCCTCACCCCGACCCTCTCCCCGGAGGGGAGAGGGAGGTGGGGCGGAAGCGCGGCAAGGTGACCTCTGGCGCGACGTCGTCGAACACGATCTCGACCGGCAGGCCGACCCGCAGCACCTCATTGGCCGCGCCGACTAGGTTCGCGGTCAGACGCGGGCCTTCCGCGAGCTCGACCTGGATGACGTTGTAGGGCAGCTCGGCCTTGAACGCCGGAAACCAGGGCTTATGCACGACGGTCCAACTCGTGACCACGCCGCGTCCGGAAGCGCGCCGCCAGTCGAGCCGATCGGCGAAGCAGAACGGGCAGACCGGCCCGGGTGGCAGATGCGGCTTGCCGCACGCGTCACAGAACGGCAGCAGCAGCTCGTGGCGCCGGCAGCCGGCCCAGAATTCCTGGTTATCCGGGCTGATGCGCGGCAGCGGCTTGGCGTAATTCATCGCGTCATCCCCGGCTGAACAGCACCGCATCGCCCCAGGCGGTGCCCCACAACAAATGCTGCGCGTCGGTCAGCTGACGCGGCCCGGCGCCACCGCGCAGCTGACGCGCGATCTCGCAGATCGAATTCCAGCCCCCGACATGGGCCTCCGACAGCAGTCCGCCCGACGTGTTCACCGGCAGCTCGCCGCCGGGCTCGATGCGGCCGCCTTGCACCCATTGGGCGGCTTCGCCGGCGGCGCAGAAGCCGAAGCGCTCGAGCGCGAACAGGACCAGCGGCGAGAAGGCGTCGTAGGTATAGAAGCCGGCGATGTCCTTGGGGTCGACCTCGGCGCGACGGAACACTTCGAGATCGGCCGCCCGCGGCGTCGCCGCCGGCCGGCTCGGCTGCTGGTTGATGCCGAGACCGGGCGGCGCGAAGATGAACTCGTCGCGACCGGCGCGGATGCCCTGCATCGACGTGATCGCGACCGGATGCTGCTTGAGGTCGCGCGCGCGCTCCAAGGTCGTGACCAGCACGACCGCGGCGCCGTCGCTCACCAGGCAACAATCGAACAGCCGCAGCGGATCGACCACCATGCGGGCGCCCTGGTGATCGTCCAGGGTCAGCGGCTTCTTCATCATGGCGAGCGGATTCTGCAGGGCGTGCTTGCGCAGCGCGATCGGCACCGCGGCAAGCTCGGCGGAGGTCGCGCCGTAGCGCGCCATGTAGCGCTGCATGGCCAGCGCAGCGCCACCGGCCGGCGCGGTCAGGCCGTAGACCGGCGCCTCGCCGTGCGTGCCGCCCTCCTCGCGCGCGCCCTCGTGATCGCCCGGGCCACCCAGGATCTCGCGCTCGCGCGTGAAGCTGACCGCGGTCACGCAGGCGACCACCGAGGCCAGCCCGGTCGCCACCGCGAGCGCGGCATGCTGCAGCGACTGGGTAACGAAGCGGCCATGCAGCCATGTCTGGTTGACGTAACCGATCTCGAGCTCGAACGCCTCGGCGACGCGGTCGTAGTCGATGCCGACCGGCCAGCCGAGATGGATCGACAGCCCGTCGACGTCGCGGCGCTCGAGCCCGGCATCCTCGAGCGCCGCCTTGAACGCGGTGGCGCCGAGCGCGAGCTGGCTGGCCGGCAGGAAGCGGCCGAACGGGCTGACGCCGATGCCGACGATCGCCGCCTGATTGCGGATGTCGAGGACCATGCGGGCTAGGCGGCCGGGTTCAGCAGGATGCGTCCGAGCGCGCGACCGCTTTCGACCAGACGATGCGCCTCGGCCGCCTGCTCGAGCGGCAAGGTTTGGCTGACGATCGGCTTGATCTGACCGCGCGCGACCATCGCGAGGCAGTCCTCGAGCTGCTTGCGCGTCGTGCTGGTCGCGCTCAGCATCGAGATGTTCTTGAGGAACAGCTGCGCCGGGTTGAAGGGCACGAACTGCCCGGTCAGCTGGCCGATCAGCAGCCAGCGACCGCCGACCGCGATCGAGCGGCGCGTCGGCTCGAACAGCGGGCTGCCGACATTGTCGATCGCGACGTCGACGCCGGCGCCGTGGGTCGCCGCCTTGACGGCGGCCGAGAAGTCGCCGCCGCGCTCGGCGACGATCACGTTGTCCGCGCCGAGCGCGCGGATCTGGGTCGCCTTCTCGGGCGAGGTCGTGACCGCGACGACATGCGCGCCGAACAGGCGTGCCAGCTGAACCGCATGCATGCCGAGCCCGCCGCCGGCGCCGGTCACCAGCGCGCTCTCGCCGGCCTGCAGATGACCGACCTCGCGGATCGCGTTCAGGATCGTGCCGATCGTGCAGGCGACGATCGACGCGCCGTCGAGCGCCACGCCGTCGGGCACCAGCGCGACGTTGTCGTCCTCGACCGCGACATACTCGCCGTAGCCGCCGACCAGCCCGTGATCGCCGAGGAACTTGCGCTCCGCGCACAGCGGCTCGCGGCCGGTGCGGCAATAGCGGCAGGCGCCGCAGATGTGGTAGCGCTGCGCCGTCGCGACCCGGTCGCCCGGCTTGAAACCCCGCACGTCGCGGCCGATCTCGGCGACCGTGCCGGCGATCTCGTGGCCGAGAATGCACGGCATGTGCACGCCGGCCTTGAGCGTGCCGTTGCGCGTCACGATGTCGTGGAAGCACACGCCGCAGACGGCGACCCGGATGATCACGTCCTTCGGTCCCGGAATCGGATCGGGCACCTGCTCGAGGCGCATCGCCTCGACGCCGCCCGGTTGATGCACCACCATCGCCTTCATGTCGTCGCCACCGGTTTGAATTTCACCAACGTCACCGCGTCGGTCGCGCGCTCGAACGACGCCTCGACCGCCATGCCGATCTCGATCGCGTGGTTCGCGATGCCGACCAGATTGCTGAACAGTTTGACGCCCTCGTCGAGCGCGACGACCACGACATTGTAGGGCAGCTCGGCCTCGAAGCCCGGAAAATAGCCCTTGTGGAACACGCAGAACGACTCGACCTTGCCGCGGCCGCTGGTCGCCACCCATTCGCTGCGCGTGCCGTGGCAGCGCACGCAGGCGCGCGCGGCGGGAAACCGGCAGACGCCGCAATCCTGACAGCGCTGCAACCGCAGCTCGCCCCGGCGCGCGCCGTCCCAGAACGGAAGGTTGGCGTCGTCGAGCCGCGGCAAGGGCTTGCGATAGGCGTTCACGACGGCGCGCTCCCGTAGACGATCGAGGTGACGACCGGAGCCGCCGCGAGATACTGCACGTGGCGCGCGCCCGCGACTTGGCGCGCGCCGCATTCGCCGCGCAGCTGGCGCACCGCCTCGACATTGAGCGCCCAGCCCTGCATGTAGCTCTCGGACAGATGGCCGCCCGACGTGTTGGTCGGAAAGCGCCCGCCGAGTCGCAGCCCGCCGTCCGCGACCCAGGGCCCGCTCTGGCCGATCGGACAAAAGCCGAAGCCCTCGAGCGCGAACAGCACGGTCGGCGTGAAATTGTCGTAGATCATCAGCGCATCCACGTCGTCGGGCGCGAGGCCCGACATCGCGCGGACGTCGGCCGCCACCTTCTGCATCGGCGCGCGCCAGAAATCCTCGGGCGGGAAGCTCGAGCCGGCCAGCGCGGTCGCCTGGCCGAAGCCACGGATATAAATCGGCGGTGCCTTGCCGTCGCGCGCCCGCTCGGACGCAGTCAGGATCAAGGCGACGCCGCCGTCATTGATCAGGCAATAATCGAGCAGATGGAGCGGCTCGCAGATGAAGCGCGAGGCGTGATAGTCGGCCAGGCTGAACGGATCGCGCATCACCGCGCTGGGATTCAGCGCGGCGTGCTTCCGGAACGTCACCGCGATCTCGCCGAGCTGATCTTCGGTCGTGCCGTAGAGCGCCATGTGACGCTGCGCCATCAAAGCGTGGAACGCGCCGGGCGACGTCATGCCGTAGGGGAACCACAGGCCGGCGCCGCCGCTGCCGTAGAGGTCGGATGCGCCGCCATAGCGGTCGCCCGCGCTGCGCCCGTCATTGCCGTAGACCAGCGCGACCGTGCGGGCGAGCCCGGCGGCGATCACGGCGCACGCCATCTCGATGCAGATTCCGGAAAACCGACCCTGGCCTGGCGTGATGGTGACGAAGCCCGGATCGATCCCGGTGATCTCGCCGAACCGCTGATAGTCGGCGATCCGATTGACGATCAGCCCGTCGATATCGCCGAACTCGAGGCCGGCGTCGGCGAGCGCTTCGGTGAGTGCCCACACGCCGAGATCGTAGGCGTCATGGTCGGGCAGCTTGCCGTACCGCGTGGTGCCGACGCCGACGACCGCGACTTGGCCGCTCAAGCTGCGCGAAGGCAACGAAGCCGTCCTCCCCGATGGCGTGTTCGTCTGCGGGCGCGCATCGCCACGCTTCGCTTCAGCATCCGGGATCTCGCGCGCCGAGTCCATCCGGCAGGGCCGAACATGGAGCCGACGCCACGACTGGTCAGGACGGCTTCAGCACCCCGCCCGGCTGCGCCGATCCGATCTGCACCGGCGCCACGGTATCGCGGCGGCGCACCGTCTCGCGATAGAGGATGTAGAGCCCGCTGCCGGCGACCACGACGCCGCCGGACAGCAGCGCCACGGTCGGCACGTCGCCCCACAGCACGAAGCCGAGCCCGAGCGACCAGATCATCGACATGTAGCTGAACGGCGCCGCGACCGCGGCCGGCGCGAAGCGGAACGCCTGGGTCCAGCAGAACTGGCCGACCCCCGACAGGATGCCGACCCCGCCCATCAGCAGGAACCCGGGCCAGCTCGGCGTCACCCAGCCGAACGGCAGCAGGCACAGGCTGAGGACCATGGTGAACATTCCCTGATAGACCACCAGGGTGGTGCTCGATTCGGTCAGGCTCATGCGCCGCATCGCGACCGTGACCGAGGCGCTGATCAGCGCGTTGCCGAGCGCGAAGATCGCACCGCTCTCGAACATGCCCGGGCCGGGCCGCACCATGACGAGCACGCCGGCGAAGCCGACCAGCACCGCCGACCAGCGGTGAATCCCGACCCGCTCGCCGAGCAGGAAGATCGACAGCACGGTCAGGAACAGCGGCGACGCGAACTGGATCGCCACCGCATCGGCCAGCGGCATCATGCGGAACGCGGTGAAGATGCAGATCATGCCGGTGAATTGCGAGCACGCGCGCAGCCCGTGCTCCTTGATCCGTTTGGTCCGCAGCGCCGCCAGCCCGCCATGGGTCATCACCAGCGCGCTGCAGGGCAGCAGCGCGAACAGGCAGCGGACGAAGATCACCTCGGTAATCGGATAGTCGGCGACCAACCACTTCGCCATCGCGTTGGCGAGCGCGAAGATGAAGACCGAGGCGATCATGTAGACGATGCCGCGCCGCACCTCTTCGGGGCTTGGCGTGGGCATGTGGAAGCTCGACATAAGCCCGCCCGGCGACGTTTCGATCCCTAATTGGGTCCCTTATCCTCCAAACCGGTGCCGCCGGCCATTGCGGGAAACGCATAGCCGATCGTCGATTTGGCGTATGCGCCATCTATTTAGCGTAAGCACCATACATTCGCCATTTTCGTTGTGCTTCTTACCGCTTCATGACGTCGAACCAGGCGAGGATGACGGATATCAGATGGCCAACATGGCGACACCGATAGACCTGAAGGGGCGCTATCTCGAGACCGTCCAGCTGATGGAGCGGCTGCACCGGCAGTTCCTCGAGTTGATCCAGGCGGAGCTCAGCGCAGACAAGACCGACGACGTCAACAGCGTCCAGAGCCTGATCCTGCATGCGATCGGCGACGACGAGGTGCTGGTCGGCGACGTGATCCAACGCGGTTACTACCTGGGCACCAACGTGTCTTACAATGTGCGCAAGCTGGTCGAGGGCGGCTATCTGGCGCAGGAGCGCTCGCTGCACGATCGCCGCTCGCTCAAGCTGCGTCAGACGGCCAAGGGCCGGCGCCTGTGCGAGCGGCTGGACCGCGTGTTCGACGAGCACGTCCGTGAGCTCGACGGGGTCGCGATGATCGACGATCTGGCGCGCGCGTCCGGCACCCTCGAGGGCCTCAGCAGCTTCTGGGCCCGTCTGCGTGTCGCCGAGTAGCCCGCGCCCTATGCCGCCTTTCGTAGATCGTCCGTAGGCGATCGGCTAAACGCGATATTTCTGCTCGAGCGCGTCGAACAGCGGCTTCCGGACCAGACGCTGGCGCTCGGCGAACGAGGCGACCTGGTCGTGCACCGCGTCGAGATCGCCGTCGCGCAGCAGCGCCGACAGCACCGTCTGCATCGCCTTGACGGCGCTCTGCAAAGCAACATTGGCATAGAGCGCGACCGCGAAGCCCATGCGCTGGAGCTCGCTTTGCGGCAGCACCGGCGTCTTGCCGCCGACCACCAGGTTGGCGAGCTGGGGCACCTCGAGGCGGCTCGGGATGGCGCGCATCTCCTCGACGGTTTCGGGCGCCTCGACGAAGGTCACGTCGGCGCCGGCCTCGATGAAGGCGGCCGCGCGCTCGATCGCCGCGTCGATCCCGACGATCGCACGCGCATCGGTGCGCGCGACGATCAGGAGGTCGGGATCCTGGCGCGCGTCGACCGCGGCGCGGATCTTGGGCAGCATCTCCTCGAGCGGGATGACCTCCTTGCCGGCAAAATGTCCGCATTTCTTCGGGAACACCTGATCCTCGAGCTGGATCGCGCTGGCGCCAGCGTGCTCGAGCACCTTGACGGTGCGGTAGACGTTGACCGCGTTGCCGAAGCCGGTGTCGGCGTCGACGATGATGGGGAGATCCACCATCTCGCGGATCGCGCGCACATGCTCGGCGAGCTCGCTCAGGGTGATGAGCCCGAGATCGGGCATGCCGAGATTCATGTTGGTGACCCCGGCGCCGGTCACGTAGACCGCTTCGTAGCCGAGATCGGCGGCGATCAGCGCGCTCAGCGCATTGGGCACACCGGGCACCAGCAGGGCACGGCGCTCGGCCAGCTTGGCCTTGAGGGCGGTGGTAGCGGGGATGGTCATGCGGTCTCCTATTGCTGAGCCGGCCTGTGCGGCAGCCCTGCCGCATCCTGCGGGCCGTCGACCAGGGCGAACACCTCCTGGGACTCGGCCACGCCCTTCATCAAGTGGGCGCCGCGCGATTCGACCGGCCGGTCGATCTGCGCCGCGAGCTCGCGCGACATCAGCAGCGGCACGCCGACCAGCTTGGTCAAGTCCTCGATCCGGGCGGTACGGTTGACCGCGGGGCCGACGACATTGAAGCCGAGCCGATCGAGCGAGCCGACATTGCCGTGGGTCACCACGCCGACATGCAGGCCGACGCCGAAGCGGATCGCCATCTGGCCCGCACGCACCCGGCGACTGTTGAGGACCGCCAGGCTGTCGAGCGCGTCGACCGCCGAGTCGAGCGCGGCGTTGCAGGCCGCCCGGTCGTCGCCGTCGTCGGGAATGCGGAAGATCACCAGGATGGCGTCGCCGATGAATTGCAGGATCTCGCCGCCGCGCGCCGTCACGGCCGCCGCGACGAACTCGAAATAGCTGTTCAGCATCGCGAGCACCTCGCGCGGCGGCAGCTGCTCGTTGATCGCGGTGAAGTCGCGCAGGTCGGAATACCAGAGCGCCGCGCGAATCGTCTCGCCGTCGCCGCGCTGGATCAACCCGTGCAGGATCTGATGGCCGGTCTGGCTGCCGACATAGGTGTTGAGCAGGGTGACCGCGACGTTGCGCTGCTCGATCTGCTCGAAGATCGGCCCGAGCCACATCGGCAGGGTCGAGAGCTTGATGATGTCGGCGTCGGTAAAGCCCTCGGGCGCGGAGGTCGAAAAGCTGATGAAATTGTAATGCCCGTCGCTGAACAGCAGAGGCATCGCCAGATAGTCGGTCATGCCGTCAGCAACCGCGTCATGGTAGAATGCGTGGTCGCCTGGGCCGACATCGCGCAGCCGGCGCCGCACGGTCTCGCCGCGCTCGCGCACCGGCTGCACCGGGCTGCCGATATAGCTGTCCATCATGATGATGCTGCGCTCGCGCCGATGATGCGCGACCCGCCCGGTCTTCGTGCTCCAGCCCACCGACCAGGAGGCGAGCTGCGGATGCAACGTGCCGATCGCGATCGAGATGCGCTGGACCGGCGCAGCGGCAGCGCCGAGCGCCTGGACCAGCCCTTCGAGCAGCCGGGCCGGCTGGGCGATCAAGCGCCCCTCGGTCAGGATCCAGCCGGCGACCTCCTGCAGCGGCCAGCCGGGCAGCGGATCGAACAGGGCGTACTCGGACAGCGGCGGGGCGCGGACATCGCTCATCGCCCTAGGATAGCGCAAAACGTACCCGGCCGCCGATCGATGCGCCGGGCGCGATCGAGACCAGCCCATGGCCGACGCCATGGTCAGGCAAGTGGATGGCGTCGTTGGCATGGCTGACCGGCTCGATCGCGACCACGTCGCCCGCCAGCACCGCGATCACGCAATGGCCGAACAGCGCGTCGGCCTCGATGGTCAGGCCGAGATCGAGCTCGGGCCACGCGATCGCGGCACGGCCGTCCCAGCCGGCGAAGCAATGGTCGAGATGGAGCGAAGCGACAGCGCGCCCGGCGGCGAAATCCCAGATCGGCGGCGTTGGGATCTTGACGACCGGCAGCTTGAGCGTGTCCCACATCCAGACCTCGGGCAGACGCGCGGTCAGGCGCATCGCCGGGGTGGCGCGGAAATACGGATGCAGCCCGCAGCCGAACGGCCAAGCATGCGCCTCCAGATTGGTGGCGCCGATCTCGACGGTCAGCCCGCCGGGATCGACCGTGAAGCGTTGCCGCGCCTCGTAGCGGAACGGCCAGCCGGCGCCACCGGACTCGGCGCCGTCATGGCGGTAGCACAGGGTCGCGCGGTCGCCGGCGACGTCCTCGACCCGCCATTTGGCCTGCCACCCGTCGCCATGGATGGCGTGCGGCTCGGGAAGGAAATTGCGGTTGAGCCGGTAGTCGCGCCCGTCGAGCCGGAAGCCGGCATGGCCGATCCGGTTGGAGAACGGCACCAGCGGGTAGCTCGCCAGCCCACGCGCGTTGCGGTCTGCCAGCGCCGGCGCGTTCGGCGGGCGCAATATGTCGACCAGCACGCCGGCGCGCTCGACCGCGAAGCGCGCGACCGCGCCGCCAGCGTCCGGGCTCAGCACGACCCGGACCGGTCCCGCTTCGAGAGCGATCAGCGGCGGCTCGGCCATCCGCCAAGGGTAGCGGCGCGAGTCGGCATTTGTCTTGCACTTCCTCGGCACTTCGTCGGCTGCTATGCCGAGCGCCGTCCACCACCGAGCCCGAGCCCTCGTGTTCCTGTTCCTGCTCCGCCGCATCCTGCTCGTCGTCCCGGTGCTGTTCGGGCTGCTGACGCTCACCTTCGTGCTGACCCATCTGGTCCCGAGCGACCCGGCGGCGACCCTGGCGGGCGACCAGGCGACCCCGGTGCAGATCGCCGAGATCCGCGCCGCCTACGGCTTCGATCGGCCGATTTACGAGCAGTTCGTGCTGTATATGGCGCAGCTCGCCCGCGGCGATCTCGGCTTCAGCTATTTCACCCACCGGCCCGTGATCGAGGATCTGTCCGCGCGGCTGCCCGCAACCCTCGAGCTGACCTTCTTCGCGCTGCTGATCTCGGTCGGGCTCGGCATCCCGCTCGGCGTGGTCGCCGCGCTCAACCACAATCGCTGGCTCGATCAGCTGCTGCGCGTGTTCTCGGTCGGCGGCATCGCGATCGCGTCGTTCTGGCTCGCTTTGATGCTGCAGTTGCTGTTCAGCATGGAATTCGACCTGCTGCCGCTGCGCGGCCGCATCAGCATCACGGGCGATGCGCCGCCGACGATCACCGGCGCCTATCTGATCGACGCGCTGCTGGCCGGCCGGCCCGACATCTTCGGCGACGCGCTCGAACATATCGTGCTGCCGGCGGCCACCTTGGCGTTCGGCTCGCTCGCCACCATCGTGCGCTTCTCGCGCTCGGGCGTGCTCGAGACCCTGCAGAAGGATTTCGTGATCTTCGAGACCGCGATCGGCTATCCGCGCTGGATCATCATCGGCAAATACGTGCTGCGCAATGCGCTGGTCAGCACGATCACGCAGATCGGGCTGCTGTTCGGCGGGCTGATCGCCGGCGCGGTCGTGGTCGAGGCGATCTTCGATTGGCCGGGCATCGGCGGCTACACGGCCGGCGCGATCTTCACCGCCGACTTCCAGCCGCTGCTCGGCGTCACCCTGCTGATCGGCGCGGTCTACGCCGTGGTCAACATCCTGGTCGATCTGATCCATGCCTGGATCGACCCGCGCGTCGCCGAGCAGCTCTAGCCATGCTGGTATGGCGCAAATTCACCCGCGACCGCTCGGCGCTGAGCGGGCTCGTGATCGTCGCGCTGGTGCTCGCGATCGCGCTGCTCGCCTATCATTTGGCGCCGTTTCCCGAGGACGCGTTCGCCTCCGATCCGATCAAGCGCCTGCGCCCGCCCGACGCGACCCATTGGTTCGGCACCGACAGCCTGGGCCGCGACATCCTCTCGCGCGTCATCCTGGGCACCCGCATCGCGCTCGGCATCGCGGTGTTCGTGGTCGCTGCCTCGATGGCGATCGGCGTGCCGCTCGGTCTGATCGCCGGCTATTTCGGCGGCTGGCGCGGCGAGCTCGTGATGCGCGTGACCGACGTGTTCCTGGCGGTGCCGCAGCTTATCCTGGCGCTGGCGCTCGCCCAGCTACTGCGCCCCAGCCTCGAATCCGCCATGACGGCGCTGACCCTGACCTACTGGCCGTTCTTTGCCCGCGTCGTCTATGCCGAGACGAGGCGGCTGCGCGAGTCGATGTTCGTCGAGGCGCTCGAGGGGCTGGGCGCGCGGCCGCTGCGCGTCATGTTTCTCCACATCCTGCCCAACGTCGCCTCGCCGATCATCGTGCGCGCGACCATCGGCATGGGCTACGCGATCCTGACCGCCGCGGTGCTCGGCTTCCTCGGCATGGGCGCACCGCCGCCGCAGCCGGAATGGGGCCTGATGGTGTCGGAGAGCCGCGAGTTCCTGCCCGACGCCTGGTGGTTCGCGACCTTCCCGGGCCTGGCGATCTTCGTGGTCGTGTTCGCCTTCAACCTGCTCGGCGACGGGTTGCGCGACATCGTCGATCCGCGGCTCCGGCGCTCGCGATGAGCGACCCGGTGCTCGAGATACGCGATCTTTCGGTTGCGATCCGCACCGACGAGGGTGTCGCCGAGGTGCTCGACCGGGCCTGCCTGGAGATCGCGACCGGCGAGATCGTCGGCGTGGTCGGCGAATCGGGCTGCGGTAAGTCGACTCTGGTGCGCAGCATTCTGGGCGTGCTGCCGGCGGCCGCGCGCGTCACCGCGGGCTCGATCCGCTTTGCCGGCATCGAGCTCACCACCCTCGATCGCCGCAGCCTGACGCGCGAGATCCGCGGCCGGCGCATCGGCTTCATCCCGCAGGACCCCTATCTCGCGCTCAACCCGGTGTTCACCGTCGGGACCCAGCTGCTCGAGGTCGCGCGCTGGCATGGTAGCGCCGGCCGCCACGCCGACCGCACGCGCCTGGTCGCCTTGCTGCGCCAGGTCCAGATCGCCGATCCCGAGGCCGCGCTGAAGCGCTATCCGCATCAGTTCAGCGGCGGCCAACGCCAGCGCCTGCTGATCGCCGGCGCGCTGCTGTGCCGGCCCGAGCTGATCGTCGCCGACGAGCCGACCACCGCGCTCGACGTCACGACCCAGCAGCAGATCATCGAGCTGCTGGGCGCGCTGGCGCGCGACACCGGCACCGCGATGCTGTTCGTGACCCATGATTTCGGCGTGGTCGCCCAGCTATGCGACCGGGTCGCGGTGATGTATGCCGGCCAGACCGTCGAGCGCGGCCCGAGCGCCGCGATCCTGGCGGCGCCGCAGCACTCCTACACGCGGCTGCTGCTCGACTGCCATCCCGACCGCGCCGCCAGCCTGGCTGGGATTCCGGGCGCGGTGCCGTCGGTGATCGGGCCGCCGCCGGGCTGCCGCTTCCATCCGCGCTGCCCGTCGGCGCGCGCCGACTGCCGCGCCGCGCCGCCGCCGACGGTGTCGCTCGGCGCCGGCCACGACACCGCCTGCGTGCTGTTCGGAGACCGCGTTGGCCGCGCCTGAGTGGATCCTCGAGACGGCCGCGCTGCAGACCTGGCTGGGCGGCGAGCGGCGCTGGCTGCGCCGCGCGCGGCCGCCGGTGCGCGCGGTCGACGGCATCGATCTCCGGGTGCGCGAGGGCGAGATCCTCGGCATCGTCGGGGAGTCGGGCTGCGGCAAGACCACGCTCGGCCGCACCCTGCTCGGCGTGCTGCGCGAGAGCGCCGGCGACATTCTGCTGCGCGGCAAGATGGTCAGCGGGCTGGCGCCGCGCGCCGCGCGCCGGGCGCGCCGCGAGATCCAGTATGTGCATCAGGATCCCGGCGCCGCGCTCGATCCATGGTGGAGCATCGGCGGCACGCTCGCCGAGGGCCTCGCCGTGCAGGACGGTGCGGCGGCCCACGCGGCAGCCGAAGGCGCGAGCGCTCACGCGGCATCCGACGCCGTCGCCGCAATGATCGAAGCGGTCGGGCTCGACCCATCGATCCTGCGGCGCTATCCGCACGAGCTCTCCGGCGGTCAACTGCGCCGGATCGGGCTGGCGCGCGTGCTGCTGCTGTCGCCCAAGCTGGTGATCTTCGACGAGCCGACCTCGGGGCTCGATTTATCGGTCCAGGCGACCGTGCTGCGCTTCTTCCGCGACATGCGCGACCGGCTCGGCCTGACCTATCTGCTGATCTCGCACGATCTCGCGATGGTGCGGCTGATGTGCGACCGCATCGCCATCATGTATCTCGGCCGCATCGTCGAGATCGGCCCGACCGCGGCTCTGTTCGTGGCGCCGCGCCATCCCTACACACGCGCGCTGCTCGCCGCCGCGCCCAAGCTGACCCGCGCGGCGGATCCGCGCGAACAAGTGGTCCCCGGCGAGCCGCCGAGCGCCGCTGCGATCCCCGACGGCTGCCGCTTCCGGCCGCGCTGCCGCGCCGCCGATGCCGGATGTGCGGCCACCGATCCCGCGCTCGACACGGTCGAGCCCGGGCACCAGGTTGCCTGCCTGCGCTGGCGCGAGGTCAGCTAAGCGACGTTGCCGCGCAGGCGCGCCAGCGCGTGCAGGGTCTCCATCACGGGAACGCGCACGTCGAGCTTGTGCGCCAACTCGACCACGACGCCGACCAGCGCGTCGATCTCGAGCGGCCGCCCGGCCTCGAGGTCCTGCAGCATCGAGGTGCGGAACGCGCCCAGCCCGGCGGTCTGCACGAAGCGTTGCTCGAGCGTGACATCGAACACGATGCCGAGCTTGCCGGCGATCGCCTGGATCTCGATCATGGCGTCGGTCAAGGTCTGCTTGACCAGCGCATCCTCGATCAGCCGGTCGACCGTGGTGTGCGCCAGGATGCTGACCGGATTGACCGTCGCATTGCCCCACAGCTTGAGCCAGATGGTCTTGCGGATCGCCTCGGTCGTCTCGGTCTTGAAGCCGGCGTCGCGGAACAGGCCGGCCACGCGCTCGAGCCGCGCCGAGCGCGTGCCATCGGGCTCGCCGAACACCATGGTCTCGTCGTAGGACAGGTCGATCACGCCGGGCTCGGGCACCGTCGCGCCGGCATAGGTGACGGCGCCGACAACCTGGCGCGGATCGAGCGCCGACCACAGCGCGCCGTCGGGATCGATGGCGGCGAGCCGCGCGCCGTCGAGCTTTCCGCCCTCCCTGTAGAAATACCACCACGGCACGCCGTTCTGCACCGGCACGAGCACCGAGTCGGCACGCAGCAGCGGCGCGAGGCGGGGCGCGACGGCGGCGAGCGAATAGGCCTTGAGGGCCAGGATCACGATGTCGTGCGGCCCGAGGTCGGCGGGATCGGACGCGGCGCGCACCGACACGGTGACGCGCCGGTCGCGTACGATCAGAGTGAGGCCATTGCGCTGGATCGCATCGAGCTGCTTGCCGCGCGCCAGCACCGACACTTGGTGCCCCGTGTTGGCGGCGATGCGCGCCGCGATCGAGCCGCCGATCGCTCCGGCGCCGACGATGCAGATCCTCATGGCCATCGTGTGCCTGTGCCTGAGCGGCCGGCGCTTGTCAATCGACCGCGTCGCTGAGCAATGCTAGACTCGCCGCCTGTTGGCGCAGCGGGAGACGGCGGCATGAGCGCGACGGTGCAGCGGGTGGCGCGGCGGAGCTGGTCGGGCGAGGAGGCGCGGCTCAGGGTCGAGCTGGCGGCCGCCTATCGGATCTTCGACCATCTTGGCTGGACGTCGCTGATCTACAACCACGTCACGGTGCGGGTGCCCGGGCCGCAGCGCCATTTCCTGATCAACCCCTACGGGCTAATGTACGGCGAGATCACCGCCTCGAGCCTGGTCAAGATCGATCTCGACGGCAGGCTGGTCGAGCCCGGCGACGGGCCGTTCGGCAGCGACGTCAACCCGGCCGGTTTCACCATCCACGCCGCGATCCACGGCGCGCGCGAGGACGTCCAATGCGTCGTCCACACCCACACGGTCGCGGGCTGCGCGGTGTCGGCGATGGCGGACGGGCTGTTGCCCCTGACCCTCGAGGCGATGATGTTCCACGACCGCGTCGCCTATCACGATTTCGAGGGCGTCACCGTGGTCGAGGACGAAGGCCCGCGACTGGTGCGCGATCTCGGCGACAAATGCGCGATGATCCTGCGCAATCACGGGCTGCTCTGCCTCGGCCGCACGGTCGCCGAGGCCGTGATCATGATGTGGGGCCTCGAGCGCGCCTGCCAGATGCAGGTCGCCGCGCTGACCAGCGGCGCCAAGATCCATGCCTGCTCGCCCGAGATCGCCTCACGCGTCGCCGCGCAGGCCGCCTTCACCGACCAGGGCCCGCGCGGCGACCGCGCCTTCAACGCGCTGGTCCGCGTGATCGAGCAGAAGGACCCGTCGTTCAGGGACTGAGCGCGCCAAGGGCACCTTACCTCGTCCCAGTATTCCGATCGTCATGGCCGGCCTTGTGCCGGCCATCCACGTCTTTCCATTCGGGGTGTCGTCGCTGCGGCCTATGGTCGCCGATCGGCCTGAAGGCGTGGATGCTCGGCACGAGGCCGAGCATGACGGCTTTGGTTATTGCAGCAGTCCGCCTCGCTCACGACGCGCGATGCGGCGCCGGCTTCTCGCCCAGATCCCAGAACAGCCCCGTCATGATCTGCAGGCCTTCGCGCAGGATCGGCGCGAGCGCGTGCTCGTCGGGGGCGTGCTGGGAACAGCCGGCATAGGAATGCGGCACCCAGATGGTCGGCAGGCCGAGCGTGTCGGCGAAGCAGTCGTTGGGCAGCGAGCCGCCGAGATTGGGCAGGATCGCGGGGCGCCCGCCGGTGGTTTCCGCGATCGAGCCGGCAGCCCACTGCACCCATTCATTGTCGGGGTCGAGCCGGGTCGCACGAAAGAAACTCTTCTCGGCCTGCTTGACCTCGACCATCTCGAAGCCGTGCGCGTCGAGATGGCGTCGGATGGTCGCGATGAAACTGAACGGGTCGGTGTCGACCGTGTAGCGGATCTGGCAATGCGCCGAGGCGCGCGGCGGAATCGCATTGACCGGGTTCTCGGGATTGCCGGTGCGGAACGCCAGCACCTCGAAGGTGTTCCAGCCGAACACCTTCTCGGCGGCGGTCAGGCCGGGCTCGCCCCACCAGGCGTCGATCGACGGCGCATCGGCGCCGCCCTCGATGCGGCAATCCGCCAGCGCGACCCGCACCGAATTCGGGATCGCGCGCGGCACCAGGTCGCGCGCCAGCACCTTGCCGTCGCGCGACACCAGCGACGCCAGCGCGTGCGCCAGGATGATGCCGGGATTGGCGAGCAGCCCGCCCCAATTTCCCGAGTGATGGCCACCCCCGCGCAAATTCACGGTCAGATCGAAATTGAGCGCGCCGCGCGAGCCCATGAAGAGGGTCGGCCGGTCGGGCGCCAGCCGCGGCCCGTCGGAGGCGATCAGGAGATCGGCGGACAGCAGCGCCTTCTCCTGTTCGCAGAATTGCGCCAGGCCAGGCGAGCCGATCTCCTCGCCGGTCTCGATCAGGAGCTTGGAGTTGAAGCCGAGCTTGCCGCGCGCCGCGAGCACGAGCGCCAGCGCGGCGATGTTGATCGAGTGCTGGCCCTTGTTGTCGGCGGTGCCGCGGCCGTAGATCACGTCGCCCTGGCGCTCGAGTTTCCACGGCGACAGGCCGGCGCGCCATTGCGGCTCGAGCCCGCGGATCACGTCGCCATGGCCGTAGGTCAGCACGGTCGGCAAAGCGGGATCCTCGATCCGCGTCGCCACCAGCAGCGGCCCAGCCTTGGGTCCCTGCGGGCCCACCGGGTTGTCGTGGATCGCAATCCGGTAGCCGAGCCGTTCCAAGGTCGGGCCGATCTCCTCGACCAGATAGCGCCGCAGCTGGGGAAAATTCTCCGGCTCCTGGCTGGTGGTCGGGATGGCGACCCGGCGCGCCAGGTCGGCCAGGAAGCTGCCGTCGTCGAAATGGCGGGCGGCGCTCGTGATCGCGTCACTGCGGCTCATGCGGCTCTCCGGGAAATCCGATGGGCGAAAACGGCGGATTTCCTTGATTCGTCAGAATGTTGGGATTCCCCAAAACGGTTGTGGAAAGCACCACAGACTATTGCTGTTGCCTCGGAATAGGTAACTTAAGGCACAGCTCGGTAACGTTTTTGAAATCAAATCGCGGTAAGAATCCACAAGGTCTAGACGATCCTGTTGATAACAGCTACGATGGTTAAAATTTGCGCTGAGGTTCAACATGAACCGCTTGGAATACGTCCTCAATACCTCCGATCGAGCGCCGGCCGATGACGCGGTCCAGGCGCTCGCCGCCGAGCTGCGCCGCGACCTGATCCCGCTCGGCGTCTGGGTCATCGTGCGCTCGCCCGACGAGGCCGATGCCGGGCTGCATGGCGATTGCAGCCGCGAGCTGCAGCAGCGCATCGACGCCATCGTGCGCTCGATCATCAGCGCCCACACGGACGTGCACAGCACGCGGCATTGAACGGTTCCTCTCCCACGGGGAGAGGGAATTCACAGCAGGCTCCCGCGGGTCGCGACGAACTCCTCGACCGCGGCGACCAGCCCATCGCAATCCTGATCCGAGATCGCCAGCGACAGCGCCAGCATGCCGCGCTTGGCCAGCCAGTTGCCGCGCGCCAGCAGATCGAAGAACAGCAGATCGCGCAGCGCCGGGTTGCCCCGCGCGGCGTCTTCCGCCGACCGGATCGCGCCGCCGCGCATATGGACCTGCAGCATCGAGCCGCGGCCGGTGAACTGCATCGCGAGGCCGCGGTCGCGGGTCGCCGCGTTGAGCCGCGCGCGCAGCGCGTCGCCGCGCGCGTTGAGCGCCTGGGCGGCCTCCGCCGTGTAGATCTGCGTCAGCCCGGCCAGCCCGGCGCTCATGGTCAAGACGTTGTTGTTGAACGTGCCGGCATGCGGGAAGGCGTCGGGGCGCCGCGGATCGAAGCGCGCCATGATGTCGGCGCGACCGCCGAAGGCGCCGAAGCTCATGCCACCGCCGAGATATTTTCCCAGGGTCGTCAGGTCGGGCAGGATGCCGTGGGCCTGCTGCAGCCCACCGGGCGCCAGGCGCGACGTCATCACCTCGTCGAAGATCAGCAGCGCGCCGGTGCGGCTCGCCGCATCGCGCAGCGCCTGCAGGAACTCCACGTCGGCCGGGATGCAGCCGCCGCTGCCCAGCATCGGCTCGATCAGGATGGCGGCGAGCTCGCCTCGATGGCGCTCGATCAGCGCCGCGCTGCCGGCAATGTCGTTGTAGGGTGCCCGCACGAACTCGAACGGCGCGTTGGTCGGCGCACCGGCCTCGCGGAAATACAGCACGCCGCCGTGATAGCCGCCCTGGAACACCAGGATCTTCTCGCGGCCCGTGACGGCGCGCGCGGTGCACAACGCCAGCAGGTTCGCTTCGGTGCCCGAGTTGGTGAAGCGCACCAGCTCGATCGACGGGAAGCGCGCGACGACGGCTTGGGCGAAGCGCGCCTCGAGCGCGTTCTGGGCACCGAAGCTGATGCCGCCGTCGAGCGCCGCCTCGAGCGCGGCCCGGATCACCGGATGCGAGTGGCCATACAGCCCGGCCGTGAACTCGCCGAGAAAATCGGCGTAGCGGTGGCCGTCGAGATCCCACAGGTAGGCACCCTGGCCGCGCGCCATGGTGAGTGGAAACGGCGCGTAATGCAGCACCGTGCGGGTGTTGCCGCCGGGCATCGCCAGGGCCGCTTCGCGATGCTGGGCGAAGCTGCGCGGGTGGCGCGCCTCATACTGCGCCTCGGCCTCGTGCAGCGCCGAGGCGAGATCGGCATTCGGGCGCGCGGCCTGGTCCATCACATCGTTGTCTCGGGATTGGTGGTTCGCCACGATACCCCCCTTGGCACCGCGTTTGCGAGAGTGCCAGACTGCGATGGCCGGCTGCGATGGCCGCAAGACGGAGGTCGAGATGAGCACGGAGCCGATCTGGAACCAGTTTCTGACCGAGCGCGACAAGGCGGTGTTCGCGACCGCGGGCTACGGCGCGCGCGCCGGGTTCGGCGAGCGGCCGGCGGTCGTCGTGGTCGACGTCAACTACGCCTTCACGGGCGACCGGCCCGAGCCGATCCTGGAGTCGATCAAGCGCTGGCGCAATTCCTGCGGCGAGGACGGCTGGGCCGCCATCCCGCCGCTCCAGAAGTTGATCGGTGCGGCGCGCGCCAAGGGCATTCCGGTGTTCTACTCGACCGGCACGCGCCGGCAGGACAATTGGGACGCCGGCAGCTGGTCGTGGAAGAACAGCCGCAATTCCGAAGCGCCGACCACGCGCGACACCAACCGCGACGGCAACGAGATCGTCGACGAGATCGCGCCGGCACCCCAGGACATCGTGATCGAGAAGCTCAAGCCGAGCGTGTTCTTCGGCACGCCGTTCCAGAGTTTCCTGGTCGACCTCAAGGTCGACAGCCTGCTGATCACCGGCACGACCACCAGCGGCTGCGTGCGCGCCACCGTGATCGACGCCTTCTCGAACAATTATCGCTGCACCCTGGTCGAGGAAGGCTGCTTCGACCGCTCGCAGGCCTCGCACGCCATCAACCTGTGCGACATGCACGCCAAATATGCCGACGTCGTGAAGCTCGACGAGACCCTGGCCTACATCGCCGGCCTGCCCGACGGGCTGTTTCCCAACCTGCCGACCGGCAAGCCCGCCACCACCCAGCCGCGCGCCGCCGAGTAGCCGGCGCAGCGCGACGACGACGTCCCCTCACGCTGCCCTCTCCCGGGGGGAGAGGGAGTCACGCCGGGGCGCGAGGACAGGATGACCGATCCGATCGTGATCGTCGGCGGCGGGGCGGTCGGCAGCGCGGTGGCGTATTTCCTGATGGCGGATCCGGCGCGCGACGCGCCGGTGGTCGTGGTCGAGCGCGACCCGACCTATGCGCGTGCCAGCTCGGCGCTGTCGGCGAGCTCGATCCGCCAGCAATTCTCCGTGCCGATCAACATTGCGCTGTCGCGCTTCGGCATCGCGTTCCTGCGCGACATCGGCGTGCGCTTGGCGGTCGACGGCGAGCAACCCGAGATCGGCCTGGTCGAGCCCGGCTATCTGTTCCTGGCGTCACAAGCCGGCTTGCCGGTGCTGGAGGCCAATCATCGCGTGCAGCGCGCGCATGGCGCCGACGTCGCGCTGCTCGACCCCGATGCGCTGCGCCGGCGCTTTCCCTGGCTGGCGACCGACGGGCTCTCGGCCGCCTCGCTTGGCCTCCGCGGCGAGGGCTGGTTCGACGGCTATGCGGTGCTGCAGGCGCTCAAGCGCAAGGCGCGCGCGCTCGGCGCGGAATACCGCAAAGCCGCGGCGGTCTCGTTGGCGCGCGTCGGCGACCGCATCGACGCCGTGTCGCTCGACGACGGCAGCCGGCTGGCCTGCCGCGCGGTCGTCAATGCCGCCGGGCCGTGGGCGGCGCGGGTCGCGGCGCTCGCCGGAATCGCGCTGCCGGTGCAAGCGCGCCGGCGCAGCGTGTTCAGCTTCGCCTGCCACGACAAGCTGCCTGCTTGTCCGCTCGTGATCGACCCGAGCGGCGTGTGGTTTCGGCCCGAGGGCGCGCTGTTCATCGGCGGCGTCGCCCCGCCGGCCGACCAAGACCCCGACGAGGATCCCGACGCGGGATCGCTCGAGCCCGACCACCGCCTGTTCGACGACATCGTCTGGCCGGCGCTGGCGGCGCGCGTGCCCGCCTTCGAGACGATCAAGCCGTTGCGCGCCTGGGCCGGCTATTACGAGCACAACACGCTCGACCAGAACGGCATCGTCGGGCGCCACCCGGCGGTGACCAACTTCATCTTCGCCAACGGCTTCAGCGGCCACGGCATTCAGCAGGCACCGGCGGTCGGCCGCGCGGTCGCCGAGCTGATCCTGCACGGTCGGTATCGCAGCCTCGACCTGACGCCGCTCGGCTTCGAGCGCGTCCTGGAAGGCGCGCCGTTGCGCGAGCTCAACATCGTCTAGGCGGGCCGGCGACGCTGGCCGAGATAGGTTTCCAGGATGCGGGGATCGCGCGCGAGCTCGGCGCTCGGGCCTTCGGCGGCCAGCGCGCCGAGCTCCAGCACATAGCCGTAATCGGAGATCTGCAGCGCAGCGCGGACGTTCTGCTCGACCAGCAGGATCGACAGGCCGCGCTGGCGGAGCGCGACCAGCACCCGGAAGATCTCGCGCACGATCAGGGGGGCGAGGCCCAGGCTCGGCTCGTCGAGCAGCAGCAGCCGCGGCCGGCCCATCAGCGCGCGACCGAGCGCCAGCATCTGGCGCTCGCCGCCCGACAGAGTGCCGGCGAGCTGACGCCGCCGCGGCTCGAGATGCGGGAAAATCGCGAACACCTCGCCCATCGCCGGACGCGCATCGCGCTCGCCGGCACACCGGCGCGGATAGAAGCCGAGCAGCAGATTGTCCTCGACGCTCATGTCGGCGAACAGCGCGCGCCGCTCGGGCACCAGCACCGCGCCCGCCATGACGAGCGCCTCGGTCGCGCCGGCCGGCGCGCCGAGATAGCGCACCGCGCCGCCGCGCCGCGGCAAGAGGCCCATCACGGCGCCCATCAAGGTGGTCTTGCCGGCGCCGTTCGGCCCGACGATCGCGACGATGCCGCCCTCACGGACCGAAAGGCTGACCCCATGCAGCACCTCGACGTGTCCGTACCCGGCGCGCAGCCCGTCGAGCTCCAGCAGCGGCGCCACGGCGCCGGCCGTCACGCCAACCGTCATGCGACGCCGCCCAGATAGGCCTCCTGCACCGCCGGATCGCGCTGCGCCTGCTCGGGCGAGCCCTCGGCGATCTTCTGGCCGAAATCCATCACCACGACGCGGTCGGCGAGCTGCATGACGAAGTCCATGTCGTGCTCGACCAGCAG
>Ga0302324_100007941_pt1 | contig 22471 bp, 14 predicted proteins | sample Palsa_T0_1_FD_201949 | JGI IMG/M metagenome (GOLD analysis project Ga0302324, IMG submission 201949) | Peat permafrost microbial communities from Stordalen Mire near Abisko, Sweden - Palsa_T0_1 | ecosystem: Environmental > Terrestrial > Soil > Palsa > Peat permafrost | place: Sweden: Abisko...
ACAATATTTTCGCTTCGAACAGCTTGCGCGTCTTGTAGCTGATCGTTTGATCCTGATCGGTAGCGATCCCGCTTTTCGATTTGATTCCCTTGCCCCAGATCAGCTCCACCGCCGCGTCGTTCGGGAAACGCTGCGTGGCTTGCAGAATGACGACGGGCTTTTTGGCCGTCAGATTCGCGAAACGTTTCAACAGCGTCGCGCGATCGGCGCCGCTCATGATTGTCGCACTGATTCTCTGCGGCATCCCCTCGACCGAAAAGCCGGTATGCGTGACAATCGAGGCCTCGTCGGGTTCCGCGTCGAGAATCAGCACAAACGCCTGCTCCTCGTCTATATTGTTGCTGTCCGCCCAGGGACGCTGATCGACGATCGCGGGACCGCCGCTGTCGAATGTGAACGTGCGCTGATTGGTGAAGGCGTTGCCAGCCAGTGACTTTAATCCCGCGCGTAGCCTGAAGCTGCATCGCACACCGGCCGCCAAATCCTGCTCGAAATCGTAGGACCAGTTACGACTGTCGATCCATCGCGCAGAGCCACGCGCCGAACAGTCGACGTCGAATGGCGCAGTCGTGTCGCGTGGATCGCCGAGCGCGACCATCGGCTTGGAAAATCGCGCTGTCACTTGTCGGACTTGCTTCACAGTTCCTTGCGGCGAGAAGCGAACTACTGACGGAGGTCCTGCGTTGGCCTTCGCACAGACAGTAAAGAGCGAGGGGATGGCGAAAACCAGGACGACCGTGCAAAGGCGCGCGGCGAAGAGCAAGGAAGGGATCAGCCGACGAGCATCCGATCGCATGAGTAGCTGTCAGAATGAACCGACTATGAGGCGCCTGCAACCATCGAGTGAATTTCACGCGGCGCGGCCACTAACTGACGCGGTAAAGACGCGCTGCTTTGGCGTGGCGCTGCGCGATTTCCCTGCGCAGGGCGGCGGGCTTGAGCACCTCGATCCAGGGACCCATGCTCATTATCCAGTTCGCCAGCTCAGTGGTACCTCTCACCGTCATCGTCATGATCGTCGTCCCCTCGCGCCGATGGAAGAAACGCTGGCTGGGATGAATCGTCCGCGAACTGACGTAGGCTTCGGTTTGCGCGCTGTGAATTTTCAGCTCGACGTTGGTCTCGGGACCGTCGACGATCCCGAAGGTCCCTTCCGTATGCGCCGCCGGATCGAAATTGCGCGGAAAGATAAATCGGGCCTGCGCGCCGTCGGGTTGGCGAACGAATTCGACCGATCGGATTCGCTCCACCGCGAGATAAATGATCGTGCCGCGGCGATGGCTGTAGCCGAGCAGGTAAAGACCGCCGCGATAGGCAATCAGCGAGTACGGGTCGAAGTCATGTTGACGCCCCTCGCCGGTCAAGCCCGCGTAGTCGATTTTGAGCCGAGTCTGATCAAGCAAGGCTCGCAAAATTACGTCGAGCTGCTCGCTGAAATCGCTGTAGTCCTTGGGAGCGTATGGAATAGCGTAAAACTTGCGCTGTAGATCGGAGAGCCGTGTCTGCTGCGAAAGGCTGAGGTTCTCATAAATCTTTTCCCATAAACCCTCGACGCCCTCCTCCAACACCGTGCCTTCCAGGAACTTGAGCACGGTCATCGAGAAATACAGCAACGCGACCTGGTACGATGATGCCTCCGCGGCCTTCATCGAAATGACCAGGCGAAGTTTGCGCTCCCCGCCTGCGCCGACGACCTCAACCAGCGGTTCGCCATGCCAATCGAGCAGTTCGCTGCGTAGCACCGAAACGTAGCGCGCCAGCGTGCGATCGGAAATGCTAAGACTCTCCGCGATCGATTTGAAGCTCCACCCGTAAGGTCTTGAGAACAACCCGGCGGCTATTCGCGCCAGCCTGATCGCGGCGCCGTAGGTCGGTTTGCGGCGAAGCGTTTTCATATTCACGTCTGAACTCGGAGGATTACCGATCGAACTGTCTCACTTGCTTGATGACAACGGTTGTCGACGCCACAATATATGTTCTTACATTGAAAAGCGCGTATAGCTGACCGCGATGATCCGTCTTTATTACTCCAATCGACTCGAAAATCTGGTCGCACCGCTCGCCCGGGCGGTCTCGGAACATCAAATGCGCGACCCGCTCAAACCGGCTTCGATCGTTATACCTAACCGGGTCGTCGAAGAATTCGTCCGCCACCGTTTGGCCGAATCGATCGGCATCGCGGCAAATCTGAAGTTTCCCTTCCTGCGGACGTATCTAGCTGAACTGCTCCAATTGACGGACGCGAAACTTCGGATCCTCGAAGCCGATGAACTGCAACTGATTCTCTTCGAATGCCTTCGAAGTTCCAGCCATCGCGACGACTCCAACCTGAAGCCTCCGCGCGACTACATCGAGGCGGGATCCAAAACTGAAGCCGACGTCGAACTGAGAACGATTCTGCTGGCCGGACAATTGGCGCGGCTGTTTCGCGAATATTCGATTTCGCGACGCCGAATGATCAGGAAGTGGCGCACCTGCAGCGAGTCCGACCTACAAGCTATGAGCGAGACTGAGCGCTGGCAGCGGCACTTGTGGAATTCGGTGTTTGATTTGAGCGGCCGAGTGCGCGAGCGATGGCTGTCGAAACGCGATACTCGATTGATGCTGTTGCCAGACGCATTCGAAGCGACCGATAGCGAACTGCTCGCGTCCGCGCTACCTGAGACCCTTCATGTGTTCGGTTCATCGTACGCCGGAAGTGCTTATGCAGATATTTTTGCCAGACTCGGAGCGGTCGGAGACATTCGGATTTACGCGCTCAATCCATGCCGTGAGTTCTGGGAGGACGTTGACACCTCACGTCGCGGCGCTCTCACCCAATGGGCTCATCGGCAAGATCGGGTCGGTGAAAAACTCGCTGAGTCTGAAGACCCCTTCCGATTGAGTGAGTCTTTGGATCCAGCCGCTCTGCGGCTCTGGGGCCGGCCGGGCCGTGAATACATTCGGTTACTCAATGAGCTGTCGCAATGCGATTTCGTGCCGCTGTTTTCAGATCCCGTTTCCGGCGAGTCGCCGACGCTGCTCGAAGCTCTGCAGCAGAGCATCCTCGATCGAGAAGCGCAGCGCAGCGACATTACAGACAACAACGGCAAGCCATCCGAGGCGCGAATCCGCTTCCTTGCCTGCCCCGGAATTCGACGCGAGGTTGAAATCGTCGCAAACGAAATCTGGACGCTCCTTCGCGATAACGAAAAACATGCTGCCAAAAATGGCGCCGAACGAGTTCGCTTTCATGAAATTGCGGTGCTGATTCCTGACGGCGCGGTCGACGATTACGTGGCGCAGATCGAAAGCGTTTTTCGAAAGCAGCACCGAATTCCCATCGATCTCGTCAGTCGCAGCACCGCCGGTGCCAGCCGCGTTGCCGAAGCCGTTGAACTCCTTTTAGAACTTCCAGCCAGCCGCTTTTCGCGCGCCGAAATGGTAAGGCTGCTGACCCACCCGGCGTTGAACGGTGACGCCCGAATCGAGATCGGGAGGTGGCCGCGATGGAGCGAGGCGCTCGGCATCTTCTTTGGTGCGGACGATGACGACCTGAAGGACAGCTACATCCCGCGCGGCCTCTATCACTGGGATCAGGCGATTAAACGCCTCGCGTTGGGCACGATGATGACCGGCCAGCGCGGCGGAAGCGCCGCGTTCTTCGAGACAGCTGCTGCATCCGCACCGAGCTACCTGCCCCTTGAAGTGGCGCAGGATGAGCTCGAGAGCGCCGCGCGATTCATGCGCGGCGCGCGCTCGTTGATCGCCGACGCGCTCTCAATACGAGATGCGCGACTGACGCCCCGGCAATGGTCGCGAATGCTCATCGAATTTGTGAGTGCCTACATCCGCCCGGAGAGCGCGATGGATCAGCAGGTTCGGGATAGTTTTCTCGAGGCGATCGAGTCTGTATGCGGCTCGGAACTTAAAATTGATGCGATATCGTATGAGTCAGCGCGCGAGATGATCGCTGCAGGAGTCTCCGACCTCGACTCGCGCCGAGGACGATATTCGGGACGCGGCGTCGCCGTCGGATCGTTTTCCTCGCTGCGTTCGGTTCCGTTCAAGGCGATCTTTGCCCTCGGACTGAGCGATGGCGCGTTTCCCGAGCGCGAGCATCGCGATCCACTTGATCTGCGGACGCTAAAGCGAGTCGCCGGTGACGTCACGCCCGCCGAACGCGACCGTTATCTATTTCTCGAAACGATCATGGCTGCACGCGAGCGGGTGTTTTTCTCCTACATTGCGCGCGACGCGAAAACTGGCGACCTGAACGAGCCGTCGTCGGTCATTCGCGAGCTTCAATACATCCTGCGAGGATTCGTGGATCAGAAAACGCTCGCAAAACTCACTGTGGCACATCCAGTCAGCCGCTACGATTTGCGGTATTTTCCCGAACTCGGCAATGAAGCTGCGTCGCACTCGGCGGTTGAACTCACCAGCTTCGACGTTGACGCGCATCGGGGCGCTCGGATGCTCGCGCTTCGACATAAAATTGATGGTGATGACGCGAAGCCCGACGATGAGAGCCTGCTGGAGCGTCTCGATCGAGAATCGCGTGCGCGCGTGCGAAGGGAATTGAAGTTCGCCGAATTTGGAACGTCGTCTGAAGCCGCGCGTCAGGCCGCGGCGGAAGAGATCGCTTTGCCAATAGCCGCAATTCGAAGATATCTCGAATGTCCGCTGCAGGGCGCCGCGCGGTACTCGCTCGGAATGCTCGAGGACGAAGATGCACCCGAGGAGGCTGAGGACGAGCCCATCGAACAGTCGCGGCTCGATCGCGCGGTCATGCTGCGCAACGTTTTCTGGCGCGCGGGCGGTGATTCTCAAGCCCTCGACGACGAATACTCGCACGAGCTCCGAATCGCGCAAGCCAACGGGCACGCATCAGCGGCGCAGTTCGCAGAGTCCGCCAGAAGCGCCGATACTTCGGCCCTGCGTGAATGGATCGCGCAGGCTTCCAAGGCCGGCATGAGAGATTTCGGCGGATGGAAGGACATCAGGATTGGGCGCGCTGATGAGTTCGCCAATACTACTGAGATTCTTGCGCCAATTGCACTTACCGCCAATGTCCGACGCCACGACGGAACGATCGTCACACAGCGCGTGAGTCTTTACGGAACGATTCGGGGCGCGTCGGCAGTGGCAGGCGCTGCAATCAACTGCGTCGTCCACAAGACAATAAAACCGAAAGATTTTCTGCCGCCGTTTCTGGGCGCAATCGTTCTTGCCGCCACGGGGATGAAGTTACCGAATAGATTTCGAGCAGTCGTGCTCGGCACGCAGGACGAGAATCCGACCAAATGGATTCGAGAGTTCCAGCCGATGAACCGCGATTCGGCTCTCATTTATCTGACCAATATTGTCAGTGATTTGCTTTCGACCGGTAACAACTACTTTTTGCCGATCGAGGCGGTGGCCGAAGTCATCAAGCAATCGCGCAAGCCCGACGAGCCGCACGATCCAGTTGAAACTGTGGATCTGATCCGCCTCAACGAATTTGGCGGGACCTGCTCCGACTACGGACCCGTGCGTAACGCCACCGACTTTGAAACACCCGATGAAGACAAGATCGCGGAGATCTTAGCGCGCCGCTTCGATCCGATCCTCGGTATATTCAAATGACTGCGGACGTCCACAATGCCAACGTCAAATACGGTCGGCCAGCGATTCTCGACGAGATTCTCGATGGCGGCAACAAGGTTATCGAGGCGAGCGCCGGCACCGGCAAGACCTTTGCGATCGAGAATATCGTCGTCGACCTTCTGCTCACCGGCGCCGCTTTGCTGGATCAAATCCTGATCGTGACGTTTACCGAAAAGGCAACCGCCGAACTGCGCTCGCGCATTCGCGGAAAAATCGAAGCAGTTCTGTCGGCGACTGGTTTGGCTGAGGCCGAGCGCGACCGACTGAATGATGCTCTTTTTTCATTTCATCATTCGCCAATTTATACGATTCACAGCTTCTGTCGTCGAATGCTAACCGAGCTGGCTTTCGACAGCGGAATGCGATTTGGAATCGACCTCACCAGCGGCCGACGCGCATTCCACGAGGCCGTCCGCGCCGAACTGCGCGAGCGGTTGAAGTTGGACGTTCGCGTCCAGCGGCTCATTGCCGAATGGCTCTCTGATGAGCACCGCACTTCAGACGGACTCGAGAATCTGCTGTGGCGGGCTCACTCGCAACGCTATTTGCGAACGGCTGGACGCGAACTCAATCAACAGGCGTTCTCTGATCTGACGAACGTGTTCGACGTCAAGGCGATGACCGATGCCTACCGGACCGCGGCAATCACCGACGACGCTCAGGTTAACGCGATCGGCACCACGGATGAACTCGAGCGGATCATCAATCGCGCAAATGGTTCGACACAGTTCCTGGCCGAGGGTCTGTGCGACATCGATCTCGATCGGATCTGTAATCCCAGGAAAACGGGAAAGCGAACCGGCAAAAGGAAATTTCCAGACGAGATGCCGCAACCGGTGCAAACGATTTTGAATGCAGTGGAACGTGTACAGGCGACGCTGGTTATTGAGCAACGCGTGGTTGACGAACTGCTGCACGGCGTCGTGAGTCGAATGGACGCGCGAAAGCGCGAGCGTGGGACGCTCGATTACGAAGACATGCTCGCGTGGCTCGCCGACGCACTCGACGGGCCCCGCGGCAAATCGCTCGCCGCGACATTGCGCGAGCGTTACCGCGTGACACTGATCGACGAATTCCAGGACACCGATGAGCTTCAGTGGAAAATCTTTCGACAGGTATTTCTCGAGGGCGACGGCGAGAACACGGTTTGCCTAGTCGCGGATCCCAAGCAGGCAATCTACGGATTCCGTGGCGCCGACGTTCACGCCTATCTCGAAGCTTGCAGGCAACTTGTGCAATCGGGAGCAGCGACTGTGCACTTGCGCGAAAATTTCCGATCAACCAGCGGAATGATCGAGGCCTGCAATGTGCTGTTCGATCAGAATGCCGCTCAGCCACTGTTCACCGGCGAGATCACCTACAGTCGTCCGGTGAAATGCGGGCGGCCCGCTCTGAGAGCTATCGCAGCGAACGGCCAACCGATCGCGCCCGTGGCTCTGATGAAGTTCCAGCCGCGCAACAGCCGATACAAATTCTCGCGTCGCATGCGCGAAGCGATCGGTATGCAAATAGCGCAAGAGATTCACCGGATCATTTCGGAGCCGGATCACGCCGTTGAGATTGGCGACGACGGACGCCAGCCGCGCAAGATTACAGCCAGGGACATTTACGTCCTTACCCGGACCAACCGCGACAGCGCGGAAATATCTGTGTACCTGCGTCGAGCAGGCGTTCCATTTTCATTCTACAAACAGGACGTACTCTTCCAGACTCGTGAGGCCACCTACATTCTCGACGTCCTGCGAGGAATCGAGGAGACCGGCCGTCGCTCAAACCGTCTTAAGGCGTGGGCATCGCCTTACTTCGCGGTTGAGTACGATGACCTCGCGCGCCTTGATGTCCATCGAGACTCGCATCCGATGCTCGATCAGCTCTTCGAATGGCGTGCGCTTGCCGAGGCCGGGCGATTTGCAGATTTGTTCGACGCGCTGTTGCATCAAAGCGGACTCGTCGGACGTCAATTGCTTCTGTCAAACGGCCGCCGCGAACTTACAAACTACGAACACATCTTCGAGATTCTTACTCAGCAAGCATCGCGGCACGGAATTTCGCTCGCGGAAATAATCGAGCTGCTCGACGCATACATCTCGGAGCGCGCGACGGTAGCGAGCGAGGATTCGAATGTCCAACGCGTCGAAGATGATAGGGACGCCGTGCAAATCATGACGATCCACAAAAGCAAAGGCCTTGAAGCCGACGTCGTCGCCCTCTATGGAGGTTTCTTTGCAAATACCCTTCCCGATCCTGTCGTCGTCTATCACGTCGGAAACGAGCGGCGTCTCGCGATTGGAAAACGTGCGCAAAAAATTGAAGACCGCGCGATAAAAAAAGAACACCAGGAAGAGGATCAGCGACTACTTTATGTTGCGTTGACCCGCGCGCGCGCCAAGTTACTCCTGCCTTACATTCCAGTGGACACTCTGACTCGAGATCTAAGTGGTTCCTACAAGCAACTGAACGACCGATTGCGGATCCTCGATCAGGAAGTTCGATTGAAGACGCTCTTCACTATAGAAACTGTCATAGCTCCGCCAACTGACGTACAGCAGGAACGGGGGGCCAAGATGGTGCCTGACCAGAAGGCCCTGTACGAATGGCTCGTATCAACGTCGCTGACCATAGTCTCAGACGGCGAACTCGCTGACTTGGCGACGAGGCATCGAGGGCTGATCATCGAATCCTACACGTCGCTTCAGGCAGCTGAGCCAGAGGATTTCAAAACCAGCGTCGATGCGATCGAAGCGCGCGGTGATAGCGCGGATCTGCCCGGTGGCCGAGACGTTGGCATTTTTCTGCATGAGGCGATCGAGCGCCTCGACTTCAAGTCATTCGGCGATACCCCCGATCTGGAATCCTGGATGGCGCGCGACGATGTCCGCGACTTGTTCGCGAGCGCGATGCGTCGTCATGGAGTGAATGATCCGCGATGGCTGGATCGCGGCCGCGAGGTGGTTTTCAACGCACTGACCTTGCCGATCACGCTCGGCGCAACGGTACTCGAGGGCGGCCTCTATCGACTACCCGAAGTCCGAGAAATGGAATTCCTGTATCCGATTCCTGAGAAACATCACACGCTCTTGGCCATGGGCGACGGCCCGGACGGAGCTTGGACCCTGGGCCGCGGATACGTAAAGGGGTTTATCGACTTGGTATTGCGGCACGATCAATTAATGTACTTCGCCGATTGGAAGGGCGATCTGCTGCCATCATATGAGCCCGCAGCCGTCGCGCGGCACGTCGACCGCCACTACAACCTGCAAGAAAGAATATACTCCCTTGGTATCGTACGCTTGCTCCGAGTCCGCAACCAACGCGACTACGACTCAAAGTTCGGCGGCCTTCTGTATGTCTTTCTCCGCGGCGTTTCGCAGGTCGGAAACGGAAAATTTGGAATATATTTCGCGCGCCCGTCGTGGAATGAAATAGTCACTTATGAATCCGATCTTTTGAATCGGGGACTCGACGCTGAGCTGCCTGCGTGAAGGACAGATACTCAACGCTGGGATTGGACACTGCCTGGCAACGCTTTGGTGCAGCGACTGACGGTCGTCATTCCACCTTCGACGAGCGCTTGCGCGCGCTCGAAACCGCGGCTGCGGGGCTAAATCTTACTGCTGAGTCGGTCCATCTGGCTGCCGAGCTCGCTGCGCTTGAGCCGGCTCTGGAAACCGACGAGCGACTAGCGCTGATTGTACTCGTACTCATCTCGCTCGTCGCACTTCAGGAGGGAAGCACCCGTTTTCCCGTAACCGGGCCGCTCTCGGTCGCGCCGATGCGACGGCTCCTCGGTTCGTTGTGCACTTCGGGTGATATCGCGCAGATAGCCACTTCGATCGACAATCTTCTTACATCGAACCGCGCGCGAAATCTCATCGCCCAGAAAGAAGACGAATACAAACCGCTACTATATATCGCGCCCTACATAGTTAATCATCGGATTTTTCACTGCGAGCTGGAACTGGCTAATCAACTCGCGAGGTTGATGACTATTGGAGCGGACGAGGTGATCGACCCGGAGAAACTTAAGCGCGCGCTTCAAGACGTGGTTGCTCGTCCCGTGATTGTGCAGGGCAAGCAGATTGTCATGTCAGACGAGCAATGCAGAGTAGTTGCCGCTTCGGCGCGTGCAGGTCTTACAGTTATTTCTGGCGGCCCCGGTACTGGTAAAACTTCGATCATTGTCTCGATCATGCGTCTACTCGTGCGTCTTGGCGTCGATGCGTCTGAGATCGCTCTGACGGCGCCGACGGGGAAAGCAGCTTACCGAATGGGAGAGTGCGTCAACCAGTCGCTGACGCAAATCCAGCCGCGCGACGGCGTAGATCAGCTCCTCGTCGATGCGCATCTCGAGCCGACGACGGTTCATCGCTTACTCGCCTATTCGCCCGATTCGGGGCGATTCCGTCATCATCGGAACAACCCGCTCGTCGCAAGGGTTGTGATCGTCGACGAAGGATCAATGCTTGATGTCAGCCTGATGGAGCGACTGACGAATGCGATTCGGCCTGGGTCGCGGCTGATATTGCTCGGCGACGCGAATCAGTTGCCGTCCGTTGCGGCGGGTTCCGTGTTTCGCGATCTCGTATCGGGTCCAGATGCTTCGGGTCCGCTGGCTGCGATGTCGACGCGCCTCAATGTGAATCATAGGATGACCACCGAAAGCGTTGCCGGGCAATCGATTTTGCACGCGGCTCGTTTGATCAACGAAGGCGATTGCTCCCTATTTGATGCCCTGGACGAATCGAACCGTCCGATTGTGTCGCACCGCTCGTCCCCGGACGAGCTGACTTTCGCAGGGGTGGAATTTATAGCGACAGCGCCGCGCGAGCTCGGACCGTTTCTGGATCGTTGGTATCCGGCACGCGTGCGTGCTCCGGAAATCGCGGATTTGGTCGAGCACACATACGTCGAGCACGATGGCAGGTTCGATGAAGCAGACTGCGGGTGCTTGCGCCGCCTGTTCGCGCTCGCGGGAAGATCACGCATCTTGTGCGTGACACGAGTCTTCGAAACCGGTGCCGATCGAATAAACGCGCGCCTTCATTCGCGGGCTGCCGAATCGGCGGGTCTTGCCGAGGATCGTTCTGCCTCCGTGGTTGGTGAGCCGCTCATAGTGCTGCGCAACGACTACGAGCGCGGTCTCTTCAACGGTGATAACGGAATTAGGCTCTGGGTTCGGCGCGGCAACGGTTCCCGGGCACCGATGGCTGTTTTTGCGCGCGGCGACAATTTCGTCGCGTTCCGATTCGAGGCGTTGCGCGAATTCGTCGAACTCAGCTACGCGATGACCGTGCACAAGGCTCAGGGTTCCGAATTCGATTCCATCGCAATAGTGCTCCCTGAAAAACCCATTGCGGTCTTGACCCGAGAGCTTCTCTACACGGCCCTCAGTCGCGCCCGGACTTCGGTCGTCATCGTCGGTAATGAACCGACGCTCAACAATGCGATCGCTTCTCGCGTCGAGCGCTTCTCTGGACTCGCCGAGCGGCTAAGATTGGCGCTCGGCGGCGGCTAACTCTTTGGCGTATGCGCGATCAGAAAGTCGCGCACACGCTTCACAGTCGCAGCGATCACATCGGACGTCTTCCAGGTTTCGACCAATTCCGCATTGGGAGCGAGCGCGGCGATTTCCTTCGAGGTTTCCGTCGGGTGATAGTCGTCGCTGCCGCAAAGTATCAGCATCGGAGTTTTGCACGAGCGCACGAAATCGCGCGAAACGTTGAAGACGAAGTCCGTGCCGTACATCCGCTCGCGGAACCGCTGCTGCGCGGCATCGTCGAATTTCGGATGTTGCAGCTTCAATGCATCAGCCCATGTGTCGAACATCTGATAGAACAGTTCGCGATTGCGCGGGCTGAGGCCGATTGGATTTTGCAGAATCGCCGCGCTGATTCGATTCGGAGCGGCTTTGATGATTCCGAGGCTATAGGAGCCGCCTATACATCCGCCCATCACGTGGCATTGCTTGATCCCAAGGTGATCGAGCAGCGCAATGTGATCGCCTGTATACGTATCCCATCCGTCGCTTGCGCTAATAGGCCCCGCAGACTTGCCGGCGTTGCGCTGATCCATTGCGATCACTCGGAAGTTGGCTGCAAGTTCTTTGGTGGGGTCGAACGGACTCCTGGACCAGAAATCGATGCTCGAGCGCATCCCACCGGGCGCAAACAAGAGAATCGGGTAGCCTGCGCCGAACTCTTCGTAATATATCGATACATCGCCGCGTTTGAATATTGGCATCTTCAAGCTCCTTTCTGATGATCGGATTCGTGAATCAAGCTTCTGTCAGCGCCGGACGCAGGTGCCGCCATGGACGCACAGCCTCGAAGGCGGCGGCTAATGCGAGAAGATCGAACTCTCCATTGGGTCGTCCCACTATCTGAAGTCCAATAGGCAGTCCGTCTCGGTTGAATCCGGCAGGAATAGTAATTGCCGGTTGACCGGTGGCATTGAAAGGATACTCAAATGCTATCCAGGTCCATAACTCATCGAGGTAGCGTTCAGGCCTCGACGGAAAACTTCCGTTTCTCATCGCCGGCCGGGTCATCGTTGGAGTCAACAGTGCGTCGTACGGTTCGAGACGCTCGACAATCGTGCGCGCGATGTTGTGCATCTTCACAAGTAGATTCACGTAATCGGCGCCTGTCACCTTGAGTCCGAACTCGTACATTTCGCGGACGACCGGATCGACCATATCCGGATTGGCGACTGGGATCGCGGCTATCCCAACGCAAATCAGGATTCGTGTGCAGTCGACCAGCATCGCGCCTGGATCGAGTTCGAGCGGTTCGACCCGATGGCCCAGTTCGCTCATCGCGTTGCAAGCGGAGTCGAATGCGGCCGTCACCTCAAGATCGACATCGCCAAGTTTTGAGGTAGCGATCGAGGCGATTCTCAGCGGTTTGGTCGTAACTTGAACGGCCTCTTCGAACGGCCGCGTCGTCGTCGGCGCCCAATATGGATCGCCGGTTTCGGGCCCCGTGATCACGTCCAGCATCATCGCCACATCGCGCACCGATCGCGCGATCGGGCCGCGCGTTGCGTATCCACCCCACGCTTCTCCCCTATGCGGGGCATAAGAAATCCGTCCCCGCGACGGTTTCAATCCGACCACCCCGCAATTCGAAGCGGGACCGCGAATCGATCCGCCGCCGTCGCTGCCCTCGGCTAACGGTCCAAGCCCTGCTGCAACGGCAGCTGCCGCCCCGCCGCTCGATCCTCCGGCGTTGTAGTCGCGATTCCAGGGATTGCGCGCGGTTGGGCACAGACCCCCTTCCGTCGTGGGACGGCCACCGAATTCCGGAGTCGTGGTCTTGCCAAGCAGGATTCCGCCAGCCTTCTGCAAACGTTGCGCGATGGCGGCATCGAGTGGCGGAACGGACTCGGCATAGTTGCGCGATCCAAGCGTGGTGCGAATTCCCGACGTCGGCGTGAGATCCTTCAGCGAATACGCGACGCCGTACAGCCCCATCGACGCTGCATCCGCCCGCGACGCCTGCAGCCGCGCTGCATCTGCCAGCGCGCGCTCCGCGGTAACCGTCATATACGCGCCAAGTTCCGGGTTGATGCGATCGATTCGCGCCAGGTAAAACTCCGCCACCTCGCGAGGGCTCACCTCGCGTTTCATTACAAGATCGCGCAGGTCCCAAGCTTCGATGAACGGATCGAACAAGGTAGTTACTCGTACAGGCACTAACTATTGCGCGGTTAGTCCGCCATCCACCGACATCGAGCATCCGGTAACGAATGAGGCGGCATCTGAACATAGCCAAACGACCGCTTCTGCTATCTCCTCGGCGCGTGCCTTGCGCCCGATTGGTTCCACTTCGTCCAGCCGCGCAGCTAGTTTGGGCCGCCCCGCGACCATTCCTTCGACCAGCGGAGTATCGACGACGCCCGGGCATACATCGTTGATCCTGATCCCCGAGCGCGCGTACTCGAGCGCCGCGCATTTCGTCAGGCCGACGACCCCATGCTTTGCGGCGGTGTAGGCCGGCATCGAATGCGACGCGACCAGTCCTGCGGCGGACGCGGTGTTGACGATCGCGCCGGTGCCCTTCTGTGCCAGGAACTGTCGAATCTCAGCGCGCATGCACAGCCAGACACCCTTGAGATCGACGGCTATGATTTTGTCGAATTCATCTTCGTCGTAGTCCGCCGTCTTTCGTTGACCGCCGGCGATTCCCGCGTTGTTGAACGCGCAATCCAGCCGGCCAAATGTTTTCACGGCTGCTGCGACCACGGCTTCGACGTCCGCGCCGCGTGATACGTCGCAGCGCACGAATCGTGCCTCGCCGCCTGTCTCGCGGATCGCACGAACGGTCTGTTCTCCTCCTTCTTCCGCCATATCGGCGACTATCACTCGCGCGCCTTCGCGCGCGAAAATAATCGCGGCCGCTCTGCCAATCCCCGACGCCGCGCCAGTAATCAAGGCGCTCTTGCCAGCGAGTAATGCCATCGTATTGTCTCCCGACTTTGTGGCGATTGTGGCACTGTCGTGCGTGATCTACCAATATGCAGGGGGGCGAACCAGCGAACGAGACCGGGGAGGAATTACCATGCTTCAGAGTGAGGGTCGTATCCTGACGACGCACGCAGGAAGCTTGCCGCGTCCGGAAAGTCTGGTCGCGATGCTCGTGAAGAGCAGTCTCGGTGAGGAAGTCGATCGCGCCGCGATGCTCCGCGAAATCGAGGAGTCCACGCGACACGTCGTACGGAAACAACTCGAAGCCGGGATCGACGTCGGCAACAATGGCGAGCAATCACGCGAGAGCTTTTTCACTTACGTGCAGCATCGAATGACCGGTTTTGGCGGACGCAGCGATCGGCCGATCATGCGCGATCTCGTCCGCTACCAGAGCTTTCGCAAGCTGATAGCGCCACTCTTCCAGCGCTCGATGGTTGATCTCCTGCACGCGCCCAAGGCGATTGGCGAGGTCGAATATCGCGACCGCGCCGCCGTCGCTCTCGAATGCAACGACACGCTGCGCATTCTCGATGACCAGCCCGACAAATTCGCCGAGCCCTTCATGACTGCACCGTCGCCGGGAATAATCGCATCGGCAATGATGAATGAGTATTACGAAAATTATGAGAAGTACGTAAACGCCGTCGCCAAAGCACTACACACTGAGTATGAGTACATTGTCTCGAAGGGATTCGTGCTCCAGGTTGATTGTCCAGATCTCGCGATGGAGCGTCATACCTCATATGCGGATCGCCCGCTAACCGATTTCCTCCAGTACGTCGAGCTGAACATCGCGGCGATGAATCGCGCCCTGCTTGGAATCGCGCGCGATGGTGTCCGCATGCACGTATGCTGGGGCAACTACGAGGCGCCGCACGATCTCGATGTTCCGCTGGCGCAGATTCTGCCGCTGCTCTACCAGGCCAACGTCGGTGCGCTGGTTCTGGAGGCGGCCAACCCGCGCCACCAGCATGAGTACCGTTGTTTCAAGGAGTTGCCGCTCCCCGACCACATGAGCCTCGTCACCGGCGTCATCGACACCAAGACCAACTATATCGAACATCACGAGGTTGTCGCCGACCGCCTCGAGCGCGCCGCGAATGCGATCGGTGACCCGCGCCGCGTGATGGCCGGGACCGACTGCGGCTTCGAGACTTCCGCCGGACTCGGTGAAGTAGCCGAGGAAATCGTGTGGGCAAAACTGCGCGCGATGCGCGCCGGCGCAGACCTGGCTTCGCGCCGCCTCTTTCATTGACGCATGCGCGCCGGCGCTTGCTTGCTCAGCTATGCCACGGCTCGACCAGGATCTTCGCGTGCGTCTCCGGTGACGCGAGATCCTCGAACGCCTGCGCGACGCCCTCCACTCCCACCTTGCCAGTGATAAGCGGGTCGGCGTTGACTTGCCCCTCCGCCAGGTGACTCAGCGTCGCCGCGAACTCCTCGGGCGCGTACCCGAGCACGAACTGCAGGTTGAGCTCCTTGCTGATTCCCATCAGCGGCTCGATCTGGTCGCGCTCCATACACACGCCCACCACCACGATTCGCGCATTGCCGGGAGCCGACGACATGATTCCTTCGATCACGCCCGGCACTCCCACGCATTCGAAAATCACCGCGGGTCTTACCGCCGGTCCCGGCATCCACGGCGGCAACATCGGCGCTTTCGACGGATCGCTGTACACCGCAATCTCGCGCCAGCTCTGGTAGGGCGATTTTTCTTTCGGATCGACGACGAGATCAGCGCCCATCTGTAGCGCCAATTCGCGCCGTCGAGGCGAAAAATCCGCCGCCACTATCGGATGCACCCCGCCGAGCTTGAGCGCTGCTATCACCGCCAAACCCACCGGCCCGCATCCGATCACGAGCGGCGCGTCATCTTTGCCGAGCCGTGCTTTCTGCACCGCGTGATATCCCACCGCCATCGGTTCCGTCAGCGCCGCGCGTTCGGTGGAAAGCCCATTGGGTACCTCGAGCAGCAGAAATTCGGTGAGCCGCATCAGCTCTCCGTAACCTCCCGGATTGTCATTCGAGTAGCCAACTGTTTGGACGCCGCTCGCGCTGATCAGCACCGGCATCGCGCACACCCGCGTCCCTGGCTTCAATCGCTTCTGCGTCTGCGGCCCGTAATCGACCACCTCCGCGCAGAACTCGTGACCCATCACGATGTCGCGCTTGAGATCCATAACGAATTGCGAGCCCGCCCTGCGCGATCCCTCGACCATCTTTTCCGCATGTTTCAACGCATGCAGATCGGATCCGCAGATACCGCACGCGAGCGTTTTCACCAGAGCCTCGCCCGCTCCTGGAGCCGGAGTCGGAATGTTATCGACGACGAGCTTTTTGTCCCGCATTACCGCTGCGCGCATGTTCATTCTCCTTCTTGTGGCTACTCTAGCAGGGTTGCTCCATCACCCGTAAAGTCCCGCGTCCGCGAATCTCTCGTCGGTTGATTATATTTGCACTGCAACTGTAATATGTCCCAGAAGAACGACGATGGGCCGCAAAATTCTCTTCATCACTACCGATCAGCAGCGTTACGACTCGCTCGGATGCAACGGCGGCCGCATCGCGCGCACGCCGGTGGCCGATTCTCTAGCTGCCGCCGGCATCAACTATCATCGCGCCTACAACCAGAACACTGTCTGCATGCCGGCGCGCTCGACCATGATCACCGGCCAGTACGTCCGCACTCACGGCGTGTTCTCTAACGGCGTGCCACTTCCCACCGACGCGCCAAGCGTCGCCGCGTGGCTTCACGATCGCGCTGGCTATCGCACCGCGCTCATTGGCAAGGCGCACTTCGAACCGATGTTCGATCCCGCCGGTCGCTGGGCCGAGAATCGCATGGGCCGCGAAGGCTCGCACGGACCGCATCGCGGCTTCGATTGGATGGAACTCGCGATGCACGGGCCGATGGCCTACTTCCACTACTCAATCTGGTTGCGCGAGAACTACCCAGCCGAGGCCGGCGGCTTTGTCACGATGCTGAGCGGCAACGCCGGCGGCGACAGTGGCGCGTCCGAGGTCGCCTACAATCCGATTCCGCGCGATCACTATCACACCGACTGGATTGCCGACCGCACCATCGCATACCTGAACACGCTCTCCCCCAACGACGACTGGTTCGTTTGGATGAGTTTTCCCGATCCGCATCATCCATGGGATCCACCCGCGTCCGCAGCGCGTCGAATCAATTGGCGCGATCTCGATCTTCCTCCCGGCCATCCCGGCTCACGCGAGAAGATCGAGAAAATCCTCGCGCAGAAGCCGCGTCATTGGCTCGACTGGTACCTGGGCCGCTTCCGCAACGAAGAGGGCGGCGCCTGGAACTTCGTACCATGCGAGATGACGCACGATCAGGTGCGCGAGATCAACGCGATGGTCCACGTCAAGAACGAACTCATCGACGAGGCCTGCGGACGCGTACTCGCCACCGTCGCCGCGCGCGGATGGGACGCCGACACCGACGTGTTCTTCACCACCGATCATGGCGAGCTCCAGGGCGACTTCGGCCTGCTGTTCAAAGGCCCCTACCACGTCGACGCCCTGATGCGCGTGCCGCTCATATGGCGTCCCGCGCCGTCGGCAAAAATGTCTGCCGCCGAGATTTCCGAGCCTGTCGGACATCTCGATCTCGCGCCGACCTTCTGCACTATCGCCGGCGTGCCGATTCCCGAATGGATGCAGGGTTCCGCGCTGCCGACTGCTACCGGCTCGCCGCGCGAGCGCGCGATCACCGAATGGGACAGTCAGTTCGCGCAGCTCGGGATGCATCTGCGCTCGATCTATCGCGACGGTTTCATGTGCACTGTGTACGAGCCCACGACGCGCGACGTCGGCTTCGATCTTTCTCGCGCATACCAGGCTCTTCGCATCGCGACTCCGATCCCCGACATTCGCTACAACGGCACCGAAGGCGAGCTCTACGACCTGCGCAACGATCCACTACAGTGGCGCAATCTTTGGAATGATCCCGGCCACTCGAAGTTGAAATCCGATCTGATCGCCGACCTCTACGCCAATCTTCCGCCCGCGCGCATCCCGGCACTTACAGTCGAAGCCCCGGCCTGAAACAGAGACAGACGACACCTTGCCTCCTGCTCAAAGGCCTTTCGGAGCCGTGCGTTTCAGGCCCATTTGGACGTGACATTTAGCACCCTAAATTGATACAAGCAGTCACATTCTGAGCGCCCGGAGAGGAGACTCACGGCGTCCTGGGGGATCACAGATGGCTGGAGACACTCGTAAACGACCCGCTGCAAATCCTGCGCATACCCGTCGCGCTTTTCTCAAAGGACTCGGCGCGGCCGGCGCAGCCGTTCCCTTTGCAGCGCTCGCGGCGGGCGCCACCGGACTTCCCGACGTACTGTCCGACACTGATTCGAAGGAAGTTAACCTCAAGACTCGCCACGACAAGGCGTTCGCCAAACGTCTCCATGCTGCCAAAGACGATCGTAAGGTTCCCGTCCCGCCTCATCCCAACAATGGCGACGAGGCACTATACCCCTCCGGCATCGCGAATTTCACCAAGGGTTTTCCCCACAACTCGTTCGGTGAAGTGGATCCCTCAGTTTACGCGGCCTACCTGGCAGCCGTGAAAACCGGTAAGCGCGCCGATTTCGATGCCCTCACGATGGGTGGTACCGAACGCCTCGTGGATCCTCAGGCCGGCCTGGCCTACGACCTCGAGACCTATGACCCATCGCAGAACTCGATCCCACCCTTCGACGTTCTTACCAGCCCTGGCTTAGCCGCACAGATGATCGAGTCCTATTGGCAGGCGCTGACTCGCGACGTTCCATTTTCGCAATACGGAACCGACCCCACTATCGCCGCCGCCGCCGCCGAGCTGACCGGTCTTTCGTCCTTTGTAGGTCCCCGCATCAGCGGCGACGTTACACCGCAATCCATCTTCCGCGGCTTCACCGCTGGCGACCTGATAGGACCTTACGTCTCACAATTTTTTATCCAGCCGTTTACCTATGGCGTGATGCCATTTGTTGGCTACATGACTACCCTGCCGAGCGATTTCGTGACCGACCTGTCGCTATGGCAGAACGTGCAGAATGGTGCCCCGTCCCCGATTCAGAATGAGAATCCGGATTCGCAGTTGCGATATCTTCGCAGCGGACGCGATCTCGCCGAGTATGTTCACAACGATGTCCTGTTCCAGGAGTATCTAAACGCGGCCTTGATGCTGATGAAGATGAAGGCGCCGTTGAACTCCGGCAATCCTTATCCTCCGACCCTCAAGTCCGAAACGGGATTCATCACCTTCGGCTTTCCGATGATAGAAGTGTTAGTTGCCGAAGTCATAGCACGAGCGCTGAAGAACGCATGGCTTCAGAAATGGTTCATCCATCGCATGACGCGTCCCGAGGAAACTGCCGGACTGGTTCACTTCACGATCACGGGTCAGAAGACCTATCCGCTGGATTCCAGCGTGTTGACGTCGAATGCAGCCGCGACTGTCTTCGCCAGGAACGGAAACTACTTCATTCCCATGTCCTATCCCGAAGGATGCCCTCTGCATCCATCCTATCCATCCGGGCACGCCACTGCCTCAGGTGCCGCAGTAACAGTCCTTAAGTGGTTCTTCGACGAGACCTTTGTAATACCAACTCCTCTAACTACAACCTCTGACGGCCTTTCAGTAGTCCCCTACACCGGCTCCGACGCGAGTCAGATCACAGTGGGTGGCGAATTAAATAAACTAGCCTCGAACGTAGGCTTCGGTCGGGTCTTCGCAGGAATTCACTGGCGCCAGGACATCCAGCAAGCAATGCTCCTGGGCGAGGCGGTGGCTATAAGCCTGCTAAGGGATCAAGCCCACCTATACAACGAGAACTACACCGGCTTCACGTTTACCAGCTTCACCGGTGAAACAGTAACGGTATAGCAGTTCGAATTGGATTCCCTCCTATTCGAGCGCAACTTCATCTCCAACGGCGATGCTCCCCGCATGCGCGATAGTAGCGTAAGCCCCAAGATTCTGCGCCGCGTCTCGCACTATCGTCCGCAGCACCGATGGATCCTTCTTTACCCCCGGCTGATCGAGCGTAGGTATCACGCATCTCACCGTCGGCATCTCGAGCTTGATCCGCGTATCGCCGATTCGTAGCGTTCGACCCGACCATTCCGCTTCGACCAATCCTTCGATTCCATCTTCTGTCTCGACCAGCACGTTGGGACGAAACCGCCGCGTGTCGAAGTCAGCGCCGGGGTTATGCCGGGCAAGCGTGCTCAACGACGCAGTCGTGATTACGTGAAATGGGAACGCGTCGAAGAACGTGCCGAGCGGCGATGTGAATTCGAAAAGCTCCGCAGGCATTCCGGAGAAGTCCGGCAGCGGCTCATTCTCCAACCGGCCCATGACTTCGCGCATCTCGGCCTTTCTATCGGGATTGTCGGGAGCGCCACGCCGCAGGAATTCGCGCTCCCACGGCGGCTGTTTCGGCCAGATCGACACGTTCCGCCCGAGCATTTCCGAAAGCCTCGCATTCGCCTCGGCCGAATCGGATCGAAACGTAGTGCCGTCGGGCATCGTAATCTGCGCGGGCGGCACCTCGCCCTCTGACGGTTCGTGCAGATACACGGCGACGCAATGCAGCAGCGCGGGCAGCTTGCGCGCATTACGTATCTCGCCCGCCTTTTCATCTCGAATCGCCCATCCGCGGTCGCCGAAGATTCCAAACGCGCCGACGTTCGCCCGCCGCATTCGTTCGCCAGCCATCGACTTGACCGGATACCGCCAGATTTCTTTGACCGTGCCGATTGCTCGCATCAAAAGTCCCCCGCGTTCAGATACCACGCGCCGTCAGCTCTCCCGAACAGTTCGGGCACACGTGCTTCATCGCGTCCGCGCAATCGGGACAGAACGTGCATTGAAACGAGCAACACTCCGCCGGCGCGGGAGGGGTGATCGCCTTGCCGCACTTCTCGCACGAATCCTTAACCGCAGTCATGGTCTTGAACAGCGCCGAATTCTGCTCCTCGCGCTCAGCCCCGGCGATCAACGCCGCACGCGCCTTCGCATTGCGTTCGCTCGCCGCCAGCGATTGATAGATTCCAGCGCCGCCATGCTCGAGCCGCGCAAGGATCACCATCATCTCCCGGCGCGACTTGCCTTCCAGCAGCGCCGCGATCGCCCGGTCCGGCGTCAAATCCTTCTCAGCCATTTCTGTTCTCCTGTCTAACCCCAGACTTCACGTGCTACTTCCACGACCAGTCTCAGCTTCGCTTTCTCGTCTTCAATCGACAGGGGATTTCCGCCGACAGTGCTGGCGAAGCCGCATTGCGGTGAGATTCCGAGATTTTCGATCGGCACGAACTTCGCCGCCTCCTCGATTCGCCGCTTCACCGCATCTTTATCTTCCAGCACCGCGATCTTCGAGCTGATCAGCCCCAGCCGCACGAACTTGTCCCTGGGCATCAAGCGCAGCGGCGAGAAATCCCCCGCGCGCGGCGAATCGTATTCAAGGAAGAAGCCGTCCAGCTTGAGCTCGTTGAACAGCCGCTCCGCGATCGCTTCATACCCGCCCGCCGCCATCCACCGCCCGCGCAGATTGCCGCGGCACAGATGCATCCCGATGGTCATTCCCGCCGGCCGCTGTTCGAGAATGCGGTTGACCGCGTCGATATACAATCCGAGCAGCCGCTCAGGGTCTTCGCCATGCTCGCGAACCTTCGCGCGCACATTTTCGTCACACAGCATCGCCTGCGGCACTTCGTCGAATTGCACAAACGTCGCACCCGCGCGCGCAAGCTCAGCCAATTCGCTCTGGTAAACCTGGATCAAATCAAACCAGAATTTATCCAACTCGGGATAAACTTTTGTATCGGCGCATTCACCGAGGCGAAAGAAATGCAGAAAGCTCGGCGCTGGCATCGTCACTTTCGGAGTGCGCCGGGTGTTGCGCCGGATGAACTCAAACTCCTCCAGAGTTATCGCGCGCGGCCGCCGGATTCGTCCGATCGCATAGCACGTGTCCCATCGCTGTGTTTCACCGGCTTCGTCACGAAATTCAAAAATCGATTGCCGCGAAGCCAGCCCCTCGATTGCGCTGATGAAACCTGTTGACCACGCCACCCGCCGGAACTCGCCGTCCGTGATCACCTCGAGGCCAGCCTCCTCTTGCAAACGGATCGCCTCAACGATCGCCCGCTCGAGAATCTCCCGATACGCGGGCTCCCCCAGATTGCCGCGGATACGCGCGCTGAAAGCGTCCTTCAGCTCGCGCGGCCGCAGCAGGCTGCCCACGTGCTCGGCTCGAAACGGTGGATTGAGTTTCAAGCTTGTTTACTTGCCACCATTTGCGATTACCATCAAGCTGCGCGATCCGGGTGTTCGCCGTCGGCGACGGCGGCTACTATATT